>Ga0115030_1000619_pt1 | contig 14915 bp, 17 predicted proteins | sample SidtaG_4_FD_87174 | JGI IMG/M metagenome (GOLD analysis project Ga0115030, IMG submission 87174) | Marine algal microbial communities from Sidmouth, United Kingdom - Sidmouth_Male1 metaG | ecosystem: Host-associated > Algae > Red algae > Unclassified | place: Sidmouth, United Kingdom | collected... | reverse complement strand
GGGGGGGGGGGGGGGGGGGGGGGGGGGGGGGGGGGGGGGGGGGGGGGGGGGGGGGGGGGGGGGGGGGGCGGGGGGGTGGGGGGGGGGGGGGGGGGGTCCGTGGGGACTATGTGCAGAAAGGAGGCATCGGGCACTCGTTCGGCCGCAGCGCGAAGCGTGGCACCCGCTGAGTGGACGGGGCGGGCGTGCGGGGGGCGCGCGGTGCGTGGAGACTGTGTGCAGTAGAGGCGTGGTGGGGACTATGTGCAGAAACATGGCAGCCACGTATGGAACGAGGCGGGGCCTCCCCCACAGGCGACTGAGTGGCAAGGTTTTAGCGGAGATCGTCGAGATTTTAGGGGAGATGGACGAGGTGAGGCCGAGCGTGCGCCCATTGGGAGGTTCTTCAGTGAAGAACCTGGCGAGATAGGGCCCCCAGGCGGGTTCTCGCAATCTCGCCACATGAGGCCCTGCGGGGCAGTAAGTCAAATGAGAAACTTCGAGGACAAACCGGTCCAGGGGGGCTGCAATCGGGCCCCATTCGATTCGGGCCACTAGGGTCTGATTCGTCGTCGGAAGCACCAGGCGCTTTTGATCCGACTGAGGCGGGTGGTTCGGCGATTTGTGTTACTCTTATATTAGGCGACAACAGCCGCCTCGGACGGACGTGCGGGCCACAGCGTGGCCCCAGAGCCGCGGCTGCCGCGGGAACGGGTGCGTGCCGTTTCCCCTCCACTGCGGGACGCAGCACAGCTGCCGGAACACGCTCCGGAGGCGGGCGGCAGCGCATCCCCCCACTTCCCGACCGTCCTCACCACGCACGGTTCTCCGCTGATTTGTGGGCGCCAACAACCGCCGCCCTTCGCCGCCGCCACCCGGCGGCTGTCGGCTGGTAGCTCGCGCAGCCTCGGCACTGCCAAGGCTTGTGGCACCGTCGCGGACATGGCGGATTGGCGGTAGTGGGCGGGGTGGTGGCGGATGCGGCGGGGGAATCAACCCTTGACACGGGCTGCCGCGCCGCCCGATGAGCGGAGCTGTCTTCCTCCCCACCGCCGCTTGCGCGACGCGGTGGCCACGATGGCCACGGAGGTGGCGGTGATGCCGTCGACCACCCACTTTGAAGGCCGCACGGAGGCCACGGTTTATGGCGTCGGGATGTGGAGGGAAACCGAGCAAGTGGTGGAGGTGAGGAATGTCCCGACAGGTGGCGAAGCGGCGCTCGTGCGCATGCCGGCGCCACGCCGCGGTCCACCCAATGCCGCTGGCGCCGAGGTGGCGGCAGACGTGACTGCAGCGACGCCTCCCCCACCCACCCCCGGCGGCGCGCGGCCGTAGCCACCGCCCCCCAAAGCCTTCGCCGACGCCGGCACATAATGGTCTCAGGGATCGCCACAAGCGGCCTACCGCGCGCGTCGCAAAGCTGCGGCGGCCATGAGCGCGCGCCGGCGTTGCGGCGCCACTTGCGTCGGCACCGCAGCCCGCACGTAATCCGGCCGTGGGTCCCGTCTCCCCCCCCCCCCCCCCCCCCCCCCCCCCCCCCCCCCCCCCCCCCCGCCCCGCCACCCCCCCCCCCCCCCCCCCCCCCCCCCCCCCCCTCCGCCCCCCCCCCCTCCTCCCCCCCCCGGCCCCCCCCGCGCGCGGCGGGGCCCGGGCCCCCCCCGGGGGTCCCCCCCCCACGGGGGCCCCGCCCCCCCCCCCCGGGGCCCCCCCCCCCCCCCCCCCCCGCTGCCTCGCCTCGATGCCCGCGGCACAGCGCATTTCGTTGTCCCGCTGCCAGCGACACCGTCTGCCTCCGCGCAATCGCGGAGCCGGCGACGGCCGATGCCGAGATTTCACGGCGGCTACGGTGGCGACCACGGGCCGGCGCTGCCGCGCGGGATCCGCCCCGCTCGAGGTACGCCGCGTGAACACCATCCCTCAAGTGGCGAGCGTCACTGTGGCGGCCGCGTCAGCTGCTGTTGCCGCCGCCACCCGTGCCAGCACCCGCCGGCGGCACCAGAGAGACTCGCACGCGGTGCCGCGCGCGCCGTCGCCATCCGGTCCGCCCCACCGAGCCGCGCGGGTTCCGTGAATGATTCGTCAGCAGCGGCTGCGGGGCCCTACCCGACGCCCGTATCGTCAGTCTCCACGGGCGTTGGCGCCGCCCATCGGCCGCCGATCGTTGGTGTGGTGGGCGCAGCGGCGGCGGGCACGGCCGGCGCGGGCCTGCCTTCCAGCCGACGGCTACCAGGGGGGGGGGGTGGATGCGTGTCGCCGCTTTGCCCGCCGCCGCCGCCTTTCCCGCCTACGTGCCACAGCGGTGGGTGCGGGCGCCGCTTCGCCGCCACCCATGCCACCTTCGGCCCATCTCGGCTTCGCACTTTCGAAACGACAATGGACACTACGTACACTGTGGTTTCGGCCACATCTTGCCTAAGTTTAGTATTTAGTGCTGCAGAGTGCTTCCGGGATGCTTGCGCGAACGCTCTTTTTTATATTTGGGCATGCGTAGAGCGGTAACATTGATACGATGTATGCATGGCCCGATTGACTGCCAATGGTGTCATGTCGCCGCGGTCCCGGTGTGTACATCGCACGAGCATGTGTCCCCAGCTACTGCAGCGATATTTCCCATCCCCATCGGTCGTCGCCCAGGCGACGCCGTCCGCCTCGTCGGCCGCCGCCCCCGTCACGTCGTCCCCCACGTCGGGTGTCGCCCCTGCGACGCCGCCCGCCTCGTCCGCCGCCGCCCCCGTCACGCTCTCCCCTACGTCGGTCGTCGCCCCAGCGACGCCGTCCGCCTCATCGGTCGCCGCCCCCGCGACGCCGTCCCCGACGTCGACCGCCGCCCCCGCCACTCCGTCCGCCTCTTCGGCCGCCGCCCCCGTGACGCCGTCGTCCACTTCGGGCGTCGCCCCGGCGACGCTGTCCGCCTCGTCGGCCGCCGCCCCCGTCACGCCGTCCCCCACTTTGGGCGTCGCCCATGCAGCTCCGTCCGCCTCATCGGCGGCCCCCCCCGCGACGCCGTCCCCGACGTCGGCCGCCGCTTCCGCCATTGCGTCCGCCTCGTCGGCTGCCGCCCCCCTGACGCCGTCCTCCATGTCGGGCGTCGTCCCTACGACACCGTCCGTTTCGTCGGTCGCCGCTGTTGAGACGCCGTCCCCGACGTCGGCCGCCGCTTCCGCCATTCCGTCCGCCTCGTCGGCCGCCGCCCCCCTGACGCCATTCTCCATTTCGGGCGTCGCCCCTACGACACCGTCCGTTTCGTCGGTCGCCGCTGTTGAGACGCCGTCCCCGAAGTCGGCCGCCGCTTCCGCCATTCCGTCCGCCTCGTCGGCCGCCGCCCCCGTGACGCCGTCCCCCACGTCGGGCGTCGCCCCCGCGATACCGTCCGCCTGGTCTGCTGCCGCCCCTATGACGCCGGCCGGTGCCTGCGCCGTGGCCTCCAGACTGCCACCTTTCACGACGGTCGGCGACAAGCCTTTATCCGGCGCTCCGGACATTGCGGATGCCGAGATAACCACTGGCGCCAAGCCGGCCACCGCAAGCCGCGCCGATACGGCGTCCGTCGCTACCGGCTTCAACATTGTGGGGTCACTACCGCCGGAGACCAGGCAGTCTCTCTTCTCGTGCTTCTGTACGCGGCAGTTCCCCGAGAAGACGCGGTGCAGCAGCCATTTGCCTTCGTTTGGAAGCGGAAAGCCGCCATCGGCGCTGTCTTAGAAAGGCGCCGATTCATCGAGGCGCACGCAGCTGATGTGACGGCTCGTACGGCTCGTACCGCATTGGCAGGAGCTGTCGGGGATCCCCGAGAGGAACTCAGGGCGGCACAGGACGTGACTGTCCTGCGCGGGGTTGCACGCGCGCAGAAGGAAAGCCTCGACGCGGCCTTTGCGGCCGCGGAGAGAATCTTGGAGCGGCCAAACGTCAAGAGCGTCGTCCATTGTCAAGGGGCGAGACGGTCTTCCCGACGAGAGGAGCTTAAGAAGACGGTATAGGGCATGTTTGTATCTTACTCTTTGTGTTGCATTCCCACTGAGACTGTCTCTTTGATAAAATTTTAGTGACCGTCTCAACACTGTGCAACAAATGAGAGACAAACAGAAAGGACACAGCCAAGCTCTCCTCACTAGTAGCTGCGTCGTTCCTCAGAGCAGGCCCAAGGTTTCCCAAGTCCGGAGGAGCCGGAAAAGCATCACCCTCAGCGTACCCGTGACGCCACCTGGCCCGCACCTCGCGCATCGTGAAAGCGACATGCCCGCTCAAACGCTGGACAAACGAAACCGTAGAACCCTCAGAAAATGCTAGCGACCCAATGAACACAAACGCCCGAAACAGAACACGACGCAGACGTCCCCACCCGTACGCGTCCGCCTTTGCAAATACAGACGCCGCAACCAACATTGAGTGTCCGCGCTTGCTGAAGAAAGCAGGCAAGCGGTCCACCAGAGAAGCGTCTGGGGAACGGCTGGGGGGGTCTCGCCAAGCAGCAGAAGGCACCCCGCATGCGCAAAGGTGACCAGGCACGCGAAACACGTCAAGACACGCTCGCCTGGCAGCTGCTGCGCGGCCTGACGCGTAGACAGCGCCAAAAGAAGGACCATCGCGACAGCCGCCGACTCCGACGACGGCCTCGACATTGTCGTCAGGAAGAATGGCACGATGGCATGGGCAGCGGCGGGCAGCCACTCTATGTCCGCTCCTGAAGCAAATGCAAGAAGGCGGACACAGAGTCCAGCTGCCACAAGAAGGAGATGAGCGCAATAAAAAGAAGCATCAGTCGATGCCATCGTGACGGCGGTGAAAGAGAAAACAGCGCATTTGTCAATAACGGAGCATTAGAGAGCTATTTGCACCAGCAGTCGATTGTCCTCCTCCCCTGATCTCCTACAGGCCTACATGCGCACGACAAGCAAGCGAGAAGAAAGAGCGCCGGGCTTAACTTGACGTGAGGCTGCGAAGGAGAACAGGGAAGAGGAGGGGAAGACGGTGAGCGACTATCTGTGAGAAGGCCCTGTGTGGCAGGGAAGGGGATCCCGCCGGCCACCGACCACCGCGAGCGGAGCAGTGGGTCTTCTCCCATGTGTCTGTGCATGTCCTTGAAGTCGGACTGAAATGCGCGTACGCGAAAACACCCTGGCCTGGAGTTGTGCTGTGATCGAAGACCATCTATTCGTGTAAGTTCCGAAGCATTTTCATGGCTCGAAACATACCGCGTCGCGCTTCACTTGGCACGTGGATAAATCTTTCATGCACTGCATTGGTTTTTATTTTCATGTTCCTTCGGGCGTCCACGGGCAGGCCCGCGCCCCCGAGCCATCCACAGCACTCCGGCGAACCGTCGCCACGATGGAAGTTTACATCTTTTCTCTAAGTACATTGTCCGGACCTCCTTGTGAGATGAATATTTTTGTCCACCGACGCTTCGTTGTCAGATGCAAGCGGGGCTTCTGTCTGCTTCTTCAGAGATCTAAGGCTACTTTGCCAACAGACAAGGACGCTGAAATAAATTCGGAGCCGTCCATTCACTGGCAATTAGATGCTCTGCACACAGACGGCCGTTCTGCGCCTCGTGCACGCCCGGGCATGCTCCAAGCAAACAGGGCATGCGGAGCGCGAGCTAGCCTGCTCGTCCTCTGCCGCACTCCTTCCAAGACCCCCGCCTGCTTCTGCTCGTCCGCGCCGGGTGGCCGCTAACGTGCACAAGTTCCTGTGGTGTGTCTTTCGTGTGGCAGGCGCGACAAGGGGGGTTAACGAGATGGTGTTTCAAACATGGATGTAGCTAGGTGGGGGGCAGAGCGCGGCATGTGCTGAAACTGAGGAGTGGAGGCGACGACAACCTGCAATGACCGTGATGAGCGTGGATGGGAATGACATGACGGGCGAGCGGTGGCCACTGCCTCTGGGCAAGAAGCGTTGACTACTCTCCGGTAGGAGCCAATCGCTACTTGCGGGCGGAAGGAGGCGACGACCTGGAAGCGGGAGGTGGCGACAACCTGCCGGTCGGGCGGCTGCTACCTGTGCGCAATAGGCGGTGGCGACCTGGGGGCAGGGGGCGTGGACTACCGGGTGGGAGCCGTAGACCAGTTGCGGCTGGAGCGTGGCACCTTCATTCGGAACCGGGATGGCCACTTCATGCGGGCGGGGGGTGACGAAGACCAGCGGGCGGGGAGGCTACTACCTGTGGGCGTTGGCGACTACAACCGGTGGGCAGTGGGATGCGACAGCGTGTGTGCGGTGAGTCCCTTAGTTGCGGGCTGAGGGTGGCACTCACCTGCGGCCAGTACCGGTGCGCGGGGGATAGAGACACACCGCGGGCTAGGTGTCTACAACGTGCGGACGTGAAGTGCTGACGACCAGTGGGCCTAGGGCGCTTGTACCAGTGCTGAACATGGTTTCTGAGAATGTTTTTTCTATTTCTTGAGCGAGTTGGATGAAAATGGCTGTCTCAAACGCGTCTGGCGGAACTGCCTGCATAGCTGACGAACGAAAGTCTAAAACACGTGAGAAACGCACGATCGTCTCGTACTCTTTGGTTCTGGTCAACCATCATTACTCCGCGACAGCAAAGTCTTGACGGAGTCCTGTGTCCGCCCCAGAGCGCGTCGAACCCCCACCGAGCCGACGCCTGTTAGGGTTAGGGTTAAGACTAGGATGACACACAATACCCCCAACCCTAACCCTATCCCTTCCCATAACACTAACCCTAACCCTATCCATAACACTAACCCTATCCCTATCCATAACACTAACCCTAACCGGCCGCCGCCGCCCCCGCGGCCGCCGCCGCCCCCGCGGCCGCCGCCCCCGCGGCAGCCCGCCGCCCCCGCGGCCACCGCCCCCGCGGCCGCCGCCGCCCCCGCGGCCGCCGCCCGCGCGGCCGCCGGCGCCCGCTGTCTCTTGCGGGCGCGCGTCGTGCGCAAGGTGGTCTATGGTCCACCGCCGCGTCGGCGGCAGGCGCGGCGGCCACGCCGCGACCAGCGGTGCCCGCCGCCCCCACCCGCCGCGCGCGGGTGTTGCAGGAACAGACGCGACCACGAAATCTGCCGCGCCGACACGACCCCCTTTTTGAGAACTTAATGAGGACGTCTTCCACACATCCCCGAGAGCCCGATTCTGGCCAACGCCGGCGGAATCGCGACATGATGGACGTTAGTGGCCTCATGCACCTGCCCCCAAGACCACACCGATCCCGCAACTGCCCTCAGAGAAATCCCAGCGGTTCGGAATATGGCAGAGAATCTCCGTCAACGCCAAATACTAGCGGAGAGGGGTGCCCAGCGTTCAGAATAATGGCGTGGAATCCAATCCAAACGTTGGGATGGCGGAGATCCGACGCTATGATCCCCTGGCCTTCTGGACATGGACCAGTCATTGTGCGCTTGTAAATCAGGGTGGAGCACTCACTAGCACACTTGATGATTTTCAGCTGATTGGACAACCTGTTCCGAAACGACAACCAGCCGAGGCGCTCATGACGCTCGATCGTGGGTTCGAATCGTAAAGGATGCAATGAGACACGGAAGGGCGTTGCCAGACTTTTGCCCCGTTCTTTACGAGGTGTTCCTGGGGGCTCGGCAGACAAATTCTGAAAGAATTGAGGCAACGGATTACTCGATTGTAGATCAGCCGTGGATCATCACATCAAGTGCCATCAAGTGCGGTGGGCCCCGCACTGGAGCAATTGAGTGGCGCTCAGTTAAAAAGCAGGTTGCCTAGCGGGACACATATAAATGCGCATTGACTGTACTACCCAACATGCGCATAGGGGCCCCCATTCTATTTCTTTTCCGAGCTAGTGGAACTTGCGGGAGTAATTGGGAAAAAGCGGGGTGGCCGCGGAGAGACCTCGGATGGCTCGGGCGGACGTCGCCGTACAGTCAGTCCGATCGGAAATGGGGTCGCTCCAGAGCTGGCCTCACGCTTCTAAGCTCTCTCATTGGTCGAGCGATTCGGTGCAGTTGCTACAACATACAGGTTAAAGGAGAAACGTATGGGCCGACGATCAGGGTCGAGTCTGGAAAAATTCATCAGAAACACCAACAAATCGGTGCGGACACCTCCTCGCGGATGCGGGCAGCGGGGGCGGACACCACCCCCACGGTCAGTGGTCTGAGTAGGCATGGCGGTCGGTGGGTACATCTGCACACGCGGGAAAACTGGGGGAGAATCCAGAGACCTCACTCGAGGCGCTGCTGTTGAAAGCGTCACGCCCGCACGGCCTCAGACTGCCGCATCGTGGGAACCGTTCCTTTACAAAAGGAGGCGGATTCGGTGTGTGACCTCCTGGCCATCCGTTTACTGACGTTGCAGTATCCAAGAGGTGAGGCCGGAGACAGACTCCACGGCCCTCGACCAATGGCACATGACGAGATGAAATCACGGGTCCAAAGGTCGCCGATCCGCCGAGTGACGGACGAAAAGAGACCATTCCAGACAACGACAGCTTTCTCCAGGTCTCTCTTTTTCTCCAAGTTTGAAAAACAGACGGCGGTGAACCTGTTCGCTTTTCTGTCATAGCCAATCATGGCCCTCCCATCCATCTGCGCGATTCTAATATGTTTCCAAAGAGCATCGTCGGCCGGCAGGATCTGACGCGGATCATCTCATGACAGGCTATTCCCTCGTTATCGATCGCATGAGTGACGCCATTTTATGGCGCGTCGCCAAAGAATGATCGGGTTCGAGCAAGTTCCACAGCAAGTTACAGCATGCTGTGACCGTGCTGTGACTGTGCTTTGAATTAGAATTGCATGCTGAGGGCTCCTGGATGGCTCTGTGGGAGGCAAGGGCGGTCATAGTAATTTTAAATTCTGCGCTGTGAGCTGCTTTGAACTGCTGTGACTTGCTGTGAGCGTTTCTCAGATCTGATCATTCTTTGGCGACGCGCCATATCGTTTTCTTTGGCCCGACACGCTCATGGCAGCGTCGTGAGTGCCCCGATTTGACAAGATAACAGGCCACAGACCTCCATCTTGGCAGATCGGACACTGGCCGACGCTATCGCGCGACCGGATTTCACAGATTGTGTCGTGGCCGTGCCAGGTGTCGGCCTCTGTGTCGGTTGCAGTGCCCCTCTCCTGTACGTTGTCATCCCGTCGAGCGGGCCGTGGCAACATATTCACGTCTTCGCCGCGACTCACGGTGATCTTTCAGAGTTTTCGCAGACGCTCGTCCCATTCCTGCGCTCAATAAGCGCTGAATCGGAGCCTGGATGGATCCTTATGTTTCTCGCCAGTAAGCTCCCCCAGAGAGGTTCCTCGATCAACCAACCAATGCCGGCCCCAATTCGACAATCGTCTGACCGGTGGGCCTAGGGCGCTTGTACCAGTGCTGAACATGGTTTCTGAGAATGTTTTTTCTATTTCATGAGCGAGCTGGATGAAAATGTCTGTCTCAAACGCGTCTGGCGGAACTGCCTGCATAGCTGACGAACGAAAGTCTAAAACACGTGAGAAACGCACGATCGTCTCGTACTCTTTGGTTCTGATCAACCATCATTACTCCGCGACAGCAAGGTCTTGACGGAGTCCTGTGTCCGCCCCAGAGCGCGTCGAACCCCCACCGAGGCGACGCCTGTCAGGGTTAGGGTTAAGATTAGGATTACATACAATAGCCCTAACCCTAACCCTATTCCTTCCCATAACACTAACCCTAACCCTATCCATAACACTAACCCTAACCCTATCCATAACACTAACCCTAACCGGCCGCCGCCGCCCCCGCGGCCGCCGCCGCCCCCAGGGCCGCCGCCCCCGCGGCCGCCCGCGGCCCCCGCGGCCGCCGCCGCCCCCGGTTTGCGGCGCGTTGGCACGCCGGTCCGAGAAGCCACAGCCGCCGTGGCGCTGCGTGCAGAGAGGGACTCGATGAGATGCTCCACTTCTGTGGACAGGACCGCGTTGGGAGCGCCGGCAACGCTGGACAGACCATCAGTGCCAGGCGAGAGGCCCGCGAGAGAGGCGAGCTCGTCCGCTCCGGGCGCCTCCATCTTGGAGGGTATCCCGAGAGGTATCTGGAAGAGCAGGAGTCTGGGGTGCCTCTCGCGTTCACCGTGAAGCAAGACACAACGTCGACGAGCACGGCCACACTGCCCAACGTCGACGTTGACAAGATTGTCGGTCAGCAGCTTGACGAGCGGCGTCTTCGTCGCCGCCGGGTGGAAAGACATACCGCGCATGTCGCGAAAGTGGAAAAGGTCCGAACGTTTTGTGGACTTTTTCTGAAGGAAGCTAACTGGAACAGCTGTGACATCGTCTTCATCGACCGAGATGCCTACTGACACGGCAGCGCCGCCGACCGCAGCAGCCACCGGCATAGCAGCTGACACACGGGCCGTGCCATCTTACGTGACGCGAGAGACGGTCGCGCTTAGTAGAGCCGGTTCGGTTTCGGCCACGACGACGGCACCGCCGTACGCAGGCGGTGCAGTGACCCCGGTGCCAGCAGCAGCGCCCGCCGAGGTGGCGGCTGCGCAGCGGCCGCCCATCGCTCGCAGTGCTGCCACAGGCGCCGCGGGCGTGTTGCTGCCGCCAGCTAGGCCCATCTGCAATGATTGTACAGGACGCAACGCAGTCGCCGCCCCGCCTCCCGCCGCCACCACTCTTGCCGTTGATATCCGAGCGGCAGATGCATTGCCGGTCGTCGTGGTTGTGGCGGTAGGTGTAGAACCCGGTGCCTGCAGGGTCGGGGGGTTGGTCTCAGTCACAGCCGAAAGAGAACGCATCAAGGTGGACTCAAAGTACGCCACGCGAGCAGCTTGATGAGCTATGCGACGTGCCGGTACGGCTTTTGACGATGTTGTCTTCGCGTGACGCTCCGGGTGATTTAGAGCACTCAGACCTACAGCGTCCACAAAGCCACAGCTACCCAAGCCCAACCCGATGAAGCTCGCACCGAACTACAAGGTATATTCAACTGGGGCGAAGCCACACGTGGCGGGGCGTCCTATGCACAACTGGAACAAAAAGGTGGAAGAGATGAGGCTGAAGTTTGTCAAATAGAGTGGACTGTGACAATCCGGCTGTGAAGGGCCAGCTGGACGCGGCATGAGCCGCCCTGTTCGATTCAATCGACGAGAGCGCATTGGTGCCCGGAAGGCATACACGTATGCATGTCGGCTTACATGCCAATCCCTATACGAACTGTAGGTAGGCTGACATGCCAATGACTATACAACAGGTAGTAGACTTGACAGCAATCATACACTGGCATACAGAACGCTGCCTGGCGGCGTGTTCCCTTCATTGGCAGCCTCCTTGAGTCGTGGGAGCCTCCAGGAGCCCTCTTGGTACTACTGAATAACTCTCAGCGCTGCCTCCCTGGGGCAGGAACGAACGAGCGACTCGCGTGTACGTGGCAACCCCACCTTTGTCGTCCTCCTCCCCAAGTACTGCACGAGTCTCCGTTCCCTTTCCGCCCCTGTGCATCTTTGCAAAGTTTCCAACGCCATGCTGCTGTACTCATTTGGGTTATGGAACCGCCACAGAATCGACCGATAACCCAAAAAGCAAGCAGCAGCAACTTGTCATCCTCATGCACGGCGCAAACCAGACAGGGTCGATCCTCAAGCCGTCCACATCTCAGTGCTCGGCACAAAATACAGAAAAATGTCACTACTACGCAAAAAGCGGAGCTAAGTCTGTTTTCGTACCACAGCGACCACGACCACGTCGTCCGACATAGGCTCAAGGGTTGCAGCGCCAACCATGGCGCTGCACCCCACGACTGGGCAACACGCCGCTCGTCAGGCAAGATGCTTGTGGGAGGGCACGGCATCCTTCACTGGTGTGGGTGCACGAGTGCGCACACGTATGTGACGCACGATGCCTGCCAGGGAATATTTGTGAGGACAAGAGAGGCTGTACGAGGCGTAGAGACAAGAAGACACAATTTACAGGCACAGATGTGAACCCGGAAGGCACCAACAGCACAGAGCAAAGAAGAAAATGAAACGGCCAAGACATGTCACAAGGTCCGCTCAAGTGCGCCTCATTCAGCCCATCGCAAAGAGAGCAGACGACAACGCCGACGAAACCATGTTCGGAGTCCCGCCCGCGCCCGGCCACATACCTAGCATGGGGATCGAAGAGAGCACGCCCCGTGACGGGGCACGTGCCCGCCGATGCCATCGACACTTTGACAACTTCCGTGCTGTCAGGAACAGAATGAAGAGTGGGGGGGGAGGGGGGGACGGTGGCACATGAAGAAGAGAACGAGCGGGGCAGCTTGTCCAAGCCGCGTCCGCATGGCGATGAGAGCCGCGGGGGGTTCTGATGTGCAAGAAAATGTGTCGCACGGGCCAAAAATGCATCGCTCATCTCGTACAGCCGTTCTCCCAAACTTCCCACACTCCAACTGTTCCAAAAGAGTTCCCAATCGGCCTCCACGACCCCGCAGAGGCCCATTTGAAACACCTTAGGAACTGTTGCAGTGCGAAAGTTTTGGTAGGACGGCTGTGGCACGATGAAAATCAGATCCGAAAGCAGCCCCCCCCCCCCAGAGCACTGACGTCACACAATGACAAGTGGGCTGCAGCAGGACACGAGCAGTCGAGTTTTCCGAACAGGTAATGCTAACCTCCAAAGCATGGCGGTGGCAGAGAGCAGGCAGGCAGAGCCGACGACAGGGCGTAAAAATGAATTCGGAATGGCTGTTCCACCAGCCAAGATCGAAGTATTGGCTGAGAGTTGCCGCCAGTAATCTTGCAAGCCAATCACCGTGTCTTGCAGGAGTCTCGCAGAGTCATTGCAGCCCACAATGAGATTTCCTGAAACTTTTGGGCCGCTTGCTTGGGCCTGAAGAGGGCATAGAGAGGGTTCTGGGCCAGACCTGTGACTCCTCATGAGATTAAAAAGTTTCTTCAGATTTCTTGAGATCCTGATGTGCGTTTCCAGTGCGCAGAGCTGCATGGGGAGGCTCTGTAAGGAAGTCAGATGATTCCTAGCCTTTCCCTTGGTCCAAGTACGCTGTTGAATGATTGCAACCACTCTGGAACCGCCATGTTTTGGAGGTCAGCAATATTGTATACATATTTTCGTCAGATAGCCGTTATGCGATATGTCATGTTCCGCGGACAGTATTTTCTTTGGCTGTGTCCATCTCCCACGCTGTTCAAAATGAACGGGTTCGCTGACGCTTTCGCGCCATGTTCTTTCCCCTCGCCATCTTTTCTGGAGTGGAGCGCTGGACTGAAACCGTCTTGAAGAGTATAAGATGGCACCGTAGCTCTCCCTGCTATGATGAACGTGACACACCGCAGCCGACAACCGCCATCCCTGAGCACCAGACTCCCCGCTCGCATGTCCACCTGCCCCCCCTTCCCCCCTTTTCTCCACGAAGGCGGAGACTTCTTCCACAAAGTGGGAGCCGGCATAAACGAACATGGCGCCGCGGAGCAGGATGCAGAGCCAGCGGAGTACGGACAAGAACGCGTCCCGGGCCGCCAAGCAGGCTGCCGCGCACGCGGCCTCAACTATCGCGCGCGTCACGCGCAGTGCGGCGAAGATGTACGCGGGCTCTTCAGGGAAGGCCAACACCCAAGCGGCCGCGTCCATGCCACGCACCGAGCGCACCATCACCAAGATGCCCAAGGGGTCCCCTAAGACCATCAACAAGGCAGCTGCCGGCGTCTGCCGGTACATGCCAAAGTTCGCGCCGGTGCGCGTCTCAGACGTTGTCAAGCCTGGTGAAAAATCCGAACTGCTCAATGAGCCTTGTTATGACGATGGCGCTGCCATAGTCGCCACCTGCTCGACTGCGTGTGCCTCCACCACCCTTCCAGCGCGTGCCGACAGTGGAATAAAGCAGCTGGCGGCCGTAACAGCTACACTGTCGCCTTCTTCCCGCCTACCCCGCACGCGCCGTGTACGGTTCTCTCTGCCACTGGAGCATCCCCTTACCGGGACCCTCTCTGTTAAAGACGCTTTGTCTAGCTCTTCGGTGCCGCAGGACGGGCGTGGCGTCACCGAAAACAAGCCGAGTCTCAAAGACGGGACACTCGTGGCTGTCGGCTACGTCGACTGGACCTGCCAGGACCTTAACAGAAAGCCGGTGACTTCCAATATGGCGGTAGTGATTGTTATTGACGTCAGCCAGCCTTCGCGTCATGTTCGGTACAAGATGAGGGCGCGTCGCGGAAGAGAATCGTCCAGCGTCGCCGTACGCCCATCGACAAGCTCCCTGAACTTTGCTGGTGTTCCAGGAAGAACAAAAATGGCCGAGTAGGCATGCCCGTCCGCCGTATCTGCCGCACCGAGCGTGATGTGCTCCGCGCCCGCCCCTACGTTGACGCCACGCGTCAGCGACCACCCGATGTCCGTGCAAACGATGACCTTGGCACGCCTCGCTGCCATTTTCTCAAATGAGAAGCCACTCTCGTCCCAGTTGGACAAGCGGTCTGGGGTGATGTTGTGGGTGGAAATGAGGTGGGAATGCATAGAAAAGTGTTTACCATAGTTCTCCTTAGTCGTAGCCAGTGCACGCGTGGCGTCGAGGCGGTTCTCAGCCAGGAAGCACAGCCCGTGACGCTCGCAGAACGACCGAGCCCACCACTCCCCCGGCCGGTCGTGCTTCCACATCGCCCGCTTCGGCTCCGGTAGTTCGCCGACAATGGTGGCCACCGCTTCCCGCAGTTGCTGCTTCGTAATGTTTAAGCCACGCTCCTGGTAGAAAATAACAGCCTCCTTAATCTTCAGTTCATTTTGGTGCGAGACCAACGTGCGCCGGCCGACCGGCCTCGGTGCGACGGTGGGGGGATGGATGGCACGGTAAAGCGCCCCGTAGGTCACCAACGTGTGCTTAGACTCCCCCTCGTTAGCCCGGCGCATTGCGCCACAACAGACGAGCGCCGGCCGTGGGCGGTCGCGCGGTCCAACTCCGTCGCGAACGCCGCCTCGACCGTGGCAGGCGTGGCAAGGCCAGGCACACAGGGGGGGAACAGCGCGCGCGCCTTGCGCTCC
>Ga0115030_1000614_pt1 | contig 14967 bp, 16 predicted proteins | sample SidtaG_4_FD_87174 | JGI IMG/M metagenome (GOLD analysis project Ga0115030, IMG submission 87174) | Marine algal microbial communities from Sidmouth, United Kingdom - Sidmouth_Male1 metaG | ecosystem: Host-associated > Algae > Red algae > Unclassified | place: Sidmouth, United Kingdom | collected... | reverse complement strand
GCACGTTGATACGCCGCCCACACTTTGTAGTCGTCGTCCAGCTGTGCAAACCGCGGGCCGCCAAAGCGGCCGTGGTCCGACATGTTGACGACCGTGGCACCGACCGGTACCACCCTGTCGACGATAGAGGATGTACCCGCCCGTCCAACGCCGGAACACACCGCGACCCGAGCAACGTCGTCCCCCTAGAGACTGTGGGAGAGAAAGACGATGACCACCAGCGACAACTGGGCCCATAACCTGTGAAGCGGGCAGTACAGTGGGTGGGTGCGTTAAGGTTCTACCATAGAGGTGGCGCGAGCCGTAAGGGGGCAGCCTGATAAGACCCAGGCGCACACACGCTCTCAGCACCCGCAGACACCCCCACTATCAGCATGCATACACACACCACGCACCTCCGCGGGTGGAGGGCGCACTGGCCACGAGCACACACGCTCACAGCCCCTCAAAATCCTGACCATGCACCTCGCTAATCTCCCGGCGCTCATCCCCTAAAGGGTGCCCCCAACATCAAGTAAGTGCGATAACATCAAATACAATGTCAGAGTACAGAACAACTTGCAATGTGACATCCCGCCAAAGCATTGAGTGACACGGAATTGCTGAGAAATGCTCAGCACAAACCATACGTCTCCCGCACGCCGCCCCCGCCCCCGCCGCCTGCCGCTGCCCCGCCCCGCCTCGCCCACGCCCCCGACTCTCCCGCCGACCCCATCCGGACGCACACCCCCTCCCCGCCCGCCCGCCCCGCCCTGGACCCCCGCGCCCGCGCCTTCCACGCCCACGCCTCGGACCCGGACTCCCCCGACCACCCCCGCTGGGACGCCTCCGAGCCCCACGAGTTCGCCGTCTTCAACGCATTCGCCTGCAAGACGACCTTCTCCCGCGCCGACGTCCCACCCGGCCACGAGATCTTTGGATATACCTGGCAGTGCACCTGGAAGTCCAACCGCGGCAACGGCAAGCCGCCCGCCCCCTCCCGTTTCTGCATCGCTGGCCACTGCGAATGGGCCAAGGACACCGATGGGCCCACGTCCCCCGTCACACCCAACCGCGCCATCCGCGCCGCCATCTCCGTCGCCCACATCCTCCACTGGGCCGTCCACACAGAGGACTTCCTGCGCGCATACCTTCAATCCGACCTGCTGACTACGCCCATTTACGTCCACGCGCCCCCCGACTCCGGCGAGCCCGCCGACGCCGTCTGGGCTTTCACCCGACCCATGTACGGAAAGGCCGACGCCGGCCTCCATTTCTTCTTCTCCACGCAAGCGAAGTTTTTCGCACCATCCCTGGTCTCTCCCTGAGTGATGCCTTTGACACAGTCTACGTCTCCCCCCTGCAGGGCTGCCCCTCCTCCTGCGTCGATGACACCCTCACCGCCGGCACGCCCACCTTCGCCGCCCACGTCGCCAAGCTCATGCTCGAGTACAAGACGCACCGCCCAGACCACGGCTCCATCTCCTTCGCCGGAATCTCCGCTGACGCCGACGCCTACGGCCTCCACTTCCACGGCCGCCCGGACTGCCGCGACCTCTCCCCCCTCGACGCGCCCCTGCCCTCCAACGCCCCACTTTCCGACGCCGCCGGCCTCCACTCCCTACCCGCCCAACTTCTGTGGATCGGCCGCCTTGTCCGCCCAGACGTCCTCACCAACGCCACGGCCCTCGTCAACTGCCCCTCCCACACCTCCGCCGACGCCCGCCACGCCAATGACACCATCGCCATCCTCACCAACCGCCCCGTCACGCTGCACATCCCGCGCCTCGACCCGGCCTCCCTGCGCATCTCCGTCTACGCCGACTACTCGGGCTCGACGCTCCTTCCCCTGCCCAAACGCCATGTCGGCTTCCTCGTCCTACTCACCGACTCCTACGCCCGCTGTTCGCTACTCCACTGGGCCTCTCACTGCCCGCACCGCGTCTGCCGCGGCTCCACCGTCGGCGAGCTTCTCCCCCTTGCTGACGCCGTCGCCGCGGCCCTCGACGTCCGCACCCTCATCCAAGAACTACTCTCCCAGCGCGTCCCCATGGACGCGTACACCGACTCGGCGCCCGCCTACGACCTCATCACGTCCTTCAAAGACCCCGCCGACATGACCGGCAAGAACGACCTTTACATGCTGCGCCGTGCCCTCCTCGACGGCACCCTCTCCGAGATCAACCACGTCCTCGGGTCCGACAACCCCGCCGACGCCCTGTCCAAGCCCACGTTCTCCCGCCCCCCGCCCAGACCCTCCCTCTCCTGGGCCCTCGCCTCCGGCTCCCTCTCCACACCCGTCGTCACCCACACCACGATGGAGGGCTACCGCACGTCCCCTCGGCCCGGCCTCAACCAGCCCTGCTCCGCCCCTGCTCCCCGCCCTCCCCGCCGCACCCCATTCCCGGTCGCCACGCGGGGAAGTGTACAAGCGTAGCAATCAACCTCCACCGCCCGGCGCACCCACGCCGACCGCCACGGCACCCCACCACCCACGCCAAGGCAGGGTGGGCCCTGGGACGGACACCCCACCCCCCCCGACGACCAAGTCGGGAAGTGTCGACTTTGCATGACGCATTTTTCCAGGGAACCGCCCCGGCCTCCGCCGCCCTCCCGTCTTTGATTTGCATGCCTTTCATTTCGCCCGACACCGCATCTCGCCCTTTACCGTCTGCCATTAAAAGCACCACCCCGACACCCACGTGCGTCGGGAGAAGGGCCAACCTTCTCACGCATTTCACACGAGCCGCGGGTGCCTTCGGACGCTGGGGCGCGTGGGGAACCTCCTCACACTGCAAAAAGGCGATGGATTTCTTCCGCGTCGTGCACGCAGCGCCCGCGCGTACATGCAAAAACCAGGTCCCGTTCGAGTCTGTTTTCATCAATGCAATCGCCGTTCGAGTCTCTGCCTCGAGCGAGGCACATGTCCCCGATTTCCGCATTCCCATGTCATTGGGGGGGGTCCGTTCGAGTCGGTTTGAAGCCTCTGGACGGGGGCTGCCCTGGAATCTTCCGCGGTCGCCCCGTTCACGTCAGCATCATCGACGGAGGTGCCCCGGTGTGCAGGCTTGCATTCCAAATTGACTGAAGACAGAATTACTTGGCCAGCGCGCGCTGGCGGCCAGCCTCGGTGGCGGGTGGTTCTCTCGCGCGCTCGTCCTGATGATTTGGCGGGCTCTGCAGGCGTCACGGATGGCGCAACGAGCGAGCCCCCGCCCCCATTCATAGAGCACCGGTTGGCGCGCCACCCGCCGGCAGCGCCGCCATTCTTGCGCCGACGTCCGGCCGCTAGGCACGCTTTCGTCTGGCAGCATGGGTCCCTGCTGGGGTGCTCGCACGCTCTTGCGCTGGGCCTGTCGCTACGTGATGAGTTCCCATGGTCGCTGGGGTTCGCACCCGCTCCCGCGCCGCCGCGGACCGCGGCGCATCGCTTGCCGGGGGCGTTCGGAGAAAGACACCGCCGCCCGCTGGGCGGGCTCGGGGGGGGGGACCATCGCCCACTGGGCGGTCTGCGCGGGGGGCACTGCCGCGCGCTGGGGGGGCTGGGGGGGGGGCGGCGCCGCCCGCTGGGCGGGCTGATCGGGGCGCGCGGCTGGTCGCTGGGCGCGCTGGGGTGGAGATACCATCGGCCGCTGGGCGCGCTGGGCGCGGCGTGAGGCCTGCCGATGAGCGTGCTGGGGAGCGGGCACCGCCGCCCGCTGCGGGCACTGGATGGTCGGCTGCACTTCGCGGTGGGGTCATCTGGGGGCTGGCTGCGCTTCATCGTGGGACCGATGGTTCCGCCGGCGTACGGCGGTTTGGGAGCGCTGTGTAGCGGCAGGCGTGTGCGCTGTTTTAGCTCCCTGGGGTTCGCGCCTTCACTGCTGGGCGGTCATTGGCTGCCAACAACGATTTAGGTCGCCACGTTGTGATTGAGGATTGACGGTTGACTGGGCGCGCGTTCGGGAACGCTCTGCTGGCCATTGCGGTCCGTCGGCGGGCGGCCCTTTTTTTCACTGGGCGCGGCGCGCGGCTTGTCGCTGGGCGCGCTTTGGGGCCTGCACGGCCCATCGCTGGGCGTGCTCGTCGGAGCACGCGGCTGGTCGCTGGGCGCGGTGGGGGGGGGGCACCGCCCGTCGCTGGGCGGGCTGGTCGGGGCGCGCGGCTGGTCGCTGGAAGCCAGGGGTTGTCATGAATATATCCGCGAGGATTATATCCGTGCATGATATCCGTATCCACTTCGGATACGCGCCGGGGACGCCTATCCAAAATGCATTATGAGAACAGAAGGAGAGGATATATCTATCCTGACCGACAGGAAGTGCGCGATTATATCGGATCCATATCCCAGATATGAGAGTCAAGATACAGGGATGTATATGGATATGAGGGTTCTTGCACATGACAGATTCTGCTTGAACGCAGTCGTCCTCTCTTTTCGCGTGCCGACAGTCGGGGGAAAAATATCCGAACATTTGGCAGCGACAAGCGGCGATCCAGCCCGACCCGGGTAAAACTGATCAACCACGCGACTCGACCCGATTGCGTTGTTGTCAGAGTGTGACACGAGATTTCGAACGGTCATCCTGACGTCCGTTTACGCAAACGGCGGGGAACCGCCGCGACGGCGCCCGTTAGGCGCTTGAAATCAACTGCGAATTTCAAGTTGTACTTGACGTCCGTTTGGCACTCGAAGAACGGCTGGATGGCGTTCTTCTTGGGCTGTAATTGAGCTGTCTGTGAGACTTGCGGGAATATATTCGAATCCAATAATCGTATCCGGATACGGATATAATCTACTCATATATCCGGTTTCGGACGCAGATATCCGGATCCGGATCTCAGCTGAGGGAGTTATCCGTAATCAGATACAAAGGATCAGCGCGTATGCGTATCCTACTACGGCCCAAAAATCATATCCTGACAACCCCTGCTGGAAACGGTGGGGTGGGGGCGCCGACCATCGCTGGGCGTGCTGGTCGGCGCGCTAGGCTCGTCGCTGGGCGCGCTGGGGGGCCTGCAACGCATCGCTGGGCGTGCTCGTCGGAGCACGCAGCCAGTCGCTGGGCGCGGTGGCGGGGGGGCACCACTCGTCGCTGGGCGGGCTGGTCAGGGCGTGCGGCTTGTCGCTGGGCGCGGTCGGGGGTGGGCACCGCCCGTCGCTGGGCGGTCTGGTCGGGAAGCGCGGCTGGTTGCTGGGCACGGTAGGGGGCGGGAAACGCCCGCCGCTGGGTGGGCTGGTCGGGGCGCGCGGCTGGTCGCTGGTCACATTGGGGGGGGGGAACCGCCCTTCGCTGGGCGGCATGGTCGTGGCGTGCGGCTTGTGGCTGGGCGCGGTGGGGGGGGGGCACCGCCCGTCGCTGGGCCGGCTGGTCGGGGGGCGCGGCTCGTCGCTGGGCACGTGGGGGGTCGGGACACGCGCGCCACTGGACGGGCTGGTTTGGGCTCGCGGCTTGTCGCAGGGCGCGGAGGGGGAGTGGCACCGCCCGTCGATGGGCTGGCTGGTCCGGGCGCACGGATGGATGCTGGGCGCGGTGGGCCTTGTTCAGCGCCTGCCCGTTGTTGGCGTCCGTGATGCGTCGTTCTGCTCGCCCGGCGTCATGGGCGGGGTCACGCCGCATTTTCTCAAGGTATGCGATGCATCGAGCGGCTGAATGGCGGCGTTGGGTTTGTCTCCGGGTATCTTTTTGGGCGCGTTGGAGTGGACGCCTCGTATCTACTTTGGCGCGTTGGAGTGGGCGTCGATTTGTGTGTTGAACGCGATGGGGCGGTCGGAGTTTGGGGTGTTGGGTCAATGGGCGGGACGCTCTGCGACTCGGTGGGGTTTTTGGGTGGCCAAAGAGGGGGTTGCAGACCTGGTGCGGATGGGGAAGATGCGTTACCACGCCAAATATCCGGTATGGGCCGGGAGCTGCTTTTGTACCCATCTCTTTCGAGTCCACGCCGTATCTTAACACCCAGCGTCGGCGGATTGTTGTGTTTTGTATGCAAGCATGCGTACAGTGAAGCAGTTCTACTGCTCTCATGCACGCATGCCGCTGCTCCGTACTAAATGAGCGCGCAGTACTACAAACCTGCACTTCCCCGCTCCGTGTTACCCACCCCGTCCAGGTACTTCTGCCGGTACCAGCGCGGCCACTTTCTTGGCGTGAGCTCCGTCTAGACATCCTTGTATATGGCACAGACGTTGGATAGTGCCTGCTGGTACGTGGTGAAAATGATAAAGTTGACTTGGTTCATCAAGCGAACATGGTGCTCCTGCCGGCGGGGGAGGGCGTTGCGCTCCTCGGACGACGAGGTGTTGATGCACTCCATCGAGCAGTATGAGTCTGGGTTCATGGCCCTGGTGCACGAAACGTGGTGTTTACGCCAGTGGAAGCGGTCCATCAAGAAGGAGATGGTCCGCGCGACGAGCGGCAGGCGGCACAGAGCCGTCTTGAGCGTCGCGCACGAGAAATCATACACCACTTGAGGGGGCAGCGTTGCGAAACGCTGCCTGATGAACTCTATCGGCATCCGCTGCCCCTCGGACCCATCCAGCACGATGACGCCAATGCACTTCGGGTGGGTGCAGGTGCAGAACGCCCCGAATTTGCCGCCCGTGTACTGGCTTTCTCTTCCCATCAGATGATTGCAGTCGGGTTCGTCGGTGGCCGCTTTAGCAGTGCCTTAAAAGAGGAGTATGGGCCGCAAGACTGGAACGCTGGGCGCCCACAACCCCGAAGCCAGGATATCCTCGGGCGACTCGTCACTGATGCCGTAGGCCGCCTTGTAGGAGGCCACCGACGCCGGTGTGTTCATCCACGTCGCCGTGTACTGGGCGGGGGTGAAGCACTCGAGGGGGTGGGCGCTCGCCATCTGCTCCTTGGTGAAGGCGTCCACGGGCGGCTGGTCACCGTCGCCAGGCGCCATCCCGTCATCACCACCGGGTTGAGACACTTTGCTGGCGACTACAAGCACGTCGTACGCTGCTGCAGCCTTCTTGAGCGCCTTTAAGAGGTCGGCAAGCACGGGGCGGAGGCCGGCGTCGCGCTCGAGCCCAAGCCCGAGACAGTCCACAGCGGCGCAGAGCAGCCGCAGCTCGCATACGTCCGACCGGTCGAGCACGGCAGCTAGCTTCTTCGAAGTCAAACCGTCGCTGCTCAGCACGTTGACAAGCGCATTGATGGCGCCCGAGTCCCCGTCGGGGTCCCAAACCACGGACGGGTCGACAGTGACGGCCCGCACAAACTCGACGACCTTGAGCGTTGCCGCTTCCGTGGTGGGGATGCTCGGCCGCTGACGGAAGAGCATGTCGGCTTCCATCTTCGTGCCCTTCGCCCCGCCCGTGTCCGCGAGCGCAGGCTCGGTGAAGAGCTCAGCAAACTGGACGAGGGGCGCAAACGTGTCCCAGTACCTAAAGGGCGCGGCGGGCGACTCGCGATCGACGGACACGCGGTCATCCGCCGACGTGAGCTCTTCGTCGGAATCCTCCACCTCCGACTCGTCAGATTCGGCCCCGCGCACGCCGACGTCGCCACTGCCGGCAGGCAGCGGCAGCAGCATTCCAGGTGGCGGCTGGCCGGGGCGGTCTAGCTCCGCTCTTGCGTATGCGGCCATTGGCCGCGCACCCCCTTCACCGTCACCGAACGGGGCGGCCGCAGTTCTTGAAGCCAACGCCGAGGGGCCGCCCGTCTGGGCGGCCTCGGCCTGATCAACGGAGGTGTTGGGCGCCGGATCCAGCTCAGCCGGGCGCGCGCGTACCTCGTCCTTGATACGGGTCATGACCGGCTCGGGCACCAGCCGGTACAGGTCCAGACTGGCCGCCAAAATTTGGGTGCACAGGGAGCGGGCCACCAGCTCGCAGCGAAAGAAGCCGCGCAAAAATGCCGCCAGAGCAGGCCGCACCCCGCCGTCGCAGTCCGGCACCAGCCCCTTCCGGTCGTCGATGCCGACATGCCGTTCTGGACCGACCCCTCAAATGTCATCTCCCGCCCGTTGACAGAGACGTTGCCCAGCAGGGTCGACGCGGCCATCACGTAGCCGCGCATGGCCGTCACCGTCGTGACCGTCATGGAGGAGCCGGCTGCCATCTTGGAAGCTGTGTTGAACACAGATCCCAGCGCCTTGGCCGTGGCCGAGTCTGTAACCATGTGCGCGTGCACGCTGGCCCGAGGGATGCCGCTCGTGCGGATCGTGTCGCGGTGGAATCGCCTCTTGTACTTGTGCTTGTAGCCCAGCTGCAAGCCGTCGAAGCATACGACGTCGATGACGCCGCTAGAGGAGACGCAGTGCGCGCAGTTGGACACGTCCAGCGGCAGGCCCTTGATAGCCAGCGACGGGTAGAGCGTCAGCGCCTTGCGAAAGGTGGCCACGCTGCGCAAGCGGCTGGAGCGTGGCGCGTACTTTGTCGAGGCCGTGAGCTCTCTGTATCCCGAGCGCAAGTAGGAGTAGGACCGCAATGAGCAGCCGTTGCGGGACAGGTTGACCGCCAGCTCAAACAGAAAAAACTCCGAGGAGACCGTGAGCGGTGATGAGAAGACGAGGCCGTGCTCGCGACGGTCGGGCATCACCCGCAGCAGGCAAATAGGGCACCGCCACGAGTACAGACTTGGCCATGACCGAACCATCGTCGAACTCAACGCGACACTCGTGCGGTATCGGCGGCTTGAGGGGGCTCCGGCTGACCCGGCATTATGGGCACGTCGGCGAGGCGGGGAAGCTGAGGATGGTCCCGGAAAAGGCGCAGGCCCGCACGAGCTTATTGCGCGTCACCTGCGCCGCGGTGGGCGGCACCAAGTCGCGCAACAGCCGCGACTGATACACCTGGAAGAACCGGGAGAAGAGCATGTAGGGGTTGTTGGGGGCGACGGGCTGGCTGCCCTCCTCGACCGGGTCGTCGTCTGAGAAGCGCATGTCGGGCGTCCCGTCGTCGCCGTAGTCAAAGCCCCCATGTCCAACGCTTGCCCCCGCAGCGACTGCAGCGCTCTGGTGGATGCAGTCGCCCTCTGCGGTCAGGCAAGCGATACACACCCACTTCTTGGCTACGGTCCGCCGCGCCACGGCAATAGGCCAGCTTCCCTGCCCCCTCGAGACCGTGTAGAGCGACGCCCCGTACGGGTTGGCAGTGCCGGGAGCGCGGGCTACGACGCGCACCGACGACTCGAGCACCTCAAACACCTCCTGCAGCGTCATCTCAGCCGCCGACCGGACGGCCTCGAGCGCCACCTCCATGTCGGCCGCCAACACGCAACCCGCGTAGAGGCACTTTTCGGGCCCGCTGCATGAAAACACGGGCACTCAACTCCATCCTTGGTCTGCAGTGTGACGCTGACCCTGACAGCCGGTTGCTTGTAGGCTTCAGTGCGCGAGCGGGCGCGGCCGAGTTTTGGTAATACTCCGACCGCCCCGCTGCGGCTGAGTGCCCACCCGCGCGTCCTCAGCACTTTCTTGGAGACTCCCGTCCTCATACGGAGCGCATCGAGCCCCAACACCGCGCGCGCCGAAACTCCGTTGTCCTCGTAGTTCTCCTGCAGGTTCTTGTGCATTTTTATGCAAAAAAGCGCAATCAGCACCGGCCGCACGCTCTCCCGGACGTTGAGGCCGCGCCCTCGTCCCCGGCCTGGGACAGGCCGTACCCAGCCAGCATAAGTTCCGACTCGCGTTGCCCGCCCCTCTGCACATTGCCGCCGCACAGGGATGCGAGCGTCGGGGAGGCGGCCAATGCAAAAGACATCGGCCATGGCTGGCCCGCCGTCGGCCAGAAGGTCAGCCGCGCGGCTGTAGCCCACGCTGCCCGACAGGTAGGAGCCGGTGGATGGCACGGGCGACGTGTCGTGCGGCTGTCGAGGGCGGCGTGCGTCCGACCGAGCGGCCGAGAAATGCCCGTCGGCCGCAATGGTCCTCGCCGACACGTAGGAGAGGGGCGCCTGCCCGTCGGACGAAGGGGTGGAGATACCCTCATCGCAACCGCTCGTGGCCGCGACCGACGTGAAGAGGATGATCCACGCGAAGAACAGCACCCACGGCGACGGGGGACACGCCAAGGCTGCGAAAAAAGGGCAGCAGCAGCTGCCAACGTGCGTCGTGGGGCAATGGCACAACAAACCACATGGCACAATCCCAACAGAGTGGCAGGGGGGCCGACCGGCAGCAGCCCGCGAGCCAAAGAAGGAGCGAGCAGGTGCGCCGGTAGGGAGACGACGACCATAGTGAAAGCGCACGATGGAAAAGCCAGAGGCTCATTCTTAGGTCAGAATAGGCACGTGTGCAAAGGGTGGGGGGACGGGCTCACTGGCTTCCCACGGGGGTGCCCGGCTCGTTTTTGCCACGGCGGGGCTGTCGTTTACTCCAGCGTGGGACTGCCACTAACGGCGACCGAACACAACGAGACCATGCTCACCAAACACAAAAATGCGGCGGTCACGTACCGGTGCCGAGAAGGACGGTCACACCTCACAGAGTACGGCCTGGTCCATGCTGGTGGGGGCAGTGTCAAGGTCGAAAGCGTCCTCCGCACCGCTATTATCGAGCCGGGCGTCCCAGCTGCTCACCGAGTCACGGGGACACCAGAAGCGCCCAGCCGACTGCATTTCCGTCGATAACTGGCGATGAACATGTCCTCCAAGGTCATGTAGTTGACACCGATCGAAGCAGTGCCACTTTCAAACTTTCTGAAACCAAGAGTAAGTATATCCGGCAACTGGATACATCATTCGTGAAAAACTAGCTCTTTTCGGCCCGAACGGCCAGACGGAGAGTCACCAACTGGCAGCGCAAGACAAACCGGGGTACAGTGGGAGTGGTGCCGGTGGACTCAGATGCAATCGAGTGCGGATCTGAGTCGTCAAGCGTTGTCGTTTCGGATGCAGTCGGCCGGGGGGGGGGCATCCATCGCGGACAGGCGATGTGTTGCTCTCGTTTGCATGGGAGTGCACGTCCAGGCGCGCAATGTCTGAGTCTCTTTCAAGCCAGATGAGTGTTCTTGCATGTATGTCCAGAGCTAGCTGCTTGTGTTCAAAGCGTGCCTTTGCGAGAGGCCGGAGAGAAAGGATCACAACGCAGATGGGGAGCGTGATGTGGGCGCCAGGCTACGGAATCCGCCAGAAAAGCAAGGACGTGTACAGGTGACCATGTATTTCCATGTCCAAGTAATTTTAACTGCATCTCATGATTTGGACCACCGGCCCTGAACGATCTTCGGAGCTCCTGTCCTTGCGGTGCCGCTCTTTGTGATGGGCTACAGAACCGGGAAGCGCTGCCGCCGCGACCTCTATTCCCTCGATTTTTCCGAACCCGTATATATCAAGGTCGTCTATATGATGTGTTGGCATGCTCAGAATGTTGGTGGTAGCTCTTGGGGTCTCACCCACTGGCAAACACCACCTCTGGCTTCTCACATCTGCGTCCACGTCACGACCAAGCGGTCCGCTGTGCCCCAGCTGCCGCATTTTGGCCATACTCTTTTGCCCATCCCATTACTGGGATCGTCAGAAATGCATTGGAATCAGTCCAAACTGCCTAGGCCCCTGTGGCGCGCTTGGCGCAGACGATACATCCCTTTTTCCGATTAAAGTGCATTCCGCCACCGGAAAACCGCGTACGGGACGCACTCTGGAAATTCACGTGCTACATACCAACAGGGAGGCTTCGGAAAGAGCTCAGTGCATTTTGGTGGTTTTGTGCCAGATATTGGCTTCGTGCGGTTGCTGCAACGAGGCGGGTCCATTTCGACGTGAAGCGAGGTGCACTCATCAGCGCAGCGTGCACCCGCCAAAAAAGGTACATGGGAAGATGGGGGGAAGGTATATTGTTGCTCTGGTACGCAACAGCGCCCCATCAGGCGGTGAGGGGAACGAAACAGACACACAAAGCGCCGTGTTTGCCCCGAAAGACAATGTGCTCCCTGGAGCTTGGTGGGTCATAGTTTCGTGCCAGGGTTGAGTGCACTCGATCGCCACAGGTGTTTCGAACGTGATTGTGAAAAAGAATCGTGCAGCACACCCGTATACAGAGCGGAAGTGGCAGGCAACTGACGCCCCCCCTTACCTTTGCGGGGCCAAAATGTCTTGAAGGAGGGGTCTGCTGGTGTAACCGTCAACATGCCCACCCGCATCAGCCTTCAGAGGACCAACAGCGATCTTCTTTTTCTGAGAGTGATTTGGTCGATTTGGGCTTGGTTTTGCCTTCCTGAAGACCTTGTGGGACGGCGTAGCAGCAAGGAAGTAACCAAACAAGCACCGGACAAAGAAGAATCAACGTGCTCCTGCATGGATGCGATGCATGTCAACAGACATCCCGTGTGTGTTTTTCGGGAGAACAATGGATGGGACAGCTTTCGCTTCACGATGAATACGACCGAAGCGCAGGCGCACGATTCACAGGATGTTGCAGTGTCAGCATGAAGAATACTGGGCATCCGAGCGCCCTGCTGCGGGGTCATTGACGGCTGGTTTTTCAAGGTTCTCGTCCAAGAGAGACCCCGTCCTGACTGCTCGTATATCCACCGCCAGGAAAGTGTGCGACCGCCGCCTGCCCCCCGCCTCGGTCACCTCCCTGCCCCGCTCAACCAGCCCACACCAGCGCGGGGAATGGCAAGCAGATGACACCGTGTATGTTTTTACGGCTACTGCGGGGGGCGCCAGGTGTTTCTGCGGGTTGTTTTCGCGGCAGGGCTGGCCGTAGGCCACCGCACGCTCGCCCATAGCCCCCCCGACAACTTGTCCGCGGCGGCCGACGCGGACGCGGCCGCCGCCGCGACCTGCTCTCCCTACCTCGTCTTCGACAACTGAGACGTGAGAGCCCGAGCTCCCCTCGCCGCCTTGCGCATCCACACCCGCGCCGCCATTGGCACCGGCACGATGCCGACTGTGCTGAGTGAGGGTGCGTTCCGTGGAATGGATGCCTTACAGATCCCTGCCCTCTCCCCCCTGCACCGTCTGTCTCCTTCACCCACACACCCCACAAATGGCGGAGGCCCCTTGTCACATGAGTAGAGGACACAGCGCGAGGGAATCAAAAGAGCCGTTTCCAGTAACTTCAACACACACATGCAACACACACAGAAGGAGAAAAAGGAACACGAAACCAAGATACAAGCCAAGATGCAACAAACGATCACGCAAATCACTGCTGTTCCCACGTGCACGCCGCGGCTGGCATGGGTGGGGGGGGGGAAGAAGTGGGGCAGCACCGTCTCGGCCACGTTGGCCACCGCCAGCACCCCCTCCATACCGTGGTTGACCTCGACCACTAACGCCATCGCCGCAACCAGGGCCTGAGGTGGATAAAGTAGAGCCAGACATATCCGCACATTATACTCGTAATAATCCATAATCGATGCTGCAGCCGCGTATCCATATCGTACTCTGTTCATCTACCGCCGGATAAACTGAGCCCTATTGACTCTCGAAGGGCAGGATGTAATATAATCTGTATCGATTGACGACCTTGCTTCATCCGGCTCACAGATTCTGCGCCGCATTCCTGGCGCGTGGGGATGCCGCCCCACCTGGTTGAGCTGCCAACATCTGGCAGTGCCAAGCGGCGATCTTGCCGGAAAATGTCCGAACGGTTCTGTCCCGCGTCTGACCCGGTTTGCATTGTTGTCAACGGCCCGCGCGCGAACCCGAACGAGCGCCCCCTGGTGAGCACAAGAGAGTTCCAACGAGGCCTACTGACGAGGTCGGCTGCATCATCTAAATACATTCCAACAACCAGATGGTACTTGACGGAAGTTCATCGCAAGCAATGCTTGTGAATAGAAGAGTCTATTTCCAGTACACGATGAGCTCTACCTGCTCCGATCGTCGGGCGCCGCGCCCACCTGCATCTGGATGTCATTTTCTGCATCGCACCGCATCTCGAGCGCTGTACACGACATCGGGACGGCTCTCGACGTGCTCCAAAAAATACATGTTTCCATCTTGTCGTCATTTTCTAGTCCGTATATGTCATTCCTCTGCTGCAATGTCCTCGGCCGCGACCGGTCGATTCTAAGACTGAGAGCGTGAGGACTTGGCCGCCAACCTGACCTTAGGGCAGTCCATAATGATACCAAAGGCAGGCGAATGCGTGCAACCATCCGGCCATCCGCAACAACTGTGTCGGCTGGAGATTTCTGATTCGGTAAGGACATCATTTCAACTGCATTTCAAGCGTTAAGGTGGGTCCCTAATCCACCCCAGTGAGTCCAGTGGCCCGAGTGAGCGTCGCCGTGCCTGGAAACAAACATGAGGAACGTTTTTTGGCCACGTGCTGGGGGGCTACAGGAAGTAAACCGAGTCCGTGCAGGACTGATTGCAGATGACTCGTTGGACCTGTGGTCTAACAATCGCCAATCACGCAGGTGTGCCTCCTCGACGCCACCAGAGAGATCCACAGCGAGGACGGGCGTCTCTAATGCGACAGCGATTATGGGTTGAACAGCTCTCACGGCCAAGACACTCCCGAATGACTTAGCCTGTGCGCGAGCCTCAGAAAATGGGCATTTCAGGCCGTCTGAGGGTATTTCCATCACACGCCTGGCAGTGGTTCAGGCCTTTGGTGTGGCGCGAGGACCCGACGAGCTTCCACTCGTGGAAGAGGTGTGACGGGTGAGATGTCATCCAATGTCATCCAGTCCAGTACAATGTCAGCAAAAACATGTACACGCTAACAGAGGTCTCACGTCCAAGACACTCCCGAATGACTTAAGCTGTGCGCGAGCCTCAGGAAAAGGGCCTTTGAGGCCGTCTGAGTGCATCTCTATCACACGCTTGGTAATGATTCGGGCTCTGATTTCGGCGCCATCAAGGGCGTCGCCGTCGGGGCCCGCGTCGCCGCCGGCGGCGCCGCCCCCCCTGCCGGCGGCGGCGGGACCCCCCTCCAGCTGGAAACCCTCTCCAGCACTTACGTGTGCACATGGAGGTGCGCGTCTGCAGGGCGCACCAACCGCGGCACCCCCCCCCCCCCCCCCCCCCCCCCCCCCCCCCCCCCCCCCCCCCCCCCCCCCCCCCCCCCCCCCCCCCCCCCCCCCCCGCCCCCCCCCGG
>Ga0115030_1000612_pt1 | contig 14984 bp, 16 predicted proteins | sample SidtaG_4_FD_87174 | JGI IMG/M metagenome (GOLD analysis project Ga0115030, IMG submission 87174) | Marine algal microbial communities from Sidmouth, United Kingdom - Sidmouth_Male1 metaG | ecosystem: Host-associated > Algae > Red algae > Unclassified | place: Sidmouth, United Kingdom | collected... | reverse complement strand
GACACCCCCCCAAGGGGGTTGTCCCACGCTACCCCCCTAGGGGGGTGTTGCGCGACTGTTCACGACCCGTCCCCGGCTCATGCCGGGGGGTCGTGTCTCCCCTGTCAGGGGGTTTCCCCCACACGGGCGGCGGTTTCCGCCCTTTCAGGACGAAGGGCGACGACGGTGGGAGGCACCGTCGTCGCCGGCAAGTAAACCGTGTCTTCATGTCTTGGCGTTTCGATCGGCACGACTTCCTGGACCTCGAGTCCCATAGCGGGTGTCGCGCGAGCGGCCCAGACGGCCGTTACTTCCCTCCTACTGAGGTGAACCCCCCTCATCGTGGTCCTTCATTTGGCGCTCCGGGTGAGACCCGCTGTGTGCACGCGGTGCGTGTTGCGGTTCGATACCTCTTTCGGTATCAAGGTCGGGGGACCCCCGTGGGTTGTATTGCGGTGCGGTGACCGAGGACCTCCGATCGATACGCGGGCCCCGCTTCCATGGCTGGCGGATCTTCCTCATCTTCCCCGCTCGACGGGGGCGCTCCTCCGGTCGAGATGCCCGGCACTAGCAGGGTGACGGACGCGCCACAGGCGGGAGACCCCGGGGCACTGCGGGCGTTGGGCGCCGTGGCCCTCGTTGGGGGTGTAAGGGCGGTTCCGGTTGGCGGCGGCGGTACGGTGGCGGGTGAGTCGAACTCCCCGCCCGAGGATCCCGGCCGCACGCCGACCACCGGGGCTCGGCCTCCTCCCGGCGCGGGACGGACGTCTACGCTAGCGGAGGCCCAGCGTGTGGGCGCAGGGGCTCACCCCTCGCCACTGGATGGGCAGCGTTTGGACGGGGCGCCGCCTTTTGGCCCGCCCCGTGTGGCCGCAGTAGGCAGCTCGTCGGCGGCCCCGGCCGGTTGGATACCCACTGTCCCGGGCTCGAGCCGATCAGTGGATGCGCTGTCGCTGGAGGAGGAGGAGCGGCAGCGCCGATATTTACAGAGAGCATTCGGGGTTACCCCGGATGAGGTGGCCCGGGCCCAGCGGCAGCGTTCCACCCGGGACCATTGGTCCCTGGACCCGCCGTCGGCGGCGGTCGGGTCGGGACCCAGCCGTCACGGGGTCGGTGGCGGTGCCACCCACGGGCTGTCGCGGCCCGTGGCCGACACCGCACGCCTACGCCAAATGGCCCAGGTGTTCCGAGATGCGGCGGAGGAGGCGTCAACCGCGGGCTCGGACGGAACCCCGGCACCGGGGCGCCGTGCGGCCGTCGCGTCGGCGCTCGCGGCGGCCCAGGAGCCTTCGTCGCTGTCGGCGAGCGCGGGCGAGACGGGTGCCCCGGGCCCCGGCTCGGATACACACGGAAGGTCGTCCCGGGATGCGGGTGACGCCAGGATGGCGCCCGCCCTGGAAGTGGCCGCCACCCGTTGCGAACGGTCTCCGCGATCGCGCTCGCGGCAGGCGCCCACGGCGCGAACGCCGAGGGACGGGGCTCGGCGGGAGCAGCCCCGTCGGCGCCCCTCGCGACGTGACAAGTCGCCCCCATCATCGGGGCCCTCCTCCTCAACGGAGAGCGAGCACAGCCCGCCGGGATGGTCTTCCGACCCCAGTGGGACGGACGCGACCAAGAGTAGCAGCAGCTCCACCCCGACCGCCGACAGCGGTAGCGACCACGGGGCGCCACGCCGTCGACGACGGGCTCGCGCGGCCGAGAAGCGCCCGCAGCGGACCCTGGTGCAGGAGGCGCTGCGGGCCTTCCGACGGGAGCAGCGGGAGGAAACCGTGGTGGACCCCCGTTTCAAGGGGCTCCTGTCACCGGCACGGTTCCGCCTTGCGCTGCGGGAGGGACCCTTACACCTCCCCCGCGGCAACTCTATCCTCGGCATCCGCGCCGACGTCAGGGCCTTGATGCCCACCTCGCGGCCGTTCGCGGGCGACACCCCGCTTGGGTTGGTGACGTTCCTAGGGAACTTCCAGACGGCTTGCGACGGCAGCGGCTTGAACGAGGGGACGGCAGTGACACTGCTGCAGTATTTCGTCCCGAGCGCGGTGCTCGGGGTGCTCTAGCGCGCTTAGGACACCCATGCCACGCGGCAGCGCACGTAAAAACGCGCGGTCCGCGCCTTACTCAACGAGTACCTCGATGGCGACGATTTGGTGGACCACCTGCAGTCGCTCATGCAAGTGCCGCAGGAGAAGTGGGAGGACGAGCATGAGTTTGCGAACCGCTTCCTCGATGCTGACCGTGCCCTGGGTTCGGTCCTGCGAGAGGCCGAGCTCAAAGGTGTCCTACTCAAGGGCGTCGGACGAGAGGTCCGGGCGCTGGGCCGGAACTTCAACACCCAGGGTAGGACCCTTCCCAAGCTGCGCAACTTCCTTGCAAAGATGGGCGCCGCCACTCGTGAGGCCCGGGGGGTCAAGCTCCAAGCCAAGCCCAAGGGGAGCAGCTCCCGGTCCGCCGGGAGCGAAGAGCGGGAGCCCCGACGTTCCCGGACCGCCGCCTCGGTGGCCCTCCCGGTGGGCGCCGCCCGAACCGCCGCGGCCCTGGCCGTCGGACTACGGGGCGGAGGCGGAACGCGCTGAGTGGGCCGCCATCCTCGCCGCGTCGGTGGCGCCCCCCGACCACGGTCCGGTCGGGGACGCCCCGGTACTTCCGGTCGACAGCCTGCCGCCCGCGTCGGGATGGCAACAACAACCCGCGTGGGGTGGACGCTCGGAGATGTACCCCGTCCACACAGGGGTGGGCCGCGGCAGGGGCACTCTGGCGCCGGGTACCCCGGTCCCGCAGTGTGCCGCCACCGTGTTCCCGTACTCCGACCGGCCGCCCCGTATCCCGCGCGGCGGGGCGCCCGCGCCACGCGGTGGGGGATGCGCCAGTCCGTCCGCTTCGACACCGGCGCCGCGTCGGCGGGGGGCCTGCTCGTTTTTCGGCCACTTAGGGCACTGGGTGTTGGAGTGCCCCGCCCAGTCCCCCGAAGTCCGGGCGCACGGGCGCGTGTTGCGCGAAGCCGTGGCGGAGCACCGGAGCGGGCGCGGTCCCGCGCCGCCCCCGCCCCTGCCTCTGGGCGCGCGTCCGCCTGTTGCGGCTCCACCGCCGGGCGCGGCCACCTCCGGGGGCACTCCGCCGGGCACCGCCTCGTTCGTCCACGCCGTGGAAACCGAGGACCGGGCCTACCCGGACGGCCCAGCCGACGACGACGGGAACTCCTCCGAGGAGTGGGCCGCCGGGAGCGGAGACGGCGGGCACCTCGGCCACGCCCAGGGAAACGCGTAAGGGGCATCCCCTTAAGTGGGCTTCCCACGGACGTCGTCCGCCTCAAGGCACACCGACACCGTTACATCATGGCGAGCCGCCGGCGCCGATTCTGCAAGCGGCGGGCCGCAGCGGGTTTTCCGCCAGCGTCCGCCTTCTGCCCGCGGGTCTTGGCGCGGCCGGGGGGGGCCCCCCGCGCATCGTCCGAGGGTCAGGACCCGGCCCCGGTCCGGGCGCTCTCCCCGGACGGTCCGGGCCCCTCCCCGATGCCACCGGTTGCCGCGTCGGTCCTGGCCCTGGGCCACTCCGCCCCTCGGCCGTGGTGCGGTGGTGGTGGCTTTCCGGCCGATCCCCCCGCCAACGGGGCGCGCGTGGGCGGCGGGCGCCGGCACCGCCTCGGGGGCCGCGCCCGCCGGCAGCGTACCCGTTTTCGCTGCCATGCGGCCGCTGTGTCAGCTTCCACGCGCCCGCCGGTGCCCCGACGGGGGAGGGGGAGGTGCTGCTGTTCAGCCTGCACAACTACCGCATCGTGGCCTCGTTGGGCCTTGACAAGCTGTCCCCGGTCGCCGTAGGTGACGTCGTGGACACCAGGGCGGGGCCCAACCTGGTCCGCCGGAGCGCCCTTGCCCCTGACTGGCTCCGCCAGGTCGTCACCTCCAACGAAGAGGAGCGGGTCCGCCTTAGGGACGCCAACAACTCACGGCTACGTAACAGCAGTAGCGTCACGCTGTGGCTTCAAACGGGGGCACGGATCGTCGCTGTGACCTTGCTCGTCGTCGACGACTTGTCAGTGCCGGTTATCCTGTGCTGCACATTCATCCACGACAACGCGCACGCCATCCTGCCCCAGGACCGGTCCATCCGTTGGACGGACGGCTCCGTCACTGCAATCTTTCGGGGGCCGCTGGACGACGGCGACCGCTCGATGGGTGTCTCATGCGTGCCACGCTCCACTTGCAGGACACGGCTTCCGCCGTCAACGGCCTCGGTCTTCTGGGTGCGGACCATGTGGGGGGGCCTGGGCCAGGTGTTCGGCGCCTCGCGCCTGTTCACGACGCATGGTATCACCATTGCCAATGGCGTCCACGATATTGTGCCCGGACTCTCCTTCCCGGTCATCGTGACCAGCTTCGGCGCTCGGGAGGTCATCCTCCGGCAGCGAGCCAAAGTCGGCTATGTCGACTTGCTCACGACGGGCGTTGTGCAGGTGCTCCTCGCGGCGCATCTCGGGACGTCGGCCGTCCCGGCCTTCACAACGCCTACCCACGAGGAGAGGTTGGTAGGGGCGGTGTCCGCCACGCGGGGTCCTCCGAGCCCCACGCGGGACCCGGGGGCGGCAGTACTCGCAGGGGGAGGAGTTTTGACACCGGCGCGGCCCCGGGACCTGGGCGAAGCGGGCCCGTCCCCGGGTGGCGCACCGCCCGCGGCCTCGGTCCACGTGGAGGAAGTGGACCTCCCGGATGCCGACCCGGCACTGCATACGCGGATCAGACACATGCTGGGCCATCAACAAGCGATGTGGACGGGCCAGGCGCTGGGCGTCATGAAAGCCACCGAACATCGCCTCGACCTCAACGCCGGAGCCCGGCCCGTGCGGTTCGCGCCTCGCCGTGCGGGGCACACCGCACGGGAAGCCGAGACGGCCGAGGTCAAGCGGCAGTTGGAGGCAGACGTCATCGAACCGACATCGTCGGAATGGGGCTTCCCGGTCGTGCCCGTCCCCAAGAAGGACAGCACCCTCTGCTTCCGCGTCGATTATCGACTGCTGAACGTCGTGACCAAAAAGGCCTCCTACCCGCTTCCCCGGATGGACAAATGCATTGACACCCTCGGAGAGGCGACCATCTTCTCGACTTTGGATTGCAATGTCGGATAGTGGCAGGTCGCCATCGCACCCGAGGACCGGGAAAAGACCGCCTTTGTGTGTCACGAGGGCGCATACCAGTACAAGCGGATGCCGTTCGGGCTCACCAAAGCACCCGCGACGTTTCAGCGGGCACTGGACATTATCCTCTCTGTGGTCAAGTGGCCGTGCTGCCTCATCTATCTCGACGATGTCATCGTGTACTCCAAGACTGAGGAAGAGAATATCGGCCACGTCGACCATGTCCAGCGCCTGCTGCGCAAGGCGGGAGTGACACTCCGACTACCCAAGTGCCGACTCTTCCGCACAACTGTGGAGTACCTCGGGCACGAGATTAAGCCGGGCCGGCTTGGCGTGATGGACGCCCACGCGCGCGCGCTGCGCGAAGCACACTTCACCACCACGCGCACGCAAGTACGGAGCTGCGTAGGGATGTGCAATGTCTTCCACCGGCTCGTGCCGAACTTCACCCGGATGGCAGCGCCATTGACGGACCATATGGGGTCCACGGCCCCGGTCCTCGTGCCCCGCGCCACGCCGCTGCAGCAGCAGGCGTTCGACCGGCTTAACGGGGCCCTTACGATCCCGCCGGCCCTCGCACTTCCGCGACGCGGGCGCAAGTACGTCCTCAACGTGGACGCGTGCGGAACACAGGTGGGCGCCGCCCTGCTCCAGGAGCAGGACGACGGTAAGGTCCAGCGTGTCGCCTACATCAGCCGACGGCTGCCGACGAAGGAGCTCCCCTACGGGGTCACGGAAAAGGAGTGCCTGGCGGTCGTCTGGGCGTCGCTCAAACTCCGCCCCCACCTCGACGGTGACCGCTTCCTCTTGCGCACCGACCACGACTGCCTGCGGGGGATCCTCAACATTGAGGGTTCGGGGAACCCCCGTTTGGCGCGTTGGCGCCTGCGTCTATGCGAGCTGGAGTTTGACGTCGCCTTCAAACCGGGGATGACGCATAACTTGGCGGACAGCATCTCCCGCCTGGAGTCCGGGGCCAGCGACGAGACGGCGCTCGATGACGCCGTCCCGGTGTTTGCCACTCGGGCCAATGCGGTCCGGGGGCTCGACGCCGCCAACTACGTTGGTGGCCCCAGGGTCCGTGGCATCGACCGGGACTAGGCGCTATCCGCCCAGGCCGCGGACGGCTACTGTCAGGAGGTCGTGAAGGCTTTGAACGCTGGGCGGCACATCCCGCTCTTCGAGGACCCCGAGGGGATCCTCCGCCGCCGCGAGGCCCCCGACGGCGCTCACCAGGTGGTGGTCCCGGCCTCCTTGCAGGAGCAGGTCCTCCACCATGAGCACGACGCGACCCTCGCGGGACACCACGGGGAGTCCCGCATGTACGCGGCAATGCGGCGGTAATACTACTGGGTGGGCATGGCGGCGGACGTCGTCTCCTACGTTAGCAAGTGCGACACCTGCGCGCGACAGCGGGTGCGCCCCCTGGCGCGGCGCTCGCCGCTCACCCTGTTCCCCGCCACCATTCCCCTCCAGGACATTGCAGTGGAACTCTACGGGCCCCTCGCTCGGACGGCCGCCGGCCACCGGTTCATCCTGGTGATAACCGATCGGTTCACCAGGCTGGTGCGGGCGCTCCCAATGGATGGGACCACGGCCGTGGACTGCGCCTCGGCGGTCCTGGACTACTGGGTCGCCGCCTATGGTCCGCCGGACCGGTTGCTGACCGACGGGGGACCGCAGTTCACCAGACACTTTTGGGGCCAGGTGTGCAACCTCCTCTCCATCGAGCCGAAGGTGACGGCTGCGTCCCACCCGCAGACGGACGGGCAGACGGAGCGGTTCAACCGCACCACGCACACCATCCTCGACCACAACGTGTTGGAACATCCACGGTCTTGGGACCAGCTCCTTGGGGCGCTGACGCTGGCGTACAACAGTCGCCCGCACCGGAGCACCGGGGTCGCCCCGCTGGAGCTGGTCAACCCCATGGGGGTGTCGATCTGGGCGTTCAAGGACGTCTCCCGAACAGGGGCGCACCCCCTCATGGCGCAACGCGGCACAGCCGCCGAGAAGCGGGCCCAGGCCGACCTGGTGACCCGCCTCGTGCAGCTCGGCCCGCAGATGCGGGCCACGCTCATGGCGACGCAAGGGCGCTACCAGCGCGACCACGACCGCTGCCTCGCGCTTCGCGCGGAGAAGCTAACCGTCGGAGGCGTCGCGTGGCTACGCGATCACGCCAAGAAGGAAGGCGCCGGCGGCAAGCTGACACATATCGCCCGCGGGCCCTATCGCGTGGTCTCCACGGATGGTCCCACAGTCCTTCTCGACGTGAATTGAAAGCACCGCCGGGAAAACGTGGCTCACGTCGTCCGTGCCTCGGGCTCGGTCGTCCCGGGCCCCGCTCAACACCCCGCGTTCCGGACGGCCCGCTCCTTCCATGGGGCCGAGGCCGATGGCCAGCGGTACGCCGTAGACCGGATCGCGGACAACGCCACGTTACCCGACGGAACCCTGCGGGTCCAGGTTCACTGGACCGGGTACCCCAAGCCTACCTGGATGGACGCGTCGGACGCCCCGCACGAGACGCTCCGCGTCTACCTGCGCCGCGCCGCGTGCCTGGCGTTACCCCATACGTCCGCCGACCCCCCGCCGACGCCCTCGCGTGCCCCGGGCCCGCCCGTTGGGGCCGCCGCAGGCGCCGCTGCCCCGTCGCCCCCGACCGTCCGCGCCTGACCCCTTGGGTCGGCGCGGCGGCCGGGTGCGGACTGGGGGGGAGGGTGGGTTTTTTCGGTGGGGCCCTCGGGGGCTGTTGGGCCACTGGGTCGCCCGGACCTGCGGTCGCGGGGCGTCCACGCCACGCGGCATTGCCACGTCGACCCGCACACTCGCTGGGGACACAGGGAGAAAGCCCGCGGCTTTACGACAAGGCAGCGACGGCCTAATGCCGCCCATACAATCACGGCATCTACGGAGCTAGGGCGATGCCCTTAGTCGCGGCCGCGCCACTCCCAAACGTGGACCGGGCGGCCCGCCCCACGGAGGACACGGCGCAAGGCGGCGTGGAACAGCTTCGCCCGAGTCCGCGGGGTCTCTAGACAGGGCGTCACGACGCCGGCGCGCCCGATGCGCGCGTACTCCACCAGGGCGGCGGTGAGCTCCGGGGGGCCCACCTCGGCCGTGTTCACGGCACCGTCGTGCCCAAAGAGGTTTACGACCTTCCCGGACGTAGGCGAGTCCCGCCACGCCGTGGCTGTCATCGGAGCGGGAGGCTCCCACAGCGAGGACAGCCACCGATCGTAGGCGACGTCCGGCTGCCCCGGGACGGGGGTTGCGACCAGGCCTCACCATGGGTATCAATTTTTGTCGTGAATATTTTCCCACCGAACATCTTGGGACAGAGTTTTTTCGCACTATCGGAGCCGCGACGCGAGGATTGGTATCTTTAATATTTAAAGGTGTGGTTACTTGACACTCACTCATCACATAAATTCTTGATGCAGGGCTACCTGGTGAAATCGGGGACCACTTCTCGCGGAGATATGACCGGGGCGATCTCTTTTATGGTTGACATTATTGCAGGCGGAGCCTTTGTGACGTGGCCCAATCACTTTTTCCCTGACCATGTCGAGGCAGAAAGACCCTGTGCAAGGGTGGCTGTTGCGCTGAACCAGTGCAGAGGGTGGGGGTGTGCGTCAAGCGTGAGACGCAGCGTCCAAGGAAGCGTCTCGCAGCGCGTCCACGGGGGAGGCAGCCTCTATCAAAGTCCGGGATGGTGGGTGGCCGGGAGGGGGGGACGGGGTATGCCGACGTCGGGACGTGAGGTAAGTCGCTTTTTCGACCGCCGCGCACTGTGCGCTTTTGTATTTAGGGGAATAGTGTGAGGGCGGAAAAAGAACACAGTGCAAGAGGCACGGGCGAGCCGAAAAGCTGGAGGCCGGAGAGGGAGTCCAGCTCAGCTCAATACACGAACAGCGCTGTGTTTTTGTGCGGCACCCGCTGCTTTGTGCACGGCAATCAGCGCTCAGACTGTCCGAGCTCGCGCGACGTACCGTACAGGGGTTTTCAGAATATGGGTTTTTGGCCGTATCCGGGCCAGAATACGGATATTATCCAGAACATGTCGCAGAATATTCGTCCATGATTGTCCACTGAAGAAAAAAATACCACCTACGGAATGCTCTGGACGTCAGTATGTCAATATCCCGACCTGCTCGGGCAAAATGACGTCGAATATAGTCGTTATGTTTGCAATTACAGTAGCCCAGGATATCGGATATTTATCCTGACAACCCCTGGTACCGTATCGCAGCCTCAGCAGATATATCGGGTCCTAATGCTGATTATGACGGGTACAGTGCTGTGTGGACCTCGTGCAATCTTTCTCGCCGAAGTCTCAGGCGTGCCTGTTAGGTCGTATCCAGCAATGAAGCCAACCGCCCAACCCAACGGCCGCGTGTGCGCAGCGTGTGGCCCTGCTACTGGCTCTCCAACCGCAAAGCCAAAACTAGGCGCGTCATATCTCACGTTTGGGCTCGGGCATGGCTATCTCCGAGATATCAGACATCGGCGTCAGTGTTGTGGCCGGCCGGTCCGCCGCGCCGAAGAATCTGTTGAGGGTGCCTCGCTCCACGGTGTCTACCTTTCGCGGGCCACGCATCCTATTGGCGTTCGATTGCCACGTTCGGAATCATGTTTTGGCAGGGCGCTTTGGAGTGCCGCCAAACGGGCCTGTTTGGACATCGGTGCCGTTTCGCTGCCGTTTAAGCTCCAAAACTAAGCGATCGCGCCGTACCCACACGAGACCGATTAGAAGTCTGCAATATGTGAGGAAGTGCTATTTTTGGACCGTCACACCCTTGTTTTGGAGCTCGACCTAGCCACCAATGCCCGGTTGGCCAAACTGTGCCACGTTTTGCCACGTTCGGATTTTTGAGCGGTTGGCTCAGTTTCTGGACACGCCCTTGAAACTTATGGTGGAAAGGGCCCGCGGAGGGAGCCGCAAGTGCGATCCAAGCTCTGCTTGGCCGAACTGAGCATCTCACAGGATTGTTCTTTAATGCGGCCGCTTCAGAGCCTCAGCTTTGAGCTATTTGCTCGACCAGACAGCAAGGATGGTCGCAGTTCCGCGGCGCTTTGATTTGCAGACCTGTAAGCATCTGCTTACACTTGCGATACTCACTTCTGGCTGTCGCATGAGTATTTTTTTGCATTAATTCCCGAGCTTGGGTGGAATCGCCCACATGCTAATGGCTTTCGAGTATGGGTGCCGACATCTAGATACTCGTGGGTATACTCAACCCCTAAATACCCATAGTAGGGCCTGGTTGCGACGGGACCTACCATCCCAAGCTCCAGCAGCGCCGCCGGCGGGCCGTCGTCGTCGGACCCGGCGTCCCAGCGCGCGGAGCGCGGACCCCCGGTGCCCGTACCGGCGGCATCGGCTGGGTACTCCCCGCCGTCCTGGCGGGCCTCCGATCCCCAATGGCGGCCGTCGTGGGCGTCGCGGTGCGACCCGGCGGCCGCTTCGGCACCGGCGGTGGGGTATCCCCCGCCCTCACGCCGGAGCTTTGCGTGCCAGTGGCGGCCGGCGGGGGCGTCGCGGTGCGACCCGGCGGCCGCCCCGGCGCCGCCGGTGGGATATCCCCTGCAGTCGTGCTGGGGCTCCGCGTCCCAGTGGCGGCCTGCGGGGGGGTCGCGTTGCGACCCGGCGGCCGCCCCGGCGCCGCCGGTGGGGTATCCCCCACCGTCGTGCTGGGGCTCCGCGTCCCAGTGGCGGCCGGCGTGGGCGTCGCGCCCACGACCATGGCCGCCGTCGGTGCGCCTCATGGGGTCATCGCGGCCTGCCGCAGCGCGGCTGCAATTGTCTCCCTGACTGGCCGCCGCCCACGCGCGGTCATCCTACACGCCGGCACCGCGGCCCACTCCGCCGTCCATACGGTCCCCGGGGCCGCGGCGGGCGCCGCCGGCTCCGTCAACGGCAGCGGCCGGCCAACCGTCACCGAATTCGGCACCGGCCATGCCGGAGTAGTCTTCATGGCGTTCCTCGTCCCAGCGACCGCCCGGCGCGGGGCAGGCGGCGGGCCCAACAAAGACATCGGGCGCGGCGCCGACCGGGGACCCCGGATTGGCGGACCCGGGCTGCGCAGGGCCGCCGCGCTCCATGTCGACGTGCCGCCGCTTCCGGGCGTGGTACGCGGCCGATGCGGCCGCCTCCTCCGTCGATGTCGGGACATCCCCCGGGTCGGACAAGGGGAAGCCGGCGGGCACAGCCCAGGCCTCCTCCGTCACAGGTAGTGACCGCGGGAGGGCATCCGCGAGCGGCGGCTCCGCCAGCATGACCCCCAGCGGGGCGTGCGGCGCCCGCGGGACGCCCACGATGCGGACGAAGTGGCGCCGGCGGTCCGCGACGGTACCCACTTGGTGGGGCAGCAGGGTGCTGGGGGCCTGATGGGTGGGGTCGTGGTGGTAGTGTAGCCGTTCGTGGAAGGCTGCCCAGGGCACCGCCCTTGCGATGGCGTCGTACTCCGCCAGGGCAATCGCGGCGGAGCAATCGCCCGACGCCAGTTCGTCGACCGAGAACGCCTTCGTCAGGGCGTAGTACCACGGCGACGGCTCGACGACGCGTTGCGTCTCGCAGTACGCGCGGAGTAGCCCCGACACAATAGCCGCCGTCATCATGACGTAGGCCGTCCCCTGGATGGGGTCACACGGGTACGCGTGGAGCAGGGACTGGTGTTGGTGAATGACGGGCGGATAATCGTACGTCAGCGGCCGGGGCGTCGCGCACCGCAAGGCCATTGCCGGCGGAAAGGGAGCGCGCGCCGGGGCCAACCCGATGCCGGACCGCACGGGCAAGAAGATAGCCCCGTGCCCCGCCCGGCGGGTGCTCACGAGCTCACCGCGCGCACGGCGTGCGGCGTCCAACGCCAAATCCACCGGCGCGGTCGGCGGGCCCACCAGGCTCAGGGCGAGCAGGAGGCCCACACCGCCGAATTTGACGAGCGCCAAGCAGTGGCCGAATGTGACCGCGGGGCGGTGGCGCAGGCGGGAGTGCCAGTCCTCGATGTAGGCGTACTCCTCGCCGCCGGCGACAAACGGTAGCTCGGCCGCAGGGTGCGGGACCAAGAGCACCCGACCCGGGTTGCAACGCAACAAGCAACGCAATCACGCGGCGCTACTACCGACGGAGCGGATGAAGGACCTGAAATCGCGCTCGGCCGCCGGCCGGGAGTCGTACCCCGCCGCCACGGCGAAATCCCGGAAGGACCGCCACACGGCCTGCGCCCCGTTGACATCCTGGGGATGGACGGACCAGAAGACGTCACTGACGAGCGGCCAGTCGTCCGCCGCCACGGCAGGCCCCAGCGGAGCGAGCCACGATCGGACGGCGGGCGACGCCGGTCGCAATGGGAGGACGGGGGCCGCCTGCCCCAACAACGGCGGCCGATACACCGACGCGACCGCGGGAACCCCGCCTTGTGCTGGGGTGGTGCCGGAACCCCCGGCGGCGGCCGGAGACGCTGCGGATCCAACCAAGCCACTCGTCGCCGCCGCCACTCCCGCTTGGCGGGGCGGCTTCCGCCACTCACGACCGTTGGGGTATTACGGCAGCCGCAAGCCCGGCGGCAACGTCGGACGCGCGGGGACGGGCGGCCGGGCCCTCGTCGGTCCCGGCGTCGCCGGTGTTGCCGGCAAGGGCATAGCCCCCGACGCGGCGTCAGCCGCCGACAGGCTCTCCAGGGGTACGACGGGCAGGACCTCGGCGCGGTCGGTGTCCGGCCGCGTCGGGGACGCGTCAGACGGGGCGACGCCGGGGCTATCGGGGGGCGTCGCCGGTGACGGCTCCATCTCAGCCGAAGGCCATAGAGTACTACGGGAGCCCGTCGTCGGCGGTGGCGCGGCCGGCGGAGCACCAGAGGTGCGGCGGACGCGGAGGGGGGTCGGCGGTGCCGACGAGGTCGGACTCGGGCGGAACTGGGACGGCGGGCCCGCCTATGAGCGCAGGGGCGAGCCCGCGAAGGGGCGCGCCTGGCCCAGACGCCCGCCGCGGGGTCCGAGTAGCCGCGGCCGGAGGGCGCGCCAGGCGACAACCGACCGGGCGCCGCGCGGCGGTTGCAGCGCTTTGCGCGCGGAACGGTCACTCCCCCTCGTCTGTAATGATCGCTTCGGGGGACTTTGTATGCATGGAGGGCATTATCTGCATTGGTTGGTGATGGCGCGGGTCAAGTCCCTATCGGGAAATTGGGCCCGGGCGGCGGTTTCCGTCCTTTCAGGACGAAGGGCGACGACGGTGGGAGGCACCGTCGTCGCCGGCAAGTAAACCGTGTCTTCATGTCTTGGCGTTTCGATCGGCCCGACTTCCTGGACCTCGAGTCCCTTAGCGGGTGTCGCGCGAGCGGCCCAGACGGCCGGTACTTCCGTCCTACAGAGTTAACCCCCGTGATCGTGGTACTACAACGGAGGTCGGGAAGGCGGGCAGAGGTCGGGAAGGTGGGCGGAGCTAGGGGGAGTGGGCGCAGGTAGAGGGGGTGTGCGCAGAGAGGGGGGGTGGACGAAGCTTGGGGGAGAGAGCGCGGGTTGGGGGGGTGGGCGGGCGATGGCGGCGAAGGCGGCGTCGGCCGCTGCCAAGGAGGGCGCGGGTGGGGGGCGGTTGGATGCGTGGGAGGAGCCCCTTCGACGTGGGGCGTGGTGGTTGATGCCGTATTGGGGCCGACGACGACATGCCAGCGAGCTCCGAGAGGCAGGTGCTGGGGCCTCCAAACCATGCACGCACCTGTGTCCGGATACCGAGAAGGATTCCTGTCCAATCGTTAGCGAAACGACGCACGTGACTTTCGCCAACGATAGGCTATCGTTGTCCGTCAGTCTCCGCTGCGAACGATGACAGCGTATCGTTAGCGAAGTCACGTGCACACCTGACTGCACTCAGCGGCAGAAATTAACCCCTACGCGTGCAGCCTGAAATATTTCAGGGCCCATCCGGTTTCAAACCATCTTCAGCACATTTTCTGCAACCTTTCGGAATTTCTCTTTGTTGTTCTTAGTTAGGGTTCCGTCGCCGCCGCTCTTCGTTACCTACACGCATCCGGGGCACCCAATCCTAATGTGCTCCTGTGTACGTGAGATTATCTGCCCGCCGAAGCCCCCCGGCGTTGCGTCTGAGCCCGTTTGGGCACCCCCCTCCCAGTAGTCGAGCGGCCGGATGGCACCCTCCAAGACCGTCGACAGAAAGCATCTCCTGTTCGTTTTCCGGGTACAAAGACACCCAGCACGCCTTCCGAACAATTTATTTCCGTGCAGCGCAGAGCTCCCATAGTGTGCACACAGGAAAGGCTGCCAGCAGCACGGCGATGCTCTTTCAACGGCATCCAGGGTCGAAACTGCGAACTGCTGTCTCCTTCTGTTTGATGTATTCTGGCCACTCTCCCTCGTCCGGCGTCTACTACTCCGCCAGAGTACACACATGCGCTCCAGAAATTTGATCTTGCAAACGATAGTCTTCCAATACAAGACCCGCTTTGAGTCGCCAGTCTGCGTTCGTCCGGGGACAAGCGTTGTTCGGAATCTGCTTGGTTACTAAGATCCGTAGCAAGAAACACGTCCAATCAATAATAGAAAACGCAGTGTTACAAGGGGACTACATAATAGAGTCCGTACTTCAATTATCCATTTTCATGTCCGAGGGTCCTGACAGAGACGGAGTAACCGCCTCAGCTAGACTGGAACTTACCAACATTTGACAAACTTGAGATTATTGTTCGATCAGAAATCCGACTTACTGATTTTGTTATGGATGTCGGTACAGCTCAAATATTGCTCTTCAATTTACCATGTATTGCCGAAACCCGTCCATCATCATCCCATACGTTTGCACAAGTCTCTCTGTCCGTCCGCACGGACTGCGTGGAGGCACACAGGTCTCGTGAGCGAGACCATT
>Ga0115030_1000611_pt1 | contig 14989 bp, 19 predicted proteins | sample SidtaG_4_FD_87174 | JGI IMG/M metagenome (GOLD analysis project Ga0115030, IMG submission 87174) | Marine algal microbial communities from Sidmouth, United Kingdom - Sidmouth_Male1 metaG | ecosystem: Host-associated > Algae > Red algae > Unclassified | place: Sidmouth, United Kingdom | collected... | reverse complement strand
CCCCGGGCGGTTCGTTATTCACCTCGACGTGCGGCTAGCCCGCCGCAGGGCCACCCCTCCCGGGCCGGCGGCCGCCCGTGTCCCAGCCGTTGCCGCCGTGGAGCCCGCTCTCGTCTCGAGGGGTCGGCTCATAGTGGCTGCCGCCGACGCGGACCTGGCGCCGCCCGTCGCTGCCGTGCGCGTGTGCGACATGGCGGACGACAATGACGCGGGGGGGTGGGCGGGTGGGGGGAAGGGGGGGGCGGGCGGGGGTGCCGCGGTTGGTGCGCCGTGCAGACGGGCACCTCCACGTCCACACGTGCTTGCTGGAGGGGGGCTCCGGCTGAAGAGGGGTTCCGCTGCCGCCGGCGGGGGGGGCGGCGCCGCCGACGGCGACGCGGGCCTCGACGGCGACGCCCTTGACGGCGCCCAAATGAGAGCCTGAATCACTGCCAGGCGTGTGATAGACATGCTCTCAGACGGCCTCAAAGCCCCTATTCCTGAGGCTCGCGCACAGCCTAAGTCATTTGGGAACGTGCTTTCTGTGAGACCTCTGTTAGCATCCACATGTTTTTGCTGACATAGTCCTGCACTGGATGACGTTGGATGACATCTCACCCGTCACACCTCTTCCCTATGTGGAAGTTCGTGGGGTCCTTGCCACACTAAAGGCCTGAATCACTGCCAGGCGTGTGATGGAAATGCCCTCAGACGTCCTGAAAGGCTCATTTCCTGAGGCTCGCGCACAGGCTAAGTCATTCGGGAGTTTCTTGGCCTTGAGAGCTTTTCAACCCAGAATCGCGGTCGCATTAGGGACGCCCGTCCTCGCTGTGGGTCTCTCTGGTGGCGTCGAGGAGTCGCACCTGCGTGATTGGCGATTGTTAGCCGACAGGTCCAACGAATCATCTGCAATCAGTCCTGCACGGACTCGGTCTACTTCCTGCAGCCTCCCAGCACGTGGTCAAAAAACGCTCCTCGTGTTTTTTTAAAGGCACGGCGACGCTCACTTGGGCGACTGGACGCACTGTGGTGTATTGAGGACCCACGCTAACGCTTGAGATGCCGTTGAAATGATGTCCTAACGGGATCGGAGAACTCCAGCCGACACAATCGTTGCGGATGGCCGGATGGTTGTACGCATTTGCCTGCCGTTCGTATCATCATGGGCTTCCCTAAGGTCAGGTTGGCGGCCAAGTCTTCACGCTCTCAGTCTTAGAATCGACCGGTCGCGGCCGAGGACATTGCAGCAGAGAAATGATACATACGGATTAGATAATGACGACAAGATGCAAACATATACTTTTTGGAGCACGTCGAGAGCCTTTCCGAAGTCGTGTACAGCGCTCGAGATGCGGTGCGATGCAGAAAATGACATCCAGATGCAGGTGGGCGCGGCTGCCGACGATGGTAGATGCGATGGGAATGGATCCTCCTTTTAACCTTTCCGCCCTCTCTCTTGGTCTTGGTGTTGGCTTCAGGGTCGTTGGAAGCAAAGGGCATGTTGGCCGTGATCTCGCGCATCAGCCAGCTCTTCCACACTACCTTGATCTTGAATCGCTCGCCGGCGCTGCCGACCACCTTGGCCACCAGCGCCTCAGCGGTTTCATGAACCTCCGGGATCGCGGCGACGACCTCCGTAGTAGCCTCGCTGTCAGCCGTGTCTTCATTGTCGCTGTGATCCTCTAAGTTGGTCACGCTGTCGTTGAGTACTGCGCAGAGACCGCCTGCAGCTGAGGAAGAAGCACAGGGTGCGCCCGAACTTCCTTCACCTTGTACATGTCCTGGAACGCTGCTTTGGGCCCCGGCGAGCGAGAGTGGCGAGCTGGATCCCAGGCTGCGCTTGCGGCTGGGTAGCGCCCTCGTGCCCTTGAGCCGGTGTGCCGCAGTCGCCGAAAGCCGTGGCGAGGGCCGAAGCGAGTCCTGAGGTGGTAAAGAATGACTTTTCGAGATTGACGCGCCTGCTCCATTACGATGCGGTATCACAGCGACCGCGGAGACCGCTGACTGCAGCGGTAGCCGACCATGCGTCAGCGCCGCCCCGTGCCGACGTGACACAGGTGGCGCGCCCACGCTCGCTCGCTGTCTGGATGGTGGACGTGAATGCTCTTGTAAATCGGAAGCACCTTGAGATAGAGCAGTGGCGCCGTCTGCACGTCTTTCACCGTCCGGGGAGTCCTCAAATGGCAGGACCTGTGCACCGATAAGAGCTCGAAGTCAGGTCAGTGCGGGCATGTCATGCTTCTACGAATCATGGAGTCGCGCGCAGCTTTACCGTTGTCGGGTGGAGCGAGCCAACGCGGCATGCACGACCTGATATTGCTCCCTCGCCTCCTCGTCAGCATCATCTATGAGAATCCGTGACGAACATGACTTGCGGGACAACATTGTTTCGAAACGTTGATCGCTTTCATGTCGTTTCGCGCTTTTCGGTAAGTCGCATGTCATTTTGAGGAACATGCGAAAGAGACAAAAGAGCAGGTCATGTTGACATGAGAAAAAAAAATTGAATTAAGGTGCATCGCAGGATAACATGTTCGCTACCCATTTTACGGGACCCTCGGGCCGCGGTTGTCTCATCACTGTCAATGCCGTGTCTTCACTTGAGATGCTGTCGTGGACGATACCATCTGCAGCACCAGCGGATATCGGCAATCACCGATGCAGACCGAGCAGCAGCCATGGAGATCCTCGGCTTGCCTGATTGGTGTGTGGAAGATGACATGGTCGATGATCTTCTTCCACTTAGTGCCACATAACTCCCCGCTGGCTTCTTCTCTGAGCAGCCAGGTGACGGCTCGAGGGCCACCGAGGATCCCCCTTCGCTACAGGGAGAGACGGGTTCTCCTGTCGCACCGCGGCTTTCCTCGGTTGACGCACATCTAGCCGCTCTTTTTGGCGTGCCCGTGAGCATGGGTCCGCCCGACAATACTTCCATGACTTTGCCTCCCACAGAAGACGACGCCCTGCGCGCGTTAGCCGATAGTCACGGCGCAACTTCCAAGGAGTGGTTGACGATTTTTAGAACCCTAGGTCTTGGCTCCCCGCAAGGTGTGACGGACTTGAGCGCCCTACTCTCCAAGTGCTCCCTTGTCGTGCCCCAATCGTTCGAGTTTGCATCATCGCCACTCTTTTCGTTGGAGGCTGGTTTCTGGGCGGTCTCCCAGAGCTTCCTTTCGGCCCTCGTCGCAGCCAACGGCGGGAAGACGGTGGACCCCAAGACACTCGAGCTTCTTCCCAGTATCATTCGCCGCTGCACGAAGCAAGGACGGCTCAACATTCACCCGCCACTTTGGGGGCCGCCACCGGCGTCCTGTGTCCATGGCACGATTGTCTAACTAGTCCTGGGTGCCATTGAAGGCAACTTGGCCTGCAGTGCACAAGATCCTTCCAGCCAAAGACGCACCTTTCCTTCAACTTCAACGGCACCGGCGGTTGCTGCAGGCACATCCTCTGACGGCGCTCTACCTCGGGGGGCGACAGCAATAGTCGCAGGACGTGCTCAGACGGGAGAAGGTTCTTAGGTCAACGAGTTGGCAGAAAACGCCGCCGCCGCTGCGACGTTGATGGCTTTGGACGACGTAGGCCAGGACGGGCACCAGCTCGGTAAGGATGTCATCGCCCCACTGTCGATGCGCAGAGGCGCTTCAAGTTCTCGTGCTGGAGATGGGGCATTGGAGGACTCTCTAACAGACGTCAGCGTTGCAGATGGCCATTTACCGAGACTTCCTGCTCGTCCTTCTTCGTCAATGGCAGCTGCCGCTGCCTTGACGCCTCCAGAACCAGCGCATGCGGTCCCAACTTCCCTGGTGCTCCCCAATGCTTCTAGAGCGAGGACTGAGTCGGACCCGGTTCGTCGCCAGGCGTGTCTACGGCTGCGGCTGACGCAGCCGGCGTCCCAGAGCTACCAGGCCCAAGCCAACCACCATCACCGGGCTCTGTCGGCGGTGGCTTGCTTCCCCAACTCCCGCCCGGTACCTCCCTTTGCCGATCCGCGCCCGGCGGTTTGCGAGCTGTGCCAAGTGCATCGACTTCTGCAACACGCGTGCGGTGCCGTTGCCCCTCGCGAGAGGGGCTGCAACGGTTCCGCCGTCCACAAACCACGCTACCACGATGGCGGGCCAGACATCATCGGCACCCATCATCGAGAAGGGGTCGCCACCAGCGTCTTTGGTTGCTTTGGCCACTGCCGCTCCCGCGACAGCTCCTTCTGCTGTTTCCGGTTCCTCTCTCACCGTGTCCGTCCCACCTACGGACTCAGGTGTGGGAGATTGGGCCTCTTTTTCTCCTGGCGCATCGCTCGCCGTTCCTCCCGATGCACCCTCCCTCACCGGTGAAATCGCTGCGCCTCAGACTCCCTTGCTGCCTGCTGCGCCAGAACGCCTGACTGTCTGTGTGGGCAGTACCGCACCTTTGGCGGATCGTGTCGCGCCCGCTGCCGCTTCTGCAGAAACACAACCTGCAGAAGTCGTCCTGCAACCAAAACAAGAGCAAGGCAGGCTCCTGTCTCGCATCACGACGTACCGCAGGCTTATGGTTCTCGCCGACGTCCTTTCTTTAAAGTACAGCGCAACCGACCGCAAGCCAACACTCTTGGTGGATGCGACAATGAAGCTTCTCAACGGGCGCACGAGCACCTTTCGGCCGGTGGTACAGTGCACGATGCAAAATGGACATCGCTGTGTGGCGGCGGCGCTTCACTCAGAGTAATGTCGCGGACCCAGCCGACGGCCAGCCTAAGGTTCACCAGATGCTTCTCGACGCCGCGCCCCCGGACGTCCCCACTCTGCCGCTTAGTCGACATGTGTGGGTGACTCGTGCGACGGCGGCAATGGCTGTTGACCACGCCTGCCTTGATGAGCCCCTGCCTACAGTTCCAAGCCCTCGAGGCTCCCGCAATATTTCCATGACGGCCGAGACACGGGTGTCGTTCATCCTGACGTTGGCGCTGCGGCACCCACAGATTGCCCAGGCCATTGTCAGCGCCGATTCTTCACGCTCCACGTGATGGGTACTGATCGTTCAGCACTTCAACTATCCCCATGGAGTGCACTGTACCTTTTTTCTTTTCGTTGAGCAATCATCGGTGTACTCTTGTCGTCCTTTTTCTCGTCTCTGTTGGGTGGGATGTTTTTGTGCTTTTTATAGACTCGTCTCAAGACATCCATTCGAACACTCTCTATCCACCGAGACCGCAAGAGCACAGCTCTCTACCTCGTACATCCTGGCTCGCGGCACACCTGTTGTGCGCTGCTCTTGAGTTCCGTTTCCGCCTTCGTCTTTTCCGACATGTTCCGTTCATATTGCACATGACCCCGCCTGATGTGAGAAGAACATGTCTTCAAGATTTTCTTAATTTCACTTCTCATGTTTTTCTTCACGTGTTCTTCACCTGATACTCGCCACATGTCCTCTACACACAGATACTGATCATCGTAGTCTGAACAGTGTTCCAAGAGCGCATGACCTATTGGTATGTGTCGAAGACCGTCCGGAAGAGATACGCCTCGCATCATCTAGTGCCACAACCTCGGAGTCGCCTTGGTGCCATCCTTTTTCGGTCGGAGACTGCTTCTGCGCTCCATGCTGGCTCGCTAAGAAGAGGGCTAACAGAGCCAGTGCGGGCTCTGTCTACCATCAGCCACCTGGAAGGTCTTGCGAGAGTCGTTCTCGTCCTACTCGACACTTGTGATCCGCCTGACGGCATCCGGCATTCGTTGATGCCGTTCTAACGCACTTCCTTCACGCCCGTCGGTATCAGCGCATGACTCAGTGGCGAAGACGCGGGCGCGCTTCACATGTTCTGCATCACCCTGCCATCTTCCACAAGCCTATCACGTCGGATCTTGGTCCGACGGAATCTATTCCGCGTTTGGCATGGGTTGGTGGATTCTCTTCCTACTGGTACGTCACCGTCGCAACGGTGCTTCTTCATACCAAGAAGTATGTTTCTGACTCATGGTCTTCTTTGCCGACATGGTAGAAGTCAACCTGTACGATTGCCTCACAAGGACACTCTGTTTCCCGTTTCTTTCCTTGTGCGTCTACCGTTGCTTTTGTTTGTCTGCCATGAGTACTGGTAGCACGCGTGTTGATGTGAAGCACAGTTGAATACCTTGTCCATAATGGAGGTAGGGACAAATGCCCACTCCTTGGGTGGCGCTCCGCTCATGGTCAACATCAACACACTATCGCGGTCGGCAGCAGCAAACAAGGTTGACGGGTGGTTTGAGTGCGTGCTTCTCTGGCAAGTACCTTTACCAAACGACGTTTTGCGAATATTGGCTGTGATAAAAAGTCGGCAGGACGTGTGGCCGCCGTGCTTAAAAGATGGCAGCAACGTGGTGTTCGCGCGGCCGCTGTTTGTCTCTTCAACAGAGACTACGGCGTTCTCTGTGTCGGGGCTCGCGCGTCCTCGTGACGTGCGTCATTTTGCACCGCTGCTACCTGAAGATCTGAAGTGCGTCCACAAGGCTCCAGCTAGGTGGTTCGCTCAGTAGTTTTGTTTTTCTAGTTTCGCGAGCATGCTGGCCTCCCGGTAGAGCTTTGGGGAACTGGCATGCGATACACTGCTCATCATAAGGCTGTCGTAGAACCTATTTCTAAAACGCACGTCAGAACACATGCCCGGCGCGTGGAGCTCGTCGCCATGTGCCTAGTATGAGCAAGAAGCAAGCTGCCCTCTGTTGCGCCACCGCAGGATGCGGGTCGTCCGGGAAAGTCATCGGGCCCAGTGAGAAAGGCCCAGAGAAAAGGCGGGCAGCGGGGGCGGGCTCGGCATCGGCGTGCCGCCCGAGAGACGCGGCCCGGTCGCGGCGCCTGGGGGAGCCCCTGTCACCGGGCTGCCCGGGACGGCCATCGTGGCGGCCGCGTGCGTCTTTCCCGCGCGAGGCAGGCGCGAGGAACCGCAAAGAGGGGAGGGTGGTCCGGCCGGAACCAGAGGCACAACGAGGGCGGTGCTACCATGTGAGACAGGAAGAGGCGGTTCTCTTGTTGCTTTTCAGGCGAACCCTATCGATGGGTCCTCAAGAAAACGGCGCGTGATGCAGGAGGCGCCTGCTCCCCCTGCCCGCAAGCGCGTTGCGGGCGCGGGGGCTTCTGTCTCCGGGCTCACAAGGGTCGACGGCGGTGGCGTCCAGCAGGCGAGGGATGCTGACCCCGGAGAGGTAGCAGCTCTACGAGATGCTAGTGACCGAGGCGACCGAACGTTTCTAGCTTTCCCGCCCGACAAGCTGCACCCCGCGCGTGTTTTTTTCCGCGACCTGGCTTCCTTGGGGGAAAACCAGCCACTGCACAGCGCTGTCGTCGACCTCATTGCCAAGCTATACATTTCCGAGACGCAAGAAGAATTTCTCGACGGTATGCTCCTGTTCGAGACGCGGTTTTTTGACCTGGTGTTGGGCGGAAAATGGGACGAGGCCGTTGGCGTGGCACACGGCGGACAAGGTTTGGGGATCCACGCATCATGTGTTTTTGACGCGTGTTCGAGACCACTGAACGCTACACGTCGTCACGTCTCCCGCTGCCCTGCTCGCCGCTACGCGCAGCTCCCGCATGAGCGGCACGCCTATTCATCGATGCTTCGTGTCGAAATTTGACTCTATGGCAAGCGTGCGCGACGTAGCGCCGTATCCGAAGCTGTTGGACCACATGGAAAAGATGCTGTCGCTGCTGCAGGCGCACTCCGCGGTGGAAACCTGTCGGCTTGTCGTCGAGCGCACCATCATTCGGACGCCGTCGCGCCCCGAGCAGACAAACGTGTACGACACCGCCATCTTGTGCTAGCCACATTAGACGTCTTGCTTGCGACCACGGGCAAGAAGCGGAAGACCTTTTTCTGGTCTCATGCACCCAGCCTTGTCAGTCCCGACTCGTTCTTCACACGCAAAGAAATGCTGTCATTCATTCGCAAGAAGAAGAAGGCGTTTGACGCCTCCGCCAGGAGCGGCGCCGGCCGCTCATCCCCTCGAAGCGTCCCCAAGAGTTCGGCATCAAACCCCAGCGACGGGTCCAGCACGCCTGCTGAGACTGTCGGTACGGGAGCGGACGTTTCAAGGCAGCCCGTGGGGCACCAGAGCGCGCGGCTACTCGGCAGTGCGGCTGCAGATGCGAGACTTGTTGGTGGGGTGGATGGGGAAAAGAGCGACCACAGCGTGCAGCAGCCCACCATGCGGATACAGACCCGGATATTCGTTGATGCCAGAGGTAGATGCAACACGGGTGGCACGGGCCGCACCGACGACAGCAAGATGTCGGACTGTTCTAGGGCCCAACCACGGCCTCCCACCACCGAGAGGGCAGCACGCTCAGCGGCTCGCGACCAGAGCAAAGCCTCCAGCAGAAGCTCGCCGCCGAATGCCGACCAGAGCAGAGCTCTTTCTCAGAAGGCGGCATCCACGGACTCCCCATCGGCGGAAGCCCCCGCCGAGAACTTCAACTCTAGGGCCAAAGCCAACACCGTCGTGTCACCGCGACGAGCCCCCCCGACGGGGCAGCCGACGCCCCGCGATGCTCTGGCCACCGCACCGCTTGCGGCAGACCCTTACAGTTGGGACCCGGCAGCAGACTCCCGCTTTGAGGACAAGCCGTACGCTAACTCAGCGCCATCCGATGCCGGCCAGAGCACCTCAAGTGCGCCTCTTCCCTCGGTCACCCAGCCGCAAACACCTCAGCCTTCTGGGCGCGTCCCTTTTGTCACCTGCAAATCTCCAGAGCGGCGGCGCCTCTACTACTCAGGCAAAGCTCGTGGACCAGCCGCCCCAGAGCGCCGACGGAAACGCCGCCAACCCGAGGGCCAGACCCATTGCTTCACCAAGCCGAGACAACCGTACGGAGCAGAGCACGCCCCTTGGAGCGTTCAAGACCCCGCACGTTCCCGTCATCTTGCGCAGCGAAGACTCGTCCATGGCGACCGGCAGCCAGGAGCGTAGCTTGCCCCGGGAGGGCGTGGTTTCCAAGCCCCCTGATGCTGACACCAACACCACCGGGAGGAGCGCCTCGGGCCAAGCGGAGTCTGCAGCGAAGCCGCCAGCGCCTTCTGCGGCGGCTCCCACAGTGGCGCGTACGCAAAAGGAAGCCATTGACGAGGTCGGTCTACCGCCGTTCTGCCGGCACTCCAGCGGCACTCGTCGGTGGCAGTCACGTACGAAGACGTGAGTCCCACGTTTAGCCTGTTGTTGGCCATCTGTTGCGGCGCTGTCGATGCCTGGTGTGCTCTCATGTGCAAGGGTGCGTCCCTCTCGATACGTGGTGCAGGGTACACCCCGCTTCTTGCTGCTGTCGCTCGTGGCCACGCGGGCATCGACCAGCTTCTACTTCGAGCAAAGGTGGACCCCAACGAGGCAGGTGGGCGCCGACCGCTATCACCGCTGCAGCAAGTTGTCAACTCTGGGCACTTGAGCATTGCACAGGAACTAATCAACGGAGAAGCTCTCGTCAACGGCGTCACGGGCCATGGACTCACTGCCCTGCGCGTTGCCTGCTTTCGTCAGAACCCCCATGCCGTTCAACTGCTTATGGACGCCGGCGCAGAGACAGACGATCCCGGTTGTCTTCGCTGGACAGCACTCCATGAGGTGGTGTTCTCAAAGAACGCAGAATCGACACAGGCGCTGATACGCGGAATGGAAAACGTCGAGGTGGTGGACGAGAGGGGTTGGACTCCGATAGTGATTGCTGCCGCAATCGATCACGTCGACATTGCCAAGGCACTGTTGGAGTGTCACGCAGGCTACGCGAGCACATGTGTCATGGAGGCTGCTTCTATTGCCGCACGCACACGCAGGGTTCGTGTTCTTGCTGTCCTCTGGTCGCGCCTTAACGCACCGTCAAAGCTGGAGGTTTTGCGTCAAGTCCGCCGAGACTGGTAAGTGGTTACTCTGCTCCTTGGTCTTCCGCCTGGTTGATTGGTATTGATGAGGGTCCGCATCATCTGCTATAAAACAAGTCTGTTGGTACAAACTGGTCCATGCTGTCCGCAAAGTAGGCCTGTGCTAGCCTTTCCCTGATTAACGTTTTTCGTACTACATGGCCTGCACAACTTGTCATGCGCTTTTACCGGATATGTTATGCTGTCTCTATCGTAATGCTGACATGATATGTACGCATGATTGACATGACATCAAAATGACCTGAAAGGGATATTTCATTTGGTGAAGATGTTTGCCATCCTCTTGAACAGCACTTCTGAGACGACTGGCTGTCACGGTTTGCTGGGAAACGGCGTTGTATGGTCTTGGCGTCAAAGCTGCCGCTCACACTGCTGTCTGAAGGCCAGTCCAGGAAGTGCTGTGCTCAGCCATTGATCAGTGTTTTTTTCCAGGCTCGTTATTTCCCCGCAACCGTGCCCCAGTTGCACGTCACCCTCTTCTCCCCACTTTCCTACTATCCTACCCCCACGGCTTAACGCCTACCGCTCACAATTTTTGCTTCACTCCGAGGTGCTGGTTCCCTTCTTCTACCATACTCCCCTTTCCTCTCTCGTTGAGAGACCCATGGCTGGTGGCGCGATCCTCAAAGGCGCAGCTCCGTTGCCCAACCACGCGTACGAGCTGCGACCTCGTACTCGTCGCACCCCTCAAGCTCCAGAAGACGTGTCGATCATATCGGTCTCGGAAGCCCTGTATAAGCTGGACATCACCACGACGGCACCTGCTAGCGACAGCAGCGAGAAGGCGGCAGCCAGGCAGCGGTCTCGGGAGATCTTCCGGTATGAGCACTTCATCTGCGTTGAGAATGACAACTTCCTCGGCACTGGCGCCGCCATGCGCTCGACATCGTACGAAGGTCGGCACATGCCTGACGGGTACAGCCGATCCCCCAAAAACCTCGCACGGGGACGAGACACAGAGTGACATGAAAACAGTGTGCATTGAAGCAAACGTGGCACGACATGCCGTTCAAATCACAAGTTCGAGAAGAAAAGCCGGGCGGACACCACCCACGCACAGAACAGCACCACACAGAGCCTCGACCGAGGCCACCTGTTGCCACAAAGCCACCGAGCAGAGGGCGGCGCCAGCTTGGCCCAACTGTCAGCCAGAAACTGACGGAAATCCGCGGCATGCAGCCGTGTGGTGGGATCGAGTCCAGATGTGCCACCGTCCAGCTTCATTTTGCATCCGACTCAAATCGCAGTCTGCGTTTCTTAAAAAAGTGGCCTGAAAATGAAGCCATGAGATCCCTCGATGACTTGAAATTTCATTTCTGACTGCACAAAGGTCGATCTTGCCGTTGACTGGCGTTTTCCCTATATTTTGTAAATTGATTTTGTGACGAGCCGACGAGCATAAAATGACGACCGGGCAGATGGCGTCGATTCACCGATCGGCGCTGCCCCCCCACACCGCATGCAGTCGCCACCATCGTCGTCGCCCGCGTCGTCGTCATCCATCGCCACCGCTTCCGGCCGTTGCTGCGACCGCCGAACGCAGCACGGTCGCTCCCGCGCCCCCCAGACCCACCAGCTATGTTCTATTGTATCTATCCGTCCTCCACCGTGCTGTGTTGCTTTGATGACCGTTCTGGCTCCAGCGGTGCTGCTCGGTGCCGGCGTCGTCCACCCCCTCCCCTTCTCCCGCCTCCCTCCCCGCCCCGCACGCTTTGCTCTAGCTGTCTCTTTGGTCATTGGCCATATCATTGTTGTCTTCAGTCTGGTGGTTTCACTGTACTGTACTGCACAAAAGTAAGACTCTGCGCGTCATGGCATTTTGTCCGGAGACGCAGCGCGAGAACATGTTCTGATGTGTTCTCAACTTGACTTCGACACAGAGTGCTCGTCATTGTTTGGAGGCTGTGGTGCTGTTGTCATTTCTCTCGCTACTGATTTTTACTTGCTGTCAGCAATGAATCTTCTGTGTGCTCGGGCCCGAGCAGCCGCTATTAAACCTCTTCCACATTGGATTCCTCGGGCCCAGTGCCAATCGGCTTCGAATCGAGACGCAGGATCGCAGCCTGGGCGCTGTCTCCTCCAGGATCCCAGGATCGGTGGCCCGGGCTGGGATTCCGGCCGGAGTCTTAAGGGAGTCTCGTCGAGGGGCGCCCTGAACAGGAGGAATCCGGTGCAGGCTCCCGTTCGCGGTGCGGAGGCTGAACCGGATTCAATCCCGTCCAGGCAGATGCTGCAAGGCTCTCGTCACGCGCGCATACGAACAGCCGTCGCTCGCGAGGCAGGAGTCTCGTGAGAGAGTTGGCTCCGCCAATGATGCTCCTTAGTCGTTAGGCGGACCCTTAATAATGTGTCAAAGGTGCCAGTGAAGGATGCGAGTTGCCACGACCATGGAATGTAGCAATGGCATGACATAGAGCTGGAAACGTAGTACGGGCTGTCCGCAAAGTCCGCGGCCTTCCCTTAACGTCGTGTGTTTAGTTCTGCTTGCCATTTGCACGAGGACCGCAAAGGAGCACATGATCCACGGCGGCACCAAGCGAGCGACGTTCGTCGGACGATTGCGGCACTTTGTGTCGTCGCGTGGTTGCTTGCTTTCGTTCCTGTAGAATGCATCCCGCAGAGACGCGGGTCGCTTCGTGCAGGGACGGTAGGGCTACGGGCGTACTTTGGCACTATCGTGTTGTTTCTGGAGCGCCCCGCGTGAAAGAAAAGGGGCAGATGCGTGGGGCTCGTCGCTCTTTAACTGTTTCCTCGTCACTGACAGCACTGCTCCAAAATATCGGCTCTGACGTCGCTCAGAGAACGTCATCGCGAGATTACAAAGCTTCCAGTCGCGTCTTGGGGGTCTCCCAGCCGGTAGGCGCTGGCTATGCCAGGCAGCATTGCCCCAAAACATCGGCGCTGACGCCGCTCAGAGCACGTCATCGCGAGATTTCAAAGCTTTCAGTCGTGTATTGGGGGTCTCCCAGCCGGTAGGCGCTGGCTATGCCAAGCACATTGCCCGAAACTTTCGGCGCTGACGCCGCTCAGAGCACGTCATCGCGAGATTACAAAGCTTTCAGTCGTGTCTTGGGGGTCTCCCAGCCGGTAGGCGCTGTCTATGCCAGGCAGCATTGCCCCAAAACATCGGCGCTGACGCCGCTCAGAGCACGTCATCGCGAGATTACGAATCTTTCAGTGGTGTTTTGGGGGTCTCCCAGCCGGTAGGCGCTGGCTGTGCCAAGCAGCATTGCCCCAAAACATCGGCGCTGACGCCGCTCAGAGCACGTCATCGCGAGCTTACAAAGCTTTCAGTCGTGTCTTGGGGGTCTCCCAGCCGGTAGGCGCTGGCTATGCCAGGCAGCATTGCCCCAAAATATCGGCGCTGACGTCGCTCAGACCATGTCATCGCGAGTTTGAAGAGCCTTCAATCGTGGCTTGGGGGTGACCCAGCCGGAAGGAGCTCGTTGTTCCCGGCAGCTGTGCTCCAACAGAGTGGCGTAGGAGGTCGTCAGTGCACATCAGCGAGGAGGTGTACTATTCATTTCCGTTGCTTGAGAGTCTTCGCGCTAGCCGGCGTTGGACATGATACTGTTCAGCGCATCGTATTGTGGTCGTGAAGGGCAGGAGCCTGTCTGGGAGTTGACAACGTGAAGCCGTTGTTCTTGCAGGACGCTGTATTGTTTCGGAACGAGTCTTTTGTCTTGAGATCGCACTGTGAATCTATACATCTATTGACTCTGCTGTCAGGTTTGCAATTTTTGCGTGATGAAGTGTCATCTCGGCGAGCTCTCCCAGCGTTGTACGCAGTCCCGCCGTTGTGCCTCGGGCAAGTGAAAAGGGGCGTTTGACGCACCGCAGACGCGGCCGCACCGGCAGATGCGGCCGCCCAGGCCACCTGTGCGCGGTATCAGTTCTGCGCCCGCCACGCCACTTGTGTCCAGTCCCCCCTGTTGCTCACGATAACGCTCCCGCACCACTTCCATTTCAGCCGCTTTACCCCCCTCCCCCACTTCCTTGCCCCTTCTGCTGGTGCGCACAGGTCGGCGGCAGCCATGGAAGTGACAAGCCCCCTGCCTTTCCTTCTCCACCCCCCCACACCTTTTGCAGGTCGCGCACAGGTTTGCGGCGCGTGGGGCGGCGGTGCGCCCCCCTCCACCCTTTTCCCAACCCCTCCCACCTGCTGCTGACCGCGCTTGGGTCAGCGGCGGGAGTGGCGCCGACGAGCCTCCTTGTTTCTCTTCTCCACCGTGCCCCAGAATTTCTGGCCCCGTCGCGCGGCGGCGTGCCCCCCCTTCCACTCCTTCACCTCCCCGCGCTTGTTGCACGTCGCACCTGGTTGGGCGGCGGGCGGGGCAGCGGTGCGCTCTCCCCCCTCCCTTCCGGCACGTTCCCCGCCCTTCGTTGGTCGCGTTCGGTTCGTCGGCGGGCGGGACGGCGGCTGTTCTCTTCACCCCTTCTCCGCCCTGGACCTCTCCAGGGGCCGGTGGGGCGGTGGCTGGGCTCCCCCCCTCTACTCTCTGCCTCCTTAACGGCGGATGTGGCGGCGGCTGGCCCTTCCCCATCTTCCGGCGAGCGCCCGAGAGATTGGCGGGGCGACGGTTGCCCCCCTCCCGCCAACCGTCACCCCCGGGAGGCGGGCGGGGCCGCGGGCATCCGCAGCCTGACGTGGTGCACCCGCCTCGCTGCCGACGGCCGCCAACTCGGCAGTCGATGCACCGCCGTGGTCACGAGCCCGAGGTGCTGCCATGAACGCCCCATGAGGCGCGCTTCTTGACGCTTGTGTATTAAAGAATGAGCCTGAAAACAATCACACAGACACACCGTGCAACCGTGCGGAGCCGAGCTCTAGGCGCCTAGGCACCGGGCATTGGAGTCCCGTGAAACTCGTACGCACCACAAAACACGCCTTGTTTGCGGGAGCGCATCACACGAGAGATACCTCCACTCGGTCCCTCTCGCTCACTTCTCGCCTGCCCGTGTCCCGGTCACGTGTTGAGCACATCCACAAACCATGGCTTGAGGCCGTCACGGTCTACAGGAGGGTACCACTTGGCGACGCCCGAGGCATAGTGGGTGATGAACGACGGCAATAATGCGTCGCACGCGGAGAAGATGACGACCAAGTCGTGCGCCACATCCGGT
>Ga0115030_1000609_pt1 | contig 15044 bp, 6 predicted proteins | sample SidtaG_4_FD_87174 | JGI IMG/M metagenome (GOLD analysis project Ga0115030, IMG submission 87174) | Marine algal microbial communities from Sidmouth, United Kingdom - Sidmouth_Male1 metaG | ecosystem: Host-associated > Algae > Red algae > Unclassified | place: Sidmouth, United Kingdom | collected... | reverse complement strand
TTATCTGCGCAGCAATGCGTTGATTCTTATGCGGATACAATTCTGGTGCTTGATCGGTGACATAAGCCATGGGGACCAGTTTTATATCGTCGTACAATGGATCCGCATCAACACATCGGACAAACACCTCGCCCGGCATGTCGGAAAGATGCGCTCCGAACAGAATAATGTCAGGCGACTGCTGATTATCGACCGCTCGTCTGATCTCGTGCAAGGCCAGGGCACCGCTCTCGACGGTGATAGTCGCCAAAGATAATTCGGCAAGCAAAGTTTGCAGATGATTGGCAAGTGTCGCATTATTTTCAATAAGTATCACGCGCCTGGCATCTACGCTTTGGCGAGCTGCGATAGCTGTTAGCGTCTCGCCACTGGCAGGCAGTGTAAGTTCGAACCAGAAATCGCTGCCTTCGCCTACAGTCGATTTCACACCGATCTTGCCTCCCATACCTTCAATCAAGCGCTGGCTGATAGCAAGCCCCAGTCCGGTGCCACCGTACTTGCGTGTGGTGGATCCATCGGCTTGGGCAAACGACTGAAACACCGATTCGAGTGCCGATTCAGCAATGCCCACACCGGTATCGGACACGGAGAAATGTAATCGGGAGCCCTGTTCTGTCTTGCCCAGTAGTGTCACGCTTAGCTGGACTTGCCCTTCAGAAGTAAATTTAACAGCGTTGCCCATCAAATTTGTAAGCACTTGGCGCAAGCGAGTCGGGTCGCCAATCACTCTTTGGTGAACATCACCGCTAATGTGGCATAGCAACTCAAGTTGTTTTGTGTTGGCCTGTTCGGACAAAGAGATAGCGCATCCTTCGATGACCTCTTCCAGATTGAAATTAATGGTCTCAAAATCCAGTTTGCCGGCTTCGACTTTGGAGAAGTCCAGTATGTCGTTGATTAGCGTCAGCAGACTGCGCCCTGACGATGCCGCTATATTCACTTGCCCCGTTTGCTCAGGATCCAGTTTGGTGCTTTTTAATAAAGACAGCATGCCCAGCACCCCATTCATGGGCGTGCGAAGCTCGTGAGACATATTGGCCAGAAATTCAGACTTCGCTTTGGATGCCTCTTCAAGCTCTTTCTTTTTCTGTTTCTGTAATTGAAGAATGCTGCCTAGCTCATTTGCCGAGTTACCAAGGTCAACGAGTTCACGAGCGGCAATAACGCGCAGCTCATTGCAGGGTTTGTTAGCCTGTAGTAGCAGAAGATGGTTGTGGATGGCGCGTATCGGTTTTACTACCAGACCGTTAATCAGGCTTACAATAATGAATGCCAGAATAAGTGAGATACCGGCAGCGTAGAGATAGATTTTAATTGCGTATTCGCGAATTTCAGCCTGCTGTCTTTGCACATTCCAGGTGACATCAATGCGGCCGAAAGATTGGCCTTCAAACATGACGTCGTGTGAGAAATCCATGCCTAATGCTTCGTTTTTCGTGTCATTGCTGTTCGTGTCGCTGCGATTCCATTGAGTCAGTATCACTTGATTTTTGTTATAGATATCAACCGCTTCAACATCCTTGTCGTTGTCTGTCAATTGCTTGATAGTGATATCGAGCACGAGGCGATCTTCACTCAGAATTGCATCCAGAGAAGTGGCTGATAACATGGACACCAGCTTTTGGGTTTGATTACGAAAGTTGCGTTCGAAAGTCCGGTTTTCATTGAACCGCACAAACTCTGCTGCCGAAAGCCCGACTGCCAGAATAGTGCAACCCACAACCTGAATGATCTGTTGACGTAGTGGCCAATTCTTGAATAGTTTTGCAAACACGGTGCTTTGAACTCTCGGGTTAATGCGTCGAATACAGCTCTTGTCAAGATCACCTTTAGAGATAGGCGCACAGGATGCACGATACTGAACTGCGTGCGTAAGGAGGAATCGGATTAAGAACACGTACTTGTAAACCACAGCGACGCCCTAGCCAACGGCAATAAGCTGCCTAACTGAATTGTTGCTGCACGGTTTGGTAATTGGTTTGGCAATCAATGTGTGACGCAGCAGAGTTTTGCAAGCCAGCGCTATTAGTGTCGCGTCAGTTGGACCAGAATCGGCTCATTTGCACATCAAGGTAGACGCCGCCAAGTCGCTACCTGAATCGCAGAGCAGGGCAACGGACATCGCTTGAAACAAACTGATGGGGTAAGCGTGGCGCAGGTGAACCAGAATATTCATTCCAATCAGAGCAGTTCTGGTCTATTAGCCATATGGATCGTCATTGGTGGGTTCGTGGTTTCCATGATTGCGTTAGTGAGTGTTAAGTCAGGAACTGCGCCGTGGGATGTTCAGTGGACAGAGACCGGTGGATTGAACCTGAAAGTATTGATGACACTCGATGCTGCCCGGCATGAAGTGGCAGCAGCAGGCTTGATTACACTGAATTTTATTTTATTTTTCTTACGTCGCCACCATCGACCAGTGTCGGCTCAAAAAAGTGCTGCGTCCGCAGCGCAGTCGCGCTCGGCAACTGGGCCGAGTGCGCGATCTGTTGAAGGCGCAGCAACGACTGAAATTACGGTAGCGCATATTACCGCCCAGACCGATCCGCTCAGAGAAAACGCTGATACAGAGCCATCACCGGAAGAAACTGACAACACCCTGGCAGCATCAGTGCCTACATCACAAAGTAATGCCGATGCACAAATCCAGATTGCAACAGACGAAATTGCTCGCCTGCGATCTGAGCTATTCAATTGCAAGCAGCAACTGGACACGGCTAATCAGGCAAAGTCACAGTTTCTGGCGAATGTGAGTCATGAGCTGCGCACTCCCATGAACGGCATCATGGGCATGACAGATTTATTAATGGGCGGCTCGTTGTCAGCGCGTGAAGAGAGATTTGTACATTCGATTTCGGACTCGGCAACCACTCTGCTTTCCATCATCAATGATCTTCTGGATTTTTCCAAAATTGAATCCGGAATACTGAAGCTTGAGCATGGCAGGTTCAGCATCCGTGACTGTGTCGAAGATGTCTGCAGCTCGTTGGCAGCCAGTGCACATGCTAAAAACATTGAGTTGATTTGCTACATTGATGACAAAGTACCGACACACATGGACGGCGATCCGGGTCGGGTCAGACAAGTGATCAACAATCTGGTCAGCAATGCCATAGCCTTTACCGAAGAAGGAGAGGTCGTTGTCAGGCTCACACAGCAGCAGTGCTCCAAAGGTTCGACAAAAGGCAACTCATTTTATCAATGCGATGTGCAGGATACCGGTGTGGGTATTTCACCGGAGATGCAATTACAGCTATTCGATGCCTTTAAACAGGGAGACGCTTCAAGTACTCGTGGTCACAGTGGTCTGGGGATGGGTTTGGCTATTGCTCGCCAGATAGTGTCGCTGATGAACGGAGAGATTACGTTCCGGAGCCGTTTGGGCGAAGGCACACGCTTTTGTGTAAGTATGGAATTGAAGGATGTCGGTGAATTGGATGATGAACCGTATACCCGACGACGTTCATTGCAGGGTGCGCATGTGCTGGTGGTCGATGACAACGAGACGAACCGGATCATCCTCTTTCATCAGCTCTCCAACTGGGGTTTGATTGTTGACACGGTTTCAGGCGGTGAGCTAGCGCTTGAAGCCCTGCGCGATGCTCATGAGCGTGGACAGGGGTTTGACGTACTGGTTCTTGATCTACATATGCCAGAGATGGATGGGCTGGAACTGGCAAAGGCGATACAGGCTGAGCCGGATCTGAGGCATATTCGCTCCATCATGCTGACATCAGCTATTTTGCAACTCGACGGTATGGAGCTTCAGCGACTGGGTATTTTCAAATACGTAAGCAAGCCTGCACGTCAAGCAGTTCTGCACGACTCGCTTGCCTCACTGATGCCGCTGCTGGGCACTAGTGCCACCATCCCGATTATCGATACTGCTTCCATGATGACTGCGATGCCGGTTATCAATGCGCATGTTTTGCTCGTAGAGGATAACGCGATTAATCAGGATGTTGCCATGAGTATGCTGGAGCAGTTGGGCTGTAAAGTGACACTGGCAACCGATGGCGCTGATGCGGTGTTGAAAAGCGGTGCAGAGCCATTCGATATTATCCTCATGGATTGTCAAATGCCTCGCATGGATGGCTATGAGGCAACCCGGCAAATTAAATCAGGTGGTACTCAAAATGTCTCCACACCCATAATTGCGCTGACCGCGCATGCGATGGACGGCGATAGAGACCGGTGTCTGGGGGCGGGTATGGATGATTATGTGGTGAAACCCGTAAGAACTCAGGTGTTGTCTCACATGCTCGAAAAATGGACCAGCGAGCCGATACAAAGCTTTGATCCTGCGTTACACAGCAAGACGGTTGCCTTGCTGTGTAGCGGTGAGCGAGAAGGTGATCTTGGTGCGACAGATGATGCGGCTATCGTGTCAACGGTGGCCAGGACACCGATGCAGCAAGTGCCTGACGACAAGCCATACTGCTCTGCTGTGGCGTTGACTCATGAGCACGAAATTGCTCAGACGCATTGTGATGTCCCAGATGAACTGATGGGTGAATCACTGACAGAATCCGATGGCCTTGTTATTGATACCAAGGCTATCGACATCATTAGAAAACTGCAACGCCCTGGCAAGCCGGATCTGCTAGGCAAGGTTGTTGGCATATATTTTAGCAAGACACCCGAAGCCATTCTCGACATGAAGTCGGGTCTTGATAGACAGGACTATTGTCTGGTGTCCTCCTGCGCCCATAGTCTGAAATCCAGTAGTGCCTACCTGGGTGCAGACACGCTATCCAGCCACTGCAAGCAGATTGAGCTTGCCATTGCGGAAGAGGCATACGACCAGCTTCCTGAGCTGGTGGATCTCATTGCGGCTGATTACCCCGATGTGGCAGCGGCACTTGCACAGATTGCCGCGGTCGAAAAGGCTGCCTGACTGATACCCGAATTCCCGGGACTCCATGGCCGAAGCAAGGTGCCATGGTGCCTGTGTCCGGCCAGCTCACAGCACTCGTTATAAGTCCATCATCAGTTGTGAGTCGTTAACTATCCGGTCCAGATCCACGCCTTCATAGAAATCGAAAATTGTATCAACGACAAACTGCGGATCATCCGTGAGCTGAATCAGGTCCATATCGCCTGGGCTTATGGTGCCCGCCTCTATCAGTGATGTTTCGAACCATTCCAGCAAACCTTGCCAGAAGGTGGTGCCATACAAAATGATAGGCACGCGCTTGGATTTACCTGTCTGCACCAGTGTCAGAACTTCAGCCATTTCATCCAGTGTCCCGAAACCGCCCGGCATCATGACGTAGGCGGAGGCGTATTTGACAAACATGACTTTTCTTGCAAAAAAATATTTGAAATTCAGACTGATGTCCTGGAATGCATTGCCGGATTGCTCGTGCGGGAGCTTGATATTGAGCCCTACACTCGCCGATTTACCGGCAAATGCTCCCTTGTTGCAGGCTTCCATGACACCGGGTCCACCACCGCTGACCACGGCAAATCCCGAATCGGAGAGCAGGCGGCTTATTTCTTCGCTGGCTGTGTAGTATGGGTTATCCGGGGTAAAGCGGGCAGAACCGAAGAAACTGACCGAGGGGCTTAAATCAGCCAACTGCTGGAAGCCATCAACGAACTCGGCCATGATCTGAAAGATCTTCCATGAGTCACGCGTCAGCGCCTTGTCGCGTGTGTCTCGACGCATTTGATTGTGGGTGGGAAGTTGTCGCATTGAGCGTACCTGTATTACGTGACACTAGAGAATAAAGGTAAACCCGTCGCAGGATGTGCGCCATTGCCAGCTTTTTTTCAAATGCTTGCATCCAGTACACTACGCCGATAACCCAAAACTCAAGACACTGAGCTATGCCTAGCGTGACTGTTGATCAGGATGCCGATCGCCCTGTTGTACTCGTGGATGGGTCGGCCTATTTGTACCGGGCATTCCATGCCATGCCACCGCTGACCAATTCCAAGGGCCTGCCGACTGGTGCGATCTATGGTGTGGTGAACATGCTTCGGCGTCTGGTAGCCGATTATCAACCTCGACACATGGCCGTCATTTTCGATGCCAGCGGCAAGACATTTCGTGATGATATCTATTCGGACTATAAAGCCAATCGTGCCAGTATGCCCGATGACATGCGCTCGCAGATCAAGCCACTGTACGAGGTGGTCGAAAACATGGGCTTTCCTCTGCTGATTGTTGCAGGTGTTGAGGCAGACGATGTCATCGGTACTTTATCGGTACAAGCGACAGACAAAGGTTTCAAGACGATTGTTTCGACGGGTGACAAGGACATGGCCCAGCTGGTAAACCCGCAGGTGACCCTGGTGAATACCATGACAAACACGGTGATGGATGTTGCAGGCGTAAAAGAGAAATTCGGGGTGCCGCCAGAGCAGATAATTGACTATCTGGCGCTGGTGGGTGATACCTCGGATAACATTCCCGGGGTACCCAGCTGCGGACCTAAAACGGCGTCCAAGTGGCTGGCAACTCACGGTACCTTGACTGAAGTGATGGCCAACGCCGAAACGGTGAAGGGTAAGATTGGCGAAAAGCTACGCGATTCGCTAAGTTTTCTACCCATGTCGTATGAACTTGCCACCATACGTCTGGATGTGGAACTTGAGCAGGGCGTTGATGAACTGATTTTGAAAGAGCCAGATGTGACAGCGCTTGCCGATCTGTATGCGACGCTGGAATTCAAGACCTGGGCAAAAGAGCTGGCTGACGGCATGTCGCCATTGCAAACCCGGGCATCTCAGGGGGGGAGTCCTGCGGCGTCGGATATTCCTGCGGCCTCCGCAGCCAACACGCACTACGAGACGATCACCAGTATGTCGGTGCTTGCGTCGTGGATCGCTGAGCTAGGTGAGGCACCATTGTTTGCCTTTGATACCGAGACTACAAGCCTTGATTATATGCAGGCAGAGGTGGTGGGGATTTCCTTTGCATTGCCCGGTGGACGGGCGGCTTATATACCGTTAAGCCATGACTATGATGGTGCGCCTGAACAACTTGACCGGATGCAGGTACTGGATAAATTCCGGCCATTGCTCGAAGGTGAGAAGCGTAATCTGGTTGGCCAGCATATCAAGTACGACATCAACGTCCTGGCAAACCATGATGTGCATCTCGTCAACGTGGCGCACGACACCATGCTCGAATCCTACGTGCTCGATAGCACAGCTACCCGTCACGATATGGATTCACTGGCGAAAAAATACCTTAATGTTCAAACCACAAAATTCGAAGATGTCGCTGGCAAAGGTAAGGCCCAGAAGACGTTCAATCAGATTGATGTAGAGACGGCAAGTCATTACGCTTGCGAAGATGCGGACATCACTTTGCAACTGCATAAGGTACTCTGGCCCAAATTGTGCGCTGCACCAACACTGCAAAAACTGTACGAGGAGATTGAAATACCAGTCTTGCACGTGCTGGCACACATTGAACGGACCGGTGTGCGCATAGATGACACCATGCTGGCCAAACAGGGAAAAAAAATTGCTGCAACCATTGCCGACGTTAAAGCTGCGGCTTATGAGGATGCTGGACGCGAATTCAATCTTGGCTCACCCAAGCAGATCGGCGTGATCCTGTTTGACGAAAAACAGTTTCCGATTTTGCAGAAAACCAAAAAAGGCCAGCCCTCAACGGCCGAGGATGTTCTGGAGCAGCTGGCACTGGACTACCCCTTACCCAGGCTTATACTTCAACATCGCGGCTTGACCAAATTGATGTCAACGTACATCGAGAAACTGCCGATGCAGATTGATGCCGATACGGGTCGGGTTCACACCTCTTACAATCAGGCGATTGCCTCCACCGGCAGGCTATCGAGCACTGATCCTAATTTGCAGAATATTCCGGTACGCACCGAAGAGGGGCGGCGCATTCGAGAGGCTTTTGTCGCAGAAGAAGGCTATCGCCTGCTGGCGGCGGACTACTCGCAGATTGAGCTACGCATCATGGCGCATCTGTCTGAGGATGACGGTTTGCTAAAGGCGTTTGAAGGGGGACTGGATGTACATAAGGCCACAGCGGCAGAGGTGTTCGGGGTTCCGTTAGAGGCGGTAGAATCTGATCAGCGCCGCTCTGCCAAGGCCATCAACTTTGGTCTTATCTATGGCATGTCGGCCTTTGGCCTGGCCAAACAGCTGGATATCCCTCGCGGTGAAGCTCAGCAGTATATCAATCTCTACTTTGAACGCTATCCGGGTGTCAAACGCTATATGGATGAAACCAAAGCGTTGGCCAAAGAACAAGGCTATGTTGAAACCGTGTTTGGCAGGCGTTTGTATTTACCTGACATCAATGCCCGTAATGCTCAGATGCGCAACTATGCCGAACGTACCGCTATCAATGCGCCGATGCAAGGTACTGCTGCCGATATCATCAAACGAGCCATGATCAACGTCAACGACTGGCTGGTCTCTGACTCGATTGATGCTCGTATCATCATGCAAGTCCATGACGAATTAGTTCTGGAGGTCAAGGCAGGCCAACTGGATGAAGTGGGTGAAAAGGTCTGCGAATTAATGACAGCTTCTGCCTCGTTGAAAGTGCCCCTGGAGGTCGATGTGGGCGTGGGTAATAGTTGGGAAGAGGCGCATTAAGTCAGTGAACTGCAAGCTTTATCACATTCCGTACCTGTGATCACAGGACAACAGCTACGCAGCATTTCATATAATTGAATAACGACTCATTTTGGTAGATCCAGATATTGGGTTGTAATGCGTCAAGCCGTGTATTTCATCTCAAGATCAATAGATTAGCGACGCTATATCAGGTGTCTGTTCGATAATAATTTCCCGGTTTTTGTATCTGAATTGATTCACGCCTAAGCAGAGCTGTAAGCGGTGGTTCACCAGTAATAAGCCGCGCTGTCCTTCCGTTGCTTTGCCACTGTTGTGCCTGATGGGCGTTGAGAATATTGAGTTGCTCGATCTGAATATAACAATACCGTAAAGGCGTGCAAGGCTATTGCCGTGAAGCGTTATTGCCGATCGAATCACATGCCCGGTAATCATGAAAACAAGTCTGTTTATCAAATAATCTTACGATGTCACGAATTTATCTCGGTATATTCTTACTATTCGGCATGATGTCTGGCTCAGCGAATGCCATGTTGATCCTTGATGTAGTAGATACCGCCAGTTATGGTTATAGATTCAATGGTGTCAGTGAAAACAGGGATGCTGCTGACTTTGTATTTGAGGGTCAGAATGTGGATGTTGTGCTCTATGTCGATGGGTTCGATATTGACACAACGAGGGAAGTCAAGGTCGAGGTGAATGGTAAGAGTGTTGGTTATCTTTCCAGAACGCTGAATAGTGAAACAGGCGCCTCGATCATCGTCATACCTTCATCTGCACAAACCGGTGGTGATAACACCCTGAGGTTCAGTCAGATATCGTCTGGCTGGACCTGGGGCGTGACCAATGTGTTGTTAAGTCTTGATACAGACTTGACAGGTGTCAATCAGTTAGTAATTGATCAGGTTGATTCTGGCTCCTACGGCTATGGGTATAACGGGGTCACTTCGAATCAAAGCTTTGCTAAATTCCAGTTTGAAGGTCAATCCTCCGATCTTGTGATGACAGTTGACGGTTTTGATATCGACAGTGCAGCGGAAATCACTGTACTGGTAAATGATCAGAGTGTCGGCAATCTTTCCCGAACATCCAATAATCTTACGGGCTCTTCAACCCTTGATATTCCTGTATCGCTACAACGCAGTGGCAAGAACACGCTTCGATTCAGCCAGCTGTTGGCTGGCTGGACATGGGGTATTTCCAATTTACTGCTAAGTACGGAGGAGCCGGGTATTGAGCGTCAATCGTTGTTGCTCGATCAAGTTGATTCTTCATCCTACGGCTACAGATTTAACGGCGTCACGGCCCATAAAGACTATGTTGAATTTGAGTTTGAAGCTCAAAGTTCTGATATCGCGCTCACGGTGGATGGGTTTGATGTCGATATGACAAAGGAGGTACAAGTCGAAGTGAATGGTCAGAGTGTTGGTTATCTTTCCAGAACACAGAATAATCAATCAGGCAGCTCCACCTTCGTTATTCCTCCATCAGCACAAGTCGAAGATAAAAACATACTCAGGTTTAGTCAGCTGTCATCCGGCTGGATATGGGGAGTTAGAAACATACTCTTAAGTCTTGATACGGACCTGAATGAACTGGTACTCGATCAAGTTGACACAGGAACCTACGGTTATAGCTATAACGGCGTCTCTGCAAACCGGAGCTACGCTGATTTTCAATTTGAAGGTCAATTAAGTGATCTTGTGCTGACACTGGATGGCTTTGACATCGACATTGCGGCGGAAGTCGATGTATTGGTGAATGGTGAGAGTATTGGCAATCTTTCCCGAACGCCCGATAGTCTGACAGCTCCTTCGACTCTCATTATCCCTGCATCGCTGCAAAGCAGTGGCAAGAATACGCTTCGGTTCGCTCAGATAATAACTGGCTGGAAGTGGGGAGTTTCCAACTTGTTGTTAAGTCTCGATGATGCACAACCTGAAAATCCCTTTCTGGTGGGATACGAACTGGTCTTTAACGACGAGTTTTCCGGATGGAAGCTTGATAGTAGCAAATGGGACACCTCACTTATCTGGGGGCCTTATCTTCCGATCAATAATGAAGAGCAGCTGTACGTAGACACCTTGGGTATGCATGCAAATTTTGTTCACTCGCCTTTTTCATTCTCCGGTGACACCATGAAAATTACGGCCTCGTCTACATCGGGTTCATTGCAACCGCCCATGCGTCCACCAGAGGACAATGCGGCGTGGAAGCCGAATTCCTATTCCGAATACCGCTTCAATGGGCCTTACACCGATCCTGATACTGGCATTGAATATCCCGGTTACGAGCCAGGCAGTATCAACTATCTCTCGGGCATCATCACCTCCTATGGTACTTTCAAGATGACGCATGGCTATGTAGAGACAAGAGCGAAGCTTCCTGCGGGTCGAGGCCTCTGGCCTGCGTTTTGGCTTCTGCCCACACATTATGTAGAAGACGTGCCGGAGATAGATGTGATGGAGTTTCTCGGTCAGGATGTTGATCGTCTGTATCAGACCTATCACTATTTTGATATCGCCGACGGTTGGCGAAAAGTATCGACGCCATCATTTCCGGTCTATTCGACCGACTGGACGCAGGAATTTCATACCTACGGAATGGCCTGGGGACCCACTGAGATTATCTGGTACGTCGATGGGGTGGAGACACATCGCATAACAGAGGCAGATTACAAGATCTCCGGGCAACCAATGTATCTGATTGCAAACCTTGCAGTTGGAGGAAACTGGCCGGGTACTCCTGATGAAAACACTGTGTTTCCTGCCGAATTCGAGATCGATTATATTCGCGCCTACAAACGAAAGCTTGACCCCCAGCTTAATCTAAGCGCTGATTATAAACTGCGCTTTGAGGATAACTTTAACAGCACGACACTTGACGCAGACAAATGGAATACGCACCTGCTGTGGGGACCTTATCAAGCGATAAATAGAGAAGAGCAGTATTACGTTGACGCATTGGGGTCAGACAATCCCAATGATACGAATACACCGTTCGTCATGAATAACGGGATATTGTCCATTACAGCACGTACGGCGGATGATCCTGATAGTTATCCCATACCACGGGCGTTGCCACCAGTTGATGATGATATCTGGACAGAATTTCCCTCGTTTCGTCAGAATCAGGAATATACACCCGGCAGTTATACTTCGGGCATCATTACATCCTACGATTCATTTAAATTTGCATACGGCTATGCAGAGGCGCGTGCACGAATTCCCAAAGGAGACGGGTTGTGGCCCGCTTTCTGGTTGCTTAACAGCTACTACATCGGTCAACAGCCCGAGATTGATATCATGGAAGTGCGCGGTGAAAACCCCCACGAGATAGTCCACAGCTATCATCACGGAGCTAATGGTTCGCTGCAGTCACACAGTGCAACGACTGTAAATGCCGATCCGGTTATTGGTTATTCCGGCGACTTTCATACCTATGGTGTTCGCTGGCAACCTGGTCGAATAGACTGGTACATCGATGGCAGCATCGTACATACCTATGAAAATGAGGATGTGGCTTATCAGCTTATGTATGTCATAGCTAACCTTGCAGTGGGTGGTAACTTTAATTTTAGCGCCGTTGATGACAGTGTACTCCCGGCCAGTCTGGATATTGACTATATACGTGTTTATCAGGAACGGCATAAAGACTGAGCCAGAGCAGAGCCTGAACTAGAGCCTGAGCTAGAGCTAGAGCCTGAGCTAGAGCCTGAGCTAGAGCCTGAGCTAGAGCCTGAGCTAGAGTCTGAGCTAGAGTCTGAGCTAGAGCCTGAGCTAGAGCCTGAGCTAGAGTCTGAGCTAGAGTCTGAGCTAGAGTCCGCCGATTCTGCAACGCGAAAGCTTGCGTATGGTTAATACAATGGCCTGTTATTTGCTCCTTTCATTGAAATACGATACTTGTTTTCTTAATCAATAAAATTTGTAAGGCAAGTTAACACCAGGGTTAACACCAGGAGCCTGTTCGAAAATAACGATTGAGGCCCCCTGCGGTACCATCAGCTTATTCTCGGACAGGCTCCCAGGGTCTAGTAGCTGTGAATAACAGATTACATCGACATCCGGGAGACACCTTCCAGGGGATGCTTTGGAGAGGTGTCTTGTAGCATTACAGGTTGGTCCAATATCCGGGCATAGCTATAGGACAATAAAAAATATGCTGAAGCACGAACTAGCGCAACGGGTTCTTCCTGGTTATGGCTTTTTCGGTGCGCCAGAGTATCTCAGATTAACGTTGGCAGTTAATCAGAAAATTGATTGTATAAAGCTTGGTGTGCAAGCGGGATCTACAGCTTTTTTAAGTCTCAATGGCGTCGAGTTGTTCGCTGAAGACGGCATTAAAGTCGATCTGGAAAGAGTTGCAGCATCTGCAACTTTATCGTCAGTTTATGAGGAAAAAAATACTGTTGATGCGCTGCCAGCTCTTGTCAAAGGCAGGCCGATACACACTGGACTGGAACACCAGCCTACACTTGAGATGCAATTAACAGAGCCTGTCTTTGTCAGTCAGATAAGGATCGCTAACAGAGAAGGCTATTGGGGGCATCGAGCAGTTCATTTAGTGGCAGATGTGTGGTGCGGTGACGAACAGGTGGTTCACTATAAAAACAAATATGCTAAAGGATTGATAGATCAGTTTGACTACATGGTTGGCAAGCTTGTAACAGACGTGTCGATAGAATGTGATGATCGTGAGCAACTTCCGGTGCTGGCACAAACGCTGTCTGACGCCTTCGTCAACGAGCTTTGCACTGATCGCTATAGTGCTTCACTATCGGAGTTGACATCGTTGTTACCCATGTATACTGAATATCCCGATGTATCCGAAAATACTCTGATTATCTTTGGTGAATTGATATCGTCTATTCTGCTCATATCGCCTGTGTTTCCGACAAGACAATTAAGTGATTTCGAGAAGATACTGCGAACCCGCGAAAGAATGACGAAAGTCATCGAATACGCCTCCGTTGCAGTGAGTCGTAAAACAAATGTGCATAGAGAGCTGGTGCTTGCCAAGCACAAAATCGGCATTGTCAATTTGCTGCCATCAAAGAATGCCTATCTGGACTCCATGCGCGCTCTTGAAGATCAGATGAGACAATGGAAAATCCCGCTTATGCTGTGTTACGGAACCCTGCTTGGTGCTGTACGCAATGGTCAGTTCATAGCTCACGATGATGATGTAGATTTATTATATGTCGATGGCTCCAACAGTCATGAAGATATGATGAAAAATCGCAAACTGTTTATTGAGAGACTGAAGGCATCTGGCCATTCAATCGTGGATTCTGGCGTTAATTTTCAAGTCAAACCACCTGAATGCAAAGTCTACATTGACGTGTTCCCTAGCTGGTCTGCTCAAGGTCAGACGCACTTGATGGTTGAGCGTCGTAAATTTCGCGGTGTGTCCACTGATGTTCTATTGCCCGTGGGGCAAGTTGAATTGTATGGAGAGATGTTTCCGGCGCCCAACAATAGTGAGGCTTTACTGGAGCACCGCTACGGTGCTGACTGGCAGGTGTCTGACCCCTTTTATGAGTGGCCGTGGTTATTGACATCGTCAACAGAGCCGACCTGTAGCAACAGCAGAATAGCTGCGTAAAGTATAATATCGCGTGACAGAAGCTTAGTGTTTTAAACGCGGTGGCGCATCTTTGGAAAACAGGTAGAACGCCAAGGCAAGTCCCAGCGCCATCGCGTAAAAACCAAACAGCAGTTGATAGCTTTCCGCTGACCCGGGTTCATCGTGTGCATTGATGAGTCGCCCGCTGGCCAGTTGCATTATTCCTGCACCAAAAATCGAACAAAAGTTCAGTAGGGTCACGCCGCGACCGATTAGGTGCGTGGGCAAAAAGCTTCGCCCATGGGCCATGATTACGCCGTAGCTTGCTCCACCCAGGCCGATGATGATGAATAAGACAGTCGTCATATGAAAACTGATGACAGGCTTGATAACGAACACCAGCAATGCCGCCAGCACAATTAGATTGCCGATGAATACCACCCGTTTTCGACTGTTAAACAACTTGTCCAGTGGTCCATAGGCCAGACTTCCAGCAATCATGGCAATAGCCATGTACAGCGTTGTCTGGCCAATTTCCAGGCTGTTCGCCTGATAAAGATCGCTCAGGTAAGGTCCAGCCCATAGTCCGCGTATGCCCACAACCGGTGCGTAACACAGCAAGGTCATGACCATGATGGCCCATAGTGCCTTTGATTTCAGCAAAGTCACATAGCCACCAAGGCCTGCGTTCTGTGCAGTTTCTACGTCCGGATCGCGTACCAGCGTGAATATTGCCAGTGCGACAATCAAAGAGAGGGCCCCCAGTCCAAACATCGTCTCTCGCCAACCGAACAGCTCGACGGCCGCAGCCATTGGGCTTGCACCGATAACATTACCGGTATTTCCGAACGCCACCAGCCAGGAGGTCATCATGGCAAAGGTGCTGGCTTGGAAACGTTGGGCGATGA
>Ga0115030_1000606_pt1 | contig 15085 bp, 6 predicted proteins | sample SidtaG_4_FD_87174 | JGI IMG/M metagenome (GOLD analysis project Ga0115030, IMG submission 87174) | Marine algal microbial communities from Sidmouth, United Kingdom - Sidmouth_Male1 metaG | ecosystem: Host-associated > Algae > Red algae > Unclassified | place: Sidmouth, United Kingdom | collected... | reverse complement strand
GGGGGGGGGGGGGGGGGGGAGGGCGAGGGGAGGGGGGGGGCGGGGGGGGAGGGGGGGGGGGGGGGGGGGGGGGGGGGGGAAGCCAGGAAGGGGGAGCGAGCGGTCGATAGGAGGGAGGTTTCGCCAGAAGCGGACGGCCGTTGCCAGCAGCTGGGGAGGGGCACAGTAGATTCGATATGAGTCACCCGTCATAAAATGACAGATCTGATCGGAAAATGACAAACGGCGGACCCCCTGGAAAGGGTCTCTGAGGCCGGTGATCGCAGTCTGGAGGCTGATGAGGCAGATTGGCACGGAGTCGTACAAACGCCAGCGCCCAGATCGTTTAAGGCGACCTCAGAGGCTATAAATGTGCAGTTGTCTAGACCATGTCACCAGCAAGAGCTCCAGGCGGTGGATCTTTTCAGTTTTCATTTTCGGGGGAGCCGTAGTCCGTCATAGAAAACCAAGAAACAGGGTGCCGCAGTGCACCATCTGGGGGGGGGGGAAACAACGTTTTCTTTGACGGGTCCTTGCGCAGCCGGAAGTAAAGACTGGGAAAGGCCACTGCCTGGAGCTCTTGCTGGTGACATGGTCTAGACAAACGCCGATTTATAGCCTATGAGGTCGTCATGAACGATCTGGCCGCTGGCGTTTGTACGACTCCTTGCCGATCTGCCTCAACAGCCTCCAGACTGCGATCACCGGTCTCAGAGACCCTTTCCAGGGGGGTCCGCCGTTTGTCATTTTCCGATCAGATCTGTCATTTTATGACGGTGACTCTATGGATGGAAGAGCGACGGATGCGCTGGAACAGGGTCGATGCAGACGGTCATGCACAGAAACGAGTACAATAAGTGTATGAAGTACCATTACACGCACGTGGCACCATCCTCGCGCGAACCCCCCACCCCCCCCAGAAGCCCCGAAAACCCCCTCCCCACGCTCCAACGTGGCAGCACAGCGAGCGTTCCCCTTCACGCCCGATTCCGATGCAAAACTAGTCGTTCGTGTTTGAGATCTGCAAACACTACCTCGCGAGTCTCGATCCGGCTCAGATCGTCACCTTTGGGTGTCGTCTCACTTGCAGCGTTGAGAGGGACCATCGCCCGATCGCCGCGATTCAATTGCAGGGTTCATCGCCAACCAGTTGGCAAGGACCTCCCGTTGGCCGCGAGAGGTGCAAACTCTCACTTTACTTTGACGAACTAGTCGTGTGTGGGCTTCGGAACACGAGAGGCCAGAGCTTGCAGCGATTGCACTGGGCAGATGCACGTGAAGCGGGGTGGATCAGGCACCCTGTTCTTTCGTCTCTACTCTGTGCTTCCGCGCTGCCAAAGGCATCTGGAGCGCGCTGAGACCTTACGCACTCGTTGGTTGCCGACCGCCCGTAGCCGCTTTTCTTGTGTCCCGAGCCTCGTCGTGCCAGCGATAAGTAGGCACTGTCGACACGGCGGCTCCAGGTGCACGGCGTTCGAACCCCCCCTTTCCGCCACCTCCCGTCGCCTGCCTGCACTTCCGCTGCAACGACCTTCATGGACGGGGCAGCCGAAGCGGACAGTGGTCAAAGTGATAGAAAGTAAACAGGGCAGACATTGCCATTTAATCCCACGGAAAGAACGCGTTGTCAAAGAAGCGCATCGCCCGCTGGTCAACGAGCGGGGAGGTGTGACGGGCGGGCAAGGCCTTGACGCCGCACCGCAGGGTAAGGTAAGCAAAGTCCGGCGCGATGTGCGCCACGCGGAGCACATGGGACATTGGCACCACGCGGAGTGCCCAGTACCCGTCCCCCGGCGGCGGCACCGCCCACCGCAAGCGCTGGCACCCACGCTCTGCCAAGGGGCAGTCTCCCTCCGCCTCAACCTCTGTCAACTCGCAGACGACAGCCACATCCTCCTCTCTGTAGCGCAAGAGGGCCCGGACCTCGCCGTAGCGGATTCTCGGCCTCAGCTGGATGCCGTTGACGGCAATCGGTGCCTCGCCTGCGACGGTGTACCGGACGACGTCGAACCAGGCGCCGCGGTGGCGAAAGGTGGAGAAGGCCCGCATAATCTGTCGCAGAGGCGTGCCATCGTCTAGCATGGCGCCAAACACGATGCGGCCGAGAACTGGCACGTGGGTGTCGGGGTGAAGGCCAAGTACCGCGCTGAGCCGCGCCAGCCCCGGCCGCCTCGACAGAGATCCGGCCGCCACACGCGACACGCCGCGGAGCGAGCGGGCACCCAACGCCGTCACCTGCCCACCGCGGGCGGCGGAGCGGCACGCGCGGCGGACCTTGTCCCTCTTGATGGCGTCGGCGTCAAGCTTGGCGTTGCGCGCCAAAATCACCTGCGTGCCCTGCGACTGGCGCGCGATCTGCGCCGTGAAGGAGGCAGCGGACCAGTTCGTGCGACGATAGAAGCGCTTGTCCGTCTTGTGGCCCGACTCGTTGCTGCTCGTGATGCCATTTACTAGATTGCCATGGAGCTTTATGGCATCGAGGATGTGGCGCAACAACTTGTGTATCTTCGGGGTGTTGCTATCGCCGAGGATGGGGCGAACGTAGAGCTGGATGAACTCTGCCGCCTGGATTTGGAGGCTCGAAGCCTCGGAGAGTGTCATCGGGGGGGGGGTGTTGACTGTCGTCCAGCGGGCGATGCGCGCATAGAGCACAGTGTACTCGGCAAAGAGCGCCGTGACAGCGTCCCCGTACGGCGTGTTGCTCCACACCTCCCTGTAGGCACCCCAGTCGAGCTGGAATCCCGTGGGAAGGTCATTGTCGGCGTCGATTCCCTCCTCAAACTTGAAGGGGGAAGCGTCGGTGCCGTCGCCGACCGCCGCCACCAAGTGCTTGCCGGACTTCTGGGAGGGGACCCCCTTTCTCTGGGTGGGTGCGACGGCTGCTGCCGTGCCGTCGTTGGTGTTCCCGTGGGCCGTCACTTCACGGCAGTCGCTCGCCTCCGTCGCACCCATAGAGCCGTTGGATGGCTTGGGGGCTCCCAACGCGAAGACCTTGGCGACAGCGTGGGGGAGAATGTAGACGCCCTGCCGCTGCTGGTTTCCTGTAAAGTTGGATTGGAGCTCATCGGCGGCGACCAGGTATCTTCTCAGTGAGACGAATGAGGGTAGCAAAACACCCATGGCGGGTGCATAGCAGCTGCGCAGAGGCCGTCAGTCACCCTCTCGATGGGTCAAAAACAAGTGGGAGCCATGATAAGTCAAGACCGCATCCCAACACGCCAAGAAAAAAGAAGAGAGCAAAACGCACCCTGGAGCCACTGTGCTGGCTTTGCTGAGCCGCCCCATCTCCTCAAACCGAATGTTTGCCACGCGGCAAGCTCCCTTGGTAGTGCCGCTCGCGGGGATGTGGTCCTTGCAAACATGAGCGAAAACTCGCACAAGCCGGTGCACGAGCATGCGAGTGATGCCCAGTTCTAGTACCTGCATGACAAAGGGGGGGGGGCAGGTGGGGGCGGGCGACGTGGGTGACGATGCACACAACCGCGAAACAGACGGTGGCGGGCAGAGGTGTTGAGGGCACGACGAAAGCAAGGGACAAGCAACTCGAGCAAGTTGCAAAATACGTCAGTTTCCCGCGCCACTTAACCGCTCAGGCGAGCTGCCGTCGATGCGGTGCAGAGCAAAAGGAAGGCAAGGAGAGCTCCCCTCTGTAACTCACGTGCAATGTGTCGACCCCAATCATCTTGTACATGAGGAACGGGTCGGTCGACAGACCAGCCATGGCGGCGAGCGCGGGCATCGTGCTGTGGGCGCTGTCCTTCTTCTCCAGCATCAGCCGGCGGCTGGGGTTCTTGCGCGCTGCCCCAAGTTTGGCTGACTCAACTTGCCGCTCGAGTCCCTTGAGTGCATCGCGGTCATTGGAGTTGAGCGCAACGGGCGCCCCGGCCGACTTGACGTGGAAGTCGCACATAGAGCACGGCCGCATGCACTCGCCCGACTTAAGGCACAAGATGGCCTTCTCCTCGGGGATGTCGCAAATGTACAACAGCAGGCGGGGGAAGGCGCGCAACGCGCGCTCGCCCAGCCTCACTTTGACCCCCATATGGCTGGCCGCGATGGCCGACCGGAAGACGAGGTACAGCACTCTCTGCAGAAGAGCAGAGCGGCGGAGCTGCACGCGGCGGCCCGCCCCTGGCTCTTTGCTCTTGCGGACGACAGGAATGTACGCCGCAGTGTGCCATTCTGCGTCACCCGTCTCGGCGTTCAAGAATCGCAGACGGAGGGGCCACAGCGTGTGAGCTGCGCGTGGCAAAGTAGCACTCAAGCGCAGCATGAAGACAAGAACAAAGCAGCATAAGAAGGAACAACACGATCAGGTCGGACCATCAGCATCAGGCTTGCAGTGAACACACAATTGTAGGCCGCCACTCCGACACGTGCTGGCGCCCCTCTCGTTGCCCCAGGCGTTGGACACCCCTGTCCGATTCACTTACCCCCAGAGCTCGACATGCGACTAGCGTCGCTGAAGGCGTGCATGCCAAAAACCAAGCAGTCGTTGTCGCCTCCCTCCTCGAGTACCGCCTGCTCACACGAGCGGAAAGCGTCACCGTCCATTGGTGACTCTCTGCGACTCGTGGGCGGCGCTGGACTGCTCCCGCCACTCCACAGCTTCACACCGTCGGCTGCCCGCATCCGCTCCAGCGCAAGCTCGAGCGCGGGGCGAAAAATCACTTGATAGCGCTCCCCCCCCTCCTTCAGGGTGCACTTCATCCCCTCCTCGTCCTCAATGGCCGTGTCGATGTCATCCCGCAACGCGTCCTTAAAGGCGGTCTGCGAGCCGATCGTGTCCCGCAACCCGAGGAAGTGCCCAGCGTCCACGGGCATGCCGGGCCTGGTGCGATCCCACGCGTCGATCACGTCGTAAAACCTGTCTTGGTCCGCCAACGACATTCCGGCGCCGTCGCACTCCAGCGCAAAGTTTTGCAGCATCCGAAGCCGCTACGAGTTGAAACGGCCAGGACGGCAGCCCTTTCGCGCCGTGACCAACGGCAGCTGGCCGTCCGAGTCCCGCATTAGCTCAAAATGCTGCTGCACTTCGGCGGAAAGCGTAGAGTAATCCCAACCAGTGGCGTTTGGCGCGGCGCCGCCGTCCGCCGCCTTTCGCCTCTTCCGCGCGGGGCTTTCGCAGGACTTAGGACGGCGAGTCAGGCGGATGGCCGCGTCCATGGCCCCGACGGTCTCGTCGCACGCGTGCTCGCCAAAGTCAAACTCGTTGGCGGCCGGTAGGTGGGAGCGAGCCACCACCGTGACCGCCGGAGCGTGCGACACCGCTGCCGCGGCCACCGGTGACGCGTACGCGCCGTCGGGCGAGCCCGCCACCGCCTCTCGCCCGCCGCCGCCTCCCTGTGTCGTGGGAGGCACGCTTGGCAAAAACGGCGGTGGTGGTGGTGGTGGAGGCATTGGCGGCGGTAGCCGCGGTGGTGGCCCTTGGCGGATACACGCGACGCCGTTGGCCGACCGGTCACGGTTGGCCGATGCTCCGGCAGCAGCCGGTCCAGCACGACCGCCGCCAGGCTGGCGCCGAACGTCCTTGTGCTTTGCGACGCGGTGCCGCGCCAAATTCTCGTACCTCGCGAAGCGAGCACTGCAGACGGCACATTGGAGCGGCTTGGTATCTTGCGGGGTGCCCGACATGGCGGCCACGGGGTCGATCAGCTGCCGCCGACGAACAGGGTGGGGGAGGCGACACGGGCGACTGAGGGGGGATGGCCGGCGGGGAGAGTTGCGAGGACAGGACACGGAGCCCAGGTAAAATGGCTCGTGCGCTGCTCAAGACGGGGTTGGAGCGCCCGCAGCGGCTGTCAAAGCCAACCCAGAGAGAGGCCTGGGAGCAGCCAGTGGTCCATTGCCTGCCTATCGGGAGGAGGAGTAGAAAACCAGGACGAGAGAGAAACGAATGTCGACAGCCCATGGCTGTGTCAGCACGAGACACGTAACCTACGCCTGCGGGCTGCCCCCCGAGTAGCAGCCGCGCGTGCGTCCTGACCGCCCCCGGCTCGGTCGGTGTGCGTAACCAGGAAGGCTGCACGTCCGCCGCGCCGTGCCCCCCTCGTCACGCCATCTCCTCTCCCAGCAGCCCGGTGGAGGACATCAGGTCGGTGCCGTCAGTCACTGTGTGCAGAGCATCCACGACAACGTGCCACGGTCGCAGAGGTAGCTGCGTACCGCCCGAGCACTGACAGCACCCGAGGGGTACCGGTTGGTCACCTGGTCAGACACGGCTGGACTGGCCGAAGGGCCGACCGCAGAACGGACGGCCACGGCGCACGGGAGCACGACACAGGTGCGCGCAGGGCCGCAGGGCGCACGGGTCAGAGGAGGTTCTGGCCGGCGGTGCGCGACCGCAGCGTTCGCTCACCTGGTTCCAAAGTACCGAGCGGCAGAGGATCAAGCAGCTCAAATGCGCTTGTTTCGACTCGGGCGAATAATTTCTCCAATGAGGGGCGTTGCAGGCGATGTGAACCGGGCCCTGCTGTAGTTCAATTCGTCCGCATCCCGGTCATTGCGCTTTTTTGAGAATTTTATTTACGATCAGTCCGCTGGCTCTTGACGCGTGTTGCCTTCTTGGTGACGCCGCGCTTGTGCGCTGGGACCGTCCTGTTCCCCGCGTGCCACCCTTTGCCGCGACTGCTCCGCCACGCCTTACGTTCACGTCGTCGCTGCCGCGCCTAGTACATCCCTGCGTGTACCACCTAGGAGCGTTTTTGCGATGAGTTTGCTGGCGGTCGCCGCCGCACCCCACGAGAGCTTCCACCGCCGTCGGCTGTCTGGCACGCCCGGGAGAGGTCGGGACGTGTCCCGGCCATCTGGATCATTGGTACGTTAGGAGACCGTCTGTACGGCTGCGCCTCGCGCTGGGCGCCCCAGGTTCCCGAGGCAGTTCACGTCTAGGGTATGACAGTCGACCATCTGCCTCCCGAAAGTGCGGCAGGGAGCAGGTGCCTCGCTGATGGGCCTTCTTCCGGCCCCCGCTTGAGCATTGGCAGCTGCCCCTGGGACGGTTCCGCAAAGACCCGCCGTTGGCGGCGCTGCCTGGGCTTTGGGATGCACTGCACTTGGGTTGTGGTGGGGCTCAACGGGGTGACTAACACACGCGAATGGACGCGGAAGCACGAGGGACCGGTTTCTGGGGTTGGCGCCAACATGACTGAGCCTGCCTTGCTCTGGCCTGCTACTGCTGTGGTGCTCGTTTTTGGCGCGCGCGCGTCTACCACCAATGCGCGGACACAGAGCAGGTGGAGCCCATCACCGGGCGTATCGGCCCAATGGTCGCGTGGCGAGACGGAGGCAGGCGCCGTGTCCCGCTACGCCGGCTGTGGGTGCCGGCGCGGCCCAACGCCCGCGCGCGGGAGCGAGAGTACATAAGCTTGGGCGTTGTGAGAGAGATGGACTCGTCGCTGCACCGTCCGTGCCACAGCCTTCACTATCCCCTCCCCCCCAACGAGCCGCTCACGACGCGAGCACTCTTCCCCCCGTGCTACACCACCCCCCTCTCCACCTCTGCGGCCCCGGCCTCCTTCGCGATGACGGACCGCTGGACTGCGTCCAAGACCCCCGCGCCGACGGCTGCTGATGAGGACAACAAGAACAAGCTGCATGCGTTGGCGGAGATGGCCTCCAAGGTGTCGCCGCACGTGTCGCTGACCCACGCCGTGCAGCCGGCCCAGGACAAGATGGCCGCCATGACCTACAACGGCGCCATCCTGACGCAAAACCGCGCTTCGATCAAGGCTCCCGCCAACTCGTCGGCGCAGACCTCCTACCTGCAGCCACCGCGGACGCTGCCGGGCCACATGCAGCAGACGCCCTCTGAGGGGACGTGCAACCTCGAAGACGAGGAGCGCGCCGAGGCCGCCCCGCACTTGCGCCTCGAGAAGCGCAGCGGCAAACTCCCGCGCCGCCCAATTCCGCGCTACACGACCAAGGGTGCGGGAGCGCTGCGCCTCTCGTCGGTGCCGGGCTTTGGCTGCACCACCAAGACCCTGTCGCTGCTCCGTGGCGCCGCCAAAGCTCCCACGCTGAGCGCCGTGCCGATGTCGGCCGGTTTTACGGCCGCAGCCGACAATGCGGTGGCTGCCGCCCCGATGAGCAGTGGTGCGCATCCGCTTCCTGTCGCGCGGTCGGCCTCTGTTGCCCGTGCGGCCGCTATCGTTGCTGCTCAGCGTGGCGCTGCCACTAAGCGTGGAGCGGTGGCCACAGTTGACCAGACGTCAAAGCGTGGAAAGAGCGTCGCCGGCGCTACGCGCGCCACCCAGCTGACTTCCGCCGCGGCGGCTGAGGCGAACGTGGCAAATGCTGATGCTGTGGCGGGGATGCTGTCGCTGACGGCCGACAAGGCCAACCTCGATGAGGTCTTGAAGGCTGCCCCCACCAAGATGCGCACCCACGACGACGCGCTTCACATGCTGGCTCACGCCGTCGGCGATGCGATTGTGCAGCAGAGCGCCGTGCCGTCAGCGGTCGCCCGACCAGTGGCACAGACCGACGCCAAGTCGATGCCGCAGACGGCTACCCAGGCGTTGTTGGCGCCAAGCTACGCTTCCCAGCCGCAAGCCGAACGCCCTAAGTCCTCCAACTGGTCGGAGGGCGTGTCGGTGGGTGCTTCTGCCAAGGAAAGTGTGCCTCCCCACCCGACGCCTGCGCTGCGGGTGCCGCCTCTGACGACTGCTCAAAAGGCAACCATCCGTCATGCCTCTGAGGTGGCAAAGAAGCGGGTGCAAGGAATGCTGCTCATGTGCACCATCCGCGATGACCTCACTCCCAGGGTAAAGGCCATCGTTGGCGGCGCCGAGACGACTATGAACGTGCCTCCGTCCCCGAACATCCGCCACAATCTCATCATCGATTTGGCGATGAACACGATGAAGATGGACGAGGCGGCGGCCGAGCAGTTCTTGGAATCCATCGTCAACAAGCCGACGAAACAGCGTCTGCAGCAGGCGATGGGGAACGCGGGGGTTGCTCTGGCCGGCTCCACTAGCAACACTACCCGCGTGAACGCGGCCTTGCACCAAGCCATCCATGCAGTCATCGGTAACCTGAAGCGTAACGTCGTCCAAGGGTGGTTCCTGCTCGTTACTAGCCGCTCCCGCGTTCACATGCTTTCCACCAGCGCAGCCTACTGGTTGGAAGATGACAAGTTCTGGAAGCTGCCGCTCGGACGTAAGGGCATTGTCGCGGAGCTCGCGCGCGGGCTCAAGTACCTGGGCTGCTTGTGGCGCCTGCGCGAGCCCGTCAATTTGGGCGAGGAGCTGGTCGGGTCGATGGCCACCGGCCACCTCTGCCTCGCCGTGCAGTTTATGTACGAGGTGCTCACCAACATCAAGGACGGCACCAACGACGACGGCGGTATCGACCCTAGCCGCTACCGGAAGTACGTGGAGACGGTCATCAAGATGGACAAGGAGCTGCCTAAGAGCTGCACCGAGGATCGTGGGGTAATCCTCACGGACGGGGACGACCCGATGCGGGCCGTGTTTGGGGAGGAGTTCATGCCGGTGCTGCCGCCGCAGTCGGTGGTGGCAACGAAGCTGTCGCCGGAAGGAGGGGAGCGTGCGGGAGAAGAGGGAGGCGAGGTGCCCGCCATCCCGGCGGCGGTGGTGGGGGGGGAGCCTGTCGGCGCAGCGGCGGCGATGCGCGGGGGGGCCGACGGAGCGGCGGCGGCAACTCGGGGGGGGGGAGTCGGCTCCGTCGAGGCGGTGGGGGGGGTGCCTGCGGGAGCAACAGCGGCTGTGCGCGGGGAGGTGGTTGGTGCGGCAGCAGCGGTGGGGGTAATGCCTACCAACCCAGCGGCGGCGCTGGGGCGGGTGCCCGCCAGCACGGCGGTGGTAGGGGGGGAGGTGCCTGCCGGCGCGGCGGTGACGGCGCGCTGGGCTGCCGAGGCGACGGCGCCGGCACGGGGGCAGGTACCGGCGTCGGCGCTGACAGCTGCGGCATCCGGGGCGGTGGCTCGCGCAGCGGCCAAGCGGGCGGAGGCGGCGGCTCTGCTGGCTGCCGCCGATGCCGAGGAGGCCGCTCTTCACGCCCTGATGGAATGAGCTGTCGCCGCTGTGGGTTTCTGACTGAGTCCACCTTTTTGGTGCCCCCGGCTCATTGCTGTAGCTGCATCGGCAACAGTGGTAGAGGCGGGGGACTGGTGCAGGTGGGGGGAGCTCCCCGCCCATGTGCGTGCCGTGTTTCTTGGTTGTTTCTGTAGTGTTCTCGTAGGCTGTTCTCGTAGCTTGTTCTCTGTAGCGCTTGTCTAGTAGATACAGAAGACTCTCCAGGTGAGCGGCAGTGTCTATGCCGCGCGTGGGACGCGTCAGTGGGCTGGGAAAGAACAGAAAACTGCCATTCCCGAGCCCACCGCAGCGCGCCAGAGGAGCATTTATCGTGACCGCGCCCACCGCTGCCGTTTCCCGCCGTGGTCCGCAGCACTCTCGAGATGAAAATAGAGTGGGGGCCGCCGCAGCAGAATTTCGTTCGATTTTAGGCGGACACCACTGCAGCCTGCGAGAGCTTCAACTCCATCTCTAATCGCTCAGGGTCGCCTTGTGGCTGGCCATCGCATCCTCTCGCCATTCGGCCCGCAAGCGGATATGCACCCAAAGGTGACGATGCCGACCACCGCGGATCGTCACATTTTACAACATCCCCGACGCGCCGCCACCCGGCCATCCGGCCCGCCGCTCGACACCCGGCAGGTGCTCAGAACCTCAGCCAGCTTGGCGTAGTGCCCTCCACTGGCGCACCGACCGCCCTCTCCAGAAACCAGCCGGGCGCCCCATCCGGCTCCTTTTTCCCATCCCCGGCTCTCGGCCCCTCCCTTACCCCCCGCCTCTCCCTCCCTCCCCGCCTTCCACTGGGTCTCTTGACACAACGGGTCGAGGAAGACGCTGTTGGAATCCTTCAGGTAGTAAATGAAAAATCGATTACTTGTGTCGGATCAGAGAACGATTAATCGCACTTTTTGTTGTGTTAATAGAATTGGTGCATTGAAACACCAAAATGGATCACTGTGTGCAATCCGTCCGTGCTCACGACGCCCCTTGCAGCCCTACAATTTTACAGAGAAAAAAAGAAGACCAATCTATGTCTTGATACATGTAGTTTCTGAGTCTCGGTATCGTTCGTTGGAAGCCATGGGTCAGCTTCTGAAGACATTTCGGTTCTCAGGATTTGACTGTTAGAGCACATGCTTGATGTGAAACGCATTTGCGACGTACGCACTCCTGGTGTCGCGAGAGGTCTTCGGCCACAGGATCAGCCGGGAAGTGCGCGGCCGCCTGTCGGCACGTCACTTTTGATCCGCCTCCCTGCGTTCGACAGCCACACACGGTGACGAAGCGTAACATACCCGCCAGTTCCGTGCCCCCCTTAGGTGCTCTAAGAACCGCAATCCAGCCCTGTTCCCGCTCCCCGCTCTTTCCCCACTCCTCTGCCCCGTTCCCCGCCGCCGTCGCCGCCTCTCTCCCCGCCACCCCGCCCGCCACTCCCCGCCCACCTGTCCCCGCCGGCCTCTCCCCGCCCACCTCTCCAAGCCCGCCTCTCCCCGTGCGCCCTCTGGACGGCGGCGATGGTGCCGCCAGCGCACACTACCACGCTGGCGGAGTGGGTGCTAGAGAATACACACACCGGGGATGAGCCGGAGCTGCGGGGGCCAAAGGGCCCCCAAGGCTGGCGCGCGGAAACGGCGCGCAAGTTGGCAGAAGCCATCTGCGCCACCGCCGACCCCGTGATGCGGCAAAGGCTCGCTAGGAAGCTGAGCGCGCAGTGCTACTCGACACGGCGGTCGGCAAGGGGCAACGCGCCGGCGTGGGCGCGGCGCACCACCGGCGACGGCGCCTTTCTGGCGCCCGTCATCCGGCGGCGCCAGACCTGGCGGCCCCGCTCTGACCGGGCGGCGGCAAAGGCGGGCACGGCGGCCGCACGGGCGGAGCGGCATGCGCGGTGGCTCTGCCGCCGCAGCAGTGGCCACCCCACCCCGGCGGGCATGGCGGCGGCAACGGCGCCTCCCCCCTCCGCAAGCGCGGACGGGGGCGACACCGGCGCGGCGGCGCCCGCGTCGCCGGCAGCAGCGCCCGCCCCCCCTCCGACGGCAGTGCGGGCTGTCAGTGGCGGGACGGCGCTCTCGACGGCGGCAGCCGCTCCCCCCCCCCCTGGCGACAGCCGCGGGGCGGCACACACGGCGGCGGAGGCGCCGTCTCCCCCCCCGACTACCCACCCCGAGACAGTGGCGGGGGCCGTCGGCCGCGGTACGGCGCCCACGGCGCCGTCGCCGCCGCCGCAGCCGCCGACTGCGTTGGCAGCGGGGGGTGACAACCGCGCTGTGGGGCTCGCGGCGGTGGCAGCGGCGCCGCCCCCCCCTGCCGACAGTCGCGAGGCGGCGCCCGCGGCGGCGGCGCCGCCGCCCCCCCCCCCGACTAGCCACCCTGAGACAGTGGCGGGGGCCGACGGCCGCGGTGCCGCGCCCACGGCGCCGTCGCCGCCGCCGCCGCCGCCGACTGAGTTGGCAGCGGGGGGTGACAACCGCGCTGCGGGGCTCGCAGCGGTGGCAGCGGCGCCGCTCCCCCCTGCCGACAGTCGCGGGGCGGCTCCCGCGGCGGCGGCGCCGCCGCCGCAGCCGCCGCCGACTTCGTCTGCAGCAGGGGGTGGCACCCGCGCTGCGGGGCTGGCGGCGCCGGCAGCGGCGCCGCCCCCCCCTGCCGACAGTCGCGGGGCGGCGCCCGCGGCAGCGGCGCCGCCGCCGCAGCCGCCGCCGACTTCGTCTGCGGCGGGGGGTGGCACCCGCGCTGCGGGGCTGGCGGTGCCGGCAGCGACGCCACCCCCCCCTACCAACAGTCGCGGCGCGGCGGCCGCGGCGGCGGCGCCGCAGCCGCGGCCGCGGCGGCGGCGCCGCAGCCGCGGCCGCCGACTGCGTTGGCAGTGGCTGATGATACCTGCGCTGTGGTGCGTGCGGCGGCGGCAGCGGCGCCCCCCCCCCCTGCCGACAGTCGCGGGGCGGCGCCCGCGGCGGCGGCGCCGCCGCCCCCCCCCCCGACTAGCCACCCCGAGACAGTGGCGGGGGCCGACGGCCGCGGTGCGGCGCCCACGGCGCCGTCGCCGCCGCCGCCGCCGCCGACTGAGTTGGCAGCGGGGGGTGACAACCGCGCTGCGGGGCTCGCGGCGGTGGCAGCGGCGCCGCTCCCCCCTGCCGACGGTCGCGGGGCGGCGCCCGCGGCGGCGGCGGCGCCGCCCCCGCCCCCGACTACGACCACGGCCGGGCACGACTCTGGCACTGCGGCACTCGCGGCGGCGGCAGCAGCGCCGTCGTTCCCCGCCGACATCCGCGGTACGGGGCCCACGGCGGCGGCGTCGTCGCCGCCACCGCCGACTGCGTTTGCAGCGGGGGACGTCACCCGCGCTGCTTGGCTTGCGGCGGCGGCGGCGGCGCCCCCCCCCCCTGCCGACTGCCGCGGGGCGGCGCTCGCGGCGGCGGCGGTGGCGGCGGCGCCGCCCCGCCCGACTGGGATTGGAGCGGGGGGCGGCACCCGCGCTGCGGCTCTGGCTGCGGCGGCAGCGGCGCCGCCCTCTCCAGCCGACAGCCGCTGTACGGCGCCCGCGGCGGCGGCGCTGCCGCCGCCGCCGCCCCCCCAGACTGGGCCTGCAGCGGGGGGCGACACCCGCGCCGCGGCCCTCGCGGCGGCGGCAGCGGTGCCGCCCCCATCTGCCGACTGCCGCGTGGCGGCGCGTGCGGCGGCGGCCGCGGAGCTCCCTCCGCCGGGACCCGCGGGTTGCTGCTGCGGCTGCCACGGGGGGACCGCCGCGGAGTCGGCGCCGACAGCTGCGGAGGGGGCCGGCAGCCGCGGGGCGGCCACAGCGGCGGCGGTGGCACCTCGGCTGCCGGTGCGCGCGGGGGGAGGCGGCAGCCGCGGGGTGGCGATGACGGGGGCGCCGCCGCCTCGGCCGCCCGTGCGCGCCCGCGGTGGCGCCACCGGCGCGACCGCGACGGTGGCGTCGACTGCGCGCCCGCCTGCGGGCGGCCGCTCACGCGAGGCACCCGTTCTACGCACGGGCGTGCGGGCGGCCGAGCGGGCGGCGCGTGTCGCTGCCGCCGCCGCCGCCGCCGCCGCCGCGGCACGGTCGCCGCTCCCCGAGTCGCGTCGGGGCGCGCGTGCGCCGCGCCTCGGCGGCTCGGTGGCGGCCCCCGTCATAGTGACGGCCCCTCGGGCGGTCTCTGCGCCGGCGGCGCACGGCAGTGGCCGCGCCGCCGGGTCGCAGGCGCCCCCGCCACTGGCGGTCGCGCGTGAAAGGGGGGAGGGGCGCGGCGCGGCAGCGTCTGGGTCGCCGTTGCCGCCGCCGCCGTCGTCGCTCGGCGGCGGTGGCAGCGGCGCGCCGTCCACCTCGGGCGGCCCCGAGACGCAGTAGGAGGCGCTGGAGGGCGGGGCGCTGCGTGGCGGCCGGGTGGGTCGTGGGGGAGGGGCGGTACCAGTTGTCTTCTATCTGTCTTTTTCTGTTACTATCCTGTGCTGGTTTGCGTGTGCTCGGCTCGGTCTCCTGCTTGTTGGTCTGCACCCGCGGTTTGCGGTGCCTCTTACGTGCCGTTTCGATTCTCCCCGCCACTTGCCGCTTCGGTCCCCCCAGCCCACTTGCCGTTTGGCCCCCCCCCCCCCCCCCCCCCCCCCGCCCCCCCCCCCCCCCCCCCCCCGCGCCCCCCCCCCCCCCCCCCCCCCCCCGGGGGGCGCCGGGCCCCCCCCCCCCCCCGCGGCACGTGCGCGCACATGTGCCCCCCCGCCGAAGCGGCCGCCCGCACCGCGTCTGGGGACGTGTCGCCCCTCGAGCGCCCCCCCGGCCCCACGACGCTCGTCGCGCAGTATGTGCGGCGGGCGGCCGGGGCGCCCCCCCCCCCGCCGCCGCGCCTCCGCCCGCCCGCGGTGTTGGCGGCGACGGTCGACCACCTCGTCGGGCTCCTCGCCGCGCCGCCGCGCCGCGTCGCGCACGTGCCGCCGACGGCCGTGACGGCGTTTGTGGCCGACCGCCTGCGGGCGGTCGGCGTGGATGTGGCGGCGCAGGGCTTGGACGGGGACGTGGCGGTGCGGGTCGCCGAAGTCACCGCCCGCTTTTACGTGGCGCTCGCGTCGGGGGGGGG
>Ga0115030_1000605_pt1 | contig 15085 bp, 20 predicted proteins | sample SidtaG_4_FD_87174 | JGI IMG/M metagenome (GOLD analysis project Ga0115030, IMG submission 87174) | Marine algal microbial communities from Sidmouth, United Kingdom - Sidmouth_Male1 metaG | ecosystem: Host-associated > Algae > Red algae > Unclassified | place: Sidmouth, United Kingdom | collected... | reverse complement strand
TCTGTGGCTGGGAAAGACACGGAATAACATTCACTGCAGCCTGAACAAGGTCATCCAGCGGACTTGGGCAGAGGGCGCCTCATTTGACGGGCAGTCGAAGACGGCAGCGGCTGGCTTTCTCGGTGGGCATAGCTTCTTGGAGTCTGTCGCTGGTCGGCGGGGGACGGTGCTCGCGACGTTGGCAACCATTCTGTACTGTGGAGGCAACTTAGGCAGGAGACAGGGTGTAATACCCGGGGGGGGGCAGAAGGAGATTGAGGGGGTGCAAGTGACAGATATTATCGGTGACAAAGCAGGTTGCGACTCGGAGTGGAAAGGTGGCGTTGGGGTTGGCTGTGGGGACTGAACGCCAGAAGACACTCGCGCGCAGCACCCACGCTTATGAGCTCATCCTCCATGGCGTGCGCCGCCCACCAGCCGAGCACCCACGCGGACCGTGCGGTGAACGACTCAGCCCCCCACGCTCCCTGCGTCAAAACGGGTACCGTTGCGACGCTTGGCGGCCACCCAACCCCTGCGCCCCGCGAGCCGTGGGGATGAATGAGCGCGCCAAAATCCAAAAAGAGGGAGCTTACCACGGCGCCAAGAGACAATTCTGAGCACCTGTTGCGAAAGAGGCTGGTCAGCCTCAGTAGGCGCGCGAGAGAGCGCGGGTGGTTCAAACGCGGCCCGTCCGGGAGACAAGGGGGTCAATAGCGCCCAGAGAACCCCACCAGTACCCGAAAAATGGCGCGAGCCCCTCCAGTAGGAACGACTTTCCGCTCGCCGTCCCCCCCTTTGCGCCAGAGCAGCAGCCCAAACGTACCCCGAGAAGCGGTTTCCGCGCGAGAAGAGCGCTGCGGACACAGGCAGCCGGCGCCCCACGACAATAAGCCTGATAGGCTCTCGCGAGCGGTGGGCGGGACGCCGGGAAATGCCATCGCGACCGGTCAAACGCCGGCGTCTTGGAGAATCCCATGGCGGAGAAGGGCCGTAAGGGCGCTTGGGTCCAGGACGGTGAGCCTCGGTACAAGCGCGCGCTCAGGTCGCCCGAGCGTGGCGCCTCTGAGTCGACGACACGCGCGGCGCTCCAGGCTGGCCCAGAAGCCGCGCGCGTCTTGCTGCAGGACCGCTGCCTCGCGGTCGATCCGTGCGAGATTTGTCAATCTCGGAGCCGAACGCCACTCACAGTGGCTGCAGGGCACTGCAATTACTTGAAGTATGTCAGTCGTATCAGATTCAAGTCTGGACAAGTCGGTCGATTGTCCGATCGACGGCTCTGTGTGGCCAAAATCGCAGGAAAGCGCGCGCCGGGGAAGCTTGAGCCCCGCTGCTGCGGCTGCTATCGGAGGTACAGCGTGGCCTGAGCGTTCCGCCCGCTGCCTCGCCCGAGGGGCTGACGAGGTGCTCCGCAGGGAGCTGTACCCCAAACTGTCCGCCTGCTGTTGGGTTGACGGCGCCGTTTCCGCGACAGCGGCTGGCGACCGTGTCGACAGTGGTCCATTTTTCCCGCGAAGGCCCCTGTCCCGTCATTCGGGCACCGGTCCTGACGCATGGGTGCCGGACCCTCGCCGACTGGATGCGCTGTCGAGTGCTTGGAGCCGTTGTGGAGCGACGTTGAGAGCGGTACGTACCTGACCGCCTTCGCGGCTTTGATGAGTGACAACTGGGTGTGGATGCACGAGCAGGCCGCCGCGCCGTCTCTGTTGAGGGGGAGAGGGAAGCGGGTTGGGGTGTCTGTCGACAGACACTGGTCATTCTGGTGGAGGGTTCCAGGGGGCTCTGCTAGGCACGCACTGACACGCCGAGCGCCCTCGTGTGTTTGTCCAGCGTGCTTTCTCTGCTCGCCGAGGGCTGGTGCTGTGACAACCCCGTCTCCCGGCACCAGTTCTTATAGGACGGAGGCGGCGCTGCGCTGGCTGCTTCTTGCCCGTCGACTCCGGCATGGCAAGGCGCGGATGACAGGTGCATCGGTCCTACCGCCGCGCCCCACTCTTCAATCATCCCTCCGCCCTATTTTTACAACTGCGTGTCGACTGCGAGTGCCCCTGTGTCGCGCCGAGCTACTCGTCGGTCGTCGTGTCCTTTGGCGGTCGCGGGCGGGCCATGGCCGCCCCCCCGACGTCTGCCAAGCTCACCTGCTCTTTTTGTGGAAAGGTCCTTAACGGATATGCTGGGCTTGTCTGGCACCGCCAGACAATCCACAGGACAAGACAGCGCCAAATTGGAGGTGGCCTTCCGCCGCAAACAAGTGGCACGACAAGCACCTTGACGCCGCTGCCCGTGGCGCCGCCGCCGCCACCGTCGTCGCCGCCGCCGCCGCCGCCGCCGCCGCCGCCGCGGCCGCCGCCGCTGCCGCCGCCGCCGCCGCCGCAACCACCGCCGCTGCCGCCGCCGCTGCCGCCGCCGCCTCTTCCGCCCCATCCCCCTGCGCAGCCCCCACCACCGCCTTCTCCGCAGCAGTCTCATGTGGCGGCCAACAATGGCGCGTCTGCCAACCCCCTCCAAGATGGGCCAAACCACTTTGACTTTGACGAGGCCGCTGGTGACAACGCCGTTGCGGAGATGGACAAGATCATCGAGGCAACCCGGCGGCTGAAGCAGGCGGCCGGCCCGCCGCGAAAGAGGAGAAAGTGAGGCAATGGCGCCTCCGAGGCGACGGCGACTGGCTACGACTACCCGACGCTAGCGGCCGAGATTCGCGCGCACTATGAGGACATGGACGACTGGGAGAGCAGCTCACCACCCGTCACTAAGCGTAAGGGGTGCCTGCCAGGGAGGTTCGACTCGTTTCGTTTGAGGTTGGTGGAGCGCTTCGCGTTGGAGGCCCATGGCGGCGCGGGTCTGTCTCTGGCCGACCAGGCCAAGCTCTTTGACCTTCTGGTGGCATGGGACCGCACTAAACCCGGCCAGCCGGTCGACGCCGGCCACTTTTTGGGCATGTGTGACACCTTCAACTCCGCGACGGCGTTCACCACTGCGTTGAGGGACGACATTGACGCTGCGGTCGTGGATGAGGGGTGTCTCATGGTTGAATTGGTGGAGGGGGGTGAGACCTTCCAGGTCATCTTCCGGCCGGTGCTGGAGCTGGCGCTCGAGCGCATGCGAGCGGCCAAGAGCGTCAAGCTCTGGAGCGGCGGTGACCGCCCCGCCCCGCCCACCAACAAGCGCGAATCTCCGATGGACGGCGACGCATTCAGACTCTGTGAGGCGTCTGTTATCACCGAGAACGATGAGAATGCCTTCGTGCTTGGCCTCCATGGCTTCAGCGACGCGAGCCGGGTGTCCGACTCGGGCGGTATGTTTGGATGTCGCGGGGAGTGCGGGGCGGGCGAGGGTGTGTGTGCGTCGATGGGCCTCGTCACTGCCGCGGTTGGATTGGCATGCACTGGATGCTAACTCATCTATTTCTCTGCCATTTCTTCTTTTCTGTGTCTTGGACTTTGTTTTTGTATGTTTTGGTTTTTGTCTCTCAGCGCACAACCTGTACCCGTTAAGAATTCGAGTTGTAAACGAGATTACAGAACAGGACATGTGGCTCACCGCCGCTTACATTCCCATCGTAAAGAAGGGAAAGGAGCCTGGGGCGGAGGTACGCGCCAGGCGCCGCCGTGCTGCCATTTTACAACGAGTTCTGTATCTCGTTTTTCGATCGGCCATGGCGGCCAGTCACGTGGGCGTCAAGGTCAGAGTGGGACACCGCACCCTGCTGGCTTTCCCTCGACTGTTGCTCTACATTTGTGACTTACCCGAAGAGAAGGTCATCCTCTGCCTGAAGGGTGGCAAGACTCCCTTTCCCTGCTCTCTGTGTCGGGTGCCGGTCCAGCTCGCGGGGGCACCGCAGGCCTTGGAGGCCGCAGACCGCGACGCCCTAGCCGAGGCGCAGGACCAGGTTGAGGCGGCCAACCTGCTCCTCAAGAAAGAGAGGCCGTCGCGTCGCCTGTACCTCGAGAAGAAGCACAGCGCGCACAGCAGGATTCCTGCCCTGGCCGGCATGGCGGGCCTGACCACGGAGCCATTTCTGCTGTACAAGATCATAGGTCTGGATGCTCTGCATGTACGTCTCCGTCCGGTGCTCCGATGTGCTTCTGGTGTATCCTTCTTCTTGTGTGCCAATGGCTGTGAAGTGCAGCTCTACCATTGCGTCAGGCGTCGGCCATTATTGACACTTGTCTTGCTGTTCTCATTGTAACGCTCCTTTCCTTTCTGTCAGACCCCGTGCCGCAGGTACTGGACCTTGGCGTCACCCGCATGTTGGTGCATCGTCTCGTGCGCGTATTTTCTCACGCATGTAAGGGCCACAAGCCCAAGCTGAACTCGACAGCGGCGTGCCGTGTGTGCAACAGACGCTTTGACGAGATGGGCCGACGCTGCAAGGCGAGCAAGGACGCACCAGGGTGCGTTTCCCTGCTTCTGGCCTCAACGTTTGTTTTTCGTGCTGCCCCCGCGCTGCAACGTCCGCATGCTTCATAGCAAGTACTGACTATGCTTTCCACTGCATCCTCGCCTCGGTACTGCCAACTGGTATTCCCTCTGCGGCTCGTCCTCCATGCGATTCCTACGTGCACCTCCACAGGTATCTCGTCGCCCTCAATGAGCTGCAGGCGTCCTTCACCGGCGAGGAGCAGCGGCTCGGCGTGTTCATCTTGCCCCACGCCGTGGCTAAGGTGTTATCGATTGGCGAGCCGAAGGACGGCAGCGAGTCGAACGACTCGGATGAGGCGGCTGGCAGCAAGGCGTCGGCGGCGCGCACCAGCCGCAAGCAGCGCGCCAAGGGCAAGAATGGCGCTAAGACCAAGACAGCAGCAAAGGGAAAGGTGCCAGCCCAGAGGCAGGGGGCCCACAGCCAGGTGTTCCAGCCGTCGGGGCCGCCGGGAGCCGCCACGGAGGATGTTCCCGAGCTCACCTTTGACGAGGGGGGGGACTCGTCCGAGGACGAGCTGCCACCCGGGTCTTCCTTTGACTGGGACTCGTACAAGGCTGTTTGGGGGGACACTCCTTTCAAGGACGCTGTGACGGCGATGTTCGCCGAGTATGCGGTCTTGTACGGTCGCATTGCAGGCTGGACAACGGCTACTACCCCCCCCAACATGACCGCTGACGAGGCCAAGAGCTTGTCCGACCACGCCGTATCCTTCATCAAGAACTTTGTGCGCCCCATCTCAGGGGAGGTCCACACGCTGAAGATTCACAAGCTCCTGAGGCACATCCTTGGCGCCATCAAGTACCACGGGAACATCCGCAATGGCAACACGAGCAGCAATGAAGCGGGGCACAAGACGGACAAGCGGTTCTACAACAGGACCAATAAGGCGGTGAGTACCTTCACCTCCCAGATTGCTAGGCAGTCGCAGGGTACCCAGGCGGTGCTCGCCAAGAACGCCAAGATCGACGCCGCCGTCATTAAGGCGGACAAGCTCCGCCGCGCCCGTCGTGCCCTTGCTCGCGGTGGAAAGCTCACGTCAGAGGGAAAGCGGTCGGTGCATAAGGTGCCCCGCATCGCCGTGGGCGGCCTGGCTCAACGGCCGGGCCTCGGCCGCCTGACCTCCGTGCTCGTTATGCGTGCGAGCGACAAAGTCCCGGTACTCGGCCAGGTCACGTTCTCCGCGATGCTCGACGGCGGGACGCGGCTGCGGCAGACTCTGCGCGCTTCGATGGACTATCGTCGCAAGGGGCCGCGGCTTGATGCCATCACCTACACCGTGAGCGGGGAGGCGCCAGTGACAGATGAGGAGACCGGGGAGTCCGCCGCACCCATCCACTTCGGGGAGGTGCGGGCACTCATTCGATTCAAGGAAGAGGATGTGGCCATCGTGTGCAATGTGGAGGAGGTGCAGGCGGACAAGGACTGCCCGCTGGGGGAGCGTGACTGCACGCGTTTGAAGTGGAAGGTGCCGGCGGAGGTGGACGGCGACTGGTCAGTGTCGGCTGTGCCCATCTCCCGCGTGCGCCGCGTCGTCCACGTCGTGCCAGACTTTGCGGAGCTCACTAAGCGCAAGGGTGTCAAGGCGCTACCGGCGAGGTACAGCGCCTCGGTGCAAGATAGGCGAGCGATGTATTACTATGAGAATGCCTTCTGTCCGTGGGACTAAGTCAAACAAAGACTCGTTTTTTTCGACCCTTTCGCGTTCCCTCTCGCGCCGTCTCTGTCTCCTCGCCCCGCGTTCCTTCAGAGGGCTACCTTGGGGGGCGCCGCCGTGGAGAGCTGGTCGCACCGTCACTAGTGTTTTCCTCTGATGAGCGCCCAGAGTCGTCAGCCAGGTCACTACTACGACTCCCTGGGACGGCCACGTAGGGTGCCGCGAAGTAACGTGAACCACAAACCAGCCAAGAGCTGGCGATGCTCCGCGAGTCCGAGGGAGGAAGAGAGCAAGGAAGCTCGTGCTCCCGGATCACGAGCGGTTCCGCATCGCTTCCACCTGCTCACAGCGGAGAAACAGGGGAGCTCTCGGGTTTTCTCCGAACCACGACCTCCTGCGAATACAATAAAGTCGGATTTTGATTCACATCGAGGGATCAGGACGCCATCGTATTGAGATCGGCAATGAGATCCGCGATGGCCAAATACGATGGGACAATCGCCATCGAAACGCCACGATGCCGTTTGTCCTCAAAAGAGACAATGTCTGCTCTAGTATCCGTGCATTTAATTGGGGCGCGTGATCGTCACCTTTCGAAGCTGCAATGAATGACACTGTTCCCCATGACACGTCAGGAGGTGCTGCCTCTGCTAACACTGCCAGGGGTCGTTCTGAAAGCACAGTGGGACCGAGTGGGTCACATTACTTCATCGGACCGTGGCAGAAGGCCAGTGTGCCGAGAAAAAAAGAAAAAACCGCGATGTCTCATTTTTGGGACACGCACCATACTTCATGCAGGATCTGTTTCTGTCGAGGTATACAGTCTTTTGGGGGCCTCTCATCGTGCGAAGTTTTCTGCCCAGCTGGTGACTGCGCCGGGCTGTCGCGGGCATGTCCGGCGCTTCCGGTTCGAGATGAACTCCCGCAATAAGAACTTTCTGGGAACTTGGATTTCGCGCGACTGGTTGGTGCCACGCCGCAGAGCCCGCCGATGGCGCTTCTCATGTTTTTAGTGAGCGGAAAGAGTGCTTCGCGCCCAATGTCGGGTCGCAGGTCCACAGTTGTCGCGCAGCTTTGAGTCCTACGTTGACAGATACCGACTCAAAAGCAAATCAGCACTTCTGGCGCGCGTCGCCGACCATCGTAGAGGTCGCCCGTACGGTGCCGGTCCCTTGGTTCCAGTACTTTGCTGTGCGCCTGCGGCCGCTTTGCTTGCCCCTACAGACCATCGACGCGGCGCTCCTGCTGCATGCCGCTGATGATGCCGCGGGTGGCTTGCAGCCCGCGGATGATGTGGATACCGACGATGTGGGCAACGAGGTTGTGGACTTCGGCCCTGGTGCTATCAGTTTCGCTCGTACGCAGCCCGCACGCGTCCCGGAGGTGGGACCGCTTTCTTTTGTTATAGAGAGCGCAGCGAGGGTGGCCCGACGGGCGTGGTCCAGCAGCGCCGCTTCTAGTGCACTGGGCTCCCACGCGTGGAGCGCCATTGAGAGTGCCACCGTCCGCTTCATCCTATTTCTTGCTCTTGCTTACGGTGTGGTCGACGGCGCCTGGGGCGGGGACCTGGCGGCACCGGGAGAGCGTATGACCGTGACGTTGGACGATGCGCTTCCTTTCCGCCTTCATTGCTTCTTGGCGTTGTTGTGGGAGGGGGGGCGCGAGCATCTTGTCGGTGGACGGAACGTTCCTTAGGCGATGGTGTCCGTGCGCAACATTGCCTCGTCGTTGGGCTTCTTTTTTTCTTTCTCCGCCCATGATTTTGCGGGGAAGACGTCTTACGTGGCTAGCTGTGGCGACAGCGACGAACCGTACAAGGCGTTGCAGCTAGCCGACCGCACACCCGATCAGGTCGCCAACGGCGAAATGCATTGAAACTGCCCGCTCCGGTCCCAGGTCGTCGCTGGATGGCTCCACGGCTCGAAGAAGCAGGCGACCAGATTGGGTGAGGCAACAGCCCAGACCCCCCCTGTGACGGCGGAAAACATGGCGGTGACGTGTGACTTGACGACGGACGGGATCGACATCGAAGGTGTGGTCGAGCCGCTCACGCGCTGCAGTACGAGCGTCTCACCGTCTGCGTCATCATGGTGTTCAAATTCTGCACAATGTCCCGGCCTGAGAACGTTTAGAAGCTCACGGCGCGGTACGTCCTCTTCCCCCTAGACGTCGTGGAAAACGCGGCCTTTACAAGAGCACCGCCGCCCTAGTTAGGTCAAGGTACGCTATTCGCAGTTGAAGACCAACGTAGCGGGAACTGCACCCGCTCCGGCCTACTACTTATAGTCCTCAAGGTCCTCCAACAAGGAAATGTGCGCCTCGCCGGAGTACGCCTCTGCGAGTGTGTGCCATTCTTTGCTGTGCCCGTGGCCGGTGCTCCTGGCGGAGAGGGTGCTACGAGCAACATCCCAGTGTCTAAGGCATGGTGGCAGTAGCGGCTTGAGGCTTTTGTCTAGGTGTTTGACCCATTGCTGAGCGCGCGTGGGGTGGGTGGTCTCTACAAGTTCCGCCGGGGGGCGACTCAGTTTTGGCTCAGTTGTACATGGAACGTGGAGATGGTCAAGCAGATGGGAGTATGGAAGCCCAGCTCCACGCGCTTCCCTTTTTACGTTCTCAACTACCGCTGCAGGGAAACCTTTAGAGCGCACATCGTAGATTACTATCGAGCGAATCGGCCGGCCCTGGCAGAGAGTCTAGAGGAGCTGGTGGGCAGGTTCATGGAGTGGTTTTAAACACGCGTGTGTGCCTTGTACGAGGAAGGGCAGGGAAACTTCTTTGCAGGGGGATTTCCGGTCGAAGTGGCGACCAAGGTGATGACCATGGTAGATGTAGTCCTGAAGACGCACGCCGGCGTGGTTGAGGGGGTTGTTGCATAGTTATTCTCTACTTTACGATGGTGCTTTCCCCCCTTACTTCTCACCGCTCGAGGTGTACACGCCCCACACCGAAAACAGGGGTCCTTAAACAGTGATGAATGGACAGACACCAGGACCAAAGCCTCCATATGTTGACAGAGTCCGGATGGCTTCGCTGGTAGCGCACGCGCACAGCACCTTCCGCCGCAGAGCGGCGTGGACGCTCACACAGGAGGCGAGTCGGGGTCTTCTACACGCACCTTCACCTCGCTTACAAAACCCCCCCGCCAGACGCGGCGTCGCGCTCGAAAACGCGGCCACCAACCGATGCAGTCGCGCCAAATGGGGCGTACAAGGTCTTCCGCTGCTCCTTGAGCAGCCGCGACGGCTGGCCGTTACGGCGGCGGCAGCGGCAGAGACCAACCCTCGTTCGCTGGTGCGCTCGTGGTATGGCTGCCACCCGGCGTGGCGCCCGTGGCGGCGACGTCGCCCATTCACGGCGGCGATGGAGACGACTGGCCACCGCCCAATACGTTTGCGGTGGTGGCTAAAGAGATGGAAGATCACCCGGCACATTCGAGCCGGCGTTGCGGTGAGGGCAAGGCGGCTGCCTTCGTCACGGTGTCCGTCAGGGAGCTGTACCAACATCCACGCCACCACCGCCACGACCGCTAGCTCGTAATCCATTACACCTCCTAAAGCGCTCCTCCCCTCCCCCCTACTCCCCCGCGGTGCCGCACACTTTACCAAAGTCTAGGCTTGTCCACGTGGCCGCTTTCACCACCTTCAACGCTTCCACCGCCACCAGATGTGCCGCTGCCGCCTCTAGCGCAGAAATGTGTCTGTCAGCTGCGGACCCCGCAGCCGCCGCTGCTCCCCCGGCCGCGCTGAAGGTAGTAGTGTCGCTGCCGTCGTAAATGAGCGGACGGGAGCCAGGGACCGGCTGCGTCGGGAGCGACCAGGGGCGACAGACCACGCGCTACGCACCGCAGCCCATTTGCGCGTCAAATGCCGCCGACAACACCCTCCGCGCTGGAATAAGCAGCGCTGTCATTCCTGTGCTTGGTGCAAAATGAGGGAGTCGAGTCTACGGCAATATCCTGTGGAGCTGCGAACGGAGAGGTCCGCAGCGGCGAGAAATGTGGGGAGGGGAGGACCCGCCGAGTGGGGATGCGTTCGTAACGGCGGCTTCATCCCTGACGACGCAGACGATAAGCGTGTCGGCAACGCAGTTGCCCGCGTGGCGCACAACGAGTACGCTCACACTAGGCGAGTGGCCATGTAAACGCAAAAAACGCACCAGCCATATACCGTGGCGTAGTTGGGCCGAGAAAGCGACGCCGCGCGCAAGCACTGGCCGCAGTGGCCTTTGTGGCGGCCGCTACCGCATGAACAGTGTGCGGCTGGTGTGAAGAGCGCGGCGGAGACGATCCCGACGCTCGGTGGTCGTATTTGGGGTGCACTTGGCCGACGTAAAGGCAGCAGCTGCGGAACTGAAAAGCCCCCCCAGCATCCCGCGACAGCTTGTGGCGGCGGCAGCGTCCTTTGCCTTGTGACGTCCTTTTCACTCCCCCACCAGCGAGTCGACGTCGTTGTCTGGTTCCGCGGCGCGGCAACCGGTAACTACGCAGCTACAAGCGGCTACGGAGCTCTCCCACACCGCCCTCCTTTCACAGTTGGCCCACACTCGTGGAATCATGCACGCGTCGAGGAGAAGGCTCCCGTGCCACCTGACCCACAGCGGCAGTAGTGTCGCTATCAAAAGGAACGGCAGCCGGCATCCCCGGTACGGTGGGGAGAGACAGCTGGGATGCGGGCGGAGAGGCGGCGGCCAGCGATCGTGCGCGGGGTCGGGGTCGTCCCTCGCGCGCTCATTGAGGGGAGGGGGTACCGATCGAGGCGCCGGAGGAGCGCCCGTAGAGGAGGATGGCGGTGACGGTGGGCCATCGCAGAGAAAACAGCGAAGAACCTACAGCGGGTGGCGGCTGGCAGTGAACTGACACCGACATAAGAGGGGTTGGAAACTACGGTAGCGGCGGCGGTGACGGTGTAGGCGTCCGTCATCTCGTGTTGCTACCGCCGCTTGGGTTGAAACGGCGGATCCTCCCTCCTCCTGCACGCCCACCTCGGAACGGCCCCCCCAGCCGGGAAAACTCGTAAAATACCGTTGCGGACAGCCGGAAGGTGGTGGCGGCCGAGCCACGCGTCGCAGTGACGGCCACAAGGCAATAGCACTCGCGGACATTGGCAGAAAAGCTGCCAGCGCACGGCTGGGACTGTGGGAGGGGCGCCGTATCCGCGGAGTCTGTGAGATTGCTTCTGGGTGAGAGGGAATAAGGCGCCCGCAGTAGCGGCGGGGGGGGGGGGGTACTGCGGTGGCGGCCAGCTCCAACAGACAGAGAAAGTCTTGCTACACCGTCTACATGTGCCACTTTTCTCTCTCGGCCATCTACTTCGCACAACCGTGTTCGACGCCACCTGATGCGTCTACAGTGTGGTGCTTTTCCTTCTAGAAAGCGCCTTTCATGCTAGCATCTGCCAAAACTCTTCTCCTGGCATTGCCAACGTTCTTGGTCTGGCATACGCGGGCATGGCCTTTAAAAAAATTCCGGTCCACATTTAAAAAAGAACTGGCGCCGGTCGTCCCTGCCGCCCCGTCTCCAACTAACCATCCGTGAGGTCAGACTAAAGGCACGGTAGCCGTCGCCAGCGTCGTCAGATCCCCGTCCTTCCAATGCAATGCCGCTGGAGCGAAGATGGCCGTAAGCCTTGCTTTGCCGTCCACTCGGCGCGCTCTGCGGACAAACGCCCGCACCTTGACCAGAGACACCAGTAGCTTCATCCCGCCTCCAACCAGACATGGCCCCCCCAGCGATCCCGTCCCGCGCCCCCCGCGCTCGTCGGCAGCCGACGCAGCCTGTTTAACCACTTCGACGCGGCACGTAGGCCGCGCGACCCCTAGAGCCGCTGAAATGACAAGCACTTCGCCGCTGGCGGCGCCGCCGCGCGCTTATCCGTAGCGCTAACAGCGTTGGAGGCGGCGCGCCACCATAGTGCCTTCCCGCTCAGCCGCCTCCGCGACAGGAAGTTCAGGGTGGTCGTGGTTGAAGACCGGCACTAACACGGGGCCAGCTCACCGCCGGCCGGACGCGGCGACTGCTGCGCCACGCGGTCGGCGTAGCACAGGAGGCCGCTGTCGTCCCAAAAGTCGCCGATAGGCGCCGCGTCGGACCCACAGAAAAAAAACAACGCCCCCGAGGGGTCCTCTCCGACACGCCCCACACGCGTCAGCGGCAGAGGCTGCCGATCCGCCCGCCTTGTGACAACTCGCGGACGGTGCGACCGCCAGAACTTCCCAAAGGCCAACCGCGTCGACGTCCGCAGCGCCGCCACGCGCCGGGTCTTGGTGGTGACGACGGTGGACTTGGCGGGCAACACAGCGGCACGGACGCGCGGCGATGCCACCGGAGAGGGAAGGTTCGGGTGATGGCTGGCGGCGGGCGGCACCGACACAGCGCCAGCATGCTGCTGGACGTGGGCCGTGGATTATCCGCGACAGCTCGGCGCAACGCCGGTGGCCGCCGCCAGAGCGCAAGTCGCCGCTAAACGCAGCGTCGCATCCCCCTTTCTGAATACAGCACCCCCGCAACGTCTTCTGCCGCACCCTCCGCACGCCGCGGCAGTCAACGCAGCGGGTTATGTCCAGTTCTAGCGGCCTGCGGACCGGGCATCGGCCCGAGCCGCCGAGACGCCGTCCACGTCGCAACCCGCAGCAAAGCCGCGCCTGTCATCGCAGTGGAGACAGCGGTGGAGGTGGCGCAACACCGCCGCGCGGTAGCCCTGCGCCGCCGCCGTGGCAAAAAGGCAGGAGTGGTAGTCGGTGGCAAACCGGCACCGTCATGGCGCCAGCAGGCTGCCGGACGTCGGCGTTGGGCGTTCCGCGACGCGCTCGGCGCAGCGGACACATGGAAGCGGGTAGCGCGGCGGGGACAAGATCTCACCGTCTCCCACAAAAGTTGAACAAAATGGGCAAATGGTGCTTTAGGAGGTATGCGGTGTTGTTTTTTTGGCAAGAGAAGATGCAAACCTGTTATAGGCAGTAAGAGAAGCGCAGGGTCGGAACCCACTGAATTGAACAGTGTCAGAGAAAATGCATGATCCACCGAATAGAACAGTGTCGGTCTCGATCTGCCGAGTACACTGATCTGAAACACTGTCAGAGGGCGTCCATTCACACTGCTTGGAGCAGAAGTCTCTAGTCTCCTCTGCCTCCGTGCCCCCCTCAGCCAGTGACAAGACGGCTACAACTGCAGTCGTCAGAGCCTTTCTGTCGATCACACTGTGTCCGACACGCTGTCAGAAAGGTCCATCTCCCCACTGCCCCCGTTCCCCACTACTGCCCCCCTGTACCGATGCTTCCTCGTTCACCACCACTCCGCCGGCTGCTCCCACCACCAGCCACCACAACCAGCCGCCCCACACACACCTGAAGGCCACGGACCCCCAAGCCCAACACCCGCCACCCGCCGCTCGCCACCGTCGGCCTGCGCTCCTGCCGACCGTGCACGCGTTAGGGTCGCCGCCACCGACTGCCGGCGGGGGCGGTGGCCAGTGGTGGGGGCGGCGCCAGCGACCGGAGCGGCGGTAAGCCACAAGGGAGGCCGCCAGGGGCGGGGGCGGCGGCCAGCGATCGGGTACCAGCGGCGGGGGCGGCGGCATGCCGCAAGGGAGGCAGCCAGGGGCGGGGGCGGCGCCAGCGGCGGAAACCGCGGTCAGGGGCGGGGGCAGCGCCAGCGGCGGGGGCGGCGACAGCAGGGTGGGTGGCGGCCAGCGGCGGCGGAGACGGCTAGGGGCGAAGGCGGCGGCCGAAGGCGGGGGCGGCGGCAGTAGGGTGGGTGGCGGCCAGCGGCGGGGGCGGCGGCCAGGGGCGAGGGCGGCGTCTGGAGGCGGGGAAGCGCTGTATTACAGCACTCGCTGGCTCTGTCGGCTCCCCACCTCACCGGTCCGTTTGAATGAGAACGGCCGGGCCAAGGTGTCCCGTGTGGCCGACCAATTGCCGACGACGGCTGTCAATATTTCAGTTTGGGCTGAACCACGTGGGGATCTATGCTTCCTTCCTTCCTTCCCTCCCCCCTCGGTATACCAGTCCGAGCCCGCGAGGTCATCTGCCGATTACTGCCTCATCTCCGCCGTGATCGCGTTGCGAAGAAAATGGCAGAAAACCCCCATATTGCACGCTCACAGTGGGACGGGGCCTCTTCCTTAAAATCTTCTGGAGCCCGGATTGAAATAGGTGAGAGATCATCCGAAAGATTTGGCCAGGTTGATCTCAGGTTCACGTCATGATGGGATGGGAGACATCCTCGACAATATCCCTGGTTGAGCTTGAGACAAGCATGGGATCGTTCGAATGAGTAGTCCCTTGGAAGATTCCAAACTTGGGATGACGCGATTGCCAGGTCATTCTCCGGATGGACTCGCGGATGAAGCACGGAAGCGCTCATTTGCCGCATATTGTATAGACGAGCGAATCATCCACGGGCCTGATTGCGCGAAGGTAAGAAAACAGACCTTGGGATGGCCGCCGAGATGGATTGCGGGATAAACGTGCGGCAGACTGCACGATAAAACGCCAGATATTTTCCGGAATATTTCCGCTATAGGCCCAAGAATGAGCCTCTGTCGTGCTCTCGGAGAAATCCTGTGCGACAGTAAGAGTGCGAATAAAAGAGACAGTCTCGCCGACTGTTAAAGGGAAAGAAAATAAAGCGTACTGTCGGATACCCTCGGACACAATCCCCGAGCATGCTCACGTAGGCGCGTAAACGTGAACATCTGAAGTGATTGTCGAAGTGTCTTCAAAGACATATAGGCACCTGAGAGCTTGGCAAGTACAAAAAATTTGCAACTGGAATGTTTCTCAAGAAAAGCCGGGAACAGTATCTCTTGCGTGCTGGTGGTGGCAGCACCTTACAGCGGGAGATGGCCACGGCAGAGCGGCGAGCACACCTCGCTTGCGAAGTCCCAAGTCGCCTTTCCCAGTTTCGAGGTCTGCTAAGGCCAGTGCGCTTGCCTGCGCCTGCGACTGTCTCCAGGTACCTCCTTACCACTCAGTCACTCGCCAGGGCACCATGCCTAGCCATAAGCGACGAAAGCGTCTACCTGCCTACT
>Ga0115030_1000604_pt1 | contig 15088 bp, 18 predicted proteins | sample SidtaG_4_FD_87174 | JGI IMG/M metagenome (GOLD analysis project Ga0115030, IMG submission 87174) | Marine algal microbial communities from Sidmouth, United Kingdom - Sidmouth_Male1 metaG | ecosystem: Host-associated > Algae > Red algae > Unclassified | place: Sidmouth, United Kingdom | collected... | reverse complement strand
TGTGCGAAACTGTTTCTCAGCCATCGATTCAGCCGGATAAAGTCGTTCGACCAATGGGCAGTTGACCGAGACCCTTTCTTGACTTCGACCACATCGGCCAAAATTGGGAAGACAGCAATAGTAATATTATTGCAGGTGTGGGGGGGGGGGGCGGGGGGGTGCGGTTGCTGCGCCACGTGGTGGGATTCGAGGGGGGGTGCAGGGGGGTTGCTGACGCGTGGCAGCTCGTACTTGCGGCATTTACATGGACAGCTGGTTCGATCCGTCGATCGTTCGGTATCATCGTCTCGAGCTTCCACTAGCTGTCTCGGCCGATCACAAAGGGTGGAGCGATTCCATCTGGATGCCCCAACCGATCGCACCGGGTGAAGCGATCCCACCTTGCCAGGTCTCTCGCGCAGGCGGCACGTCGCGTCTCGTCCGCCGGGCATCCAGCTGCCGCCGCGGTCACGTGACGGCTGTGCACACCCGCTGACGTGGCAGTGCTGCGGGGCTACCCCAGCGCCTGTGCTTTATAGCACTCGGGCGGGGCACGCAGCTGTAGGTACGGGCAAATGCAGCGGTTCACGGAGGCGCTGCAGAGGCTGTCTATTGACGATGTCAATGGCAATATTGCGCGTGCTCTCAAGGACTTCCTTGAGGCAGCGCAGGAGCTGCAACGGCTCATTACGCCGCACAATGCCAGCGTGCATGCTGGCTTGAGCAGGATCTCTGTGAGGCGCAACGACGCTGCCACTAGCCTCATCCAGTGGATATCTGTGTTTGATCGGGTCGGGCTGTTTGACAGTGATGATGAGATTGTCGGTCGACTGGTGGACGCTGCATTGCGGTACGTTTGGCGGCGAGAAGAGACGAACGAACTCATCCGCCGCGCGGGTGACGCCGGGGATCGCATCGTTGCAGTTCGGGACGCGTTACGTGCGCTCCACATTGATGGCATCCGGGTCGGGGGCTCACAGGGTGATGCGGCTGATGGGAGTGGTGGAGGAGAAGGCCAGAGCGGCGTCGAGGCGGACGGGGAGGGGACCCGGAGCGAGGGCGATGGGGACGCCTTCGGTGGAGTGGGGAGCGCATTGGTGCCCGAGGCAGGACCGAGTCGCTTTCTGTACTCGACAACGAGGCCGGATGTGTGCGTGCCCTCTCGCGATGCTCTTGAAGCTGTGTGTTGTGTTATTGCCATCCTTGCATCCAGTGAGAACCACGTCTCACTTTGTAGAGACTTGGCCGTGCGAGTTTTTACATCCCTCCAGGCCTTCAAGGCTACCCGAAGCGCCATCGCACACGGCACCAGTCAGCAGCGCGCTGAAGAATCTCAAGCGGGGCGGGGGGCAGCGGCCGCTGCGATGCTGCCCGCCCGCCCCACCGCCGCCTTCGCGCCCCGCCGCGCCACGGCAGCCCAAGCTGCGGCTGCCGCCAACGTCGCTGCCGCTCTCACACCTGCTACTCCCCCCGCCTCCCTTGGTACCGCCTCTGGCGCCGCCCCCGTCGCGGATGCAGATCCGGCTGCCTCGGACGCTGTGGCTGTCACCGCGATCCTCGACGCCGGCCCGACTGGTGAAAACCGGGCGAGCTCGTCGGACGCTGCGGCGGCGGACACGACGTTAGTGGCTGCTTCCGCCGATCTTCTGAGTAGCGAGACGCCCATCAATGGGTTAAGTGCTAGGCGTGGTGCGCGGGGGAGCACGCCCCCAGATGCGGCCGCCGCTGCCGCTGGCGGCGGCGGCGGCGGCGGCGGCCACGGCGGAGACGACAATCCCCGCAACGATTCAAATCTTGGGGGGGGGCGGGGGGGGGGCACGACCGAAGCCGCGGCCGCAGCTGCCGCTGGAGGTGGTGGCGGCGGCGGCAGCCACGTCGGAGACGACGAGCCCCACAACGATTCCAGTCATTTGGGTCGGGGGGGGGGGTGCACGCCCACCGCTGCGGCTGCAGCTGCTGATGGCGGCGGCGGTGGCGGCGTCGTGGGCGGCGATGCCTGCCGTGATGATGCAAGTGGCATTGGCGGTGGAAAACCGACAGGAAGTAACGTAGCCACCGCTGGGGACCCCACACACGCGACTGGCGAAGGCGCGTCTGGCTTTCGTGCTTTATCGTCGTTTGGATGTGGCGTCGACTCTCAAGGAAACCTGAACATGGCGGCTCTTTTGGCATCGTTCAAGACAACGTTCTGGCCGTCTTGGCGCTCCTCTAAGAGAATGCAGGCGCCGGAGGGGACGGTTGGAAACCCACGGGGCGCTTCGACGTCGATGCAGTTCAAGTCAATGTGGTGCCACCGCGTCTGCATGAAAGAGACTAAGCAGAACTTGTTGTCCGCGGAGGGTGTGGGCTTGCGTCGCCTGAAGACGGACAAGATCCCGGATGTGCTGCTCGTCGGGGACCTGAAAAACCTGCGCTACAAGAATGTGCCGATGCTGCTGGCCATCATTTTGCTGGTATGCACCCACGAGAAGTACACCGTTCGGATCATCAAGGAAGCCGTTGCGTCTCGCGTTTCTGCGCGACCAAGTCGGCACCGTTCATTGGTTCCCTCCATGGTTGAGTTCGAGCGCCACGTGCCAGGAGCTGGATCAACGGGATCTGGCAGTGCGCCGGCCCGCGGTGGCCGTGCTGATAGTGACGGTGATGCGGCAGGTGGCCGCGCAGATACGAGAGGCGGAGGTGTAGAATCCGATGGTACGGATGGCGTTCGCGCCGAACCTGGCGGACGTGGCGGGGCCGGCCGCAGGGCTTCTGGCAGCGGACCGGCGGGGGCCGTCCGCGACGACGCCGGGAGCGCCGATAATGCTGGCGGTGGTGCTGATCGGCTTCTTGATTCACTCGACGGGGCTGGTGGTGGCAGTACACAACAGGTAAATGGTTGTGCTGAAGCGGAAGGACTCGACGGTAACCAGCATGCGAGAGTGGGCGGTTTACCCGTTGGACCTGCTGGGGCAGGCGACCGATTGCTGTCGTCCGGGACGGTGGCAACCGACGTGGCCTTCTACTTCCAATCATTGCGAGCAGCAGAGAGGCATGCTAATCGGGTGAACTACATGCGCAGGAGGGAGGCGGGTGGCGGCAGAGCAAGGGCGACCGGCAGTGACCAAGCTGGAGGAGCAGGTGCGGCTAGCACTGGAGCATGCCATGAGTCTGTCGACGGCGTTCTAGGTGGCGCTGTGGATGCGGGCCAATCTGCACATGGGGATGCCGCTGCCGGGGCTCGAGACAACGGAGGCAGTTCAGCAAGGGGTGCTCCCCGAGGACGCGGTCGGGCTGCTGCCCGTGGCGGCCGCGGCGCAGCTGCGGGTGGCAGCCGCCGGGGACGGGGTCGTGGAGCTCCGCGCGGTGGTGCCGCCGCCGGTGTTCGTGGCGTGCCTGCAGGTTCCGCTCAAGGTGTTCGAGGTGCTACTCATGTCGGTTGTGGCGGAAGGGCTGCCGGCGCCCGTAAAGGTGCACACGGAGGTGCGAGTGCTGACCTTGGTGGTTCAGAGGCTTCCGGTGCTATTCAGGGTGAACGCGGGGGTGCTACTACTGGCGATGGTGGCGCAGGGGCTGCCAGCGTTCTTCAAGGCGTGCGTGGAGGTGCCGATGTTGGCGGTGGCGGTGCAGGAGTTGCTGGCTCCCATCAAAATGCACGTGGATGTCACTCTGCTGGGGACACCGCTGCAAGTCCCGGCCGATCGCTAGCGGCTGCAGAGGGCACCAGCGCGTTGTCATCACCTTCCACCGCTCAGCCGAGTGCCAAGCGCCGACGGTTGCCCACGCCCCCCCCATCGTGAAGTTTTGTCTTCCTTTCTACCCTGTCCCCTGAGCACGCCTGTGGTGCTCATGCTTGCGTTTTCTCGCTCTTCTTTCCATTGAATTTACGATACCCGCTCAAAAGCTATATAGGGGCGCACACAACAGACGTGTCCATCATCGGGCGAAGAGAGGCAGAAGCGTCGGGGGGTGCAAGGAGTCCAAAGCAATCGAGGGTAGATTGCGCCGCGCACGCCTCTGGGCAAGGTCTTGTGAAGCCGCCCAGTGCGACTTCACAACGGCACGAAAGGACAACAATGGGTTACGCAATTTTCCGACTTCGAACACTAGCGCTTTTGAAGTAGCCTGCGTTTCGTGCACTTGTCAAAATCGCGACACGGGCGTGCGACCGCTCTTTCTTTTCCCCAGCTCAGGGCCTCTCCCCCAACTGGCGGTGGCGGCTTGCCCACCTGCCTGCCTTTGTCTCTCGGGGAGGCACGTCCTGCAAGTACTGGGCACCACCGCTGGCCTCTCTTGCTCCACCGGCGTCGTGCTTTGTCGATGCGGTTGCCATGCCTCCGTCGTCGTCGGCCCCCGCATCTGCGCCTTCCCCGGTCTGTTTCGCGCTTCGCTCTTTCAGCCACCGGGACGTGTTTGACTCTTCCAGCGCGCTGAGGATGACCCAGATGCTGATGCTTTGGTCCAGTCTCCAAGGGGACGCTGCTCTCCTGCGTGGGTTTTCCAACCAGGATGCGGCTGGTCGCTGGCTGTAAGCACCGGTCCTGCCGTTGTGGGTGCAGCGCGCTTGCAGGGTGGCCGACATTGGTGAGGCCGACACTGGCGCATCAAGCCCGCATTCCGCTGGTCACTTGGTTTTTGGGCATGTGACCTGAGATGGAGCCTATCTTGCCCGTGAGGACGCTGCAGTTGATGTGCCCCGCCTTTTGAACACTCTGAGCGAGCTCCACAGCGGCTGTGCCGTGGGCAGGGTCTTCGACTCTGTGGAAAGGGGTCGTGCGTGGCTCATGAACCCTGATTTGCCGGCGTGGACCCACTCCTTTGTGCACCCTCAGCACGCCGGGCTCGGTGGTGGCCCTCTTTGGGGTAGTAACCTCGGTAACGAGTCTCCTGACGTTGTCCTTCTACCAGAGGAGGACAGGCACGGCGGTGACCGCAAGGAAGATGCTGTGGCAGCGGCCGTCAGAATGCTCGGGCCCCCGCCTCCCGCCAAGCATTCAATGTTCTCCCACCGAGGTCTTCTCCAGTGCTCGCTGCTGCCCAAGGTGTTTCGGCGGAGTGCCGTATCCGGCTTGGTTGACACAATGCAGCCTGTTGGTGGTCTTCCAGCTTCCTCTCATTCCACTTGTGAGTCCCAGTCGGTGCCTTTCCACAGTCCGGGTGCAGGCGCGGGCCGCATGGGGACGGATTCCTGTCCGGCGGAAGATCCACCGGCTGATTTGGCAGCGGTTTCCGGGACCTGTCCGAGAACGGCCGCGGCCACGGAGCACTCTTCAGTAGCAGCAATGGCGGCCAAGAGCTTGTCGACGTTGAGCACGCGCACCTCGGGTCAGGGGGCGCGCCCATTCCCGTGGGTGGATGGGCATGCGGTGGAGGAAGGTCTCTCTTGCGGGGGTTGGCTCATGGAGAAGGACGGGCTCTTGGGCGCGGCAACCGGCGGCCGACCTGCCAAGTCGAGAAGACTCACAACGACGGGTACAAAAGGGGCTGCCAGCGGGATTATAATGTCAAAAAGAAGTAAGCTGGACGGATTGCGGTGGACGGCGGGTGGCTGGCCTTCTGCGGTCATTGGTTCTACTCGTCGACCCAGCTTGTGCGACACGGCATGGGCAGGTGCTACATGCGGCGGATCTTCCAGAGCGCACTCGCTGTGCGAAAGTGCACTTCGATCAAGTGGGCGGCCGGCTGCCGGCGAAGAGACGGCGGCGAGCGTTTTGGGCACCTTCATATCTCCCTCTGGCAGCCCGCATTGGCAGCGCGTCGACCCTGCTGCGTCGCCCTTGCCCACATCATCGGCTACACGCCCCGATGGAGTGACGCTCCCTGGCAGAGTTCCCAGAACGTTTTGTGATCCCGATGTCATCGTCATTGACGATGTGGACGGCACTAATGGAGCCGGAAGTGGTGCGAGTGCCGTGCAACTCCCAACCTCCAAGGTCCCTGCCTCCATCGACCCGCGCACCGCGGACACAGTGCCCGACGACTTCACTCGTCTTGCGCATCGCATCCTAGGCCGCAAGAAGCACCTGTTTGTGACGGGTGGGGGCGGCGTCGGAAAGACGCGCCTGCTGCGTGCCGTCTTGAGGCATGCGCGCCGTTCCCAAGATGGTGGCCGCATGGGTGTCGCTGTGGTGGCGCCCACCGGGGTGAGCGCGGCCAACGCGAGTGGTGTCACGCTGCATGCGTTCCTGCGGCAGAGCGCCGGCTGCTTCGACGAGACGCTGTGTGAGGAAGCCGACGCTGAGCGCTTGTACAAGAGCATGTGCAAGCAGACCAAAGAGCGCCTCGCCAACACCTTCTTGCTGCTCATAGACGAGATTTCGATGGTCTCGTCGCGCATGTTCACCTTCCTCTCCTACAGCATGCACCGTGGCCACAAGGAGCTCAACTCGGACAAAACATGGACGGTAGTGGCCTTCGGCGACTTTTATCAGCTGCCGCCTGTTAAGCGCTTGAAAGAAGACGTGTACGACAGCACCGGTGCGTTCGCCTTTTTGTCTTCGTGGTGGCCCAAACTGTTCAACTCTTCCGCCTTCGTGCTCAAGTACGTATGCTGCCAGGAAGACAGGCTCTTTGTGCGGATGCTGAATGAGCTGCGCGTGGGGGTCGTGACGGCGGATCTTCGCCGCTTCATTGAGCGCAGGCAGCAGTACTACGAGGAGAACGGCAAGAGCCTCGAGGGCGCGTCACTGATGGAGACAACGCACATTTTTCCTCTGCGGGTCTCCGTCGACAAGCACAACGAGGACTGTCTGTCTACGCTGGAGGCTATCAACGGGTCGGGGCGAAAGGTGTACAACTCAGTCGACGTGCCGATGGGGGCCAAGCTGACCAGAAATGCGTTGAAGGACCAGCTTGATCGAGGGCTCATGGCGCCGGCCTGCCTTTCCCTGGCGGTGGGCGCAAGAGTGGCGTCATGTGTCACCCTCCACCAGAACGAGGTCGCCAATGGGATCATAGGCACGGTCGTCGGTTTCAAGCGCGTCCCCGTTGTGCCAGGCGTCGACTCCGCCTTCGGCACCGCACCCGTTGTTTCCTTTGACAGGCCGCTCAAAGGCCCCGTGGAGGTTTGCGTGACGCCGTGCGCAATGACTTTACAGTCGGTGGCCAAAGACGGGCCGTACGCGTCGCGCTACCAGTTACCGCTCATGTTGGCCTGGGCGGTGACAATCCACCGTTGTCAAGGCCTCTCCATGGATGCGGCCGTCCTCGATTTGGCGCCGTGCTTTGTGGCGGGCATGGTGTACGTAGCGCTGTCGCGTGTGCGTACACTCAGAGGCGTGCACATCATCTCGTTCGACGCGGCCAAAGTTTGCGCTGACGCTCATGTCAAACTGTTCTACAGCTCCCTAAAGAGCACTGGCGAGGAGTTCGCGGACTGCCTGATGCATCGGTAGGTACAAAGCCTGGTGATGACTGAGCCCGACGAGTGAGTAGCTTCCTTTGGCCCCGTATTCCTTTGTCGCTGTCTGCGTCCTCGTCTCTCTGTTCGGCTGTTGATGGTTGGTCTTCTGTTATGATTGCTGCATTTTCATCGTACGCCTTCTTCTGCGTTGTCTCTTTGTGCAATAAGGGCCTGTCTACTTCCAACGTGCGCCCGTCAGCGTCTTTTTTGGGCCTCGGGCTTTAGTCGGTTTTCTGGACGGGAACACAAGCAACGTTTTCCACAGGCGCCAACCCCATTGTGTCGTCCAGCTCCGCCCTTCCGCAATCTCTGGGGGTAGCCGCCGCTGCGGCAACAACCTCCTCCACCCTGACGTTCTCGGCGCGCGTACGGGGCGTACTCGAGCAGCTGCCAGCCAGCAACCTCGCCGCCGCGTTGTTGAAGTTGTCTTTCGTGGCGGCAGCGCAGCCTGCTACTGTGTCCATCACCAGGTCTTGGTCGGTGAAAGCGCGGAGCCGCGGCGCGAGTTCGGGCACCGACGACGCCATGTCGCTCTGGTCCGTCCCCACTGTGATATCTCAGCTGGGACTCGACCGCCGCTGTCGAGTAAAGCAGCTTGACCCGGCCGGCCTCCACCACCGACTGGTGCACGAGCCGCTGCGCAACCACGCCAGCATGCACTGGCCAGCGAGCGCCCGCATCCAATCGCCATTTGTGTGGAGAAAGCGCTCTCAGAGCTCTGCCAAGGATGATGGAAGTTCGGGGTCCGCACAGACGTTCCCAGCAGCAGGTAGGGCGCGCCAGGGGGGGCCTTGCTGGTCCACGGTGCTGTGGATGGCGGGAAAAGAAGCGAGCATGGCTGGGCAGGGCGGGACGAGCACCGCGACGAAGGCATGCTGTCACAGTAACCGAGTTGAATTCAACATAACCGAGATGCAGAGTGTCAAAATTCACTGCACCGAAGTTCGATTCTGTTACATTGCGAGAGCATGTTCATCGCTGGTCCTCATCAAAGGACGTCAATGGCATGCTGTATGGGAGTCCCGTAGCTGACAGTCAAACTCCGACGAACTCCTGAGGACCAACGGTTCAGGGTTTTGCTCAATGTGTAGTGATTATATTCGGAACGAATACAATCATGCATATACTTTTTTTTCATCCGCGAATCACAGGCTGGACGAAAAGGCTCCCAGGTCAAGGGGCTCGGTCATGTGAAAAGCCAGTGTGTCATGCGCGGAACGATGTGGAAGGCCCAAAACCGCACACATGGGCATGCGCTGTTGGATACAAACGTGGATTCCTATGGGTGGGTGGTGCAGCTGGATGTCTGCGATCGATTTCTCCCAGGCCCCGAGCAGCTTGACAGCAGAGAGGAACCAGTTGGTGCTCAGAACTCTTGTTGGCAGCGGCCAATGACTAAAAGGGGGCGCGTGGAGGGCTCGTCCAGTACTCGACTCGGGCCTCCGTGCCGCGTTCGCCTCAGCCGTCCACCGTGTACCACACAGGGCTCCAACATGGCGCGTGGCGCCGCCATTAGGGTCGGCTGGGAGCTCTACAGACAGGGATGATTGCGGGACAGGGGAGGGGTGCGGGAGAAGCGGCCGCCCCCAACTGTGGACGCACCGAAAGCGGCGCGGCGCAAGATCGAATGGCACAAGTCGTGGGGTGGGAAATGCCGCCACCACCACTACCCCTACCACCCCCACCGCTGCAGCCACCGCGCCGCGCACCCCCGGCGCCTGTCGCCGCAGTCGCAACGGCGCGCCACGGCCGCGTCGGCCCGCTGGGCGGCGTGTAACTCGCGACCACCGCCGCCGCGGCCGCTTCGGTCGCCCGCCTTAGGGAATGAGGGCGCGTGCTGAGGCTAGCGGAGGGTTTCACGACGGACGATCATGCGCACTCAATGCGGCGGTGACGGTGGCAGTGACGCGCCGGGCCGCCACCACATATCGCGGCCATCACGTGGCGAGCGGCGCCGCCGGTGACGTTTGTGGCAGTAAGATGGTGACGGCCCGCGCGTTCTGTGACGTCCACGTAAAGGAGAACCGTTTTCAGCTTATCGCAGAGGCCGTTTTCGTGGCCCCCCCGTGCAGTGGTCATTCCACCACCCTATAAACTACGTTGCAAAGGGTCGCAAAGGGCCGCAAGGGGTCGCGTTGCCGGGTAGGGTTGTGATCCTCTCGCCTGTTTGCACCCCCTGTTTCCGTGCAGGTGGGATGCCGCACAGCTGCTGTGCCCAAAATTTGAATATCTTCTTTCGGAGGGGGGCGTCGGACCACCATGTGGCACGCATGGCCGTGTGTGCTGGTTGGCAGCGCTTCCCCCACAGCGAACGGACCGCCTCCATCGAAGCATCTCGGCTTTCTCTCTTCCCCCCCCGCCCTTTTCCGACTGCCTACCCCCCCCCCCGCCTCAGGTATTGACGCGGAGACCTTCAAGCGCACTACTGTCGCTTCCGCATTGACCATAGAAGATGGGGGAGCAGTCATTGATATCTACTAAAGCTGCCACGGGTTTTTCAGGTGTCTTGTTGCCATCCCATCCGCTCTTCCTGACTCCTCCTCTCTGTGCACATCTCCACCAGTCCTTTGCGACCGACTGATACAGTCTCAACCGTCATTCACACACCCCCGCTCGCCCCATGGTTCTCCCTGTCGTGCAAGGTATGGCATCGCCGTCTGCTTGCCCGAGTGCGGGCAGCAGCCCGAGTACCAGCGGCAGCAAGCGTCGGAAGCGCAACTCCGCGCGCCGTAGCCGCCGAGGTCGCGGAGGAGGCAAGGCGGCAGCGGGCACGTCTTCTTCTTCCTCCTCCAGCAGGGCAAACGCGCAACCCAGCGGGTTTTCACAATCCAAGTTGACCGACTCGTCCTCGTCGACGAGCCCTGCAGCGGATGAAACGCGCCAGCTTAGGCTGAAAAAGCACATTAGCTCACCAAGCGGCACAGGGGGCGACATTCGAGGTGGCATTGGTGTTGGTGGCCGACCAACGCACCGCTGGACGACAACCGTCTGGTCGTTTCCCCGCCCGACCGCGTCATGTTCAGGACCGAACTCCCCCATCGCCACATCTGCGGAAAACACGACAACGAGCGTAGCGGCCACGCCCTCGGCGTGCGTCGCGCGCGGCCAGGTTCCCTCCCTCCCCCCGCCCCCATTTTCTTCCGGACCGGACACCCCCGTCGTCACATCTGCGGAAAACACGACAACGAGCGCAGCGGCAACGCCCTCGGCGTGCGCCGCGCGCGGCCGCGTGCCCCCCCCCCCACACCCCGCATTATCTTCCGGAATTAACATCCCCGTCAACGCATCTGCGGACAACACGTCCAAGAGCGTAGCGGCCACGCCTTCGGCGTGCGCCGCGCGCGGCCTGCTCCCCCCCCCACCCCCGCGCACCCTCCTCTCCCCGTCGGGCGGCCCGCCGCCATTGAGGTTCTCGCAAGGACGAGCGTAGCGGCCGCGCCCTCAGCGTGTGCCGCGCGCGACCTGTCTCCCCCCCCATCCCACCGGCCCACCCTTTCAACCATGTCGAACGTACAGATTCGCGCTGAGTCATCGGCGAAAGATATCGTTTTGTCAATATCTTCACACGCTGCCGCGCCTTCGAGCGCAGCGCCGGCGGTAGCCCCATCAACCTCTGGTGTCCCTATGGCGGACGCTACGTTCACTTGACCTGCCGCTAGGTCTGCGGCCGCAGTCCTGGGGGCGGCGGCCGCTGCACCTGCCGCCACAGCCGAAGAAGTGGTCGTGGGCGACTCTGACGCGACAGTGAAAGAGGCGCTCGACCCGGAGGGCTGTGGCTGGGTGGTGCTGCCCATTGACGTTGCAGAGGACCTGTTTGACACGGTATGTGATGGCGCGCAGATACCTGCGGCAGAAGCAGCGCAGCCTATTATGAACTCCCAACTTCACGCAAGGATGTTGGAGTTGGGAGACGCAGCCGACCGCGGCAGACGTCAGGTCCCTGTGGCCTTGCAGGGCGGCGCCTTCGAGGACGCCGTGCACAACATGCTTGGAGCCGTGGCATCTCGGGTCAGCAACGTCCTCCACGCCGGGTACGACGGCGTTACGCCGCACCTCCTCATAACGATGCCCCGCGCACCCGCGCAGCTGCCGCACACGGACGCTGGGCTTCACACCCAGCAGGGGTCTACTCCCACCTTACTGAGCGTGTATGTATCTTTGGAGGAGGGGACGGGGGTTGAGGTGTTCTCCAATGTCTATGGGGGAGCAGGAGAAGAAGGGGAGTGCACTACGTTGCCCACGCCGGTGCGGGTGGACATCCCTGTGGGGAGCTGCCTAATTGTCCGTTCTGACCTGGTGCATCGTGGAACGAGTAACCTCCGCGGACGCCAGCAACTGCGATGTCTTCATTCCTACTTGGCGGTCGCTCGCAACGGGACACATATGGCGTACGCGGAGTACATGTCTTTTCCTTCTTGCTACTTTTGATAAAACATACGCTCGAATTGATTTCTACATTCGCGCCGCCGCGACGCTACGGCATGGCACCACTGGCAACAGCGCGCGGCGCCCCGCCCTATCAGTTCAAAACTTTGCAGCGGATGCGCAAGCGCACCCCCCCATTCCTCCTTTCTCCCAACTGAGACGCCGCCGCCTCGACCGTCGGTAGCACACGGAGCCCCCCCCCCCACTCCCCCACTGCCCTCGCCGCCGCCCGCAGCGCGTGCCCGACCGCCGCGTGGCCGACCGCCCCCACGGGACGCCGCCCCACTGTAGAACCCCATACGCCAATGACGCCGTGCATGCCGGTTGCACCGGCAACGAAAGCATCGGGCGTGAATGGGAGCACCGACGGCCGTCGCCGCCCACTGTCAAGTCAGACGCCCGACATGCGGAGTGATCCAAGGAACAGGGGTGTGGCGGTAGAGCAGCCGCCGCGGCGGCCCGCTGCGGCCGCCACCTGTTTCTGCTTCGGGCGGCCGATGGCTCCCATTGGGCGGTGCGGTGGCGGCGGCAGCCGCGGCGGCGGCGACGGCGGCGGCGGCATCGGCTGTGACAGGGCCTACCGCGCCACGTGTATCCATTCCTATTATTCTTATGAACTCGCGGCGGGCGGCCCCTGGCGCCGCCGCCGCTGCGGCCGCCGCCGCCGCCTCTGCCGCAGCCCGTGGCGGCGGTGGGGGTAGCGAAGAAGAGAGCGGGGCGGAGGTTGCGGCGCCGCCCGCCGCCGCCGACCGCAGGCCGCAGCCGTCACGCAGGCGATAGAGCCGCTGCCGATGTTTCCGCAGACGGCACCGCCGCCTCGCGCCGACACGGAGGGGGCGGATGGCCGCGCACGGCCGCCGCCGGGCGCGCCCCGGACGAGCCGCCCATCGCGACCGCCGACGCCGCCGGTGGGTGGTTCGGTGCTCAGGATGTCGAAATCTGACGCAGCTGCGGCGACGAGTTGGACGCCGAGCCCCTGCTGCGCGCCGTCGCGCACGTCGGCCGCGGCGGGAATGTAATCGTTGGGCGTGCGGAGAAGTACCGGCCGCGGGCGCTGCCTGCCGTCGGGGTCGCCGCCCCGCAAGCAGAGTGACGGGGAGGCCAGCGGCGCTGCCAGCGAGCGACCACCGCGACGGACCGCTGTGGCCGCCGCATTTGCGGGTGCCGAGTGGGCGCCGGACGCCGACGAGCGCCGCGGGGTTTGGGTGGGGGCGGTGGGGCGGGCGGAGAAAGTTCCGGCAGCACCGACGATGGCGACCGCGTAGAAAGTTGGCCGACCTCCGTTGGCATAGGCAGAGGCGGTGACGATGATGGCAGCGGGTGGCGGCGTGGCGGTGTGCCCGCCGTCGGCGGGCGTTGAAAAGCCGGCCTCGTAGAGCTTTGGGAGCCCTCCTTCGGCCGCCGCGCATCCGCTATCGCCAAGCAGCCGGCGGTCCACGTGTCCACCCGCCGCACCCTCTCCCCGCCGCCGCCCACGCGACGCGGCAGTCATAGGGCCCATAAAGCCGCTCTGCCTGCCCCGCCGGGGTAGCAGCAAGCGCAACCCACATGCAGGGGGGGCGGGGGGGCGCAACGGTAGACCCAGACACCCCGGAGAGCCTCGCCACCGCCCCCGCCCCCCCTCCATGCCTGCGAGGGGCGCCGGCGGCGGCAACCGCGCCTCGGCGGGCGGAAGTACCAACTCCGTGGCCGACAGCCGCGGCGGTAGCCGCGGCAGAGGTGGCCGTGAAGAAGCAGAGGCGGGGGGTTGGTGCCGCTTCCGGCGTGGTCGCGAGGGGGATGACGCCGCCACAGGAGGCCGCGACGCTCGGGGCGGTGGGGCGGGGGGTCACGCCGTCGTCGCGAACGTCGGCGCCCACGACGGGGCGTGCGATGACGGGGGGGGGGGCGGAGTCGCCACCTTGCGCGCGTCGACCTGCAGCGTGTTGCGGGAGCGCTCGCGACGGCATCAGGGCGCGCGCAACCTGCCAAATATCCTCCACTTTTTCGGCGACGGTCTTGCTCATGGGCAGGGGGGGGGGAGCACACCTGGAGTGGCTCATCTTTTCTGGATTTTCAAGATGCTTGTGCCGCCTGGTTGGCTTCCTCCTGATAATACGATGGCTCATTGGTGGCTCGAAATTTTGTCAGCAAAGGCAGAAGTTTTTTCAGAGGCGGCGATCATTTTTTGTGGAGACATGAAATGTGAACACCCAGGTCGGGGTGTGACCGACGGTCGACGCGGCTTCCTTGCGCCCTCATGTGACAATGAAGAAAGCCTGGCCGGGTCTTCCAGCCATGGAGAGCTCCGGCTCGCTGCCGTCGGGCGCCGCCACGAGGTCGGTCCGCCCCGCCGCCACTGCCGGTGCGACCCGCTGCGCAGGTGGTGCGCGGGCGGCGGCGCGGCGGCTTGGTCGCCCCCGCCGCAGCGGCCAACCACGTAGCCGCCCGCTGCGCGCCCCGGACGGGCGCTGCCACGTCACTCCTCGCTCCGCTCGCCGCGCGGTCGCCCGCGGGACGGCAGCCGCCACTCGTGGCTCCGGTGGGTGACACCGCGCCGCCCGTGGCGGTCTCTCCGGTGAGGGGGGGGGGGTGCCATCCGCTCTCGCCCGCTGGTAAGGTGGGGGGCGCGGCGCACACGAACGTGACGCCGATGGCCACCCGCGCTACTCCCCACGCCACCACCTCCGCCCCGCCGTCGTTGAAAAGCAACGGAAGACCACCTTGTCGGCGTTGCAGTCGCCCCCGCCGCCGCCGTCCAAGCTGATGCCGACGCGTCGGTCGTCATAGACGACGTCGGACTTCACCATCGGCTCGACGCCCCTCCCCCCTTTCCCCACCGGCTGTTCGGCAACGCCGCCGTCCACCATGCTTCCTACCGCGGAGCCACGGGTGCCGTAGCCGCTGTCGTCGACGTGGCGGGCTGCAACGCCGACCTCGAGCGCGTCACCGCTCACGGGCGCCGCGACCACGACGAATGAGGGCGGCCGCGGCCGCTGCAGCACCGCCATTCGCGGCGCCTCCGCAAACGAGAGCGCGGGCGTAAACATCGCAACCCACGCAGCCACCGACCAAGACGACGCCGACCGTGATGACACTGTCGCCGTCGCCGGCGCCTCCGACACGCGGCCGGATGGCGCCGGCGGCAGCTTCCGCACCTCCCGCCGCGGCAAGGGCGTCGATGCCTCAGCGCGCGTCAAGCACGCCGCCATCACGGCCGCCGTCCACGCCGAGGCCGACGGTCTTGCGGCCATTGCCGTCGCTGCCTCCGCCACCACGACGGATGAAGGCGGCGGCGGCAGCTTCTGCACCACCAGCCACCGC
>Ga0115030_1000603_pt1 | contig 15091 bp, 25 predicted proteins | sample SidtaG_4_FD_87174 | JGI IMG/M metagenome (GOLD analysis project Ga0115030, IMG submission 87174) | Marine algal microbial communities from Sidmouth, United Kingdom - Sidmouth_Male1 metaG | ecosystem: Host-associated > Algae > Red algae > Unclassified | place: Sidmouth, United Kingdom | collected... | reverse complement strand
TTATGTCTCTTTGGTGTGGAGGGCGGGAAGCGGGGGGCGGAGGGCTGTGAAGAGGCGGGACGGAGAGTGGTGGAGAACATGGTGGGGGGGGGGGGAGAGGGCGGGGGCGGCGCGGGCGTCAAGGCCCGCGGGCACAGCCCACGGTGGGAGTCGGGCCCCGGCGCTCGCGCCCCCCGGCCGGCCCCCCGCCCCCCCCCCCCCCCACCATGTTCTCCACCCCTCTCCCTCCCGCCTCCTCACAGCCCTCCGCCCCCCGCTTCCCGCCCTCCACACCAAAGAGACATTCTGAAAAAGCGGTGGAGACGAGCTTGGTGGTGGGCAAAACCGTTCAAACTACGGCTGTGTACGTCACGAACTTGGCCGAGCTGAGCCTCTTCCTAACGGCATTGGCCGAGACCATGTCCCTGCACAGCAAAGTGCTGGAAGTAATCCACAGTATGGGCAATGGCCGGCGTAGCAATACGGAGTCTCGTGAGTCGTGGGTGCGGCGTGGGCGCCCGATTCAGAAGCTTCTGGGCTTGGCGCGCGTGCGCACGGGGCCGGCCACCCCCCATGAGCTCTTCATCAACCAATCAGCTGCCGAGTTGGGGACCTCGGTGTCCCAGGCATCTCAGCCTGCCGGCCAGCCCGTCCGCAATGCATTTTCCCACCCTTTCCCGCTTTCCGGAGGTCGGTAGGCCCCTTTCCTCCCCCCCGCGCCGCGCGGTCAAGCCCCCCGCCCAATCCCTTCACGGGAACCGCCGGTTCTACAGCGAATCAAAGAGGCTGAGATGGCCCCTCTTCATCCTCCCACCTGCGAGACGCCTGCTGTAGAAACCGCGCACGGGCTGACGTGAGGGCGTCTCGGCCATCTCTGGTCGAGACGTAGTTTGGGAGGGGACGCCAGCAGAAGGCGAATTCGAGTTTTTGAACCCCTTCGCGAAATAGGGGAATGACAATGATGAGTCAGAGGGAAGGGTCCGCTACCTCCCCCCGGAGCTCACTAAAGGTGGCCTCAAATGGGAGCTGTATGCCATCATTCCGTCCCCCCAGGGGGGACGGAGTTGACAGGTCATTCTTAACTGGTCAACTGGCTCCTACGAATATATGCGGACGATCAGGCGCTATGATACTAGGAAGCTCTGTTCTACGAAGCCTCCCAAGAGAAGGATGACACAGAAAATTAGACTCACGTACGTCTTCGGGGGTTACGTTGCTTGTGCGGTTATATCCACACAGAGGGGCAGATGAAGAGGCGCTCTACGCAGGGGCTCGGATGGGCGATTCGCGCATATGTGCGCAAACAAGATACCGGCAATATGCCGATGGACCTTCTGGTGCAGTACGCCCAGATGACGGGTGACGTCTGTCGCAGACGTCACGACGAACAAAAGGCCGACGAGGCCCGACGGGCCGAGGCCCATCGAGAGCGTCAAGCTGCGTGGCCGGCACCGCGCAAGTATGTTACGGCGGCGTTGGCAGTTCCAAACGAGGTGAGGGAAGTCCCTCCGGTGCCGTTCCCAAGAGATAAATGTCGCTTTGGGCGACAAAGGACATACAACTGCCTCGCAGGTAACATGCGAGGACACTTCTTCCGTGAGTGTGCCCGCCTCGACGCGGCGGCCAAGGCCCTGTTGAACGAGGCCTAAGAAGCGCGTATAACGGACCGTCCCCAAGGGGACCAGCGCCGTCCTCACCATGCAGTATGAGCCGTGGCCACAATCCTGGGCCCGCATTGGTCATCCACGGATGGCACTCTACCTTCAGGGGTTGAAGCCAAAGAACTGGTCAGCGAGGACACGTCCTCCTCGGAGAAAGAGTAATGGGGGCGGTGATCCCGCCTACCCCGACAACTCTCAATGCAAAACCAATTTACAAGTCCTCAGGGCGAGCGGCGACGGGGCGCCCCATACAGTGTACAGGGGCCCATAAGAACGGGGCAGTCGGGGGAGGCGGGGGCGGGACGGCTAGGCCACAGGCTACGGGCCGCCACCACACCCCCTCCGTCCCCCGAGTTTAGACTATCAGCCCCAGGCCCTACCATGGGTATTTGATGATTGAGTATACCCATGAGTATCTAGATGTCGGCACCCATACTCGAAAGCCATTTGCATGTGGGCGAGTCCACCCAAGCTCGGGAAGTAAGACAAGAGAATACTCATGCGTCAGCCAGGAAAGAGTATCGCAAGTGTAAGCAGAAGCTTACAGGTCTGCAAATCAAAGCGCCGCGGAGGTGCGACTATCCTTGCTGTCTGGTCGAGCAAATAGCTGGAAGCTGGGGCTCTGAAGTGGCCGCATCAGAAAACATTCCTGTGAGACGCCCAGCTCGGCCAATCAGAGCTCGAATCGCTCTTGCCGATACCTCCACGGGCTCTCTCCACCATCAGTTTGAACAGGCAAGCCTGAGAAGTCGGCGAGAGAGACTGCACGAGGTCCACACAGCACTGTTCCCTTCCTGCTCAGCATTAGGACCCAAAATATCTGCTGAGGCTGCGATACGGTACGTCTCCTGAGCTCGGACAGTCTGAGCGCTGATTGCTCTGCATAAAGAAGCGGGTGCCACACAAGAACACAGCGCCGTTCGTGTATTGAGCTGAAGAGGGCTCCATCTCCGGCCTCAAGCTTTCTTGCTCGCTCGTGCCTCTGGCACTATGTTTCCTTCCCGCCCTTACACTATTCCCCTAAACAAAAAAGCACACAGTGCGCGGCGGTCGAGAAAGAGACTTACCTCACGTCTCGACGTCGGCATACCCCGTCCCCACCTCCTGGCGACCCACCATCCCGGAATTTGATAGAGGCTGCCTCCCCTCTGGACGCGCAGCGAGACTGTTCCTTGGACGCTCCGGCTGACGCTTGACGCACACCCCCACCCTCTGAACTCTCTTGGCGCAACAGCCACTCTTGCACAGGGTTTTGCGCCCTCGACATGGTCAGGGAAAAAATGATTGGACCACGTCACGACGGCTCCGCCGTTCCCGGTTGTCTCTCGATACTGTCAGCACGCCGAGCGCCTGCGATAGTGTCAACCATAAGAGAGATCGCCCCGGTCAGATCTCAGCGAGAAGTAGTGCCCCATTTCGCCAAGTAGCCCTGCATCAAGATTTTATGTGATGAGTGGGTATCAAGTACCCACATCTTTGGATATTTCAGATACCAATCCTCGCGTTGCGACTCCGATAGTGCGAAAATACTCTGTCCCAAGATGCTCGGAGGGAGCATATTCACGACAAAAAATCGGTACCCATGGTATGGCTTGATCAGCCTCCCTCCCCCACTCCACTGGTCTACTTCACGTCCTTAATTGGACGCGGAGGCCATGACATCCTCGTTGTCGACCGGAGCCACGCCGCCGGAGGAGGTGACGACCCTAAGTGCGGAGCGCGTCGTGCGCCAGGAGGAGACGGCGGCCTCGAGTGCTGAGCGCGCCGCGCCGGCGTCGGGAAGGACGCCGGCCGGCTCTGATCGCCGCCCCGCGGGGGCCTGGGTCCCCACCGGCGGTGATGCGCCGACGACGGGCGCGGCCAAGTCGGGCGGCCCGGCGACTGCGAACGCTCGGACCAGCGGGGCGCCCGCCAGTACGGAGGCCGCCAAGTCAAGGGGCTCGACTTCGGCCACCCCCCCTTCCTGGCGGGGCGGCCGCGTCGGCGCCGGTTACTCCGACAGGCGCCACCAAGTTAAGCTGCGCGGACTCGGCCACGGCCGGCGGGAATGCGGTCCATCGGTAGCGTCCAACTTGTGACGGGACCCTAAGCCGGGAGTCCAAGGCAGCGGGAAGTCAGGCGACGCAAGCGCCGCCGGCGTCGCGTCGGTCCAAGTCAACGGCGGGGTCGGAGACGGCGGCCCGCGCGTCACGTGCGGCTGGGCAGTCGGCCGACGAGGACGCGGCGGCCCCCACCACGGCGGCCGCCCGAGTGCGGTTGCCGCATGGCCGGCCAGGGACTCCACCGGCGGCGGCGTCTGCGACCGTGGCCACACCGCCCACCGGGGGGGAGAACCCGAAGGAGCAGAACGTCCCTCCTCCACTTTCGCGCCGGGTGAGCCCCCCGGCAGCGGAGGAGGCCGGGTCCGCGGGGGCGGAGTCGGGAGCGCTCGTCCAGTGGACGCCCCCACACACCCCTATTCAGTCGGGGTAGTGTCGCCTGCGGGCCCTGTACGAGACCATCCCGGTGTCGAAGCACGGCCTGGCTTGGAAGCGGTGGCTGAACCTTCACCTCGTGCAGTAAGAGCTGTATGCCGGGGTGAAGGCGGACCTCCGCGCTTTACCAGAGGCGCCGGACGCGCCGTGAGTGGAGCGCGTGGCTTTGCGCCTGTCCAACGTGATGGACGGGGCGACGGCGGACGACATCCCGGCCGTCTTCGCGTGGGAGTGGGCGTGCTGCTCCCCCTTGTACTTGGGAGAGAGAGACTCCCACTTCCACCACGAAGACGCCCGCACTGAGCGTCGTGTGCTGGAGGCGCTGGGTATCCTGGTGAGTGCTACTCAAGTCGAGAGCACCCGGTTTCACGCCTCGGCGCGGCCGGACTCCTGCCTCCCGACGCCGACGTCGCAGTCGGCATTGGAGGTACGTGGATTTTCTATCGCGAATGGGACTTGTAGGAAATACCATGGACGTGGGAACCATATGCCGAAATCACTATGCTAAAGTACCTGGACAACGTAATAACGCGGTCACTCACGTAGTGTCGTAGTTGTTTAACTGAAGTCTTATTGAACCGTTCGACTTGCCCATTAGTTTGGGGGTGGTAAGGCGTGCCATCGTTGTTGTGAGTCCCCAGTGCCTTGAGCAGACCTTTCCAGACTACGGCGGTGAGTTGGGGTCCGTTGTCCGATAGAAATGAAGCGGGAATCCCTTAACTTGCAACCCACGCGTCCAGGAAGTCACTGAGGACATCCAGAGCCGATATTTTCTTCAGCGAGACGGCCCGCGTGACCATAGTGAAACGGTCACAGATGACTAGGATGTACGCATGTCTTTCGAGGTTCCGTGGTAATGGGCCAAGTAAGTCAATGGCCAAGGCCGCGAAAGGTTCCGTAGCGGGGAACAATCGCATGAGGACGGTACTCTGCGTACCCATGATACGGTTCCTCGCACAGGTAGGGCACGCCGCGGCCAAACCGAAGACGTCGGCGGCGAGTGAGGACCAATAGAAATGGTCCCTCAGGGCCTGAAACATCCAGGAACCACTGGGATGTCCCGCCAGCGGGGACGAGTGCTCTTCCCGTAACACTTCCTTGACTAGGGACTAGGGATTCAATAACTGCTGGGATCCGGCCCGATGAACTTTTCGGCAGAGCAGCCCATCTGATTTCTGGTAGAAGCGGGTTAGCTCGGATGAAGCAGGTACCTGCTTAACCTCCTGACAGAACCCGTCGTTTACCTTCTTCTGGGATAGTTCGCCCGGGGGTATGCGGGCGGTCTCCTGGCTCTCTCGGAGCCGGGGCTCGTCTACTGCCCCGGACCGCGTGGTAACCCCGGCTGTAGGGATCTTCTGGGAGATTGGTCCCGTGTCCAGCCCCTCCGACGGGAGGCGGGACAGTGCCTCGGCCACCGCGTGTTCCGGTCAGGGCTTGTACTGCACATAATAGTGGAGCTCCGAGAGGAGGATGCGCCATCGGTTGAGTAGACTGTTGGTGCAGGCCGTCGTGGTTAGTATCCACTTCAGTGCGTTATGGTCACACCGTATGAGGAACTTGGTGCCTTCGATGTACGGTCGTAATGAGCTGACAGCCAACACCACGCCTGGTCCCTCTTTCTCGGTGATCATATGGTTCTTCTCCGCCGGGAGACGGCCCTTACGTAAGTAGCTTACCTGAAGGTACTTGTCATCGGGTTGCTGCTGTAGTAGGCAGCACCCCAGCTGATCGTAGCTAGCGTCTACATCGATGATGTACTTCCCCTGCTTGCGCGGTATCGCACGGATGGGCGGGTGACATATCTGTTCACGTAGTTTGTCGAACGCGGCCTGCTCCTCCGCGGTAGTGGGACTCAACCGCTTCGGAAGCTTCACGCTGTTAAGTGCATTCAGCGGATTCACGGTGTTAGCGAATTATACCCTGAACTGGCGGTAGACATTTCATATGCCCAAGAAAGTCCTCAATGGGTCTGGGTCTCGGGGAAGACGGCCTTCTTGATGGCGTTCAGGTTCATCTCGTTTACACTCAAGCGTCCTGGCCGCACTGCATGGCCGAAGTACCACTTCTCGTTACAAAAGAGGTGGCACTTCTTCGCCTTGAGTGTGACCCCATGCTTCACGAGTAGGGTGAGGTCTGTGTCCAAGTTAAAAAGATGCGACTCCGCATCGGCGGAGAAGATGATGCGGTCTTCTAAGTAGACGAGCACATTCTGCCACTTGACTTCAGTCAGGACCATGTCAATAGCCCGCTGGAAAGTGGCAGGGGCACTGCACGGTCCAACAGGCAGACGGGTACATTGGTAAGTCCCGCAGTGGCAGGTGAACTCCGTCTTGGGTTGCTCCTCCTCGGCTATGGGAATCTTCCAGTACCCGGTGTTGCAGTCCAACGTGGAGAAGAACTGGGCATCACCTAAGGAGTCGAGACAGTCTTCCATCCGGGGTACAGGATACCAGGCGCTTACTGTGCGCCCGTTCAACTTCCGATAGTCAATGAAGAACCGGGGACTCCCGGCGCGTTTCGGGATGAGGACAACCAGGACAGCCCGTTATCTGTGGCTCTGCTTTATGAATTCGAGCTTGAGCATTCAGTCGACCTGGTCCTTGATGAGTTTCCTAGTTCGGGGACCCATCCGATAAGGGTTGAGCCGGACGGGCTATGCGCCCGGCTTCAACTCTATCCGGTGCTCCGTGGCCTTGATGGAGCCCAAGTGCCTACTCCATAGGGCCCGGTGCTTCTCTAGTAAGGAAAACACTTGAGGCCGAAACCCTTCGGGCATGTTCGAAGTATGAACACGGGGCTCCTCCACGGAGTCAGTCGCGTCCGGCGCTGTGGCCGGACTGGGACTCAGCGCTGCCCATTCCTCTCGGGATCTTGCCGCCACCGTGCCAAAGTAGGCCGAAATATGCTGCAGGACCATACCTTGGGGAGACTCTTCATCGTAATCCGCGTGTGAGTCACTTCCACCCACCACACCTGGTCGGCCGTGCAGTCCATGGTGCCTGTCGCCACATGTACTCGGTGGCGCTCATACTGTTGATCTCGATTGAGCAACTCCCCAGGACCAGTCACACCGGTCTCGTGGCGTACATTGTTTTTCGACATCAACAGGTTACGGGCCCAGCATGCGCGGTTAGCTTCAAAGATGCCGAAGGTTCAAATCCCGCGGCTTGCCCAATGGTTTTCAGGGCCGGATTGGAAATTTCGGGTTGGAAATTTCGAGTCGATCGAGGAAGGGTTCCTGGTCCCTGTGGAGTTGGGGGGAGCGATGAACTGGAATCAGGAACTGCCCAGGACCAGTGACACCGGTCTTCAGGCGTGGTTGGCTTTTCGACCTCAACTCATACACTTGGTGTCGCTGGGTAATAGAGAGCTTCGGCACCTCGCATTTCTGTTGGATGTGGGGCTTCTTGTTGCGAACTAAGCCTAGACTGACCTAACACGACACAGAAACCCACATCTGATACAACATATGTGGGGAGTGGTGCCTGTTTCTCCACACGTCGTGGCCGCAACACTGGGTGATTTCTTTTGACGAAGGGTGAAATTGCAAGGCAAGGCAGGCAGGATCGCTGACCTGATCTCCCTGGACTCTGATCGGCGTGTGCCATCGCTCTCCTCCCCGCTGCAAGCACCCCCCCCCCTCTCACTCGAGCCTACCCCCGGAGAACACCATGGCTGATGCGGATTGTTCTGAGCTCCCTGTGACCCCAACTTTTCCATCAGCTCCCTCTCTTGCCGACCAGCCCGGGGCTTCTTCACCAGCTGACCAGAACGAGGAAACGGGCGGAGACCCTCGTTCCGACGAGTTGCGGGCCAAGGACATTGCCCCGGCGTTGGACGACGAGAACGAGCCAAGTTCCACGGCGCCCGCCCGACGTTGGACGTCACACATTTACCCAAAACCAATACCTCGGGACTTATCCCAAGATTTTTCGATTTTCACGCATAGAATTCCGGTGGGATTTTATCCCTGGTCGAGATCATATCTCGGTCCGGCGTACGCTCGGATTGCGGAAGCTTCCACGAGCTTCCCGGTCCCCTCAGAGGGCCCGGACTCGGGAAGACGTGTGTCTCCCTTGTGTGTATCAGACCCCTCCAGGGGGTGTTCCCCGCCTCACGCCCCTCTAGAGGGGTCATTTCATGTGTGGCCCTGGGGCTCCCTGGACAACCGCCCAAGAGGGCTGTCCCACGACACCCCCCTAGGGGGGTGTTACGTGACTTGTCAAGACCCGTCCCCGGCTCATGCCGTGGGGTCGTGTCACCACTGACAGGGGGTCTCCCCCACATCTCTGAGTTTGGTACCAAGAGAGAGAAGTTTGTGCAGGTCGCGTCGGAGCTGAGCAAGACCCAAGACATGGGGTACTCCACCGCCTGGAAACACTGCCGCCACCAGTGGGACCGCTGGCTGCGGTCGCACAGGACCAACGAGTACAAGGCCAGGATGCGGTCTGGGACGGTCAAGGAGGTCACCCACTTAGACAAGTTGCTAAACGATGCGGGTGAGGAGATCAAGGCGCGGGACGAATACACCTGGAAGGAGCTCATGACCAAGGCTGATGAGGAGAAGAAGCTGATCAATGATGGGGAGCACGCGCGGATGGTAGCTATAATTCGACCGCCGCGTCGACCGGCGGGGGATGTGGAAGACCCGGACCTCTCCAACTCGGTCAAGCCCGCCAAGAGGCAAAAAAAGTGGCGGCCCCCGAGCGCTTCGGGCGAGGACAACCTAGCAGACGCCATCAAGACGCTGGAAGAGAGCAAGATGAATAATGAGAATCGCCGATTGGACCTCTAGGGGAAGCGTATCGCCGACGCCGCCGACGCACGCGTCGCCGAGAACATGCGCTCCGAGGCCGAGCTAAAGCTGCGGCGCCAGCAGGCCCAGCAAGCCGCGGAGGTCAATGCGAGTATTCTTAAGGTATAGAGTATTCTGACAAAGCCGGGGGGTAGCTGCAACCGAGTTTTTCGTGTATCTCGAGCACCCTGGTTAAAAAATGACATGTCACGGTGAAGCGCGACGCACCCAACAGTGACTTTATCAGCCTGTATCTCTGTTTGTAATTGTGCCAGGAGGATGGACAGACCAGTTGCGCGCTAGAAAACAGGTGCACAGCCCGTACACGTCTTGTTGTACGGGCGTGACACAGATCGTGCGGCACATACACTTGACCGTTGCATCTCCGACGGAGTGTCCGTCGGTGATGTGACGCTGAAGCGCAACGCATCTAGCAGAGATCTTTTCATGCCGCTACTGATCTCCCATGTCCTTGTAGGTCACGAGCGAAGCGGCACAGGTCGTGAAAACGGGAGCACAGGTCATCAGCGACTTTCCGGGATGGCGTGCCGCGGCTCGTGCGGCATGATCGTTAGTATTGTCCACATGTGTTCTCGATGTATTTATTCGTCCGCGAGGGACTCATCCAACGTAGGTTCAAGGCACGAGAAAAAAGTCGCAGTGGGCGATCCGTAAAGGCAACAACGAATATTCCAGAGAAAACAAGACACGAGAAACAACTTTCCGACCGGCACTTCCTGCACCTTCTGCTTCCACCTGAAGTCAAGGTGGCCTAAGATCGTCTTTCCATCCTTGAAACCCCACTCCACAGACGCTCGCAACGCGCTCATGGCCGTGTTGTACTTGCTCTGCTCGAGTGATGCAACCCCACCGAAAGCAATTTTCAGCCATGCCCTGAGCAGGAAGGCGCTGTCGGCGTTTGCGCAGATGTCCCGTCCCTCCGATTGGAAAGTTCTCTGCAGCTTGGCGTCCATATTGGTCCAGCAATAGAGGGTGAGGTCGTGCAGGCGCGCCTCGACAGGCCCATCAACGTGGAAGAGCACGCCATCCAGCGTTATGAGGCTCTGGAACTTGAGGGCATGCGTGCGCTTGTGCCCATTGTAGCACAACCGGCGGTAGCCACCGCCCGGACGAGCAATAAAAAAAGTTGTGTCATCTACAAACCCGGCACAGTTGTAGATTGGCGCCCCGCGCTCTGCGACTGCGTCTGCGTACTGCTGCGCCCTTCAGACCATGAGATGGTGACTCCAATCCGTCACTTTGCCACCCCACCGCTCCACAAACAGATCTATAGTGTCATGGAACAGCTCGGACGAACTCTAGGCACCTTGACCAAACAGAATCTCCAGGTCGACCCACCGGCAGGAGGAAGCAAGGCGTCGAAGCACAATTTCCAAGCACAGCACCAGGGAAGCGGAATACCGACGCCGGGTCGTTACGTCAACAGCAAGTTTCTGCGCCAACTGACCAATATCTGCAACTTTGAAACGGGACAGGGTCAGGGCTTCGGCGGTCGAGAAGGCGTTGATGTTAAATGTTGCCATCGACACGGCGCGAGTGCGTCCCCGTCGCCGCTCAATGTCGTCATTGACCCGATGGTGTGCTCTGAAAACAACAGCGCGAGCGTCCAGGTTGTTACTCAGCAATGTCGTCTCCAGGACACACCGGCGAAGCCGGCGCCGTCGTTCCAGAAGGCGGCCGGCGCTGTAGCTACGAATGGGGACCATCTTGGCCAAAGATGTGACAGTCCGGCGAAGTGCCACGGCGTCTGCGAGGCCACGTTTGTATATTGAACAGCCAATCGGGTCGAGAAAATGACTCGGAGCGGCCAGACACTACGAGATCTGTTGCCGAAGACTGCGACTATCTGGTCACGTGGACAGCATTGTGGGATCGGACCGGCTATTTAATAAAATACGAAGATCCCACGAAGCGAGTTGCCGAAGCTCTCTAATGATCATATTCTCTTGGAAGGGCGTCTGCACTGGGACGTACCCCGTCGACCGCGGGGGCAGGACCAGCTCGCGGGCCAAACGCACCCCGGCGTCTGCCTCACTTGCGGCACCAGCCTTTCCGGGTTGGTCCGCCTTTGCATACGACACCGTCTTACCTGGACACATGATGGGGACCTTACATCCACTCAGTACCTGGATACAGCCCTTGGGTCCCTCAAATGTTGAGGACGTGGACGTCTGTGTGGTCGGTCCCTAGGAGGAGGGGGACCGACATGCCGCGCACTACTCCGCATTTGATAGCAGTCTTGTAGGTGCCTACCCGCACCTCAAGAGTCACGGTGCCCGTGATGGGTAGAAGTCCCCCACTCACGTCAAACAAGTCTGCCTTCGCCGCGTCCAGGGGCGCCAGCTTTATCTCCTTGGAAAGGAACGCTTCTCGTACTAGAGAGCCGCCGGATCCCGTATCGACAATGACGCGGAGGGCTCACTCACGCCCCGTGTCCAGCCCGATGCGGCTGCCCACCTGTAAGTTAGACCCCGTCAGGATGGCAACCACATTTCGGCCGTCCTGCCCTATCGGGAGGGGCGCGTCCCGAGGGAGGATCCCCATAGATGGGGATTGGATGCGTGCTGGCATCACATCCGTGCCCCGGGTTGGGTGCACAGGTTGTCGCGGGGAGGGCTCCACACCGACGGTTACTCGTTTCCCTCCTCGGACTCCGACGAGGCAGCCGGTCCGTACTCGATTCCGGCCGACTGTTCCCCCTTCTCAAGCGGCGGCAACTCATCGCTTCTTGAGCTGGATTCATTGTTGAGGATGGCGCCTGCCACCCGCCAGCCCATCGGCTGGGTGTCCCGGGAGCCGGAGTGCGCACCTAAAGGGGACTAGAGAGTGCCCATCGCCAACCAGTCGCGTGGGCATGCGTCCAAAGTTGCGCACACCTCTGCCCAATGTCCGACCTCGCCACACTGTCACCAGGGGTACTATCCCGTCCTGGGTTTGGGACGCGGAGTGTCCTATCTAGGTCATAACCGGCAGCGTGAGATGTCGCCGCTGCCGGGAGTCGAGCCGTCCGATGCCCCGGGTCGGGCCGCATCGTGCCGTGCCCCGGCGCCTTGAGTCGGGGCGTCCACGGCCTCGAAGACCCGAACGGGGGCGTCTCGCGGCGGATAACCCCGGGCCCCTCCCGAAACTCGCAGGGACGATTCCAAGCGAGCTTGCCGCCAGATTCGGGTCTCATCCGCGAGCACTTCTCGCTCCTTGGTCCGCTCCGTGCGCGGCACAAGTCGTAGCCAGCGGTGTTCGTCGCTGTTAGTCTCGGAGACGCGAACTAACTCCGCCATAGTCATGCTAGGGGTGTTCCGCTCCCGAACAGTGGCGCGCGCGGCGCGGTGGACACCATCCGTAAAGCGCCTCGTGGGCGCGCCCTCCCCTTACATGAATCCGCCCTCGGGGTTGAGGCGGCGGAGCCATTCGTCAAAAGACAACTCCTCCGCGTTGTCCCGCTGGACCGCGACGTTAATGGTCTCGACGAGGGTTTCAACTGAGGCCTCGTCGACGTGCCGTCGGAGCATCCAGTTTATGAGCTCCAGGTAGGACGTGACCTCGGCGGGGTTTCCCTCCCGCTGAGTCGGGATCACAATCATCACCTCCGACCTGAGAGGTTCCTTTGCAAAGTGTTGAAAGATGTAGAAGGCCTCGCCTTCGGAGATGTTGTTGTCGGCACAGGCCTTGGCGAACTTACGCAAGAACTGGGGAGGACCTTCGCAGGGCGAGAAATGGCCCACTCGCAGTGTACCCCGAAGGCCTGAGAAGCGTCCTTCTTTCGACGACTCAAGTGGGGGCCTGGCGCCGCGTGCAGGCAACGGACTTGTTGTCCAACGCGTAAGTCTCGCAATCGAGGATCATCTGGTCTTCCGAGTGCTTTACCACAATCTTGGGCGGCACCATTCGAGTCGGTGGGCGGCGGGGTATTTTGGGTAGGCCTCCCCTCTGCCTCAGTACCGGTTTCGAGGGAGTGTTGCGTCGGGAAGCCCGGGTCAATACCCAAAGGTAGCTCTCGCGGCCCCCTTCCGCCTCGCTCACCCCGCTCCGAGCCAGGAGAAAGTTGCGTCCTCGGGTCATTACTTCGAGTACCGTCCAGCACTGTTGACGGCGTAGGCAGAGCGCGGAGCGTACCTAGTAAGGCCGAAACGGCCGACGCGTCCCCTGAGCGCGAAACGTCCGTGTTTGACGACAACGACGACAAGTCCCGTCGACGTCGACGGGAAGAGCGCCGGGCTCTGCCTCGGCGCTCAGCGGATCTGGGCGCAGAGCCCCACAGCATCTTATCTAGCAAGCAGGACAGCTCAGACCAAACGACCTCGGCCACGGCGTCTCGCCACTCGAGACCCTGGCCTTCCCTGGCAGCCCGTGCGCATGTGGGAGCGCAAATAAAGCTCCCACACGCAGGCTCCTGTGCCGAGTCTGGCATTTCCCCCCCCTCCCACGAAACGAGAGGGAATCTCCCATCGGGCCCGAGTGCCCGGGGACAGATACCGTGCGTCCCCGCGACGTGCTCGCGCGCCGTGGCACCCTTGGCACTCCGTGAATCTGGGAGAGCACGACTAGAGCTCCCAACCGCATGTTCCCGTGGCGGCGGTGGCACACACCCACCGCCCCACGTGGCTATGTCGGGCGGCTGCCCTCTGCCGAAATGAGTGCCAGCCCCCGACATGGCCGCCTCGGGGTGAGTACTACCCGAGGGCGCGCCCGCCGGGGGGCGAGTCCTAGTTGGATCGAGGCCCGGGGGCAAGGGCTGAAACAAAGTCCGCTGCCTGCGGGCACACGCACGAGTGGAGCCTGCGCTGGTCTGGCGATCGTCCACCTGAGATCCGCCTCCGGGGGGGGAAGACAGATCCCCCCCGACACCAGGCACCTCTACACCAGGGCGGTCTCCACGCTCCCCCTCAGCGGCCATCGACCTGGCCGGACTCAGAAAAACTTGGCGTTGCGGGGCGCCGCCCGCAGCGCTAGGCGCCAACGGGAGGAGGATAGATTAGCTTCCCCCCGAGGCCGTTTTGCGCAGAGCCACCACACCGAGGAAGGTTGAGTCGCTTTCTAACCCTGCTGCTGAACCAAATGTGACAACACGCCCAGCCAACCCCACCCAGTTGGGGGGAGGGCGAGCTAGGCCGTGTCGCCGGGTAGTCCTGTCGGGGAATACCCGCCCCTGAAGGAAGCCCCGAAGAGCACACACGCACGGCGGCGACCGGGGGAAGACGCCCCGAGCGGCAAACACGAGATGTGAGACCGGAAGTTTACTTGCCCGCGTCGAAGGCCTCGAGGCATCACTCACGCCTCGCTGTCCTATCCCCTCCACAGCCCGTCCATTCTCTCAGACGCTCAGAAAAACTCCCCTCAGACACCCTGAACGGACCCTCAGAACCCTCCCGTCAGGGCCCATGGGGCCAGTCTCATTGGAGGAAGGCCGAAGCTTCGGACACCTCCTTACGTTGAGGCGGAGGAATGGTGCTACGTGACACCGTCGCGGCGCCCCGGTGTAGGGGGCGCTGTGTAATGCTGGTCAGTGGTCCGAGTTGGAATTACACAAAAATAGGCCCTTAACTGGGGGCCCGCCCTAGGATTTGCTACCCCCAGGGAAGTCTCGAGATCGCCGATGTCTTTGGTGAGCCACGAGGTGGTCACAAGCGGATGGCCAACGGAGCGATTCGAAATATGCGTCAGTAGGACACGTTTGCCTCCCGAGAGCCCGCGGCCGTTTCGGTCTGACAAGATCTGACCGCCCATGACGAGAATCCACGTGTCCCCTCTTGACTGGTAGGGCTCTGGTTCCCCGATTGTGGAGGCCAGGAGTCCTGCTGTCACAGCGGGCCAGACGCGCAATTTGGCTGGCGGCCCAGTGCGAGGGGGACAGAGACCAGCAGATCTCCTCGTGCTTCCAATTTTGGGACCCTGGCAAGTCGATTGAGGACTCATGGCGAATCGGAGCAAATCTTGATCCTGCTTTGATCCGTGAACAATGGCCCGACTCTTGAGATCATGGGCCCGTTCTCGGTCGCTCGAAATCGCATTCTGAGAGATGTGACGAACCGGGAATATATGTCGACCTGACGACGGCATCGCCGGTCCGGTCCACGTCGCCATCGCAATCCGCACCTTCCCTCCCCCCCGCCGCCCTGCCCCACCCCCCCCTCCACTGACGCCACAGCGATCCGCACCCCCCC
>Ga0115030_1000601_pt1 | contig 15092 bp, 9 predicted proteins | sample SidtaG_4_FD_87174 | JGI IMG/M metagenome (GOLD analysis project Ga0115030, IMG submission 87174) | Marine algal microbial communities from Sidmouth, United Kingdom - Sidmouth_Male1 metaG | ecosystem: Host-associated > Algae > Red algae > Unclassified | place: Sidmouth, United Kingdom | collected... | reverse complement strand
GTCTGGCCGGCGCCCGCCCCGCCCCCCCCAATTGCCCCCCCCCTCCCCCCGCCGCCACACGCCGCCCACCCCCGCCTCACCGCCACCCCCATGCGGCTGCCGCGCACGTGCGTCTGGCCGCCGCCACGGCAGCGGCGGCACGTCCGCGGCGCGGCTGCCGGTCGGGCGGCCGGCGGGATTGCCGGTCTGGATGGCGCCCTTCCCGCCCCCCTTGCCGCACGCCACCCACCATCACCGGAGCGCCACTCCTGTGCCACCGCCACCGCCTTGCCGGTCGATTGTTGCCGCGGGGGCAGCGACGCGGCCGTGGCTCGGCCGCCCGTCGTGAGAACAGTGCAGCCGCCGGTCATAGCCGAGGCGCCGGCGGTAGTGTCTGTTGCTGCCACTGTGTCTCGCGGCAGCCACCTGGCTCGCGCCCGGCGTCCGGGTACCCGCCGACCTGCCCGCCATTTTGTCCCGAGCCCTTCGACCGCCCGCCTTTTTTTTCCCTTTTTTCGGGATTGACTTCACGGGGAGAACTGCACACTCACCGTGCTCGTCGACCCCCCCTGGTGCTGGAATAAAAGTGTGGTGAACAAGCTCGAGAAAACATGCTTGTACACGCCATGGCATCAGTCGTTGGGGCCAGGGACAGAGCTGCTATCGCAACGCCAGGCTATTCTTTTTACTTCGCTCCCTCCCCCACCGTGCCATCGAGGATCCGCAACACACTCAAGCAGTATCACCATCCACCACTGGGGCCCGTGCTTCCCCACCTTCAGCACCCATCGACTCATCAACCGCCATGCCCGAGTCCTCCTCTCCAACACCCATCGACTCGTCCAACATCATTCCCAGGTCCTCCTCCCCTCCAACACCCAACGACTCATCCAACGACATGCCCAGGTCCTTCACCCGTCCAACACCCATAGACTCATCCATTCCCAAGTCCTCCTCCCCTGCAGTACTCGGCGGCGACTCGCTCTCCGCCTCGCTCTCGCCGTCATCTTGACTCGATGCCGCCGCCGGGTCATCGTCCACCGCACGCTTGTTGGTCGGCAGCGCCCAACGCGTTGTGCCCGGAGGGCACGCACACCCCGGGCGCACGCACTTGGTCTCGCTGCAGCCGAAGTAAAAGTCGTTCAGCCGCACTCCCTCGTTCTCGCACTTGGCGCCGGGCTGCAGCTTGAAGGCTGCCGTCAAGTTCATCAAAGACAGCTGCACGAGGCGGTGAGCCATAAACGAGGCGGCAGTCATGTAGGCAAGATGCCCGCGAAACTTTACCGAGATGGAATGTTGCACCTCGGCCGCCTGCGTCGTGACGCCGTTGGTGACCGAGAGCGACTCGTCGGGGAAGTACACACAAGAGCAAGTGTGCCCCTTGGCATGCGCCCGATCCAAACAAAAGCGCACCTTGTGCTTGGAGAGGATGGAGCGCACACGCTGCATGCCGTTGCGGTCCATTTTGCAAGCAACGTCGTAGAACACGACCTTAGGGAGCGCCGGGAAGCGCTCGAGGATGAGCGAGAGAGCGTCCGCAACGCTCTCCGCTCCAAACATCACGCGGAAGCCCATCGTCAGGACGTGCGGGCACACAACGTTGAATACGCCGGCCGTCAGCTGCGAGTGCTTGGGAAACGACTTGCTGCACCTGTCCGTAGCATCCTCTAACGCAGCTTGGGCGCCTTTGGCAGGCCGCCCCGCCCGCGGCTGCCGCTCGGCCCCCTTCTTGGCCTTGGCCCGCGGCGTAAAGATGGCCGGGCGCACCCGCTTCAAAAAGCCGAAGTACTCAAACGACGTGTACGGGGAGTCGATGTCCTTGTCCTTCCAGTCAGGGTGCTCGGCCGCAAACGTGTCGTACTCGGCGGCGGTCGTGACGCCGAGCCAGCGCCTGCAAAACTCCTCCGTCTCGTGTTGTCCCCCCTCGGCCGCGCGGCGCGCAGCTGCCTTGAAGTCGCGGTCGACGACGGCGTCGACCTCGGCGGAAAACTTCAGCAGGGCGCCGACCGACTGACGCAGCACGTGCGCTGACTCCATGACCCGGCGCAAGCGAGCGAAAAAGTTGGCTACGAAGCCCGCCGCGTTGGCGGCCATCGACAGCTTAACCCACTCACCGCCGCTGTCCTTTTGCATCTCCTTGGCGAGCTTGACGACCGACCCCGTCGAGTGCCCCTGGAAAAGGTTGACCACGGGGTCACCGAGCATCGCCAACAGGAAGGGCCGCACGACTGCCCACTGCGTGCTCGACGCGTCAGACTTGTAGAGGTTGGGCCGGAAGTTGCCCTTGCGCGAGTGCCACGGGAGCGTCGAGGGGGCAGCCGCCACGATGCCACCCTGCCCGTCCAGTGGCGCTCCACCGCTTGCACGACTCGCCGCGCCGGACCGACCACGCGCTGCCCCGTTGTTGGCAGATGTCGGGGTGGCAGAGACAGCACCTTGGCGTGATGCCGGGCCGACAGTTGGTGGCACGGTCGGCTCCCACACGAAAAAGTGGAAGAGGAGCTGGGCGGCGTGACGCTTGAGGCGCCAGTTGAGGACCGTCGATGCAGATCGGGCACGCGGGAAGACCGATCCGATGGTTTCGTGCAGCCCGGTGAGGGCGGTCACGTCCTGCTTGTTGAGCGGGTCGCCCGTTCGTATTAGCTTTCGTACAGCCGCTCGAACGCTCGGCTCCTCCAGCACAGCATATTTGTTGACGTTCAGGTTCATACTGGGCAGGTGGAGGGCGGGCCTCGCGACCTTAATGCCCTCCTTCATGCGAAAGCCCAGCGCTTGGCCGTCTATCACAATGTAGTCGGGGTTGACCCCGCACTTGGGACACGAAAACAGCTCGGGCGTCGGCTGCAGGCACGCCACGAAGCAGCGGCCGACGGACACGACAACCTGCCTCCGCAGCCCGTACGCGGACCGCAACGAGGCCAAAAAGCACGCTGCCGCCGCGTATGATGAGCGCGAGTTGTAGATAAATGAAACGAGGCCGTCGCAAAACGAGCGAGTAAACACAAGCACGGAGCCCGAGTCATCCGCCTTGCGGGTGGAGAAGAGGCCGTCGCTTCCGCCGTCGTACTTGACGACGTGCGCGTTGGGGCAGGTCCAGTGCCCCAACGTCACCTGCCAAATGAGGCCAACCACACCAAATGCACGAGACGCCATGGAGAGCAAGATGCATTGAAGAAAGGGCACAATCAACAGCTCGGTCAGCAACCTGCATCCCGAGGCAGCGTCAAGCACATCTAAAAGGGAACAGAGCAGGGACGGGAGCGATGAAAGCTTCACGCATCACCGCATCAACAGAAGACATCAACATACCTGCAGCGGCGTCGTGGCGTGTCCGTCCGTGTACAGCAGCGCAGGACACGTCTCCAACTGTTGGCCATCTGTCTTGACCGCCCCACAAACCCCACACGACTTCTCGTGTAGCACATTGGCGGGGTCATAGGTCAAGCCCAGCTTGGCCATCCGCTGCACGGTGCTCAGCTGGGGCACCGACTGGTCCGCGTTGCCATCCCCCGAGTCGACGACAAAGGCCGTTGGCGCGACGCTTTCGTTCGCCCACTCGGCCGTGCGGCACCACAGCAGCCCTTGCTTGTCCTCCTCCCGGCAGCTGATGAGGTTGCGCTTCTGGCGCTCCTTGGAGATAGCCACCAACTCGTCATCGTCATCGGTCTCGTCGTCGCTCTCCGCCTCGTGCTCGGGGAGCTCCCCGTCGTCGTCGGCGGACGTGTCCGATTCACCGTCGTCACCGTTGCGCCCGGAAACAAGACGCGGCAGCTTGCGCACGAGCGCCGCGTGCTGGCATCGCCGCAGGTTGGAGCGACAGCCGACAGAAACGCATTTGATATCGCGCCGCCGCGTCGCCACCACCGGGGAGTAGATGTCGCCGTCGAAGGCCGCCGCCGTTGTGCCGCAGGGCATGGCAATGTCAATGGCGTACGAGGTGGCGCCCTCTGCCACCTGCAGCGCGTTGACGATGGCGGCCTTGTGCTCCAACAACGTGCCGAGCGCCGACCGGAACGCATCTGCATGCCAGCACGTGCTCGACTCGCCCGCCATTGACAGCAGCGCGACGTTCTCTGTGTGGCCCCAGCAAGAGCACATCACAGCCCCATCGGGCGAAAACCACTGGGCGGCCAAGTCGATAGCATGCGTCCCGACGACGCAGAAAAGAAACCGCGCAGCAGAGGTCGAGGACCCGACGACCTTGGCCGCCATACCGTCGTTGACGGCCGCCCGCGCAGCCGTGCGCATGCCCAGCATGCGTCGCAGGGCCGCCGAGATCACGCCGACGAGCGCGCGCTCGTGCTCCGCCTGCGACCCCGTGCGAGCCCGACCAGCACGTCGAGGACGCTGAGCGGCACGATGACGGGCGACCGCGGCGCTTGGAGGCGGTGGAACTTCACCGCCACTCTCATCCCACGATGCGCCGGATTCGTCAGATGGTAAGTCGGGGGGGGGCGAAGGGGGGGATGGGAGTGGCGATGGAGGACAGCAGAGCTCCGTCCGGCGTCCAAGCACCGGTGGCACTCGTCGTGAGGCGAGCGGGGCGGGAGCAGAGGAAGAAGAGAGGACCAGGTTGATGAGACCCAGGGTGCCCATCTGCGTCCGACGGGACCGAAGTGACGAGTGGACCTCATTGCAATCGGCCTCCATGACGGCCGTGGGGCCCCCGACGGGGTCGCGACAGGACCGCGGACCACACCAGCGGAGAGTGTGGGCGGGCCCGGGATCACGAGAGTGCGCCCAAGCAGGACGCGCAAGGCGCCACAGCGCTGACGACGGTGACGCAATCAACAGTCTAATTCCTCATGGAAAGTCCTAAAAACGTTTTTAAACCGAATTGTCAGCAAGGATGTCCACAGGACCAATCACCGCCCTCCATCACTGTCAGAGCGGCCCGTTGACAGGCGTGGCAGCGGCAGCGGGCCAAGACGTATGAATCGATCCGAGCACGGTCAGGACGTCATATATCTGGGGCATGACGAGGCAGAGCCTCGCTCGAGGAGTGCCATTTCTGGGCTCCTATGGGATGGTTCGTCGAAGGAGGTGTCAACCCTGTCTCTCTGTCCTCCACGTTGCTATGCGAGGGAGGCTCCGCGTTGAGCACCAGAGAGGCGGTTCAGGCCTACGGGGCCAATAAACGTGTACTTGGAAGCACTCGACAGTCAAATAGTCATTTCCAGGAATTTGTGCGGGGGATTTTCCCGATCTCTCAGGTGCTTGCGTGGTTCTGTTGCCAGCTTCCCGCCCGCTGGAGCCGGCTCGTCTGGATTAGACAGCGCCTTGTCGTCGTCGGTCCGCGCCCCACCCCCCCGACCATCGAGTTGTTGCCTGCTTCCGTCACACAGGTGAACGTTGCCGCACCTGCGTGCGTCCCCCCCTCCGCCAAGCATGCCTCAGGACTGCTCTGACTCGGAATCCGTGCCCTGCCGCTACCCCCCCCCCACGGCCGGTGACAGCAGCTATTTCCGCTCCGCCTCACCTACCTTCCGTCTCCCGGACCGCGCTGTCCCTGAATTTTTCACGGTGCCCCCCGAGCGTGTTGAGGCCTTGTATGGGCCGTTCGCGCGCCCGGCGTGGCTCCTTCCCGTGCTGCGTATGCGCGTCTCCATTTCGCTCGCTGTCCCCAAAACTAAGGACGGCAGGTGCGCATGCCTGTGCTGCTCTGCGCCGGACCGACTGCTTTCTCCACCTGCAGCGGACGACGATGCGGGCGGACGCCCGACGCCGCCCGTTTGGACCGCCAAGGCCGCGGTGGCGGCGGCGGGGAGCGGCAACAAGGGCCGCGAGGGGGTGGTGTCGGGCAGTACGGTGGCAGCGGGGGCGTTGCCGCCGCCCCCTGGCCCGCCAGAGGGGTGATGTGGGGCAACGGGGAGGACGAGGCGGGCCGAAACTCGGCGCCGCCGGTCTGAACCGCCAAGGCCCCCGTGGATTCGGCGGCGAGTGGCAAGACGGACGGAGAGGGGGGGGTGGGGGGCGGCATGGGGGAGGTGGTCGCGTTTCCGCCTTCGCCCGGCCCTCCGGGCGGTGCTGCAGGATTGTGGGGAGGACGAGACGGGCGGCAACTCGGCGCCGCCCGTCTGAACCGCCAATGCCGCCATGGAGTCGGCGGCGAGCGGCAAGACGGACGGAGAGGGGGTGGGGGGGGGCGGCATGGGGGAGGTGGTCGCGTTTCCGCCTTCGCCCGGCCTTCCGGGCGGTGCTGCAGGATGGTAGGGAGGACGAGGCGGGCGGCAACTCGGCGCCGCCCGTCTGAACCGCCAATGCCGCCATGGAGTCGGCGGCGAGCGGCAAGACGGACGGAGAGGGGGTGACGGGGGGCGGCATGGGGGAGGTGGTCGCGTTTCCGCCTTCGCCCGGCCCTCCGGGCGGTGCTGCAAGATTGTGGGGAGGATGAGGCGGGCGGCAACTCGGCGCCGCCCGTCTGAACCGCCAAGGCCGCCGTGGAGTCGGCGGCGAGCGGCACGACGGACGGAGAGGGGGTGGGGGGGGGCGGCATGGGGGAGGTGGTGGCGTTTCCGCCTTCGCCCGGCCCTCCGGGCGGTGCTGCAGGATGGTAGGGAGGACGAGTCGGACGGCAACTCGGCGCCGCCCGTCTGAACCGCCAAGGTCGCCGTGGCGGTGGCGTGAAGCAGCCATACGGGCGGGGAGGAGGTTGTGTTGGGCGGCATGGGGGTGGCAGGGGCGTCGCCGGCTGTCCTCGGCTCGCCGGGGTGGTGATGACGGACGGCAAGATGTCTAGGCGACCATACTTTTGAGTGCTATGAACGTGTGTTGGTTGGGCTGGTAACCGTTTTCTTGCTGTTGGCTCAGGCCTGCGTGCGAAGAGAGTTCTCTCTGATAGTCAGTTCTTCGGTACCTTGGGGCAGACGCCGGTAGGCCTCCGCGGGAAACGAGCCAGCCTGAGGAGGTGGCGTGATGGAATGAACGTGGGCTCGAAGGCTTCCGCCCGGATTATGTCGTGGGAGGGGGCACGAGGCTGTCACATAGGAGGCCGAACAGTATGGGGGTGCCAAACTGCGGGTGCGGACGTGGAGGTATCGGGGAGAAGAGACAGGTCAACGGTACATGACCCCCCCCAACTGAGTTTCTGCCCAGTGAAATCAGCAGCTGACACTGGGCATTCCAGTGGAATACAGGCCTGCGCTTCCTGGTACTTGAGTTCCTCACGGCAGCTGTCCCCTTCGTCCTTTTCAAGAAAACGCAACACAGTGTGTCTCCAAACATGCACTGCATCCATTGCGTGCCGTTTTTCTGACAGCTTGCGCGGGATGGTGACCGGCCTGTGACCAGCCACGACGCCAATGCAGTCTTGACCTACATGGGGGGCGAGAGGGCACAACAGAACCAAACTCGACCAACACACGATCCTGACCAAACACATGCTATCGATGCTCCAAAGGGTGCTGAGAGTGGTCCTAGTGTTGGTTTTGCACGCATGTCACTCCTTCAGTGCTTTTTCGGCCCGACCACGTCCAACCTGTCGGTCGGAGACTTGACACTCCTGACCGCGTGGTGCTTTTGCAGTCGAAGTTTTTGCTCCAGGAACCCTCTGCGGACCTATGCCGAGCGTGTGCGCATGAAAACCCCCGTGAAATCCAGGCCCAGCGAGCATCAGGAAGCTCCTCCACTTTCGCCGCCCAACAGTGTGTTTTTGTTTGCGCCATTGGCCTGTAGTCGCGTGGCACATCACTCTGGCTGCCCAAAGCCTCGGCTGTATCCGTCCGCAGCCATGCGCAGTGATTTGGCGCCTCCTGGGTGCCGCTGACAAGCGTGCGCTCCATCGTAAGTTCCGACACATGTCTGCCGATGCAGGGGCATGGTGCAGCAGTCCCTCCTCGGAGGATCGCCAAACCACCTGAAACTCATCCCCAACCACCCCCCTAGGGACTGCATCCACATATGCTTCCCTATCAGGACCATGGCGTGCACCTGTGGCTTGCATTGCAATACGGCCCGTAGCGACCATTGGAGCCTGAAGCAACACGTTCATAGTGACAGTAGGCCTTCCAAACGTGTTCTGGGGCACTACCAAGGACCCGCAAGGGGAGGCTGCGAAAAACAGAATGCAAAACAGGCGGGGGGAGGCCAGAGGGATGCCGTTTTTGGCTGCTTACGCTCCATTGACAGGCCCTGGGAGATGTGCGAGTGGATGCTACCTAGGACGCTGTTTACGGAGCCGTAAGAATGATCATACAGTCGCACAGAAGCGTGAGCGGTGGACAAACAAGCGCCACTTGGCTGGTCTGACTGGGGAGACTTTCGCTACCGAGTCTCTGGGCGTCAGAGGGCGTTCTGTTTTGGCCGAGGGACGGAACGTATGGGGGCGGGAGGGATAACAGTGAGCTGGTATACATCTACAGGGAGCCTGTTGCTCGAGTTTCAGACTCTTGCGGCCTGCAGCAGCAGCAGATATCACTGAGGCTACGGTTTGTACGAGATAGGGTCTGGGGCGCGGACACTGCATGGATGCATGGATGGATTGCATAAAATGTATACATTTTGACATCTCAAGAAGCCTGTGATAAAATGTACGATTAATCATTCCTCCATCGGATACATTTAATCGACTTTTCATTTGATATCAGGAGATGACTGTTGCTGCCGTGACCAGGTTTCTGGGGCCACGGCCTCGACCGGCAACGGCGACACGGGCGCCGACTCGAAGGGCGGCTGACTTGCCAGATAATAAAATGATTGATTAATCGAAAAGTGAGAAATTTAATTTGTCAATCCATAGAAGTTTCGATCCGCTGGGCGCTCTTCTTTCTTTACTTTTTCTATCCATGCACGGATGAGCGCATCAGCGGGTGCCAGATGGGTGCCGATCTGCCTTAGATCCGCCGCCTGAGGAAATGGATGCCCGTGGTCCACGGGGGAGGTTTCCCGTGTATTTATGTTTACACTGGTTGTCAACATGTAGAGTTATGGAGTGATGCTCTGCGGTGCGTCCAATCGACCGTGGCGATGGCAGTGCCGCAGCTGCTGGCACGCGGGCTTTGGTGACCTGGCGGCACAACCTTTTGGGGTGCAGAGGACCCCTCTCTCACTGCCTTTCTTCTCATGGACAACCAAGCCCCCCATCTTTGAGCGTCTGGGAGCGGTTTCGGTCGTTCGAAAATCTGCCCGCCTTTTTTTCTGGGCGAGCGCCCCCCCCCCTCGGTTGATGATGTGGATGGCTGCCTCCCATCGACGTCAGTCCATGGGCACCGGAGACCCCCCCCTCTGGTGATCAGGCGCCGTGCTTAGGGGCTCGTGTTCTATGCGTGCACTCTCTTTGCTGCGCCCGCTACCACGCTCCTCTTTCCCTCAATCCACCATCGTTGATTACCCCCGGCGCTCGTGGCGCCTTCACCTCTGCCGGGGTACAGCAAGCGGTGGCGTGCGCTACGTGCGGCAATGGCGTCCCGCGTGACCATTGAGCGTGTGCCGGCGGAGGAGGCTCGGCCGATGCGGTTCATCGCGTTTCGGTCGAGCACGACCCGCTTTATCGTGCGCTGCGACAGCGGGATTGAGATGGCTCGCCTGCTCACGGCGTGGAGCGAGCTGGGGACGGATGCCGCTGCGCTCTGCTCTTTCGAGGCCCACAAAAAGGCCGTTGCGTGGCTGTGGCAGTCGTCGGTGCGAATGCCCGCCTGGGTGGAGCGCACGTGTGTTGAGGACCGCGACTGTGGGGTCATCTGCGTGGAAGCCGACGTCGAGGAGTTCGCGCCTGTGTTTGCGCTGCTGTGTGCCGCCGGCGGCCAAATGGTGCCCAAGGCCTCCACCGCCGACATGCCCAAGCTCGTCAACACCCTCAAGGCGCTGAACGGCAAGGTGGCCATCGCACGTATGCTGCCGACCGTCGACGAGGCGGAGACGTGGCTGGCTGCGGCACGTGTGCCGCTCTGGGTGTTAAAGGCGGCAGCGGCCCGGGAGGACAAGACCACCGAGCTGGACCGGGCGGGCACTGCGACGGACGACTCCAACGATGACGTCATCATCGTGTCGGACCACGAAACGGACGACGATACGTTGGATGGGAAGGCGTTCATGGCGGTGGCGCGAACGCTCCCTCCACCCCCCACCCCGAAGCGCACGATTTTGTCCATGGACAGCATCAACGATAGCATGCTTCTCCCCGTGCGCTTCCGTCGCCACCCTGGGACGGGAGTGATTGCGGCTCGTGGCAGCGGCGGGTCGTCGTCGACGGCGCCCTTTTCCGGGCCGCCGTCTGCGGCGCCCACTTCTGGGCCATCGTCTACAACTCGCTCTTCCCGGCCGTCGTCTACGGCGCTTGCTGTCGTGGCAGCCCCTGCTGCGCCTACCCTCGCCGTGCGTCGCCATCAGATAAGGCCCTCCATGTCGGCCGACAGCCGGGTCTCCCACCGTCTCCCTGGGGTGGCCCACGAAGTGGGCTCCCCCATTAGCGGCCCCTCACCGGACAAGGTGCGACGCTGCTTCTCGGCTAGCGCTCCGCAGGCGTCCTCTTTTCCGTCGTCGTCATCGTCGGGCCCGCCGCCTGGTGGACCCGCCAAGAAGCGGCGCGTCGACCCGGTCGTCCCGGCTGTGCCGTACGACATGAAGCGGCTGGCTCAGAGAATCGTGCGCCGCGGGCGGTCTCTCTTTGTGACGGGTGGGGGTGGGGTGGGCAAGTCGCATTTATTGCGGCAGTGTGCCGACAGCTTCACCGAGGACAACGGCGGCGAGCGGAAGGGCCTTCACGTCGTGGCACCCACTGGCGTTGCGGCCGCCGTGGCCGGGGGGGTCACGCTTCACGCCTACTTGCGCCAGAGGGCGGGCTGCTTCGACGAGTCTTTGTCGGAGGAGCAGGACGCTGCGCGCTTGTTCGGCGAGATGGAGATGCCAACCAAGAAGCGGCTGGCCTTCACGTCGCTGGTGCTCGTCGACGAGATATCCATGGTGTCGAGCCGCATGTTCACCCTTCTCTGTTACTCTCTCCAGAAGGCGCACGAGATTCTCAACGAGGACGGTACGCCGTGGCGGGTCGTGGCGTTTGGGGATTTCTACCAGCTGCCGCCCGTCAGCCGCGGCGACGAGGACGTGTACGACCTCCGTGGGCTGTGCGCCTTCAAGTCAAGCTTGTGGGTGAAGCAGTTTGGCAACCAGCAGCTGGAGCTGAAGTATGTGTGGCGCCAGGAGGACCAGAAATTCATCAGCATGCTGTCGCAGCTGCGCGTGGGCGACGTCTCGGACGAGTTGTCGGCCTTCTTGGAGCAGCGCTACCAGGTGTACAACGACCGCGTGGCAACCGGCGGCTTGACGGACCTGGACATCACGCACATCTTCCCCCACCGCAAGCGCGTCGGGACCCATAACCAGCAGTGCCTCTCCATGATGGAGATGGTGTCCGGCTCGACGCGGCGGGTCTACACGGCGTACGACTACCCCATCGGGGTCACCATGACCAAGACAGCGGTTACTAAGCAGCTGGACCAGGCGCTCATGTCGCCTGCGGTGTTGGAGTTGTGCATCGGCGCGCGGGTGGCGTCTTGCGCGAACCTGGCGGACGGGGACAAGGCTGTGCCCAATGGCACCATCGGCTCAGTCGTGCGGTTTGACTCGATCGGTGCGGGTGGCCACCTGACGCTGGCGCCCGTCGTGTGCTTTGACACCGTCAACGGCCCGGTGACAGTGTGCGTCCAGGCCTGCGACATGAAGCTGCAAGCCGTTGCCCGCGACGGGCCTTATGCGAGTCGATTTCAAGTCCCACTCGTGTTGGCATGGGCTGTGACGGTGCATCGCTGCCAAGGGCTCACCATGGACGCAGCCGTGATGGACTTGGCCCCTTGTTTTGTTGCTGGTATGGTTTACGTTGCGTTGTCTAGAGTGAGGGCGATGAGTGGCGTGTTTGTGCTTTCGTTTGATCGCGACCGAGTCCGTGCCGACGCTCGTGTCACATCGTTTTATGCCGACCAGAGTGACCTGCATGGCATGTTTATTGAGTGTGCTGTGGCCGACCCCCGTGCGGGTGCCCGTTTGTGAGGCGTGTGCGCCGGCGCGCCCATTGTCGTTCTTCCCTTTTCGCGTTAGGTTCCGTTTGCGCACTTTTGCCATTCAACATCGCATAGAACCTTTTGCTCCTGGTGCACACACACGCTGCTATCATAACGAACATACTACGCATGATGCCAAAGACAGAGCACCATGTTGGCGCCAGAAGAAAGCACAAAAAACAAGCCCCTACGAAGCACAAGAAAAACGGAGAAGCCCAGACAAAGCACGTACTTAGCTCCCTCCCCGAGACATCCCGCGGACGCACTCACGCCGTCTGCCGGCCGATCACCCCTTGGTCAACTCGTTCCCTTCAATGGACCATCAGCGCTCACCATGGCACCATCGTCCCCCCCGAAAGCGACACCGTCCGCTGATGCTCCGTCACTTGTGGGTGCTTTCGCTGCCCCCCCGACCAGCGGGCGCTCCCCACATGGCGTCCCTGGTAGATTCTGCGACGGTGCACCATTCCCCGAGGGACCCAGACTTGAAACTGACAGCCGAGTCAACGGCGACGGCGGGCAGCCAGCGCGGGCGTTGCCACTCGACGAGCCCGTCCTGGCGACGGCGGCGCCCGTGCCGACGGCAGGGCCGTCGGTGGCGACGACGTTCATCTTGCGCTTGTTCGCCGGGCGCTTCTTTCCGGCGGTCGCTCCGTCCTCGCCAGCATTCGCGGCGGAGCCCTTGGCGGCGGTGCGTACCTTTTTGCGCTTCTTTGTCGGGCGTTTCTTGCCGGTGCTGGCCCCGTCCTTGTCATTGTCCTCGCTGTCCGAGGGGAGTCCTTGTCTCGGGCGGGGGGGGCAGGCGGAGGCGCGGCGCACGGCCATGCGGGCGGCACGGTTGCCGGCAGCTTGCATCATTGTCCAGTAGTACGTGGCGTCGCGAGCAACATTTGCGCCTTCCAGAATGCCGTCACCGTCGGCAGGCGTTCCGCCACCTCTGGCGCCGCTGCGCCCAGCACCGACACCAAGGGCCCTAACATCTCCTCCACCAAGTGGAAGGCCACTACCGCCAGCCTCCATTACTGCGGAGCCGCCAGCATTGAACTGCGCGGCGCCACCCATGCCCGACTGAGTGTCGGCGTCCAGCGTCCCGCCGTCTGGGTGCTGGCGCTGGTCGCCACCGTCGCCCTCAGCCGTGCGCACACCGTCCACTCCGCCAGCACCGCCGGTTCCACCTGCACCATTCGCCGCTGCGGCGCCGTCAGCCGCCCCAGCGGCTGGTCTTCCATCGACGCCGTCACCCCCATCCCCGCCAGCCCGCCTCTCCAGCTCCAGGACAGACAGCAGCAAAGCCGGGTGTCGGCTGGGCCTCGCCGAGTAGCTCGCAGCCACCACCTCCTTCATGATGTGGATCGCGTGCGGCTCTTGCGAGCACAACAGCAACAGCACCCCAAGCACGTACGAGACCGTCTTGCGGGATTTGATATCGGTCATGTCCACGACAAGCACGGCATCATCGTCCAGCTTGATACGGGACGAGGGCACGTCAAAGAAAACTTTAACCGCCTCCAAGCTCACGCGGTGGCCCCACATCGAGCGGTAGTGCAGTGCGGTGTGGGAGCCGGTAGGGTTAGCCCTAGTCCCAATCGGTGGCACCCCCTTGCCGCCGCGCTCCGGCTTCCACGTCGGCCACGACGTTGAGCGCAGGTACGTCATCAAGTACCGCAGTCCCCGCCCATCCGCGCCCTTGGATACATCGACCGAACCTGTGCGGTGTTCGCTGGCCGGCGCCGCCGCCGGCGCCTCGTCCGTCGCCGCCGCCCCCCCGTTGCCGCTAGCCATGGCAGTGCCCCCGCCGTTGGCGGGCGCCGCCGCCGGCGTCTTGTCCATCGCCGCCCCCCCCGCGTCGCCGTGAGCAAGGGCAGTGCCGCCGCCGTTGGCGGGCGCCGCCGCCGGCGTTTCCGTCGCCGCCCCCCCCGCGTCGCCGTCCGCCATGGCAGCGCCACCGCCGTCGGGGGGCGCCGTCGCCGGCGTCTTGTCCGTCGCCGCCCCCCCCGCGTCGCCGTCCGCCATGGCAGCGCCACCGCCGTCGGGGGGCGCCGTCGCCGGCGTCTTGTCCGTCGCCGCCCCCCCCGCGTCGCCGTCCTCCATGGCAGTGCCGCCGCCGTCGGGGGGCGCCGCCGCCGGCGTCTTGTCCGTCGCCGCCCCCCCCCCGTCGCCGTGAGAAAGGGCAGTGCCGCCGCCGTTGGCGGGCGCCGCCGCCGGCGTCTTGTCCGTCGCCGCCCCGCCCGCGTCGCCGTCAGAAATGGCGGTGCCGCCGCCGTTGGGGGGCGCCGCCGCCGGCGCCTGGTCCGTCGCCGCCCCCCCCCCGTCTCCGTCCGTCATGGCAGTGCCGCCATCAGGGGGCGCGACCAGGAGAGATGCTCCCGACGCGGTGTTTGTCGCCGTGTTGGAGCTACCCTTCTTTTTCGCAGTTACCAACATGGTGACGGCGTCGAGGTTGAACTTGGCGAGGAGGTAGGACTGGAAAGAGTTGAGGACCTTGCTGCAAACTTCGCGGGCCAGCACGGCGGGGTTTGTGGACTCAATCAAGAGGTTCACAACGGATTGGACGGAAGCCAAAACGGCGGGACTGGGGATGCAGGTGGGAGGCGGAAATCGAGACACTTTCATGCGAGCATGCATGGCAGGTATGGACATTGACTGCGCTGAATGAAAGCCATCCCGGTTGGATCCAGAGTCCCCCCCGTCCTCGCCTCGATTTGCCTCACCGCCATCCCGCCGCCGCCTCTCGGCGACCAAGCGGTCCGCCTCGCCGCCCGCAGTAGCAATGAGATGGTCAGCCTCCTCCTTTCTCCAAACATACCGTAGTGCAGAGTCCACCAGGCGAGCGACGTGCTGGTCCTTCACGTCAAAGAGCCCGATGCGGTCAAAAACCGACACCCAGTCAATTGCAGTCGTCTGCTCCTCGGGCATCGTGGAAGCCCGGCTTACCGCAGCATGCACACTCGCATTGATGGGAGTGAGCACGCGCTGCAACTCCTGCGCCGACTGCAAGAACCGCTTCAGCAAAGGTGCCACGGTAGCCAACGTTTGGCTGTCCGTCACGGAAAGCCCCCGCACAGCGTCCTCAAAGCGCTGCAAGACCGCAGGCCGCTCCGCAGCAGCACGTGGGGGTGC
>Ga0115030_1000600_pt1 | contig 15104 bp, 10 predicted proteins | sample SidtaG_4_FD_87174 | JGI IMG/M metagenome (GOLD analysis project Ga0115030, IMG submission 87174) | Marine algal microbial communities from Sidmouth, United Kingdom - Sidmouth_Male1 metaG | ecosystem: Host-associated > Algae > Red algae > Unclassified | place: Sidmouth, United Kingdom | collected... | reverse complement strand
TCCGAGAGCGGGCTTCCCGACGACCTGTCGTGGGGCCGCGTGGGGTACATTAGGTGGCTGGACACGGCCCAGGACCTCTGCCATAGTAAAGCAACGCACCCACTTGACCACACCGACTTCACACTGGCCACCTGTCTCTTCAAGGGTATCAATACGAGATATACCTGGAAAACATGGGTACGAATCAAGTACTAAATTTATCGACTTGGATTAGCTGCCAACCTGCAGCAGCGCCAAGCACCTATTTTGCCCGAGCATGTCGGAACGGTTCCTTCACGTGAGTGAACCTGTTCGCCGCGTTGCTAACGGATAACGTGAGAATTGGAACGGGCGCCTCGAGCACACCAGGGTTCGGAGATTCTACCCCGACAAGAACCGATTCAGCCTTGAAATCAAGCCCAAAAGTATGGCGGTACTTCGCGCCAGTGATACGCCAGAAATGCATCAGAATGGAGAGCTCATCTGGCTCTTACTCCGCCGGCGGTCGGAATTGATCGATACCCACGGTCACCTACTCATCGGTTGCTTTGGGTGTGGGTGCCATCCGCCTTGCGGCCTACGGGTACGGGAGTTCAGACACTCACACCCGCAAAAATACCTGCTCTCAATACACGTATGGTAGGGCCTGATCATCACCCCGTAGCGCATATGGGTCGGCACGTAGACTTGCGCGGCTCCGTCCAACGGCGCCGTGCGCATCATGAGGCCATTCGGATGCTCGCGAAACCGAGACTTGTCGTTGCCGTCCATGGCCGCTCGGACGTGCTTGCCCCGTCCGTCCTCCGCTTGGACCTCGAGGAGCTCCGCGAGCGTCAGGGGGGACAGGTGCACTCCCTTCGTCTGCGGTGAAACTGCCACGCGGCCGACGATTTGGGTAGTGCCAAGCAAGTTACCGCCTCGGGTATCTCTCCGTCGTTTACCGCGGGTGTCGAGATGCGCGAAATCGTGTCCGCCGCGTGGTGGGACGCACCCGGTCGCGTCAGCACCACGTAGTTGAACTCCGCCAACCGCAGCCGCCACCGCGCCAGCCTCCCATGGGCCCCATCCATGTGCAGCATCCACTTGAGTGCCGGGTGGTCCGTACGCACCTTAAAACGCGTCCCCTCAATGTAGGGGCGGAGGAGGAGGGAGGCCCACACTACCGCGAGGCACTCCCGCTCCGTCGTGCTGTAGTTCCGCTCGGACGCATTGAGGGAGCGACCCCAGTAGCGCACGGGTCGCGTGGATTGGTCCGGTATCTCTAGCAGCAGGACCGCCCCAACGTGCCCCGCGCTCGCGTCGGTGTACGACGTGCAAACCCCATATCTTCGCGGTAGGGCGAGGAAGGGTGCCTTCGTGAGTCTCCTCTCGAGTTCCTCGAATGCCCCCAACGCCTCGTCCGACAGCGTCCCCAATCGGTCGGGCCGCTTGGAGCTTGTCATCGCGGCCAGCGGCCGTGCCAATTGGGCGTAGTCCGCGACGAACCTTCGATAAACGTTGCACATCCCGAGGAAGCTGTGCAGGTCCTTCTTGCACCGCGGGGGAAATGCCTCCTTGAGCCCGCGGATGTTTTTTTCCTGCACCTGCATCTGCCTGCGGCCTACGATGTGGCCCGAATACTCCACCTCCTCTTGGAACAAATGGCTTTTCTAAGCCTTGAGGGAGACACCCCCGCCACGAAGCGCCGTCAATACCTCCCGGAGATGTTCCACGTGCTCCCCCGCCGACTGCGAGAAGACGATGATGTCGTCGAGGAACATGAGGCAGTGCTCTCACTTGAGCCGCCCGAGGACCATGTCGATGACCCGTTGGAAGGTCGCTGGAGCGTCCGACAGACCAAAGGGGAGGCGGCTGCAGCGATAGGCCCCCTCGTGACAGACGAAGGTCGTCTTGTCCCGATCCTCGTCCGCCACTGGGATCGGCCAATACCCCGAGTTGCAGCCGAGCGTAGAAAACACCTTGGCGTCCCCGAGGAAGTCTATACAGTACTCCATGCGTGGCAACGGGTACACGTTTCGTACCGTCACCTCGTTGAGTGGCCGATAATCCACACAAAACCGCATCGTCCCGTCGGGTTTTGGGACCAGGACCACGGGGAAGGACCGCTCTGCACTCGAGGGCTCGATGACCACGAGGTCCCGGTGCCGTTGCACCTCCTTTGCGATGACCTCCCGCCAGGCGTGGCTCGCCCGGTAACGTTGGGCAAGCCGCGGACGTGCCCAGGGGGTCACCTCGATCCGATGCGGTATGATGTCGACCTTGCAGAGTTGCCTCGCCCACAACGCCTCGTACTCCTCGAGGAGGTCGTCTACGCCACCACGAAGGGCGTCTGGGACACCCTCCAAGTGGACCTCCGGCTGGGGGTACGTCTTGTCCGGCGGGTGAGGTGGGGGTTGTCTTTTGTCGATCCCCTCCTCCGTTCGGCGGCTCGTTCTGGCCTCCTCGTCGGGCTTTCCAAGGGGGTCCGGCCCGATCGTCAAGACTGCCCCCGGTTCTTCCTCGTCTGCGACGACGTGAAGCGGTCCATTGCAGGCCGGCGCGGTTCCAACGACGTACCCCTTTGTCAGGTGGACAGGCGCGTCCCCGATGTTCGTACGATAGAGGGACCGCGGGGTGTCGGGGGAGAACTCCACGATGTCGTTGTGCAGCAGCACCTTCCGTCGGCTCATTCTGACTGGACGTTCCCGCACTAGGTGGACCCCCTTGACACTGCAGCACATTTGAACCTCCTTGATGCACCGCGAGCCCACGGGTACCCCTCGTCGAAGCCGGATGGCCCCGATGTGGGCCTTCGGATTGTTCCCTCTTCGGGGGGGCGCGGGCCGCGTATTCCCCGTCCATCTGCGCACCGCCTCCGTTGAGGTACCGTCGTCCCACTTGATCGTCTGTGTCTTGGGGGAGATGGTGTCCGCGTAGTTTTGCTGGACGTCCCACCCTATGATGAGCCGCACCGGCAGCGGCTTGACCATGAGGAAGTCATGCTCCATGGTGTTCCCCCCGACATAGATGGTCAGAGACACCTCCGCGTTCACCTTGAGCAGTTGCCCCGAGGCGTCACTCACTTGGGTCCGTGGGGGCGCCCGCGACGTGTTCTCGGTCCACCTCTCGGGAAACATATCCGCGCGGATCACAATGGGTCCAGCACCCGCATCGACCACCTTCCTCGTGGGGATGGGGGTCTGCCACGGTGCCAACTGGTGCGACGCTCCGATCTCAAAATTCTCTTTACGCAACAGCAACAGAGTCCCCCTTGAACCGCGGGCGGTATCGCCCAAGACGACAGGGAAATCGGGCCGGGACTGGCCACGTCGCGGTTATCCGTGGGGAGGAAAAAGTGACACGACGGGGGGCAACCGGGAGTTGGCGCGGACAAAGGGTGTTGAGGGGGATGTCAAGGCCTCCCCTTCTGGGCGTTTCCCGCCCCGCGGCGCACTTTGGACGGCGTTGCTGTGAAGCGGGCAGTACAGTAAGCGGGTGCGTTAAGGTTCTATCATAGAGGTGGTGCGAGCCGTTAGGGGGCTGCCTGATAAGACCCAGGCGCCCCGACGCTCTCAGCACCCCCAGACACCCCCACTCCCAGCATGCATACACACACCACGCACCTCCGCGGGCGGAGGGCGCACGGGCCACGAGCACACACGCTCAAAGCCCTTCAGAATCCCGACCATGCACCTCGCTAATCTCCCGGAGCTCATCGCGGATCGCCGTGAAGGCGGGCGACGGTAGAGGATTGGTGAGTCCGTCGTTGGGCATTTCCGCGCTGGGGAAAAAGTAGAAAGCTACGCCCCCGCGCGTCCGGTAGTCACGCACCATGTGGTAGGCGACGTCCACGTGCTTGGTGCGGCCCGTCGCCCCGGGGTTGTTGATCGGTGCAAGGCACGACTGGTTGGCCTCCCCCATCGGCACAGCTTGGCCATCGACGCCAAGCAACCCCAGCAGCTTTCGGAGCCACAGGGCCTCCTTCGTAGCCATGGCGGCCGCCTCGTACTCGGCCTCGGCGGTGGAAGTTGCCACAGTCGACTGTCGCTTGCTCGCCTGCGCAACGGGACCACCGTTGACGGTGAAGATGAAGCCCGTGGTAGACGGACGGCCGTCAACGTCGCCCGCCCAGTCAGCGTCGACGTACCCCTGCAGCGGCTCGCAGCTACCGTACGCCACCCCCAGCCGTGTTGTGCCGCAAAGGTAGCTCAGCACACTCTTGGCCGCGCGCATAAGAGCTTGCTCGGTGCAAGACATGAAGCGGGACAGCACGCCGACTGCAATCGAAATGTCTGTCCGCCTCATCGTCGACACGTACAGCAGGGAACCAACAAGCGCCGCGTAGCGGTTTCCCTCCGGCAGCAGGTCCTTCCCCGTCTTTGCGAGCTTCACCCCCGACGCCATGGGGGTCTTGTTTGGTGTCGCCATCTCCATGGAAAACGCCTCGAGCAGAGCCGCAGTGTGACCCGGGCTGCTTAGAGTTATTGTTCTGGCCTGGGGGTCGCGCATGACCTTGATGCCGATGATGTCCGTCACCTCCGCCATGTCGCGCACGTCGAACGATCCCGAAGCTGCCGACTTGACGGTCTTAACACCCGCCAGGCTCTTTTCCGCAACGATAAGTTCGTCAACGTAGACCAGGATGGAGACGCGTATGTTTCACAGGGTAGTTCCACGCGTGGACGCACGGGTCCACGGGTGACCGAGAGGCGCCCATCTCCTTGAGCTCTTTGTCCAGCTTCATGCCCCGAAGACGTCCCGCCTGCTTTGTCCCGTACAGGGCCAGGTTCAGCCGGCACATTTCCCCCGGGTCCCCATCTTCGACACCATCTGGCAGCTTGATGTACATCTCCTTGTCCACCTTTGCGTTCAGGAAGGCTGTCTGAATGTCGACTTGGTGAATCTCTCAGTCCTTGGCGGCCGCCACGGCGAAGATTGCACGCGTGGTCGCCGCATTTGGAACTGGTGCCCACGTCTCATCAAAGTCCCGCCCCGGAACTTGGTTGAGGCCCTGGGCCACAAGCCGCGCCTTGTACCGCGTCAGCTTTCCCTATGCATCGTGCTTTATGTCTAACACGAAGCAGGTCTTGACCGTCTTTTGCTTTTCGTTGCTCACCTTGGTCTTGCACCAGGTTCCAAGTTGCTTGTGCGCCACTACCTTGTCCTTAATGGCCTTCTGCCACAAAAGCCAGTCAGGACAGGCACGCGCCTCCTTTTCGTTTGCCGGCGGCTTGGTCAAGTCCCAGCCATCCTTGGCCGCCGACTCGGCACCGCTGGCCAGGTACGCCTTCTGGTCCTTCTCCCACCAGGTTACCTTGGGGGCTGGCCTACGTGTAGAGCGACGCGGCCCCGGAGCAGCATTGTCAACATCCGAGGTAGGGGTGCCGACCGGAAGCATCGAGTCATTCTGACCCTGACGCTCCTCGTCGACGATGTCGTCCGCGAGGCTGTCAGAATCTCCGTCGTCTTTACTCTCCGAGTCTACGACGGGAAGCTTCTTCTCCCCGCCATCTTCTTCGGCATCCAGCATGTCCATGGACTCGTCCATGCCGCCGTCGTTGGCGCTGTCCTCGGTCATCTTCAGCTGGGGACCAGCGCTTGAACCGACGGGCGAAGTGCCGGCCTTCGTCGGTTTCTCTTCCATCAGGACGTCCCGACGCTCGAAGACTTTGTTAGTCCCGTACTCGAGGATGCGGAAGGCCTTTCCACCAACCGTGTAGCGGACAAAGCGGCCCACGTCTGTCCTCGGATCCAGCTTGCGCTCCTGCTTCTTGGGTTTGAGCGCCCAGGCGCGACTGCCCCAGACGCGGAATCCCGCCACGTTAGGGCTTTGTCCCGTAAGCGCTTCCAGCGGCGTCACATCAAGCCCCGCTTTGGGCGAACGGTTGAGCACATGGACGACGGAGGCCAGGGCATCAGCCCACAGCTCCTCTTCCGCCCTGGAATCGAGGAGTGCAGCACGCACGCGCTCCAACAGCGTGCGGTTGACCCTTTCTGCCTTTCTGTTCTGCTGCGCCTTGTACAGCGCCGTCATCTCCGAGGTGATGCCTTTTCTCTCGTACATTGCCTTGAGGTCAAGGGTGAGGTACTCCTTGACGCTGTCGTGACGGCCGCGCTTGACGTTGACACCAGTCATCGTCTCAAGCTGCCTGATGCGCGGCTTGAGAGCTTCTGACGCCATCCCCTGTGTCTTGATGAGCGTCGCCGTGATGAAGCCAGTGCTGTCCTCTAGCGCAGTGATGAAGTAGATGGAGCCACCCAGTGACTCCGTCAGTGGCCCACCCATGGCGGAGTGGACCAGCTCGCCCTTGGTAGTCTTGGTGGATGACCGCGGATGCGGTGCCTGAACCATCTTTCCATCCATGCACGGCACACACACAGTGCCGACCATACGCTCGGCATTAGCCACCGACGACGGCATCCCGGTGACCATCTTGGCGGCCTGCTTGAGGTCCTAGAACCCCAAATGGTTGAACCGGCGATGCCAGAGCTCCGCCTCCCAGGCGATACGGGTGGACGCCGCGTTCGCCGAAGGCCTAACGGGCGTCAACTTGAGCACATACTGCTCCCGTTCGTTGTCCGATTCGACGACCGACGCCTCGTTGAGAACTCCGCTCGCACGAACAGCATCCCCTTCTCTGAGGATGGAGCAGGCGTCCCCGACAAACACCACCGCACCACTGTTGCTGTCGATCGCCCGATCCGACAGCAGGTTTCTGGTCAGGTCGGACACGAGCATGGCCTCTGCTAGGACCATACGCGCCTTGGTGTTCCCCTTGCCAACGTCCATAGATACGTGGCCGTGCCCCTTAATGGGGACTTTGTCACCAATGGCCAAGGTGACTTTCGCCCCGCTCCCCGCCGCCTGGACGGTGAAGTTTTGATCGCCGGCGGCCATGTCGCTTGTCGCCCCCGAATCGAACACTCAGGTCGACGACCCGCCGGTGCTTCCATGTGCCTTTCTGGAGCCGGGTTGACCTGACGAAGCAGTACAGGCCAGAGCGGCACCCGCCTGGGGCCCGCCGCCATGGCCACCGTCACGGCGCCCGCCACCGGGCTTGTTCTTGCGCCTGGCCTCGTCAGCCTTCCGCTTGTAGCAGTCACGCTTCATGTGCCCCTTCTTGTCGCAGTAGTAGCACACGACCGACTTCTTTCCAAACGGCTTCTTTGGCGCCGCAGCCGCAACGGCTTGTGACCTGACACTACGAACGGGCTTTGATGAGCCCGCAGACAAGTTCCGCTGCTCGACTTGCAGCAGCTTAGACGTCACGTCCTAAATCACCAGCTTGACGTCCTTGTTCTCCAGGACCGTCCTGAGCATCCCGTACTTGGAAGGAAGACCCTACAAGGCACGCAGCGCGAGCGTGTTGTCGTCCACTGGGTTGCCGAGCATGGCCAGCTCGTCCCGGATCATCTTTGGGCGCGACGTGAACTTGATGATGCTCCGGTCGTCGCCCTTCTTCAGGCTGCTGAGCTCTTTCATGAGCCGAAGCAGCTGAGCGATGTCCCGCGCCTCAAGCATGACCCTGAACGCGTCCCACACCTCCTCGGCCGTGTCGACGGACGTCATCGTGTTGGGGTTCACGGCCTTGACCGACATCTGGATGGTCGCAAGAGCCGCCTCATTCATGGCGTCCGACTCTTCGACCACCGGGTCGGCCTTCTTGTCGTCCGACCGAGAAGCAGGACGGTCCGTCACGACTGCCTTCCACAGCTTCTCCTTCTTGAGCTGCGCACGCTGATACGCCGCCCACATTTTGTAGTCGTCGTCCAGCTGTGGAAACCGCGGGCCGCCAAAGCGGCCGTGGTCCGACATGTTGACGTCCGTGGCACCGACCGGTACCACCCTGTAGACGTTAGAGGCGTTACCCGCCCGTCCAACGCCGGGACACACCGCGCCCCGAGCAGCGTCGTCCCCCCAGAGACCGTAGGAGAGAAAGACGATGACAACCAGCGACCACTGGGCCCATAACCTGTGAAGCGGGCAGTGCAGTAAGTGAGTGCGTTAAGGTTCCATCATAGAGGTGGTGCGAGCCGTAAGGGGGCAGCCTGATAAGACCCAGGCGCCCCCATGCTCTCAGCACCCCCAGACACCCCCACTCCCAGCATGCACACACACACCACGCACCTCCGCGGGCGGAGGGCGCACGGGCCACGAGCACACTCGCTCAAAGCCCTTCAGAATCCCGACCATGAACCTCGCTAATCTTCCGGAGCTCCTCCCCCAAAAGGTGCCCCCAAAAGCAAATACATGCGATAACATCAAATACAATGTCAAAATACAGAACAGATTGCGATGTGACCTCCCGCCAAAGCATTGAGTGACATGGAATTGCTGAGCAATGCTCAACAGTTGCCACGGGCGGGACGTTCCCCCGTTCCGTCTTGCTTGACTCTGCGCCGCCCAGCATGTTATCCAACAGCAGGGCCACGACAGCAGTGCGATCCGGGGCGGCTCCCGCCCCGCCGTTCCTCTGTTGGAGGAAGGAACTCCGCGTGGCTTTCTCGACGTCCACTGCTTGTCCGTCACACTCTTGGAATCAGTTACTCGGTGCCCGCGTCTCCAACACATTTAGCACAACGGGGGACCCTTCGGGGTCTCCCGCCGAGGGTAGGGCGCTGCCCGGACCGTATGGAGCCCCGGGGTACCCGACGAAAGTACCACGACCATGTTGTGCGTAGCAGTGTGGTCCTCCTTCCATGGGGAGTTGCCGTGGTTGACCGAGAGGCCTCGGGGCCCCGTCGACGTTTTCCCCTTCCGCGATGATCCCCCGGGGGACCCCCGGTTGGCGAGCGCAATGACGTCCTTGGCGGCCCGATACTTCCCCGCCGCGTAGGTCTACTACTGCTGATAGCTCCGTTGCGTCGTGCTGTACACAAATGCATCCGTCCGAAGGTACTCCGGACGGCCTTGGTTCAACTGCTGTTTCATCGTCCCCTCGGAGTGGATGTTGCCGCAAAGCTCGGCGAGGCTCCGTAGGCGTGCCGCGAAGGCGTCCACCCCCTCGTTGTCCACCAGCGTCGCCCGGATAAACGTTTCCTGCGCCAACCCCAAAGCGTGCGGCTCCTCGTAGGTCGACAACAACGAATTGACCGCCGCAGGGAAGGACCCAAGGGATCTCTGCCCGCCCCCGATGTCCGATGCCGGGAGGTTCCGAGTGAATCGCGCCCCGGCGTCGCCCGCGAGAAAGTTGGGAATTAGGTACAGACCCATCCCCTCCGACACGTCGTTGTCATCGCAGGCCTTGACTAAATTTCGGAGCCCCGAGAAAGCTTTGAGGGGTTCCTCCTCATTGAAAATCAGGGTACCCATGAAGGCGAACTTCATGTTCTTGGCCGTCCGTCCCATCTTGCGAGCCTGCGACGCCCCGTAGATCGAGTGATGGTTGCGCAGACGATACGATCGGCAGTCACGGACGACCGCGAAGCGATTGTCCTAACACTCGAGCACCGCCAACTTGCCGGAACCCGCCTTCGTCCCCACGCGGTCGTCGTCGTCTTCAGCTGTCGCCGGTGACGGCGAGTAAGCTGTAGACGACGATGAAGGCGAGGGACTACGATGACGCCGTTCCTTCTCTTTGCTGCGGCTCTTCCGCGTGTCCACGGGGGATTTCCTGCGTGGGGGATCTTGAGCGGAGCCCGCTGGGCTCGCCGCGATGACACGAGAAGCGTCGGCCAACAACGACTCGCGGAACGTTGACAACGCCGTATCCAGATCGGCCATCGCGAGAGGCGTCGCAGGACCCTGAACTTGATCCGCCAATTCCGTCCGATCATCTTGGGGTCGAAAAAGAAAGGTATCGGACCCCGGTAGGACCCGTCGTGCCTTTTCGCACACGAGACCGGCCAATGGTCGAGGCGACGTGAAGGGAATCCCTGATCCACCCGCGGATGCCCCGGGTGCGGCGGCCGCTGGGGTCACCGCGGACATACACGCCGGCATGTCGCTAGCGTTCGCGTCTAACTTAGGGAGGTCGGGAGGCGACGTCATCGTAGTGTCTTTGCGGATATCGACGCCAGAACGACGCGGAGATTCACGTCGTCCTGAACTCAACAAACCAACCAACGATCGGGTAACAGATACCCGGATACGGGCGTTGCAACCGGCCGGAATCCCGTGCTGCTCCACCAGAACTTGTAGCGGTTCTGGGCACCACCACTTTGGTTCGTCGTCGAGCCGAAGTGACCTCTTGATCAGCTCGATCCGTCGAAGGAACTCCCCCGGAAATCGACCCACAGCCCAGCCTTCCCCCAACGGGAGGAGACGATCACGGCAAAGCCCAGGGGGGAATCGTAGTTCAGAGCACAGCTGGTTTTATCCAACGGCGACGGGGACGGCCTCCCCACTGTCAATAACCCCTCCCCAACCCGAGCGCCAGCGGCCGAAGTAGCCACCCGAAATGCGCCAAACAGAGAAATCTTTCTAAAGCGAAAAGTTCAAACAAGTAGTAGGGGGGTTGGAAAAACCGCAGCGGAAAAATCCCGGCCCCGACCAGATCCGATCTCCCTGAGATTCGGACAGGTCATTCTCTTGCTGGCCCGGATCTACATATTTTAGGGAGGCCCCCGGGGGTGTGCTGTCCACAGCTGAGGGGCCACGCCCCTCCCAACCGCGGAACCCCCGACGGCCACAGCCCCGGCCTCCACGAAGGAGGCTCTGTGGCTTCGCAAGCTCTTCGCAGACCAGGGCGAGCCGTTCACGACGATCGAGATCGGGGAGCACAACAAGGCCTGCCTGGCTATGGTGGCCAACCCGAAGAGTACCGGGCCGGCAAAGCACATCTATATCGCAGGATATTTGGTGCGGGACCGCGTTGCACGCGTGGAGGTAGTATTTTCTACCACATGCCAACGACGGAGATGGCGTCCGACGGCTTTACCAAGCCGCTGCCAGTGGCCGCCATAATCGCTTTTTGGTCTCGCCTGGGCGTATGAGTCCCAGAGCCCGCGACGCGAGGCTGTCGGGCTGGGGTGCGGCCGTGGGGGAGTGTTGGCGCCAGGTGGCGGCGGCAAGCTCAAAACGTGTCAGCCGCACTGCTGGGGAAAGTCTGGCTGTTAGTTTTTCGGCCTGATAGTTGTGTCACGGCCCGATGGATGGAGGAGTGAGTTTTATTGCGTTGTATTGTGTTGTACGTTCTGCGTGTCGCACGGCGCCCGCGGGAGCATCCCTGGGCGGGCACTGCAGATAGGTGCGACCGGCACGGCGGGATGGGACCGCAGGTAAACTACATGAGTATACGAACGCGAGAAGAAAGGGCCGAGTGGAACCAGTGCGGAAAGGTGTGCGTGTTTTCTTGACATATTCTGGCAACAAAAATGTGTGTCATTGGGTTGGTCTCCAACCCGGTGCTTGGCGAGTTGGGGGGGTCTGGGGGGGGAGGGGGGGTCGCAATCTTGAGGCGTTGGTAAACGCACTTTTCACGAGTTTATGGATTGGCCACGTGGACCAATCGCGGCCCCAGGATAAGCGCCGGTCTCATGAAGACAGCGGGCGGGGACGGGGGGGTCTGCGGGGGGAGGGGGCGGCCGCAGGCCGCCCCCATCACCTCCAGAGCTGGAAAAACTGTAGGCCGCCGCCATAAACACAGCGGGCGGTGGAGGGGGGGGTCTGGGGGGGGAGAGGACGGCCGCAGGTCGCCCTCTCCTCCCCCAGAGCGGAGAAAATGGTAAGCCACCGCCATGAAAATAGCGGGCGGAGGCGGGGGCGGTCGCAGGCCGTCCCCATCCTCCTGAAGCTTGAGATATAGGGCATGGGAGGCTATCCCATGCGGTTTGGAGCAGTGGTTGGCATGGACGAGGTCGAAGCAGCATCAGGGAGGTTTTTTTTTGTTCGAGGTTGGCCGGGGCATCTGCGCCGGCCAAGTCTCGTTGAGCATCAAACGAGCAAAAGCACACTGAAAATAGTTCACAAATGACTTTGGACCGAACGCCCACGCGGCCTTGGCACAGGTGCGCCCATCAACAACCCCCCCCCCCTGCGCCGAAGCGCTTTATTTAAGCGGGGAGGGGGGGTGCGTCCAAGTGAGTATGGACAGCCGGCAGGTCCGCGCAGCAAACCAAGCCAAAACGGATGGGGCGCGATGCAGTGGTGCAGAGGAGAACGATGGGTGGACTGAAAGAAGAACCACAAAGAATCGACGGGAGACGACGAAAGCGCTAGCAACATGAGAGTCAGAATCAAGCGCCGACACACCCAGACCACTCCATACCATTGGAAAAGGCACGTCACGAAAGAGGCACCGCACAAACAGAAATGAACAAAAGTGCGCATTACGTACCGTGCAGAGTGTTGTCGGGAAAAGCAACACGGCCGCTCCGGACTTAGTTGTCATCGCCACCGTCGCCAGGACGGCCGTCCCCTACACCCCTGAGCCCACAGGCACCTGGCGTGAATGCCCCCCGCTGTGTGACAAGCGGGTCGGCTGCGCGGTGGTGCCGTGCCCCCACCCGCCACCAGTATGTGTTCAAAGCCACCTTGTGGACGGGGGTGGTCCGGCAGAGTGACGGCGGTGGGGTTCCTGATGTCGATGACGGCTGTGGCCGTGCGACCGCGTCTTCGCACACATGCAACGGCCGTCATTGCGGCAGCGGTCGACACGCCGCGATCGACAAAGTTGCCGTCATGGCACCGGCAACTGGCGCCGCCAATAACGCCGACAGCGCCTGCAGCGGCAACGACAGCGGCGCTACGAGCAGGGGTTGTCAGGATATGGTTTATGGGCCATAGTAGGATACGGATACGCGCTGATCCTTTGTATCTGATTACGGATAACTCCCTCAGCTGAGATCCGGATACGGATACCTGCGTCCGAAAACGGATGTATGAGTAGATTACATCCTTATCCGAATACGATTATTGGATTCGAATATATTCCCGCAAGTCTCACAGACAGCTCATTTACAGCCCAAGAAGAACGCCATCCAGCCGTTATTCGAGTGCTAAACAGACGTCAAGTACGACTTGAAATTCGCTGTTGATTTCAACCGCCCAACAGGCGCCGTCGCGGCGGTTCCCCGCCGCTTGCGTAAACGGACGTCAGGATGACCGTTCGAAATCTCGTGTCACACTCTGACAACTACGCAATCGGGTCGAGTCGCGGGGTTGAACGGTTTTACCCGGGTCGGGCTGGATCGCCGCTTGTCGCTGCCAAATGTTCGGACATTTCTCCCCCGATTGTCGGTACGCAAAAAGAGAGGACGACTGCGTTCGAGCAGAATTCGTCATGTGCAAGAACCCTCACAACCATATATATCCCTCTATCCTGACTCTCAAATCTCGGATACGGATCCGATATAATCCCGCACTTTCTGCCGGTCAGGATAGATATATCCTCTCCTCCTATTCTCATAATGCATTTTGGATATGCGTCCCCGGCGCGTACCCGAAGTGGATACGGATAGAATGCACGGATACGATCCTCGCGGATATATTCATGTTAACCCCTGGTTACGAGGTGCCGCCGCCGCCGCCGCCACCGCCGCCGATACCCGCCCGACTACCGACACTGTGGCGCCTCCCCGTCCCCCGTTCCACCCGCCCGCCAAAGCGCGCGACGCCAGCTGGCCTTTCGACTATGGGCGGCGCTGGTGGTGCCGGCGCGGAACGCCCACTGGCGATAAGGAGGAGGATGGGGCGCTACGACGCAAGGCGGCGGACAAGGCTGCGTGCACGGGGACGCCCGCCAGCTGCGGCCGCGACGAAGATAGGCAGGACGGTGACGGGCTCGACCGGCGGCCGTGGGGAGGACGGCAGCAGTCGTTGGTGGCGGTGGCGGCGTCACGGAGAGCGCCCGCAACGGCGGCCGCGAGGAGGGGGATCTCGTCCGTCGGAGGCGGCTGCGGCAAACAGGGAATAGGCGGTCGGCGGCGGCAGCGGCAGCGTGTCCGCCGGCGCGACACAGACGCCACGGGCCCCAACGTCGCCGCGTCGCGCCCGACTACCGACGCCGTGGCGCGTCTCCGTCCCCCAACCCACCCGCCCGCCAAAGCGGGCCACGCCAGCCGGCCGTTCGGCTATCGGCGGCGCTGGTGGTGCCGGCGGAAAAAGCCCACTGGCGATGAGGAGGAGGGGGGGGCGCCACGACGAGCGGCGGCGGACAAGGCTGCGGGCAGGGATACGCCCGCGAGCGGCGGCCGCGGCAACGATGGGCGGGACGGTGACGAAGTGGAACGGCAGCTCTGGGTAGGACGGCGGCAGTCCGTGGTGGGAGTGGCAGCGTCGCGGCGGGCACCCGCAAGGGCGGCCGCGACGAGGGGGATGACGACCGCGTAAGTTGGCTGCGGCGAACAAGAAAGAGGCGGTCGACGGCAGCAGCGGCAGCACATCCGCTGGCGCGCCGCAGACGCCACGGGCCCCGAAGTCGCCGCGACTCTCCCGACCACCGGCGCCGAGGAGCCTTCCCCTCCCCCGCCCCACCCGCCCACCAAAGCGAGCGACCCCAGCCGGCCTTTCAGGTATCGGCGGCACTGGTAGTGCCGGCGTGGCACGCCCGCCGGCGAGGAGGAGGAGGGGGCGGCCCACCGACGCGCGGCGGCAGGCCGCGGCGGCGGTGATGGGGGTGGCGGGCTGGGACACAACGACTGGCGGGAGCAGCAACGGCGGGGAGCGGGACAACGAAACTCCTGGCGCAGAGGTCGGTTGCGGGGGTGGCGGTGTCACGGCCGATATTATCGGCAGGCGCTACAGCCGCCGTTGCAGGGGATATGGCGGCAGCGCGTGGCAGCATCAGCCCAGTGGGGGGTGACACCAGGATACGGCAGCCGCGGAGAGACGATCGAACGTGGCCGGCTGTTGCGGTCGCGGCGGCTGGCTGTACGGCGGCCGCCAACGGCGCCGAGGGCAAGGAGGGGAGGTGCGGTGGTGAGGGCGGTAGGGGCTGGCGGTCACCGGCGGTGGCGGGTGAGCGGTGCGGCAGCGGTCGGTCGCCGGGGGTGACTGCTGGGGCGGCCGGGGCGCCAGCCTGTCGCAGGCGTTGTCGGGGCGGGGTGCGCTGTGCGGGCGCTGGGTGTCAAGTCATGCACGCTGGTCCGTTTATGCGAGTGGCTGTGGCCGCGCCACGCCCACCCCTATACCGTATCTCCCCCCAGACAGCCCAGCGGACCGACCGGGAATCTCACGTCACCAATCGCGGACCCTCGCTGACACT
>Ga0115030_1000599_pt1 | contig 15113 bp, 16 predicted proteins | sample SidtaG_4_FD_87174 | JGI IMG/M metagenome (GOLD analysis project Ga0115030, IMG submission 87174) | Marine algal microbial communities from Sidmouth, United Kingdom - Sidmouth_Male1 metaG | ecosystem: Host-associated > Algae > Red algae > Unclassified | place: Sidmouth, United Kingdom | collected... | reverse complement strand
GGTGGATGCCCATCCTGGAGTCGATCGTTGATGTAGCGAAAACGCCCCCGATGCACTGTATGCCCGCATCCGTGATCGGATCGAAACATCCAATCCGCTGCACGTGTACCAAATGAGGACGATAGCCAGACGTCCTGTTTGCAACGTAAGGCGTCCGAGCCTGTGCCAATGGCGTCACTGGATCCCACGACGACGATAGCAAGGAGTGCAGCGACGCGGACGGTGTCAGTGAATCGGCGTCGTCGTCGCCGGTTGCCCACCACCCACGCCACGTCAATTTGACGACAAATCACGCGATGGAAACTTTTGACCGAGAGGCAGTACTTACATGAAAAGCAGAAAGTTACCAACAACAGTGAAGTACATGTCTTGGGATCGGCCAAAATTCAGCAGATAGCAATAGTATCAGTTCTAGATGCAAACTACATGTCAGTTACAGAAGCTGCATATCCCATCCACTGCGAGTGCTGGTGGTCGAGAGGCTGCAGCGATAATCTGCATGTGGTCGCTCCCGGGCGGGTCCGCGTCGCCGCCGCCGCCGGGGGGGGCATGCCCAGTTTGTGGCGAGTATAGTCAGTTTCGTCAGTTTCGGCGAGTCACGGGGAGGGCGGGAGAGGGCGCTGCAGCAGTAGCACCCCTTTTTCCTCGGATTGGCAGGTCATCTCGTCGCATTTGGGCCACCCCTGGCCCGCAACCACAAGCCAACCTGCCACCCGAGCCATATTCAAGATCTCTTGGCCTGTCGTTCGGGCCCACTCTTTTTTTGAAATTTCACCTCCCACACAGCCCTCAGAGGCGCTGTGTGCCCCACGCCAGCCCCACCCAACCTGCAGGCTGTACCCACTAGCGCGCGTCACAGCCTGCTCGACTGTGCCGCACCGCCGGTCGACTCGTCGGCCCCGTGCTCTGCCGTAGATATTTGCCATGTTGCCCACGATGAGCGGTGGCCCTGAACGCAGCAACTCGGGCCCCGACCTCAAATTGGGCCACTCATTGGGCCGACCGTCCCCGGGAGATCCGCCACCAAACGGCTCTGGACCAACGACAAACGCGCGCCTGCGCGTGCTTTCGGTCTGGGCAACGCGGTGGCTGGGAGTCCCTGGGCGCGCGCCCAAGGGGTATGCCCCCGCCATGGCCCCACCAGCCCCCCCCCCCATTGCCCGCCTTTTTCCTTTCCGCGTACCTCGTCCCATCGTCGGCCCTGGGGCGTCCACCAACCCAGCCCTCTCACGCTCGGGGACGCCCCCAGGCCCATTGCCTCGTCTGCTCGCCTGCGTCTCTCGGCCGAGTAGCGGGTGGCGGGTACCGGGCACCGCACGCCTAACCAAGCGCGTGCGGCTGCGCCACGCCGCCCACCCTCTGTGGTTGTCGCGGGCGCGGGGCTGACCGCCTGCTCGCGCCACTCCCACGCCCGCGCCCACTCCCCCCCCCCCCCCCCCCCCCCCCCCCCCCCCCCCCCCCCCCCCCCCCCCCCCCCCCCCCCCCCCCCTCCCCCCCCCCCCCCGGCCCCCCCCGCCCTTTTTCCCCCCCCCCCCCCCCCCCCACTTATGCCGTGCACAAGTGGCTCCGGCAAAGCCAGCTGACCGAGGGCGCGCCCTTTGCACCATGGTCAAGCCCGCTGTTTTTCTGGCCACTCACCACCCCACCATCCCCTCGGCCTGCCGCGTGTTTGACCTGGCAGGACCATCTACGGCGGACACGTCGCGGCGGGTGCGTGCTCACCTGCTTCGCCCGTGGAGCGTTCGTGCACGAGTGTTTGAGGATGAGGACACGGCCAACCTGTGGGCGACGGGGGTTGTCGACTGCTCCGCCCCGGCCGGGGACCCCGCTTCCTCTTCCCCTTCCGCTTCCGCTGACCATCCCCAGTCTCCCCCGCACCCCCCCACTACCGATATCGCGCGGCAGGGCACCCTTCTTCGCTCTTTCTTTGCCGGTGTCGAGTCGCTGGTCGACCTGGCCGACCCCTCAAGCGCCACTGCCTTCTTTTTGGCACTAGGGGGCTCGACAAGTGCGAATGGGGTGCTGGTGCAGGGCCTTCCCCTGTCGACGGACGCGCCGCCGGCCCTTCCCGCTTCACCCTGTCCCCTCCGTAAGCGGCGGCGGCTGACACTGCCTGCCGCGCTTCCGGCCGCGGTGCTACCGGCGGGCGCCGGCGCCGGCAGTGCTGTCTGCGCTGGTGGGGGGGACCAAGAGCGGCGGCGCGTTGCGTGGGCGTACCTGGGCGGCAGCCGGGCTGGGCTTGCGGGGACGTCTGGCAGAGCGGATCGCTTGTCTGTTGCCGTCCGCCCGGCCCGCATAGTGGTCCCCTCCCGTGTCGGCGGCGACCTTCGGCGCGTTTGCCAGCTGCTGGTGGGTGGCACCAGTGTCTTCCTCACGGGGCCCCCGGGGTGCGGCAAGACGCACCTGGTCAACGAGGCGGTGGAGCTGATGCGTGATGCCGGTCTGGCCGTCGCCGCTTGCGCCAGCACGGGCGTCGCCGCTACCTTGGTCGGCGGCACGACCGTACACTCCTGGGCCGGCTTCTGCAACGGGGACGCGGATGTCAAGTCGCCGCTGCAGACGGTATTGCACGAGGTCATCCCCTTTGCCGCCAAGGCGCGGATGTGCGCCTCCATGGTGCTCGTCATTGACGAGGTAGGCACTCTTTCTTCGGACTTCATGACGCGGCTCGACGAGGTGTTGCGAGCGGTGCGACGGCGGTCGTCCCCCTTTGGCGGGTTGACCCTCCTCGCCGCGGGGGACTTCTTGCAGCTCTCTCCGCCGCGGGGTGCGTACGCCTTCCTCAGCGACGCGTGGCGGGACGCTTTCGCCTACCGTGCCGTCGTCCTCAAGACGCATTGGCGACACATGCAGGACGCGGAGCTGCTAGGGCTCCTACTGCGCCTCCGCAAGGGGCACCACACCGCCGACGACATGGTGCTACTGGCCACGCGCCGCACCGCCGTGGCGCCGCCTGGCGTCATCTGCCTCTTCTGCCACAAGGCAGACGCCGATGCAAACAACGAGGAGGAGCTTCTGAGTCTCGCCGGGGAGTCGGTGATGTTCACCGCGGTCGACAAGGCGCAAGCCAAGTACTTGTCGCTGGCCCAAGCCACGACACTGCTAAACTCGGCCGTCAAGCTCCTTCCGGCGCTGACCTTGCGGGTGGGCGCAGCAGTGGCCGTGCCGACGGGCTGTTTGGCGGGGCAGGGCGTGCCGTGCGGCTCGCGGGGTGTTGTCACGTGCTTTCGCGCGGTAGGCAACCGCCGCTACCCGCGGGTGCGCTTCCAGCTGCTGAGTGGCGGCGACAAGACGCTTGACGTCATCCCCTCTTTGGCGCACACCGTCGCGCTCGACGGCGCGACTCGGGCTGCCACGCGGACCAAAGTGCCTCTGGTGCTAGCGTGGGCTTCTACAATCCACGCGGCACAGGGCTGGACGCTGCAAGAGGCTACCGTCGACTTGACGTCCGCCTTTGCCGCTGGCCAAGCACTGTCGGGGTTGTCTCGGACCCCTGCTTTGGATCGTCTGCATATTATTGGGTTCGATGAGGACAGGATCATAGTGGACGGCATGGCCTTGGCCTTCCATGAGTCCCTGGTCGACTACTAGTAAAACGTGGCGCGCTTGCTCCCTTTCGTTGCGACCTCTGTCCCTACCTCCAGGAACAGTCGGGTCCTAGTGCTCGGGCGCTCACCTTGAGGCAGCTCCGTTGCCTTGTCTCTAAGTGTGCCGATACGAGCAGGAACAAGAATTGAGCGATCGGAGATACTAAATCGTCGCGATCTGATATTAATTATTCTGCGCCAGACACTGACACCTAACTACAGACCTGAACGTCAAACGGAACGCTGCTGTCTGGAGCCCGTGTGTCTGAGGGTGTGTCAGGCGGCCGAACGACCGATATTCTACGGATCTCGCGAGGCACATCCACGGCGAACGAGCGGATGCCTTCCAAGCGCCTGTGAGGCCCTGCCCGCCCTATACCGCTGCACGAGAGGCCCAGATCACGGGGACTCTGGGCTTCCCGAGACTGCGGCGGTGTGGCAGGCCCAGCAACCACCAACCGGCCAGAGGTGGCTGGCAGTGCCACAGAAGCGAGGCCCCCCTACCCACACCCCTGCCGATCAGTGCGGACACTGTATTTCCATCACTCACTTCACAGGCTGCGGGGCTGAGACAGACACTCCTGTCGTCAGCACCGACCACCACCCCACCCCTTCCTCAACACCCACCCCGTTTGACACCGTTGTCTCTTTCCGCGCTCGTGGAGGTGGCCGCCGGCCCCTCCCTCTCCCGTTACCACTACCTAAGCGTCGGCGAGTCACGCGCGCCGTCGGCCCGCCTCCTCCGTCGGTCCCACCACCGCCCATCCACTACCGGTGCCGCCCCATGCGACATCGCCCGCGGTCGGTCGCTGCGCCCTCGTGCGCTTGGTTTGGCCTCCCCTGCTCTTCCTGACGTGCTCCCCGCTTGCTTCCCGCTCGCCCCGCCGTCCCCCTGCCATCTCCCCGGCGCCCGCAGCCGCCGGCGGCGCCGCTCACTTACCCCCCCCCCTCCCTCGCTCCCTCACTCTCTGGGCGATGGCCCCTCGCAGTGGCCAACGCCGCCACCAACGCCGCGCCCCCGCCGCCTGGACGCAAGAGTCGTTCCAAGGCTACAAAGCACCCCACGAGCATCCTGCGCTTCCTCCCCGTTCTCCCAAGCCGCCCAAGTCCATCTTTCTCCCTCGAGCTGCACTGGGGGAGGTGGTGAATACGCTGCTGGAGATTTGTCCCGACGCCCATGATGGGAACGACTGTCGTTTTTACCTGCGCATGCGTGACAAGATGAACTCTGTGCCCTTTGCTTGTTACACCTCGCTTGGCCTGTATTCCGTTCTTTCGGGTGTCTTCCGTACGCTTGAGGGGGATCCCCCTCCGACGGAGGCGTTTGCTGTTTTTTTTCCAATGGTGCGTCCTATAGTGCGCAACTTTTGGCTCGGGTGCGCGGCGCGCAACAAAGCCGCGCCGTACGACCAGTGCCAACAGCACTCCCCTGAGGGTCTTGCATGCCGTGACTGTGTTGCGACTCACCCATACTTCGATAAAGACGTGTAGAGCACTCGTACGTAGTAAACGACATCCGTCTTTTCTTCCTTGTTCAGACCCTCGGAGATCCCCGGCCAACCCACCGTTCAAACAGCCACTACCAACACCAAAGCCACCAACGACGGCAGCGTCCCCCCCCCCGACATTCACCACCCCCCCCACAGTCCACCCCGCACGCGCCCTTCATCAGGACGGGCAACACGACCTTACCACGATTGGCCGCCCATGCGGCCATAGCTAACCCACCGACGACGATAGCTTCCCCCCCCCATCACTCCCCTGAAGCGCCCGCCATCGCCGCCGGCGACACGTCCTAGCCGCCGCCGGCCGCCCGCACAGCTGCAGCAGACGCCGCCGACGCGGCGGCCTTGTCGCCACCGCTGCCTGCCGCCTTGGCCAGGACCCTCCCCCCCGGTGCGCAACCTGCGGCGGGCGTGCTGCCGCCGCGCGTCCTTGCCGTCATGGAGGAGGCGGGGGGGCGCTGCCGCTCCGCCGCCCTTGCCTTCATCCAAACACCGTCGTGGTTGCCCGAGAGAAGGTGGCTGATGGCGGCGGCAGCGGTGGAGAAGCAGACGGCCCAGAGGCTGGCTCACAAAGAAGCGCAAAAGGCCGCATGCAATCGCGCCGCCGCCGCACGGCCTTGCCGGCGTGGGGGAGGGGGGGGGGAGCCGCAGCTGCCATAGCCGGTACTATGCCCAGCACGCCGCGGTCGTCGGCGAGGCTGTGCGGAAAGCCCATCGACAGTGCCGACACGGCCTCACCGCCTACGGACGCCCTCACGGCCACCGCCGATTCCGCAGACGAGGCGGCCTTATCGCCGCCGTCGCCGTCCATGCTCCGTGGAGCGGGCGACCCCCCCCGCGGCGCAAACGGCGGCAGGCGGTCGCGCCGCAGCCGAGCGTCTTAGCCGTCGTGGTGGAGGGGGGGGGGGAACCGCCGGTACGCTTCCTTGGCGGTCCCACGCGACTCTTTGTAGTCATGGGGGAGGCGGCGGCCGACGGCGCCTGCCGACGGCGCTGGCGGGCTTTGCGTTGACTTGGCGATGCCGAGGGCGCGCAGTTGACCCCACCTGCTCCCGGGATTACAGAAGGGACTCCCTTGAGTGGCGCCAAATCGCAGGCTCGGTCTCCTATTGGCTGAGCTTTCCTGTGGCTCGCTTGGCCGCGACGCCGCCCCCCTCTCCCAGCGCCAGTATAGCGATTCTGCGTCCCCCGCTCCACGCCCCCATGGACCCAGTGTGGGTACTGTACTCCTGCTTTCTGGCCGCTACACAGCTGGGCACGCTTCTCGTCGGCCCCGCCCGCCACCCCACCGCCCCCTTGACACTGGACCTGCGTGGCGCCGCGATCTCCAACTGCGATTCCCTTGGCCGTTACCGGCCCCTCCCCCGTCCCGTATCACTGTCCCCCCGCCCCCGCCCACCTACCACCGGCGGCGCCCCCGTGGTACCACCCGCGCTCGACTGCCTCTGCCGCTTTGGGCGGCGTCGGACTGCCCCTCCGCTCCCCGGCGAGCCCTTTCTCCCCCCCGCCACCGCCCGCCGTGCTCTCTGTCGGCAACACCACCACCTCGTTGGCTCCCGTCGGGCGCCGCGCCCAACCATGGACGCCATTATGAGATCAATGGCCATTGAGGTCTCTGGCTCTGTCTGGGCCCCGCCGCCTCTCTCCCCTCCTCCAGATGGCGCATTGCCACGCGCTTCCTCCTCGTCGGGCACTGGGGCCTTGCCGGCGGCCACTGTGCCCTCCCTCCCTCTGCGCATCTCCGGCACCGCCCGATCTGGCCCTCCCGTGCCGCCTATGGCTGCCCCACTGGTGCCCAACGGGGTACCTGTGGCCTCCGACGCCGCACGCACCGTCCTGGACGCCCTTCAAAACCACGAGGAGGGTTTAGAGCGCCGCCTGGCCCTCGCGAAAGCAGCGGAGCTTCAGGCGGCGCGAGTGCGCGAGACCCTGCCGCCCGCGTCGCGCACGCGCGGACAGAAGCGCCAACGGGAGGGACGCGGCACGCCCTCAGGCGCTCCGACAGAGGGCCGCATCGAGCCGGCGTTTGAGTTTGCCCCCGTGCCGACCGACGCCGCCCTCTCGGCCAACAAGGACGCGTTCGAGAGCAAGTTCATGCGCAAGGTCGTCGCCAACTGGCCGCAGACGCAGGCTACCTTCAAGAGGCGGCGCCTCAACAACGAGGGCGAGGACTGTCCGGGTGCGACGGAGGGCATGGTGTCGGGCACCAACGCCACCATTAAGACTTGGGCGACGCGCATCCGCGTAGCGTGCGCCTTTTCCGACTTTGTCGCTCGCGCGGTGTGCTGGCATCCGGGCGACCCCCGTCCCAGCGACGAGGAGCGAGACCGCGGCGTCTGCAAGTTCTTTTGCTGCCTTTCGCCTTTCACCATTCGCGTCATCATTGCCTTCCTGAGAAGCCGGAAGAAGGGGCTGGCGGTGGCCGGCGGCGGCCGCGTGGCGGGCATCGGCGGCAAGCCGCTAACCGCCGTGACGCTCAAGGACTACACAACTGGGCTGACCTTCCTCTTTGCGGAGGCTAAGGTCGACGGCCCGCACGGACAGAAGGCGCTTGTGTTTGACTGCAGCGGCCGGGCGTCGCCGTGGCAGGCCAAGGGCAAGGCCGAATTCGACGACGAGAAGGAGACGCAGCGCGAGGATCCCGGCAGCTGCATTGGAAACCCGATGGCGACCGACGACCTCAAGAACTTCCGCGGCGCGACCAACAAGGAGGCGCGCATCAACGGGGAGCATTCGCTCAGTGCGGCCGCCGTCACGCCAGAGGTCATGCGCGCCCTGCACAACGAGATGTGGGTGCGCCACATGCCTGCCGTCGCGGCGCCGGTAGATGATGCCGAGTCAGTCACCACCCCCGCCCCGGAGGTGTCCGAGCAGCCGCGTGCCTACACGCCGCCGTCCGATGCCGATGCAGACCAGCTGAACTACGTCTTCTACGTTATGCTCTTTATCTCCCTCGGGCGCCCGGTCACGATCATGGACCTCAAGTTTGAGGATGTCTTCTTCCCGGACATGAGGATGGCGGAGAACCAGGAGTTTTTCAACAGGTATGTTGGGCTTGGGTCCTACATCCGTATTGTTTTTGAGGGATGACAGGTCCGCGGGGTGTGCCTTGTGTTTGGAGTTGGGCTGTATTGCTGACGTTGCTGACCCACCGCTGTTGCCTCCTCTTGCACTCTAGTTTCCACGTTGTAACCGCCTTTGTGACTCTCCCTTTGCGTCTGTGTTTCCCGTGTGTTTTGTGACCATCGGCACGCAGACACGGACACCACAGGTTCCTGAACGTGTGCCTACGGGTAGTCAAGACGGGCGCAGGTACCACGGACCAGATGTGGATCCGATTCTACAGCTTCTACACGCAGGTAACGGCGTCGGACGAGGAGAACATTGGGCAGTCGGCCTACGTGCGCTGTAACAGCGAGCACCTCAACTTCCCCCAGCTCTTCAGCGGCTTGGTGCACTTCGCCTGCTCGGCGCCGGGTGTCGGCGCCGACATCAACCGGCTCGGCCAGCAGTACCTGTTCTCGAGCCTGCTGCAGCGGAGCGTCAGGGGGACAGCGGCACTGTTCAAGAAGAGCACTGAGACGGAGGTCAACAGCCGCTTCCTCGCCGACCTGGGGCGCATCGGGCGGGCCTACATCAACGGGGAGCGGGCTTGTCGCCTGTACGGATTCCGACGCGGCGGCGCCATGGCGCTGCTCAACGAGACCGGCCTCTTCGAGCAGGTGATGCGCCTCGGCGGCTGGCGGGCCGACTCGAGCTCCTTCTTCAAGTACATTACCGCCATGAACAGTCGGGGCACCCTGCGGTCAACCTTGCGGTCGTTCCAAGTGGACGAGGTCACGCAAGTCGTGGCGCAGGTCATGGCGACCTACAACAAGTGGACCGCGGCGGTGGTGCGAGACTTGTCCGCGCGCGCGCTGGGGCAAGACGGGAGCGTGGATGCTGGCTGCGTGGCCAAGATTGAGGCCACCCATGTCAAGAAGTTGTGCTCCATTGTGTGCCAATGTGTCCTTGTTCTGCGTTAGGGGACAGGCGAGATCGAGGGCTTGTCAGACGATGATGAGGATAGTGAGTAGCTTGGATACCGCAATACTTTGTCATCTATACACCCTGTCCTGCTCACAGCCTGTTTTGGCCCAGAGTGATGACGCCCAGCTGCTGTGGGCAGCTGGACACAACGGCAGTGCGCAAAGTGACGAAAGTGGGGGCAGTGCCATTTCTGGCGCAGGTGGAACTGGCGTCGGCGGGCTGCAAGTCCCGCACGCAAGAGCGTGGGGACGGCGAGGGCCGGTGGGCTCGGTCATGTGCTCTGCCACGTATTCCCTGCACGCGGAGCTTATCCCTCAGTTGGCCGCTGCCGGGAGTTTCTGGTGTGGGGGCACACAGACGATGGCAGGAGCGTCGGCGTCGCCGTGTAGGTGGGGGGAGTAGCGAAGGCACGGTGGGAAAAAAACGGTAGCGCGTCGGTGCTGACGGGGGAGGCGGTGGCGTGGCTGGCGTAGTCGGTGGTTCTCTGCGCCTCCCCCAGGCCGCTGGCTGCCGCACCGCAGATGCTGCGGCACGCGCATGTAAGAGGACAGCAGCTGCTGTTGCGACTCTGTTGGTGCGACTGGCGCCAGCCAGGCGGTGAGGCCCCCCTGGTGTCTGCACGAGTCGGTGACTCGGCCTCTGCCCTGGGCACTTACCGACAGTGTGGGGCGACAGCTCCAGTACCGCAATCGCCTCCGCCGAGCCATCGACGAACCGCTGCTGGAATCGGCAGCGATGCCAAGCGTGAGCCGGTGGGCGGACTGAATAACAAGAACCGGGAGTTGAGGCGGCAGCGGCCCACCGCGGGCGTCGTTGGTGGTGGGTGGGGGGCGCAGGGCGTGCGGCGGCATGGACGGCACGTCGGTGCTTTCTAGGCCATAGTGACATGGGACGAAGCCTGTGCGGCGCCTCGCAGCAGACGGGGGACGAGGCGGCGCTGCAGTCGCAGCAGCCACTGCGCCTACGGCCTCCGTTCCACACCAGCGTTGTGGCTGGGGCAGATTCGACGACAGCAGCGGTATCGCAGGCGTCTGCGCATGCTGGGCCCCCCAGCTGTTGAGAACCCCGCGGCCCTGGCCGGTGGGATAGTCGAGGTGGCTCTCGCTGTACTGCTTTCTCTCGTGGGGAAGATGGGACCTAGACTAAGCATTGATGGGGGGGGCTGCGCGGTGGCTCTGCGGCAGGTAGGTGCGAGTTTGGGTTGCTGGCTGAGGATCAGGTGCCATGAGCGGCACTGCGACTGGCATGGTCACTTTCCTGTGACACAAACAAAAGGAAAGCAGCTCCCTTCTGAGTGCGTGGGGCGCCACAGCGTGCTACGGCGTGAGGACTGCGCAACGATATGGCCGTCTACACGATAGCGGAGGGGCTGCGAGAGGAGCTCAGGGGATGGTATGCGCCAGCGATCGAGGCCGGCAGTGGCCAGCGAGGCTGGCGGTGTTGTTGACAGTGGTGCCGTTATCGCCGCGGCGGATGCGTCGGTCGAGACACCGGCCGAATTGCAGGATGGAGGGCAGGGTGGTGCAAACGCTGGGGCGTGATAGCATTGGCAGACACCTCCCTTCCGTCCATTGGCTACCTCGGCCACTTGGTCACAGCTGTGGCCGCGCGTGCACAAGACACTCGGGATCCGCGCTTCTCGCCGCTTGGCAGATCTGATCTGGTGATTGAGCTTGATTCTGAATCACTGTTGAATCTTTACATTGCTGTGCCATCAAAGTCCATCACACAGCCAAAATCATTCGGAGTCTCAACCGATCAAGTTCCTAGATGCTCCTGAGTGAGAAGAAATGCTCTTGATAGGGGCGCAATGAACGTAGTGTACCGCGCGCATCACGAGGCGGCCACGAGGCGGCAGCGACCCGGGAAGAACACTCCTGTTTTCTCTTTCTGTGACAAACGGACAACAGCGTCCAATGAGAAAAAGTTACTCATGGCGGCAGCACGCTGGGCTGTCCAACACTAGGTTCACCCGTGCCAACGCCATCATCCTGACAACCAAAGTTGGGACTACATCTCGTTTCGCGTTGTCAAGCTGACCGAGAAAGTAGTCAGCGAGCATGGAAGCCATCTGGTTGCTCTTCGATGAGCCCATAGACAAAACCAGGCAGACAGTATGAGTGTCCGCTGGGCTCGTCTTTACCAGGTTGACTACAACGGGAAAGCACATGACATGAGAGCCTATCTGGTCTATTTTTTCCACGCAGACTACAAGAGCATAAGAAAAGGGCTAAGTGTATTTCTTTCTCACATTCTCGGTCGCCTTGGCCAACAATCTATCAAAGGGAGACGAGTGGAGAATAATATCAGCGTTTGTCACTACAGCGGGTACGTGCCTGACCATGGCGCCGAGTAGCTTCCGCAGAGTATTGATGCGCGCCTTGGCCGGCGTCCGGATGGGGTGGTTGGTCGGCCAGCCCACCACGTCTGCGCCCTCATTGAGGGCCTCCGTCAGCAGGGCGCGCTCGGTCTGCGACAAGACGAACGACCTCAACTTCTCAAAGGTTGCCTCTTCCGGTGTCTTAATCACCGTCGGGAGCAGGCCGTGCAGCCAGTGCAGCTGCTTGATGTAGAGCTTCACCTTATTCTTGACCACGTTGCGCATCTGCTCCGTCTTCTCCGCGTTGATGACGCCCGCCGTACCGCCTTCCTGCAACACCTCAGCCGTCCGCACAACGCCCTCCTCATACACCTTAAGGCAGGCGTGAGACCCGAACAGCCCCTGCTCCCCGACCGACACATGACACATCTTGACCAGCTCGGTCAGCTGCTCAAACAGCGGCTGCGAGACTAACGTCGAGGTGAGCATCTTCGCAGGCATCCTCCAGTCGTGCACCAACACACTATAAAAGTCGACGGTCACCCCCGCGTCCGCCGTCACAGCGTCGCCGCCGGCAGCCCCACGCGCAGACAGAGGAAGCCGGGGGCTTCCAGCCTTGCCGCGCTTGGGCTGCTGCCCGATGGCGGGCGGCCCACTTGGCCGCTTGCACCGACCCGCCGACGCGGTAATCGTCGCCGCGGCGTCCATCGTAGCCGTTTGACCGTTGACGACTTGGACGAAGGCCGCATCCAACCGGGTGTTGGCCACCGCCTGCGACTGCGAGAAGCTGTCGAGCCGGGTGAGCACCTTGTCGACGGTCCCCTGCACCGCCGCCACCTGCTGGGAGGTCGCCACGTTTTTTTCCCGCTCCGCCTCCTCCTCCAGCAGCGACTGCACCATTCGGGCCGCGTGCAACGCCGCCGGCCGCCGGCCGCCCGAGTCGGTTCCCCCGCCTGCGGGGAGAAGGGTCCCAAAAGACGGCGATGGAGAATGGCCGCGACGAGGGGAGGTGGGGCGGTCAGCCCGCCGGCTCGGAGTTGGGGAGAGGCGGGAGGGGGAAGAAGTGCGTCGGTCCGGCATCGGGGGTGGCGGGGAGAGTGCTCTCTCGGGCTGTGGGGTGCAACCAACGGGTGCGAGGGGAAAGAGAGCAACGGCGGGGGCGTGCCGGGCTCGAGAAGACGCCGGTTGTCCTGTCAGTGGGTCTACCGCCATGTAGTCTGGGTGCGCCACGGCGGCCTGAAAAGCCGACAAGCGGCCACGGCGCGTCAAAGCTTGGCGCCGCACGTGGACAGACAGCCACTGCAGGTCGGCGCCCCACGCAGTGCTCGCCGCCGCGTTAAATCGCAGCAGGCTCGTTTTGAGTGACGCGTCCGAGTCGTTGTCGCCAAAGGGAATGGTCCGCTGCGAGCACAGGGCTTGTAGCGTTGCCCTTGTCGTGTCAGCGCTGTGCAGCACTTGTGTTGGCACCGGCGGGACAAATCCACCAGCAGGGTTACGTGCAATGGCGCCGCTGCTCCCCTTCCAGGCGCCGACACCGCGGTGAAGGTCAGCTTCCAGCGACGCTGCACCAGCACGAGCAGTCGCGCCAGCCACTGCCGGCGCTCCAGATCCAGCCGCGCGGCGGCCTACTGCGGCCGCGGATGTTACCGCAGCCGCCGCTCCGGCCGCCGCACTATTGCCTGCCGCGAGAGCAGCAACCCTAAGGGAGACAGAGGGCCGCGGAGGGCGCACCGCGGCCACCGCGACGAGCGCAGCTCCGCCAGAAGAGGTGGTAGGCAAAGAGGACGGTGGGGGCGCGGCAGGTAGGGGGACGGCGGGGAGTGGGGCGTCAGACGAGAGAGCAGCAGGATGGAGAGCAGCAGTCGGGCAGTGAGCAGGCGGGTGGGGAGCAGGTGGGGCGGGGCCACGGGTGGCGGGAGCAGGAGGGGGGGGAGAATGGGAGGGACGACGGAACAGCAAGGGCACGGGAGACAGTGACGCAACAGACACCGCGGCGGCGCGCAGCGCGGCGGTACGGGGACCGACAGCGGCCGACGCGGTTGCCGGCAACGGTGCAGTGGGCGACGGGGCAGTAGGCGACGAGGCAGTGGGCGACGGGGCCGCGGGCAAAGGGGCGGCGTGTAAGGCGGCGATTGATGCCGCGGCGGCACGCAACGCGACGTCACGCGTGGCGCCAGCTGAGGCGTCCGCGGCAGCCCCCGCTTGGCCCCACGACGGTTCCCTCGCAGGCGCGCCTGCGCCCGATCCGCCCATGGCGCAGGCCGCCCGACCTCCAACAGGTAGCAGGTGTGGTGGCGGAGCGAGCGACCCCTCGACCAACACCAGCCGCTTGTGCAGGGGGGAGGCGGCAGCCAGGTGACAGGGGACGGCAGCAGCCAGTTGACAGGGGACGGCAGCATGCCCGGACGCTGCGCCAAGGGCTGTCAGGCCACAGAATTCAAAACGACACATTGTTTGAATGCCGGCCTGGCTCCCGACCTGGCGTTTGAGACCGCGCCAGAAACTGTGTTCAGAAACTGAGGGCGCCCGGCGCTGAGGGCCAGTCTCACCGCTGGGCATTCAATCAACATTGGCTGGCCAATGGGATCGCCAATTTCCAAGCTCACCAGTCTCCGGGCTGCCCACTTCGGGGGGGGCACCCCAATGAGCGATTTGGAGAGCGGGGAGGAGCGGGAGGGGCCACCACCGGCGGCGCCGGCGGCGGCGCCGCGGCCGCCGCCCCCCCCCCGAGCACCGGTAATGGCAGCCTTCATTCTCAAGTGACATTAGGAATGAAGGGTGCAACAGCCTTCATTCTCAACCGCATACACGTGTAGGAAAATGAATAGGATGGCCAGTGCTGACAGCCATGCCCTGCCGGTGTGCCTCGGGCTGTCGTGGCTGGCGGCGACAGCACGGCAGCGTCGCTGGTCAGAGAGGTCTGAGCCGGGAAAAAACCAGCCTTGGCCGTTGCGGCGCCCCCTCCGCCGGCCGCCTCCCCCCCCGCTGGCCGCCCCTCCCCTACAGGCTCCGCCTCCGCCGCCGGCCGCCGCCCCCGTCCCTGGGCCCCGCCCCCGCCGCTGGCCGCTTCCCCCGCCGCCAGCCGTTGCCCCAGCCACCGCCGCCGCCCCTATCGCTGTCGCCACCCTGGCCGCTGACGGCCGACCCCCTGGCCGGCTCTGCTCCCGCCGGCGCCCCTGGCCGCGGCTTCCGCCGCTGGCGCCGTCCCCACCGATGGCCGCCACCCCCGCTGCTGCCACCGCTCCCGCATCTGGCTGCAGCTCCCGCCGCTGGCGCCGCCATCGCTGCTGGCCGCCACCCCCCCTGCCGGTGCCGCCCCAGCAGTCGCCGCCGCCCCCGTCGCTAACCGCCGCCCTCGCCGGCGGTCAGAGGCGGCGATCCCGGCGCGTGTGCCATCGGCAGGGGGGCGGGCCGTCGGTGGCGGTTGGCGGGTGGTGGCGGCGGTCGGTGTTGGGGTGGGTGGTCCGCGGCCGTCGAATATGGGTAGGGCGGCGGAAATGCTTGGGGGATGGGGGGGAGGCAGCAGCGGGGAGGGAAGGCAGAGGTGGTGTGGGGAAGCAGTATTTATGGGGGGGGGGGCGGCGGACTCGAGAGTCAGCGTGCTCGTGACGGAAAAAGGGCCGGTGTCGGGGGGGAGGCGACGGGTACCGGGGGAAGGGGGGAGATGGCCTC
>Ga0115030_1000595_pt1 | contig 15125 bp, 7 predicted proteins | sample SidtaG_4_FD_87174 | JGI IMG/M metagenome (GOLD analysis project Ga0115030, IMG submission 87174) | Marine algal microbial communities from Sidmouth, United Kingdom - Sidmouth_Male1 metaG | ecosystem: Host-associated > Algae > Red algae > Unclassified | place: Sidmouth, United Kingdom | collected... | reverse complement strand
TGGCTCTGTTGTCGTGTGGTCTTTGTTTGGTGCCGTCTAGCGTGCTGGCGTTACGCGTGCTGTTTTTTTGCTGCCGGAGGATGCGGAGCACACCGACTTTTGCACTGCTGGCGACGTCGACCCGTTTTCACGATCCGCGCGGGGGTCGGTGCCACGCGGAGAGCACGCTGGACGTGTCAGGGGGGGGTTAAGTTGCAGTGGGTCACTCTTGGAAGCGCCATTCTAGCGGCGGACAGTGCTCGAGGGGTGGGATCAGCCCCCGAGGCGCCCTCGAAGCGCAGGCCGGGCTCATGGCACGCGCCATCGCCGCTGGAGCTGTCGTCATCCTTGCTGCGCGTGTTCCCCAGCCTGTGTGTTGGCCACCTGAGCACGATCCGCTCCCAGGAGCCACACTGCAATTTTGAGAGACTGTGACTGGTCCCCTCACACTGTCAGCAAATGTGGAAGCCACTCCCTGCGTGCGACAACTCACCCTCAGCTCACAACCGAGGCGCGGCGCTGGCCGACGACGAAGGGTGTTGGAAGTCCGCCTTTGCCACCACCCCACGCGTCGATTAGTGAGCCGAAAGCCTCCTGAATACGGGTCAACTCGGCCGCTTTTTGTGCGTGGGCTGCCAGCTGCCGCACTTTTGGGGGGCGGCCGGGGTTTGCTCCCGCGACTGCAGGCCCCCGGCAGGCCGCCCACAGGGCGCCCACAGGCCTCGACAGGCTGCCTGCGGGTCGCTGGCGGGTGGGCAAGAAGCAGAACACGTCCGTCTGTTAGCTGCTGCCATCGCCGCCGAGTCGAGGGGCGGACCGCCTTGCGGGGTTGAGGGCAAAACGCCGCCGCCTGCCCCGTGCCGATCCAAAAGATGGGTGGCCCATATGCAACAGGAAGGTGGGGATGGTCGCGACAGTGCCCGAGGGCCGCGACATAGCGCCGCGCTGTGTACCCCATGGATTGGGGAGGAATAAGCTGCGGGGAGGTGCCAAGGGCAGACATAGAGCACCGCACGTCAGAAGAAGGCCCCCCCCCCTTGCGAGAGGCGGCCGCTGAGCGGCGCTGACAGACCAGCGGACGGGCAGCGGCCGTTGCTCCCCGCCGTGCCCGTCCGCAACGGCGGAACAAGCACCCATGCGATGCCGCGTCGCTCCACGGCAAGCCGCTCGCTGGCGGGGTCGCAGGATAAAGACAGGTAGCGGGCGGCCCCCCCGCGTTCCGGTCCGCCAGCAGCGGCACAGCAGCGCAGCGGTGGACGGCTCGTCGAGAGCAGATCGGCCATGGTGCAACGCGACAGAGACGATAGACGTGGTTGTCGGCAAGAGTCTAGCACCGGAGTGGGGAGGGTGGGGAGAGGATGGGGTCCCACCGGTACGGCCGGCGCCGCGCGTCTGTCGTCGGGCCTGCGTCGCCGTCGGCGGGGCGCCCCCCCGGGCCCCTCAGCCGACTCACCAACGTCGGGTGGGGGGCACGCGCACCCGCCGGCTCGCCACCAGACGACGGCCGTCACTTTCCTCGTCACGGGGCCGGAGCGCGGCCACCCCAAACCGCCCGCCGCCCGCTCGCCGCCCGCCCGCCACACGGCGATGGGGTTGGCGGGGGCCCGGCGGCCCGTCACCATCGTGGAAAAAACAACTAGAAAATCCAAGCGCGCGCCACCGCATCGTCTGACCAGCCGACATGGCCGACGGCCGCGGCGGGAGCGGCGGGTCGGCGCCGCCCCCGCCGCCCCTGCCGCTGCCGCCTTCCGCCCCTGCCGCTGCGGTGAAAGCGCTCGCCGCCGCCGCGCCGCGCGCGCCGTCCGTGGTGCTCATGGAAACAGTGGGGGCAGCGTGCCGGCATCCAACCGCCGTGCCGGCAGCCGGCCGCTGGCGGCTGCGACGCGACGCACCGCCCCCAAAAAAGACCCGTGGCGAGAGGATGGGGGGGCCACGAGCGCCCCGCCGTCCACCCCGTCGCCGACCCCACTGTGTCGTCGGGCGGCGGGGAGGCCAAACCCCACCGTGAGCGTGCCGTGAGCGCCGGCGGACGCGCCCGCCGCCCGCCGTTGACGGTCAGCTGCCGTGGCCGCGCGGCGGCTGCCACCGCGAGGCGGCGTGGAGCGGTGATGGAACCGGTGGGAAGGCGGGCAGCTCGACGCCACGGCGGCGTTCAGCCGGGGGAGTGTCTCTAGGGAGCTCTGATGCGCTGTGGGAGAGGCACCGCTTGCGTCCGCGAGCAGCGGGCGCGTCGGCGCCGCGGGCGCCGGTTGGCGTGCTCGGCGCCAGTGGCAGAGACGCCCCGGGTGCCACAACGAGAGGCGGGACGGGTCGCGCAGCGCGGAATCCCCTCCCGGGCACCTCGGCGGGACGCTCGGTGGCGTGACCGCGGCGTCCAGGTGGCCACCCGTCTGCTCGACGAGCCCCCCCGCCCCCCCGCAACCGACCGCGTCTGTAGCAGCAACGCAGTTGGGGACCGCCGGGAGCCTGCAAATGGGGCGCTTCGACGACGGCCGCACCGGTGGTCGGGCCGAGGGATACCGGGCACCGTATGTCTACTTGCGCTGAGGATGGGGCGGGCGAGTGCTCGCGGCACGCTCCGACCAGGAGAGAAAACAAAGTGTAGCCTTCCCTTGTCGATTGTGTTCCGCGTTTCTCCAGCAACAGTCCTCACGATTCGCCCTTGTGGTTCATGGTCTTGGACCCGGCGTGCGTGGCTAGTGGCTGCCGCGATACATCACGCGCTCCATCCGTGAGCAGCTCCACCAGAAAGTCCAAACGCGCCGTGGAAGTTCCCATCCAGTGACCTCGCCTCTAGCGCGGCACGGCACTGCGTCACTTCCGTACCGCGCGCGGAGTGTCGGGGGCGGGGGTCGCGATCATTGTCGCACCATTTTTATTGAAGTGGGTACTACTGTAGTAGGTCGACGGCCGGTTGTAGAAGGACGCGGGGAGGTTTCAGCTGTCCTGTGGTATTTTTTGTAGCATCAGCGGCTGCTTTTGTCGGACACACATTCAGGCTTCCGTAGGTCGACGGGCGGTTTTAACGGCTTCAAAGGTGCTTTTCGCATGTCTCATGGCGGCCCGCCATGTTCCCTCGCGGATGGGACGTGCCAACTGCGCGGATTGCAACACAGGGCCGGTGACCGCGGCCGAGTCCTCGTCCTCTTCACTCCGCCCCCGCCGGCGCAGCGCGGTGGCGGTGGCGGCCGCGACCGCGGCGGTGACGTCGCGCGGTGACACTTCTGTCACCGCTGCCGGTCCACCGACGCTCTTGGAGCGGCAGCAGGGTGGCAGGGGACGTCGAGGGGAACCCTGCCAACGGCGGCGACGCGGTAGGCCCACGTGCGTGCGTCAGCCGTGCCCCACGCCGCCCGACGGCGCCAGCGGCGCAACGGCCGAGACCTCCGGGGCGGCCGCTTGGCACCGTGCCATCCCCGCCCTCCCCCGCGTCGCCACCGCCGCCTGCCAGCAGCACACGGGAGGGGTGTCCGCCGCGGTGGTGGCGGCGGGGACGGGGCACCCCACCCCCGGCGCCATGGCCGGCGTGCGCCCCACCGCCGGCGGCGGCGGCAACCGCCACCCACGGCCGCGCGGCCGCGGCGCCCCACCGCGGGCCGCAGCAGCCGCTTCCCCGCCGACACGGCGTATGGCCACCTTTTTTCCGACACGGCTGACAAGGCTGTCCTCCCTGCTCGCACGTGGATGACATGATGCGTTTTGCACCGTGTCCATCATCAGAGGAAGACCGTGACAAGATGAAAGAACAGCACCGTTCATCCGCTCACTACTAGTGGAACAACGTGAGTACGAAGCGCCATGAACAGCATGACGAATACAAAAACCCAATATCTCCACACAGTTAACACGCCCATCATGGGCATGATGAACAACCTAGTGCTCATACGTGCCCCTATTGCGCACACAGCGCCGAGCAAGCCCCCGAGCTCAAGACCGCGAACTACATTGTAACTACAATGTTTTTCGGTACTGAGTTTCATCGCATCTGCTGCGCTTCGCAGCACCGCTCCCCGAAACGATGGAATAAGTGCTGGTTCCAAGTATACATTTGTGACACTACACCTGGGCAGCACCCTGTCCTTCAGGCCAGGGAACACACGCCACCCCTGTGCTTCCTGCCAGAGCATGACGCGAGGTTTTTAGAGCTGCGACAAGCAGCGGAAGCAACGCCTACGGCGATGCGGTGATCACTCCCATATGCAACGCGCTCGACGGACCGCGCCCCGCCGCCGTAGCCTCGGCCACTGGGCGACGCCGTGCTGCCCCCCTCCCACCCATGAAGGCGAGACAGATGGGGATGCGGGCGGCGGATGGGGCGACGGTAGCGCACGAGCCTTCTTGCGGCTCGGGCGACCACGAGCGTGTGGCCACAACAGTCGGTTCCGCTTCCGCCGCCACCGCTATTGGTGAAGAGACCAGAGATACGGCGGCTGACTAGAGCTACAACCTGCATCTGTGAGACCCCAACCGCGAAAAGCAGCCTGCGACGTCTATGCGGTCCACCCCCACCGCTGCGCCCACCTCTCGACGGCCACAGACGGCTGATGACCATCCCCACCTGTTGGTGCCATCCCGACGCATCCGCCGGCTGCCGCCGCCGCCTCCACGACAGTCGGTTCCCTTCGTGGTCACGGCGCGGGCGCCAAAAAGAATCCTGCCGTGCACCGAGACCAATCTTTCCGGGCACCGGCCTGGTGTGTGCCCAACGTGTCGGCCGCTCCGGTCGCCATCCCCACGACGGGAAGCGGACGGTGCGATATCCGTCGTGTGGCCCGCCCGAGTGTGGATCTCCGCAACGGCACTTCCACGTTACGCCGCTCCACCCCCGCCCGTCCCCCCTCTCGCGACGGTTCCTTCCGCGAAACGAACCCGTGGGGCGAAACGCCTTCCAAGGATCAGCTAGGGCTTCCACCCAGCAGGGAGGGTGGCACCAACGAACGGGTGGCTCCGCCTTCAGGCGAGGCCCAGTCGGCACGGACTGGAGGACGGCGGGCCTCCTGAGTCGACCGCCTCATCAGGAGCCGAGATCACCACAGCCACACAAAAGGTTGTTCTGACGACCGTGACAGATGGTTGGGGACGGAATGTATCGCGCGCGAACGATCATAGATCTGTTACAGACATCTTCTTTTCTTTCATATTCTCATCAGAACGGCGCGACTGCGGTTATGGGAAAAAACAGAATCAGAATCTGTTCACACTTTCATTCGAACATCTTGCTCATGGGGATTGGGCCGGTTCTCCAATCTCGTTTCGCCCGTTTTCTACCTAGGAATGCAAGCGCTCTGGGACGGCAGCAGAGTGCGCCCAGCTTGGGTGCTCAAGCCCGGCGCAGGACGTGTGCTGCAGCGGTTGCTGGTTGGGCCTCGCCAGCCCGGCAGCTGGCGCCCTTGACTCTCGCCTCCTTGGTGTGCTCTTCCGCCTGTCGGCTCGCCTTCGACTTAGCAGCGGTACCGGTTTCCTCGCCGTTGCCAGCGCCGCCAGCACCGGAGTTATGTGTGGGAGGTGCGTAGGGTGTTGCGTTGTCGGTCTCAGCATCAACGTGGTCTAGAAGAGGACAGGGCGGGGGGGGGAAGGGGAGTGAAGGGATGCGTGACAGTGATGGTGCTGTTTCTGATGCCTGTCGCTCTTCCTTGAGACCGTCGCTGTCCGTTTTCCTTTTTGAGCCTTGTACTTAATCTGTTGGTATTGGTGTCCTCCTCACGCAGAGCGCCTGGCGTACGTGATGCGGAGAAGCTTGGTCCTCGGGGTAGGGTGTGGGGTGTTGCGCTGTCGGCCTCGGTATCAGGATGATGTGGAAGAAGACGGGGTGGTGGAGGGGGAGGGGAGTATGGGGAAGTGAGAGTGATAGTCCTGTTTCGAACGCCTGACGCTTTTCCTTGGGACCATCGCTGTCGGTTTTCCTTGGTGCGCCTGATACGTGGAACTGTTGGTTTTCGTGCCCGCCTCGCGCAGAGTGCCTGGCAGATGTGTTAGTTGGGCCTAGTGTGGTGTTTGTGTGTATGGAAAGGCGGCTTTTGCGGGGATGGGAGGGCGGGGCCTGTAGGGAGGGTGAACGGTGTACGTCGAGGCGGCATGACGGTGTCAGTGGGGGGGTGAGGGCGGCGCCTGTGGCGCGGTCTTGGAGTAGAGGGAGGCAGGTAAGATGGACTTCGTGCGGTAGTATGTGGTGCACAAGACGACGGTACTCACATTTGTTGGCAGTGTAGGCAACAGCCACTACATATGTCCACTTCTTATCAATGCTCTATTTTTCGGCGGGGTTTGGATTTCTTTCACGGTACAGGTGTTTTGGAATTCCCTGAGGATGTCGAAACAGGACTGAGCCCCGTTGCTGTGTCAGCTTCTGCCGGCCTCCTCTGAACCACACAACCTCGGATGGCGCCGTTACCGGGACGTTCGGAGTGGCGGATTGCCATTGCGCCGCACACAAATATCTGGGCTGTCCAGGCGACATCTGTCGGAAAAATCCCAGACGCGCCTATCGGTGATCGCGGTCCATACCGGTCATTCGTTCCCTGCCGCCTCCGCCATGCACCCGCGGCAGATATTCCGGGCCCCGCGCATGCCATTCGGCCCGTCGTGCTGGGGTCGTTGTGTCGTCGCTCACCCCCCCCCCATCCCACAACGACGTTTGCCCCGCTTGGCTTCCATCAGGTTTGTTGTCGGCCACGCAGATTCGCCCGCCTAGCGATTTTCCCTGCTGAGCAGGGCCGTGCCGGCAGGCGCCCGCCCATTGGCCGGGCGGGGCCGAGTTGCACCGAAGCGGCGCGCCTCCCCGACACGAATCGCCCAAGCGGCGCCCGAGCGGCGCGCATGGTAAAGATATTTCCCTGGCGTCACGCCGCCACCTCGTCGAATCATCGATTGGGAATGGGCGCCCCGGCGCGGCGGCGGCGCGAGCCGGGCCCCGCGCGCCCCCGTCGGTGGGGGTCGGTTGTGGAGGGGGATTGGCGCCCCTGCGGGCGGCGCCGGCCGTCGGCTCGCCGTCGGGCCCCCCCCCCGCGCCATGGGCCGCTCCCGAGGGGAAGATATTTGTTGCCACAGCTGTCGCCAGTTCCCGCGTCGGAAAATCTGGGTGGTGGTGCGCCTGCCGCCCCCGCTTCCAGGCACCGGCCCGCACCGGCCGCCGTTGCCGCACTGCGGGGTGGGCTATTGAGGGCCCCGCGGGCGGCGAGTGGAAAGCCGCCCCCCCCCCCGCCCCGCCGCCCGACCTGCCGGCCGCGACCCCCGCGCGTCGCACGTGCCGCGCGCGCTACGGCACACTACGGCGGCGCCGGTTGTATCGGCAGCCGCGGCCGCGGGCTCTGCACATCGGCGGGTGCTCTGTGCGCGTCGCGCCCGCCGCTCCACCCGCCGCCGCCGCGCGGCCCATTCGGCGTGCATCTACCCGCGGCCAGGTGGAGGGGCGGTCGAGGGTTTTGCGGCCGCGCACCGCCCGCGCGCTCGACGCCCGCCGCGCAGCTGCCGGTGGTTGAACGGACCGCCTCTGCACCACGCGGTCGTTGGCGTTGCGTCGGCGGTGCATCCATCGCCGTGTTGCAGCTGTGCGTGCTTTTTTTGTGTCAGTGAGCGCTGCCGACGCGCCGTGCCTCAGTGTGACAACGGGCGACCATCTCGGCTGGCGGGAGTGTTGGTACGGCGGTCGCATCGACGCGGAGCGACCAGTTTGTGGCTTGGTGCGGGGCGACGGCGCGGTTGGTCGGCGCGGGTGCTGGGACGGCGGACGAGGCACAGGGGCGGTCGCCGTTGGGGGTCCCACGCTGGAGGTTGACATGGAGTCGGGGGGCCACCTCCGCGTCAGCGACAGCGGCGATGAGGGCAATGGCAACATGTCGGCGGGCGCGTCGGTTGCCAACAAGAGCAAAAACTTGTCCATTGCGGACTTGGTACGTTGTCGACGGTCGGCAATGGAGGGGTGGGGAGGGACGTGGGGGGCGGCTGGGGGGGGGGTGGGGCGGTGGCGACGCCTGTCATAGAGGGGAGGTGGGAGGCGGAGCGGCTGAGGTCGGGCCTACAAGAGCGCACGGGACGGCGACGACCGTGCGGGCAATAGTCGGGGAGCGGTGTGGGAAGCGGGCGTTGCAGCGCTCTCGGCTCTGTCGCCGAGCGAGCTCGGGCTTGCACGGTGGGGGCGTGCAGCAACGCGGACGGTGGAGGGGTTGGCGGTGGAGGGGTTGGCGGCGTTGGTGGTGACGCGCGCGGTCGTCCATTGCGCTGGGGTTCTCGGGCGTGGCCGTGCCTGTCGTGGCGGTGGCGACTCGCCCGTCACGTCACCGGCGTGCCCGTGCCTGGTTGCGTCCGCAGCTCACTGACATTCGTTTCTGCCACGGTATCCTCTTGGGCTCTCCTCTTCGTTTTTTTTTGTTTTTTTCTCTTGCTCTGCTCTTTTGTTCCTCAGATGTCGTGCTTCCACCTGCCCATCAATGACGCTGCCAAACAATTGGGCACCTGCGTGACAGTGCTGAAGAAGCAGTGCAGGAGACACGGCGTCAAGCGGTGGCCTTACCGCAAGCTCGTCTCCATCGATAAGCTCATCGAAAAGATGGAGAAGGAGCAAACCACCGCCGACGATAAGGAGTATTACCAACACGAGCTCCACACGCTGCACCAGCGGAAGGAGCACATCTTTCGATCCGCCGGCAACGTGGCTGCTGCAACGCCGTCTCGCGCCGCCAAGGGCACTTCCTCTGCCACGTCGGACGGCGCTCAAACGCCCTCCTCCCCGGCGGCGCAGTCGCGCGCCGACGGGTCGGCGGCGCTCGACGCGACGCCCGCGCTGCGGGATCCGGCTTATGCGCTCTCCGCGGCGGGCACGCCGTTTGGGGTGCGCGGCGCCCCGCTGCCGCAGCCGCAGGCGGCGGCAGCAGCAGCAGCAGCAGCAGCGGCAGCGCAACAGCAGCGGATGGCGGCGGCGAGCTTTGAGCAAGTCCCCTATCGACTCGGCGGCATGGACGCGCCGCTCTACCCGGGCGCGCCCGCCGTCGGACAGCCGCCGCCGCCGCCGCCCTTCGCGGGCTTCCCTTATGGGATGCCCTTTGGGCCGGGCGGCTACCCGATGCCGCCGCCGCCGGGTGGCGTCATGCCCGGCGGCCCGCCTCCGCCCATCCCACCCACCCCGTCGTCGCGGCCGCCGGGCTCCTTCCCCGTGCCCGTGTGCGTCATGTACGGGTGCGAGTGCTTTTCGACGGGCGTGCCCACGTCCCAAATGCACTTTCTGTCGTCCATGCCGTTTGCGCCCCCGCCGCCGCCCATGATGCCCCCGGTCGACGGCTTTGGGGGGGCCCACCGCCCGCCGGGGGCCCCGCCGGCCGCGCCTGGCGCGCCGCTCAAGGCAGACACGCCGGAGAATGGCGGCGGTAGCGTCACGCAGCGGTTGCCAGCGACGAGCGGGGCGCCGGGGGCCGCGGCATTGTCGTCGGCGGCGCCCCCTCCCCCGCCCCCCCCGCCTCCGCCGCCACCGGGCGTACGAAACTATCCCGTCTATGGGGACCCCCGCGCGTACCCGTTCCACTTTGGGGCGGGGCCGGCTGGGGTGCCCCCGGCGTTTGGGGCGGGCACGCCCGGCGGCGCTGGCGCCGGCGCCGTGCCCCCCCCGTGGATGGCCGGCGGGGCAGGCGCCCGCGGGGCGGCCGCCGGTGGCGGCGAGGCACTAGCAACGCCGCACATCGGCGGCCCTGTTAGCGCGCCCCCGTCGACGCCCAAGACGCCAATTGGTGGCGGTGGCGGTGGCGGTGGCGGCGTTGTCGGCGGCGACGGGGGCCGCGCCGACGCCCGCGGCGGCGGCGGCGTGCGCCCGCCGCCGCCCGCCCGCCGGCCGATGCGGGCGGGCATGACGCCGGGCTCGGCGTCGGAGCACACGTCGACGCCGCGGCTCGGCAACACGCCCGCGCACCTGGCGGGCGGCGGCGCGCGCGCGGCCCCACGCCGTGAGCCGTCGGGGGAGGAGCAGCTCCACGGCGGCAGCGGCGGCGGCGGCGGCGGCAGTGGCGGCGGCGGGGTGGCGTCAGACCGGGCGGCCGGCGGCGCCGCGGCGCGGCAGGTGCCGCCGCCATCGGCGGGCGGCCGCCGGGGGGCGCCGGGTAGCTTGGCCGGCCCGGGCGATCGCTTTGGCGACCGCCGCCGGAGTTTGGCAGAGTCACCCCACAGGGGGGATCCGCCCAACGAGTCGACCGAGCTCCGCCGCGGCGCCCGGCAGCCGGCGTCGCAAGAGGATGGGGCGGGCCGGCGGGCCGGCGGCAACGGCGTAGGCGTTGGCGTCGGCGGCAGCGTCGGCGGCGGGGGCGGGGGTAGCGGCACGGGCAGCGGCTCTGGGAGCAACATGGAGCTCGGCAGTGGCAGCGGCTCGGCCAGCGGCGATGGGAATGGCAGCGGCGACGGGACGGGTAGCGGCGACGGCAATGGGAGCGGCGACGGCAGCGGGAGTGGCGACGGCAATGGCAGCGGGTCGGGCACGGGTTTTGGCGGTGATGGCGGCGGCGGCACCGAGGCGCCCGACGTGGCTCGCCACACGGCGGCGGCACGGATGCTGCCGCGGCACCGGTCGTCCAAGTCACCTGCCGACACGACTGCGTCGGATACCGGCATGGACGCGGCGATGAGCACCGTGCCGCCGGTGGTCAAGACCGGCGCCCGCCCGTCGGCACCGGTCGAGCCGGCCGGCCGCGACGCGCCGTCGGCAACGGCGGCGGCGGCGGCGGTGGGTGGCGGCGGCGGCGGGGGCGCGCAGCCGCCTGTTGCCCCCGCCCCTGCGCCGCCATTGGCGACCGGGGCCGCGGCGCACAAGCGGCCTCGGAGCACCAGCCGCCTCGTCGACGCCTATTTCCCTCATCGGGCCGGCTCGACAGAGGCGACGGGTACGGCCGCCGCAGCGTCGGGCGCGGGCCTCTTTCGGGGCACACCCACCGGCAGTGGTGTCGGCCATGCGGGTGGCGGCAGCGCCATTGGCGCTGGCGGCAGCGGCGCCGCCGGCATGGACGGCGCCGAGGCGCCGCGACAGAGCGGCCACGACACGGGCGACAGCGTGCAGGGGAGTGGCAGCGGCAGCCGCGCCATGTTTGCCCGCGGCGACTCGCCGCCAGTGGCGGTCGGGCGGCCGCAGGCGGGCCCCGCGGGCGCCACCACCCACGGCTCCCCGCACATTGGCAACAGTGGGCGCGGGGCGGCGATGCACGGGCACCACCACCACCACCACCACCACCACCACCACGTGCACCGTGGGGGTGCGTCTGGCCGACCGGTCGGCCCCGGCGGCGTCGTGGTCGACGGCGGCGGTGGGGTGGTGGATGGCGGGGGGCACCGCCTCGGCAGCGGTGGCACGCCGCTGGGCGGCGGCGGCGGTGGCGGCGGCGGGCGGGTGTTTGGCCCGCCGTCGGCAGCCGCTGCGGCGGACGCTGCCGCCTCTGCCGCCGCGGCCGCCGCCGCCGCCGCTCGGCGTGTCGCCGACAAGCGGGCGGAGCGCATCAGCGACCACGAGGACGCGGGCGAGGACGGCAGCGGCCACGGCGGGTCGGGGGCGGGCGACTCTGGCGACCTCCCCCCCGCCAAGCGCGCGCGCCAGTCGACGACCCCGCCGTCGGGCGACGCGGGCACGTCGGGCAGCGACGTGTGTGACCGGCGCGGCGCGTCGCTCGGCGGCGGCTGCGACGGCGGCGGCGGTGGCGGCGGGCCTGGCGGCCGTGCCGGCGCCGCCGGCGCCAAGGGCGCCACGTCCACCGTCGGCCGCGAGCGCCCGCAATTGGTGGCCGCCTTGGGGGCGGCGACGGGCAAGCGGCATCTCCCCCCGCCGCAGCCGCTGCTGCACGGGGAGGGCTCCAACGGGAGCAGCTCGTCGGCGTCGGGGAGCTCGCGCTCGGTCGCCGCCCGCCGCGTGGAGCGGACGACGAGCGCGTGCACGGCGCTGCGGTTGGCCTTGTGGACGGCCAACCGGGGGTTGGTCGTGACGCTCGCCACGGGCGACGCGGCGCTGCTGCGCTGCGTTGGCGTGCCGGCCGTTGGGGAGGCCATCCCGCTCTCGCACCGCGTGCTGGCCGACGCCGTCGGTGGCGGCAGCGGCGGCAGCAGCGGCAGCGGCGGCAGCGGCAGCGACGGTGGGACGGGCAGCGGCGGCGACGGCGGCGGCCGCCCCGGCGGCGCGCCCGCTGCGGTCGGCAGCAGCAGCCGCCTGTCGCATCTGGTCCCGATTGGCTTGCAGCCACAGAGCTACGCCCGCGCCGTGGCGGGCGAGCGCGTCGAGTGGACGTTTGGGGCGGGCGACCGCCGCTTCCTCCAAGTCCTCACCCCGGTGCGGGGCGACCGCGGAGACGTGTGCGCCCTGTCGGGCATGTGCGTCGAGCTGAGCGCCGGCGCCGAAGGGGGGCACGCCGCCGACGGTGACATGGTTGTGACCGCCTGAGCGTGGCCCGCGGCCCCGTGCGACGGGCGCGGCCGGTGGCGGTTGGGGGCGTGTGTGTCGGTGCCCCGCCTGCGACAGGCGGGGGCGACCTGCGTGTGTTGCACGACGGGCCTGCGCGTTTGCGCGGCGGGCCAGGGGTACCGGCGCGGTATCTGCGTGGTGCACGTGTATTTGTGGTGGACGCCATGGCGAAGTGGGCGCCTAGGCGGGGGCGCCCAGGGGGGGGGGGCGGGATTGTTTTCTTGTGTAGGTGGGTGATGCATTGTGTTTGTTGCCTTGCGTGCATGTGCGGGTGGGCGACGGTTTGTCTGCCGAAATCGCAGTCTTTGACCAGTGCAAGAGGCTGGCCACAACAAGAACGACGAGTGAGGCACGTGCACCAACGAGTCGCGCCTCTTGTTCCACAACTCGACGCCATCAATGGCAAAGCCCATCCCATCTGATCCACGCGCGTCGGGCCCGACGACGTCAGTGTACACTCTGGCGTGGTGCGCGTATAACACATACCGCGTCCGTCTCGGCGGGACGCCGCCGCCCGCCTATTGACCGCCCGCCCACTGGCGGTGGCGCGTCGGGGGCGCCCGGGCACTGGCCAAGCAGCGGCCCGTGCGCGTCGCCCCACCGAGCGACGATGCGGCGCGACGCGCGCGAGGCACCCGCGGCTAGCGCCGTTCCCCGTGCCCCGTGCCCCGTGCCCCCCTGTGCTCCGCGTCTCTCCCCCCCCCCCGCACCGGTCAACATATTGCGACAGGCGTTCCCCCCCCCCATCCCCGACACGCAGGGCCCTGTTCAACCCCCCCCAGCGCGCACCCCCCCCCGCCCTTACGACCACCGCAACCACCGCCGGCGCGCATGCGCCGCCGCCGACAGGGGCGTGGCATAAATCCACGGCGCCCAGAACACATAGGCCGCGGCAATGGCCACCAGCGCCACGCCCACCACCGCCCGCCGTGGCTTGGGCGGCAGCCCGTCCACCACCACCGCGGCGAGCAGCTGTGCCCACCACGCGGCGGGGATGTAGTGGTAGAGGAAGGTGCACCGTGTCACGAGCACGTACGGCAACAGGTTGAGGGCGTAGCCACAAACGCACAGCGCGCCAAGGCTGGCCGTGTGGTGCGCGCGCGACACGGGCGGCAGTACGCCACGCCGCCACCGGGGGGCGTACCAGACGGCGGCCCAGACGAGGAAGGCGGCCATGGCCACCACCGTCCCCGCTGCCACCGCCGGGTTCATAATCAAATACACTTGGGTGTTCTGGCCCGACGCGGCGTCAAACCCCCCGTGGTAGTAGATGCCGCGCAGGGACACGGGCCACGTGTACCACGCCGACTGCCACCCGTGCGACGCCGTGATACGCGCGTTGGCCCGATACATTTCACCATTGAGCCACACAAAGGAGCGCCAAAACGACGGTCGCGGCGCGCCCGGCTTGTAGTGGGGCCCCCCGACGAGGGCCTCCTGAAAGGGGCGGAGCATAAAGCCGTCGCCGTCGCCCGTGCCCGGCAACAACCAAAAGTGGACGGCAAACAGGGACACGTACAGGGCGGCGGCAACGACGGCGGCCACGGCCATCTCCCACACCTCGAGGCGGGTGGCTGCCCCCGTCGGCCCGCCGAGCAGCGACACGCCCGCAATAAGCACCGGCGTCGCCACGGCCGTGTACTTGACGCCGACCGCCGCAGCACCGGCGACGGCGGTGCCGACGAGCAGCCGCAGCCGCGCGACCGTCCGCCGCCGCGCCTTCCACAAGCGCACGGCGAGGTAGAGCGCGGCGACAATGTAAAAGAGCAGCTGCGCGTCGAGGAGGATGAGGCGCGACTCGACAACGACCAGGTGGTCGAGCGCGCCGGCCACCGCCGGCAGCGCCGACGCGGCAACGCCCAACCCGAGCTCCCGCGCAAGCAGGTAGGTCAGGGGCGGCACGCCCGCCCCAAACACCGCACTCGTCGCCCGCAGCGGCGCGTACACCTGCGCCCCAAACGCCATGCCGTTCATCGGCGTTTGTGGCAGCCGCGGCACCGCGCCGACCGCCTTGGCAACGGCGAGGAGGGTCAGCTTGCCGAGCGGCGGGTGGATGTCAAAGAGGTAGCGGCCGGCCCAGTAGTTGGACCACACAAACCGCGAAAAGTGCACCTCGTCAAAGACAATTTCGGGGGGGGACCCCAACCGCCACAGGCGCACGCCCAGGGCGGCCGCAAACAGGGCGCCGGCGACCGCCGCGTCTGGCACGCCCCAGGGGGGGGCCCCACGGCGGCGGCAAAAGGAGCGCACGCGCCGCGTCTTGGACGACGCCCGCTCGGAGGTGGCACCGTCACTGTCGGCGGGGCCGCGCGCAGGGGTCAGGCCGCCCCCCATCCCCAGCGGGCGCGCCCCCCCTCCCCGCACGTGGGCCGACCCCACCGAGGTGCTCGGCAGCAACGGACCGTCCTCGTCCGTCCCGTCGCCCTCCGCTTCCGAGTCGCCGGCCGCGGCGGCGGCGGCGGCGGCAGAGGCGCGCGCCCGCGCGGCGGCGGCCGTCTGCCGCCGGGCGGCGGCGCGGACGCCCAGTTGGGCGGCGACGAGCGCCGCAATGAGCCGCTCCTTGGCGGCCGTGAGGGTCGTCGCCATGGTACCGGGCGGGGGGGAGGGGGGGGGCGGCCGGCCCAAGCGCGCGCGGCGGGGGGGGGGGCCGGGGGGGGGGGGCCGACCGCCCGCAAGGGCGGGGCCGGCGCGGCGGGGGCGGGGGGGGACCCGGGAGGGGGGGGGGGGACCC
>Ga0115030_1000594_pt1 | contig 15202 bp, 22 predicted proteins | sample SidtaG_4_FD_87174 | JGI IMG/M metagenome (GOLD analysis project Ga0115030, IMG submission 87174) | Marine algal microbial communities from Sidmouth, United Kingdom - Sidmouth_Male1 metaG | ecosystem: Host-associated > Algae > Red algae > Unclassified | place: Sidmouth, United Kingdom | collected... | reverse complement strand
CGGGGGGCGCGGCCTCGGCCGAGGCTGGCAACAGAGGAGACAAGCGTAAGGCCGAAGAGCCTCCCTTATTTGCTGGTGTGGCCCCCAAGGTGGCCAAGCTCGCAACCGCGGCCGAGCACGGCCAGGTCGGTATGGCTCTCAAGACCGAACAGGAGAACAATCGCCGTGGCAGCAGCCATGCGGTGGGGGACAGCGTCGCCGTGAAGTCGGCCGCGGTCGGGGCCGACGCCGATGTCGTGGAGATGGAGGCCACGTACCAGTTTCCGGAAGGCGACTTTGCCCGAGCGCTTAAGGCCGCAGATGTGCTCGGCCTGCAGTAGACAACGCGCAAGCAGCGCGCGGCCCTGCGAGGTGCCACCCCAGAGCAGTGCGCCATTGCGTTCCTGCTGGCTGAGCGCTTGTTCGCGGCCAAGATTCGACAGTTGGCGGCCGCCAAGATTTATTGGGACCAGGCCCGCAAGTACCACCTCTACCAGAAGGATATGGAGTCCGCCGGGCCACACGGCATGGCCTATGTAAACTGCAAGGCCATCAAGCAAGCGTACAGGGGTCCGGGCCAGAAGGCAGTGATGGAGGCCTTGGGGGCCGAATCCGGGCCCGGCAGCGCGTCTGGTGCCCTGGCGGTGGTGGGCAAGGCCAAGACCGCGCCGGCCTCGGCGGGGGCACCGAGTACGGGTGTTGGCCAGGTCGCAACCGCGCCCGAGGGGGCTCCGGCGACAGAAAAGGGTAAGGGAAAGGCCGTCGCGGCCTCTGTTGGGGCACCAGGGTCCGGCGTTGAGCCTAACATGACAAAGACGGGCGCGGCGCCGTCGACGGACAAGGGAATGGCCGTCGCGACCTCTGTCGCGGATAGCGACGACGACGATGTTGTCATCGTAAGGTCATCTTTGCGAGCGAACACAGAACTACTCCCACAGCAACGACTGGCCGAGTGACGGCGCTGGCAGCGGCTGCTTCCGCTGCAGGCGTCCTTGGGTATTCGGACGATGAGAATAAGGGTGATGATGACGATGAGGAGTTTTGGGACGAGCTGGAAGGGGACGAGTGTTGCACTGTGTCTTCCCACAGGGATGAGGAAAACGACAGGTCTGGATGTACGACCACGGTATGCACGTGCTGGTCGTGTTGTTTCCCTCTTCGGGCGGCGTCGGTCGCTCTCATTTTCTCTCTTCATCGGACGGCCCTTGACGGGCCGGTGCCACTTCTCTACTCTCCTTTTTTAGCGATTAGCATGTGACATGTGCTCCGATACCGTACTGTTTGTTTCCTGCTCAATAAATCATGGATTGGGCTCATGGGGCGCGGCCCCTGTGCCCTCCTCTTTCTTGTTGCCTGTCCATTTTTTTTTGCTGCTTTTACTTCACTTTCCTTGTTCCTTCTCTCAATGCAGCGCAGTTTGCACGACTGCTGGTACAATAGTTTGACAGCGTGCCCATCTTTGTGTGGAACAGATAAAGGGGAGGTGAGTTTTCCTTCCTCTTCGTACGGGGATGACCGCTTCCGCGTGTCGATGGCTACGCCCGAAATCTACAGGAGAACCCACCCCTACCTCCCCCGCTCGACTCCGCTACACCCCCGCGCGTGACCACCAACTGGTTGTCTTCTCGGCGTCTTCCATGGATGTTTGCTGACCTTCTGCTGGCGGAGACTTATTGTGCACGCCGTGAGTTGCCAGATCATCGAGTGAGTTCGATTTCGAAGAACTGCGAGCACGCCCGTTACAGTCATCGACATTCTTTGAGCACATGTACTGTAACCAAGCCGCTGTAAAGCAGTAGCCCACTTCCGAGTCAGCACCGCCCTTCAGGTGCCGAAACAATGAGGTTCCAGATGTAACAGGTGCGATCGTTGTGAGATCTCGTGAGTTAGGTTCGAGCGGATCGAAAAGAGGGCTCCGCCTTTGATTGGACCAGAGAGAATGGCCGCCACGCGTTGGCCCCTGTGCTGTGGCCCGACATATGATTTCCAGTGCGTACGGACCGTTGACACCTATCAATATTGCTGTGATCCGGCCGATTTCCTTGCTAGACGGTCCTATGAGGCCCGAGATATGAGATTGACGTGTAATACCGTGAATGAGTCACACGTGACACGAGGTGGCCCGGTGAGTCGGATCAAGGCGGCGCCAGTTTTGATTGGCTGAGCGAGAATCACTGCCTCGTGCTGGTCACTTCGCCGTGACCCGCCGTCAGGAAGCCTGTGCGTAGGGACATCAGGATTCGACACGACCGGTCTCCGCGTGTCGTCAAACAGAAAGCGACACAGTAGTGGTCCTATGGCGGTCCGGTCAGCCGGCTCCCGCGAGCAGTGCCTGTCGAAGCGTCAGATGACTCTACGTTTTTGGTCATGTGGCGCAATCAGATTCTGTGGCTCGTTTTGCCGGAAAAATGAGCATGGCCGCAATAACACGGCGGACACGTGTGCGCTGTTGACTGCCACTGATCGCTTCGTGCAGGGCCCAATGACGCGTCACCAGCTACCCCTGGACGGGCCCGATTCAGGTAACATGGAGGATATCTCCCCGCATCCAACCAGCCACTCAGAAGCTCAGTAGACGGACATCAGGCACTGTGGGGACGCCAAGGAGTGACGGCCCCTCGCCAGGCAGGCCAAGATTGACGGTTGCGGGTGTGAGGCTGACAGCTTTGTCCGTACTCTCATGCAAGCAGACACTGGAGACACTGGACGTGACTGACTGTTAGCCTCACCGGGGCCTGGGGACACAGGCCCTGTTCCCAGCATCGTTTCGAAAGGAGGAGGTCCACTTCTGTGCTTTGGGACACACTGGCACCTCTGAGCCTGAGCAGCCGGCAGGCAGAGGCCCTCTAGAGGCCCCTTTCGGCCGGCCTCGCTCTGCACAAACCAGTGCAGTGCCGTCTTTGTCGGCCGGCATCACGCCCGCAATCGCATCACCGTCACCACCACCTCACTGCTGCGTCGACGCCACCACGCCCACTACCGTGCTCCCGCGCTGCCGCTTGTGCCCTACCGCGGCGCTACCTTTTCACTACGGCTGCGCGCGCGCAGCGGCCATTTCGATTTGACCGCAGGCACTCCCCCGACTAGTTCCTTCCCTTGCGCCCTACGACCTCTACGCTGTTACCGGCTGCCAGCGCGCTGTGTGTGCAGCTGTGGTTTTCGGGAACAGTGGAGCCAGCGCTACCATCCGGCTCTGTCCGAACTCGAGACGAGGTGCGCGCGATGGCTACAGGCACCCCTCCGTTCCGCACGACGCCTCCACCGACGCCGCCTCGCGTGCGTGTGGCGACGCCTCCCCCGCCGATTTGTACGAGCGCAGCTGCCGATAGGTCTGACAGTACGGGACGCGCGGACACCGTTTCCCACTCAGGGCCTACCGGTGGTCCTGCGGGACTTGCCGCCACGGCGGTCATGCCGGAAGCTGATGACACTGCAGCTCTGCCGCAGACGTCACGCACTCAAGCACGTGACGACACTCCCGCGTACACTCCTCGCCCGAGGTATGGACCGAGGGCCCCTACTATCTCCAAGGCAGTGCTTCAGCGGGGCAGGCGCAGCATCTGCATCGAGGGTAAGCGGTCGCAGAAAGTGAGCAGCAACATCGCTATGTGCCCTCGTGATTGTCCGTGCCCCTGGGCCGTCCGCCCCCCCGCACAGCCGGGCCGGGGTTGAGAGTGGATCCCACAAGGCGACTGCGCCTTTTGGTGCCGGACTGCTCAGCGGCGGGCGCATCGTCGTATGTGCTACGTCGGTAGGTGCGCGCTCACAGCCGGGGACGAGCACCCGACGTGCCCTCCGTGGTGCCCCTGCCCGTGGGCATCCCCGCGCCTTATCAAGCTCCCCCCCGACGAGCCTGGTGTCGAGGTCACCGTGTCGTGGGAGGACCCTCAGCGGGTGCTGTCCCAGCGGCGCGAGGAAGAGAGGGAGCGGGCACGCACAAAGCCTCCGTGGTGGGAGCGTTGCCTGTCTTTTCTGGACACTGAGGGCAAGCGCGAGGAGTACTGGGTGAACGCCAACCTCCCCGCGCCGTCGGTCTGGTGGACTCCCAAGGCGTTGGGTCGACTCCCGTTGCCTAGACGGCACTAGCCGTCCCCGCAGACCGGCCCATCAAGGCCGTCCACACGGTGGCTACATTCCCAATGTCGCCTCTCACCAAGACCTCAAGACGTTTTGGCCAAGACATGGCCAGCCTCGACAACAATGGGCAAGACATGGCCAGATTTGTCGTAAATGACGACCCTTTCAACAACGACCCAAAACGCCACGACGGCTACCCCAGCGTGGCGCTCACTCCGCCGATGGGCAATGGTAACGCGTTAGGCGATGCACGGCCTGAAGCGCCAGTTGGGGCCGACCGCATGCTTTCCGGGCGACTGGCCGAGCACTTGAAGCATCAACCGCTGCAGACAGAGGAGGACCGTTTGCGAGCCGAGGTCCTGCAGCTCCGGGCCGAGGCCGCCGCGTCGCGCGGACGCATTGAGGAGCACAGCCGACGGGCCAGAATCTACTCAACTGCCGGCGGTCGCGGCACGCGCGGCGTGTCCTGGATTGAAGCAGATTGAAGCTGAAGAGGACGTGGCCGACCGCTTCCGTCGACGCCTGCCCGCTGACATGAACCAAGTGGAGCGGCGGCGTGCCCGCTCGACGGCGGCCATCATGAAGGAGCTCCGATACAACATGTTCCCGGGTGTTCCTCGCTTTACAGAATGCTATCTAGCGGTGGTCAACCTCAAGATGACGGGCAACCCGACAGCTGAGCAGCTCATCAACGCGGAGAAGGAGAAGTACAACGGCCTGAACCCCTACGATGGCCTCAACGCGGCGGTTGCGGCCAAGCTCAAGTGCCCTCCGCTCATCAACGGGCGAATCCTCAAGGACACCGACACGTTTAGCGGTGGTGCCACACTAATGGCTTTGGAAAGCGCGGCGACCTCGACGGCGGCGTCACCCCGCGGGGGCCGCACGACTGGGAGCGAAGACCCGCTTTCTCCTGGCGTTACGGGGGACTCGGACCACGAAGACGGCAACGGCAACGCCCCTCTGTCTTCCACATTCCCGCGTGGTGAGCGCCTGTTTCAAGAGCGGCCTATGGGCAACAAGGCCGCCAAGACCACGTCTCGGGCGGAAGCGCATCTTATTCGGGAGGCGGCCGCCAACACGGCCGCCCTTGAGGCGCTGGCCGCGTCCGCTGCGCAACGCACGGCGTTGGCGTTGTGGTCGACGCCTGAGGCATCCATTTCAGGCGAGGGACGCAAGTGGTGGGCCAACGAGGTGCGACGTCGCTTGCAGGAGGCGGGGGACAAGGATAAGGACGCGCAGAAAGATCGTGACATGGACGAAGGTGACCTCTTGGTGGCCTTGCCGAGAGCGCCACGCCGCCAAGGTCAAGGAACGCGCGGGCGTCGCCGCCGGACATGTGATGAGGTCGACTACAACTCGGACGAGGTTGAGGAGGAAGCTGAGCGAGCAGCTGCGAGAGCGGGTGCCCGCGGCTTTGGTGGTTACAGCGGCGCTCGAGGCGGCCGAGGACACGGCCGTGGTCGCGGACGCGGCCGTGGTGGCCGCTGTGAGCGTGTGCGCACTGCTCGTGCTGTTGTATCATCTTCATCCTCGTCGACGCCGCCTCCTCCGTCAACTCGGTTGCGACGCGGCGCCACCAACGCGTCATCTACGACTGACGACGACGAGGACTCGGACCAGGCGCTCACCACAGGCCGCGATGGACGCGCAGCAAGTGAGCGGCGCTCTACGCCCATGGCCTCTCAGGTGACACCGTCCACACCAGTTGAGGCGATCGCTGAGGAGGCTGCGGAGATGATGGCGGCAGCTGCGCATCATGCCGACAGCGAGGAGGTCATGGCCGAAAACACAGACAACGACTATGACTTGGAGCAGGACGGCCGCTCGCGACGCGGCCGTGCCACGGCGCATGGAAAACTGCCACCTTTGCCGACGCGTCGCTGCCGCACCCCGGCCGGCACCATCGCCCCTGAGGCACACGCCACCGACGCTGAGGAATAGATGCACAGACGGCCGTCCTGGTCGCGCCCGAGACCAAGGAGCATGCCCGACTATCCAGTTGCTCTACGTTTTGCTTTTCTTCTGTATGTTCTTGTGCACATGTTCTTTTGCATTCTTTTTCGTGCAAAGTGATGCTGGTTGCCATCAGCCTTTGCCACAACTCTCTTTATCAGCATGTGCCTTGCGCGTCATGCCACGCCGCATAGAGTCCTCTCACCGTTTTGAAGCATCGTCTAAGGCCGGAGAATGGCCTTGGCGAATCTCTTCAATCGAGAAAATGCAGGCCCTTTTAATGCACCCCTACAATGGGCAGCCCCAGTAGTCCCAACACAGCTGCTGAGCAGGGGCAGCGGAGAGGCTTTTTAAGTGTCCTTCAGCGCCTTTGTTGTCACCAAACCGCGCACAGACCTCATACCGGCGTCGGTCGGCTCACTTGGGCCTGGGCGCCGGTGCCAAAGTTTTCGAGGAAAAAAAAACCCTGCCAAGCGGGAAAAAGAACCTTTTGGAAAAGAAAACGACACGCGCAAGCCGGCTAGTAGATGGAACGCGAGTTACCCACAGATGTAGGCCGACAGAAAACGGTCTCTGTCCTTCCAAAAGTGATCAGACAGGTCGCATATCATGTCAAAGTGGGTGTCCTCGTCCTTGGCCTCGCACTCGGCGCCATCGGTGTACCGCAAAGAGCCAGAAATAAGCTCGGGCCCGCCGTGGTCGCTGGGGTCTCGGCCTTGATCATCTGCGGGCACTGGGGGGCCCCAGACTCCAGGGCCGCGCGGCCCGTCATTGGCAGAGCAGCCGTGGCCACCTGCGTCCTCGTCGCGCCCGCCGTCCCATCCAGAGGCATTGCCGTCTGCTTGTCGACCCATCCCATCCGCAGGTCCCCCAGGTGCCGCTTTCATTCTTTGGTGCGCCAAGAAGCCGGCGTCTGTGCACTCTCTGGCCATGTTGTGCAGAATGGCCACTGTCTTGCCGGTGTTGACCATGCGCTCTACCGGTCGTAGAGCGTGCCGGACGCAGCACAATGCTGAACCGAGACGGCATCACCGCGTAGAGACGCTCGGCGTCCTTGCGGACGGCTTCTTGTAGTCGGTTGTACACGAGCAGCTTTCGGGTGTCGGGGGCGGGGTGAGGCATGGCAAAAATCGGGTAGCGGGGGTATCCTTGATCGGCCGTGTAGTAAAGTAAGCGACGAATCCGGCCGTTTAGTGTGTAGGACAGGCTCCGCGGCAACCACAAACCGGCGTTCACGTCCAGCGTAAGGGGGGACGAAAAAACAGGCTCTTTCGGGGGGGCGGCCAAGCGGTGCTGTCCGCGGCCTCGGATGGCCTGAAATGCCTGCGTGGGGCCGTGTGACAGTGTACACTGTCAAATAGGGCCCGCTGCCCGGGGTGGGCCAGGATCAGGGCTCGTCAGGGCCGGCACTGGGGGGGAAATCCAGTCCCGTCCACGGCTCATCCCCCTGGACGGAGGGACCTCCACGTTTCGTCTGGCGAGCTGAAGCGCGGAGGTGTGAACAGCCGAGTGAGAAGGCGCACGAGGCACGTATCACCCGCCGCCTGAGATGCTCGTCACGGCCCGAAAATCTGGAGCCCTGTTCGTCTGCGGTGATTACGGATTGGGCGATCCTAGCGCCTGCGGGGTCCCGCCAGCAGTGGGTCCACAGGTGATTGCAGATTGAAATCCAGCTGTGCGTTCAATCGGTGTCAGATAGACCCCACGTGGTGGCCGTAGCAGTCGTCCGAGGCAACAGGCATGCACCGACTGCGCTACGATTCGCTGTTGATTGGTTTGGAACGCTTCCAAATCAGCGCTCTTCGTCCGCATAGAGGGCCTCTATGCCGATCAGGGCCTCAGATTCCCGACCGCCTCCAAACCCCAGAAATGGGTGTCGGTCTGGAATTATTACCGTTCTGTAAGTCGTTACCTACTCTATGTGGAGGTGACCGCATAGCTACATTGCTGCACGAGCCGATTTCTGCATAGAACTGCCACGTTGTGCCACGTGAGAAAAGTGGAGGCAATATTTGTGGAATGCGACATTGTTGGCAGTGCTCTCAGAAACGAAGTCGACAGAGGACACGACTTTTCTTTCCCACGACCACAGCCACGCACCTGACCGACCTCTAGCGTCCGAGGTGGACAGCTTGATGCTACAAGAAGGCCGCCGCAGACTCGACTGCATCGCCGGAGCTGTGTGGATCCGCGGCATGGCTTGACTTGGGCGGCGCAGACGAGATCAGAGAAACGCCAACAACGTCCACATCGAGCCGCTTCCGAACAATTTGAGAGAGCCACGTAAGCAAACGTGTAGTTTTTTTATTGGGTGTCGAACTGGCGTCGAGCCTTTTCGAACTCATGCTGACAGAGGCCATGTACTTGTCAAAAAACGGGTAGGCTACATCTTTAGCGAAGCTTCTAGTAGGGATCCTTTCGTGATCTCAACGCTCTGACAGCCACGTTGCATGGAATGGATGGCCCTTGTCGGTTTGATGGTCACCCTCTAGGCCATTTAATTGGATGATTCCATCTGCACGCCCAATCATACTGATCCACGTTTCAGCATTCGATGGCTCACGATCGCTCTGGTACAGATGGATTTCACATGCAGGCGATTACAGATCCTTCCAAAAGCGTGTACAGCTGCCTTGGGGGAACCCCCACTGTATTCGACACAAAAGCCCAGAAATGGTCAGCAGCGCGCATATTTGCGGCAATTTCAGCACTGCGTCTCCGCTCTCTTCCGTCGTCTTGCCATCTCGCACCTCCGTCGGGCCTGTCACACCACCACTCAATCTTATTCACCGCACCGCAATGCTCTTTCTTCGACGCGCGCGCCGCATCCGCTCCTTTCTTTGCGCCCGCGCGTCGCATCCGCCTCTTTCTTTCCCCCCCCCCCTCCGCCTTTCTTTGCACCCGCGCGCCGCATCCGCCCTTTTTCTTTGCCCCCCTCCCTCCCCCCCTCGGCACACCATGCAAGTCGCGCTGCACCCACGCTCTTTTTGTCTCTGGATGCGTTCCACGTCCTTCTCCGTCCCCCCCCCCAGCCCCAGCCGGGGTGTTCACTCATCTCTTTTTCATTTCTTGAGGCATCTGCCGGCCTCCGCTGTCGACCTTTCCCTGCGTGTGGCGGCGCACCGGGTGCTGTTCGTGTTTGCCTTTCTGACCATTGCTTTTTACTAAGAACCATACGACAAAGATGAAGATATCAAATGGGGACCGACAATGGGGAAGCTACAACTGGAGAAAAGAAACGGACACAACGATATCTGGCGAAGAGAAAAGGGACAAAACGCCGCGGTGGTCAGAAGAGCGAAGGAACAGGACGACTGGCCGCCATTACAATGATGAAGCTCGAAACTCTGTGACAGCATCGAAAAGAGGCACTCCCTCAATGTACAACACGTATTCTCAATATTAAATCACATGATATGTAAATTACTCCGTCCGTCACCCCAGCAACATGACATTTCACACGAACAAGGTTCTTCACCCATTTTGCACGTTGTGTGGAAACGGCGAAGCAGGTGGTTAGCGTGACGGGAAAAAAATGGACAAAATGCACACTGAGAACCACTGCACCGAGCATGTTGCCAGCTTGTGGGGGGTGGCGCTCCGGCCGGTGTGTGGACACTGTCCAGCTCACTCCCACCTAGGCCAGGACCAGTGCTATGCCTCACAGGCAGAGAGTGTTCTCCGTATGTCCGACACGAAACAGGAGAGCACGACAAGCCGATAACCCGTGACCGTCCATTACGTCCGTGGAGGAAGGCTACGGCGCGGCAACATATGGACAATACACATTTCCCTCAGGGACGGAGGCGTCGGTATCATCCTGAATGGTGCAGAATCTGACCGATCGCTGGATGCTACGGAAGCGAGGGGCACATGGCATCCATTTCTCATTCATGTTCTTCGACGTTGAATGGGACAGAGCACCGTGTACAGTAGGTAGAAGCTAAATGCGAGCTTGTGATTGCGGAAGTTTTCCAAAATTGTGTGTATGTGTTTCTCACAAAAAGTGGAAGCTTCGCTACCTGGTCCCTGCCCTGCGGGACCTACTTGTTTCTATATGCGGAAATGAGAGCGCGTGTTGATGGTTATGGCCTTCCGAATTGAACCGGCCCAGACGTCCCAGTTGACTCCGCCGCGCTCGCGGCGTGTCGATGAGCAATCGTAGCTAAACCGTGACACGAAGCATATTGGGACCAGAATGTGGCCCAAATTTGCGGACGTGGCGGCAATCATCAAGCGAATAGGCGCCGAATTCACAATCAGCACGTGTCTCAGCTCATTTCCTCTGTAGCGCGGTGCTCTGAGCGGTGACATGTACGACCTCAGTGGAACTCGGAAGCGCTGGCACGGTCTGCGCTGCTAGGGGGAGAGCGAAGCTCGGCAGGAGTGACGTGCCTCTTCTTGGAAATCCACTCACGGCCGGGCACGTGCAGCCCCGATGACGTTGTCGGCGGCCCGACAGGCGAGCTGATTCTAGTTGGAAGCAGGTCAGCGGCGGTGGAGTGTATTCCCGCGCAATGCGAGCGCGGGGGTTTGTGGCTTTCACTCCCACTGGGGTGGCGGAAACCGCGGTCGCTCCAGCGCATGGAGCCCCGCGAGCACAACCTGACGGATGCTGTGGCGCAAAGCGAGTAGTGGGGGACACTGCCACTCTGCTGTACATGGAGGGGACATGCATTGAATGAATGCGGCTGACGGCGGCGGTGTGCCCAACTACGGCGCACGGCCCAGTATTAAAGGTGCCAGCACAACGTCGTGGGTGATGAATCCACGTGAGCTGCCCCAATCAGGTGACGAGATCAGACACTATACCGACAGAGACGTGTCTCGGCTGCGCTCCGTCCCAAAAGGCTACTGAGAGCACATGTCCACTGTTGCAGGCCACGATGTACTGATGAGGCGGGCCGCAGAGCGTGGCGGCGTTGATGAGAGATCAGTGTGGTGTTCGAGAGTTTGGGACCAGTTGTGAGCAGCCAATCAGACTCGAGCATCAGGGAGCCTACGTGGAAAAATATTTAGTTGATCCGTGTCATGAGACATCAGTGTTGCGCTGCAGAGCTTGGGACCAGTTGTGAGCAGCCAATCAGACCCGAACATCAGGGAACCTACCTGGATAGAAACTTATTTGGTCCCTGTCATGCAACCGTTTTTCCAATCATGTCGTGGGCGTTCGGGGAGCGATCCTGCGACTGGATTCCAGAGGTCCAGGCGCCCGACTCGATTGATGATGTTCCGGCACCGAGTTCGATTCTGGGCGGCCCTGGAGCATGGCGTAGGAGCAGCGCTCAGCCACCAGTGAGACTTTTCCGGGGGACTGGAGAGGTACCTCACGAGCCTCGCGATATAGAGAAGAGGATCCACTGAGAGCTCCACACGTGTGATGCAATTGAAGGTAGCAAAGGCCCGCTGGGCAAGTGGTTTACATGTTTGAAACCTTGAGGGCCCTGGATTGGAGGAGGGTCCCCGCGCCGAGCGAGAGACGTCAAAGGGTCCGCGCTGGATTCACATGGCCTAGAGGCAGGCTCCAACGAAGAGCCCAGGGGGCCACTATATTCATTGATCGTGCCACATGGCTGTGTGCCATCGCTCAACGACGCGCTCAGTGAGGAGCAGGCACTGTGCGACGGGCGCTTAACATGAGATCTCTGACGAGTGGGGCGGTCGGCCGGCGATTGCTTTTAGCACGGCTGACGCCCGCCCCCTGTGCAGGCTCTCGAGCCGTGTCGTCTCCCTGTGCTCTGGACGCTCCGTAGCGTGTTTGCGCAAGCTGCACGAGCACATGTGATCTCACGATCAGTGGTGAATTCACCCTCTGAACCTGGTGCTGCTCCCCGCAATGCTCTACGCGCTTCCCTTGTGGCAGCACACAAGGCCACGCTAAGGCGCACCAGCAGAGATGGCGGTGAAGACGTTGGGCCAGGCGGCGCTGTCGAAGAGGCTGCTGAGCGGCCTGTTTTCTCGGCCGAGGCCGACGCTAAGCGTGCGCTGGCCATAAATGGTGCGGGAGACCTCGAAGCCGTCGAGGCCGTGTCCATAGCAGAGGCATTTGTCCCGCATGTCCTGGCTAAAGAGAAGACTGGTGCTGGGATAATGGCCACCTACAAGGCCATTGACGACAACGGTCGCGAAGCGGGCGACAAGGATTATGCTGAAGACCTTATGGCCCTCAACGAGGCAGGTACCATGAATGTCGGCGCCTCCGCGAGTCGCCGCCGTGTGAGAGGCTCGACCTTCATGGGGAGAGTCGCGGCGGCTTCTGACGATGCCGGCACCGGAACAAGGACAAATGCCGCCGCTGGCCTGTCGATCTGCTTTTCAGAAGGTGACAAAAATATAGAGGAGATCGCGGCGGCCTTGGACGTGGGCGGCACCGGGACAAAGAGCAAAGCCGCCGACGGCGTGTTCAAATGCGAAGGCATGCACGGAAAGAAATTCAAGGTGAGCGCGAAGCAGCCGCGGGCGCGGCCGTGGGTGCCTTTGTCGTTGGCAAAGAGGGTGACGCAGGTGACCTGATGGCCAAGAAGCTTGGGGCGTCCGAGCTCAAGCTGGACAAGGGGTACACAGAAGCCCAGTTTGAGGGCTCTTTGAAGACCGTGAACATTATAGGCACCGTTGCGGCCCCGCTGAAGGTTCAGTTGGCCAACATCCAGGCCATTACCATCGACGATCGCACGCGCGCCATCCTGATGTCTAGAAAGCAGCACTATGTGCAGAACCACCTCTGCCGGACGGCCCAGACCTACCGGGGCGCGCTACGCTGGGCCGCGGACTGCAAAGCGGCTTTGGACGCCATCAGCAGTCATGCAAAGGGTGTTCTCCCGTCTACCGCGGTGGCCTCGACGCGTAAGGCCACGCGTTCGTTGTGCAAGCTATGCTCGGTTTCACTCACAACTGATTGGCAAGCTGGCTCCGCCCCGGAGAGCGATGCTCTTAAGGCCGGCGCGGCCTCACACGTAGATGCCACTGACGATGATTGTGACGAAAACATTGTCTTTGTCGGCCTCTCTATGGATGGAGACCGTGCCTTTCTCAATATGTCCCAGAACAAGGCCGAGAGTGCGGGCAAGCCAGAAGAGGACAAGGTGCGTGACGCGGGGGAGAGTGTGTAGGACTAAGGGACTCGCGAAACCAGACGACGTCGTCATGATTTCTTTTTTCTGAAGGGAGAGAGAACGTGTCCCTCGCCGGGCCGCCCACGAGGGCCCATGACAGACCGCCTTCTTCATCGTTTTGTTTCTTTGCATTGACTTTCTGACGATGCGCAGGTTGGTGGGGAAAGAGGGGGAGGGCCCGTACAGACTCCACGAGCTTGGTCGTCCAAGTTTCTTCAGATGGAATGCTAGCGTGGGGTATGGCCTCGCCGTGTCAATGAAGAGACGATGCTCCGAGCATTAGTTTGCGTCTCGCCATGGTTCTCACTCCCACTGTCTCCCGTGTGCACCAACTAAAGTCGATGAAAGGGGGCCGCAGATAGCAAGCACGAAGACAAGGTACAGGATGGCTCTGTGAATTTTTGTTTTCACAACTGGCGGCGCACGGTACCCTCCCGCGCGCTGCTGTAGCAATGTGAAAGCAGGTCATACGCACTTGAGGGCGGGGCGGGCGCCTGCCACCGCCTTATTCCTACCGTATCCTTGCTTCCAGGCCTAAGGTGCTCGACCACACGCGGAACACAAAGTAGCGAAGTCGACGGGTGGCTCTGAGCGCGTGTTGCGCGTTATGATGACCAAGATTGCAGAAGATCAAATTGCACTGGAAAGTAGTCCCCAGATGCAATGGTATGATTAACAAATCAGTTGACAACGTCATGTCATCAGCATCACCTATCTTCCGGTGGAGTCGCGAGGCGCATCTATAGGAGAGAACGTCTCGTGCAAGGCCTTGGGACGCATCACAACGAACTTCACTGCGGTGCGATGCCGTGGAGACGTATGGAAACTGTGCGCAGAGGTACGGCCACGCCCGAGATCGGGAAAATTGATACGAGCAGCGCCTGCCAGGGACACGTATGCTGTGCCAAAACCAGTGCGTGGACACCACTGAAGTGGCCAACGTGGTTTCCGTATGTTTTCTGTCGTCCCACCGCCGCAGCAGCAGCAACTTGGCCATGATACGTCATGAGAGCACCTCGGTTAGGCCCTGTGGTGTTTCAGACTGTCATCTTTCACGAGTCTTCCGTCGTTTCTTTGGGACGAAGACGCTTGTCGTGGCCAAGCTTGGGCCCGGAAACCTCGTCCTGAACGAGGCGCGGCGCCAGGCGTGGCGCTGCTCATCCAACACAACAGCTGATTGGACATTATCACTTCATCCCGACAGTGGTGTGTGCGAGCTGAAGACAGTGGTGCCTCCGTATTGGGCTTCCTCGCACGCAATACGTTGACACACGCGGGAGGAGCTCGGTGGGGCAGAAGGGGAAGCGTGTGGAGACTGTCGCGTCTATCTCGGGTCTGCAACCGTCCGACAGGTGGCGCATGCTGAGGGCTGCACCCCGGGACAATCCTGGGGCGCCATCGTCGGCAGCCGTGCCCACCTGCATCTGGATGCCATTTGCTGCATCTCAACGCATCTCGAGCGCTGTACACGAGATTGGGGCAGCTCTCGACGAGCTCTAAGAAATATATGTTTGCATCTTGTCGTCATTTTCTAGTCCGTATATGTCATTTCTCTGCTGCAATGCCCTCGGCCGCGACCGGTCGATTCTGAGACTGAGAGCGTGAGGACTTTGCCGCCAACCCGACCCTAGGGCAGTCCATAATGATACCAAAGGCAGGCAAATGCGTGCAACTATCCGGCCATCCGCAACAACTGTGTCGGCTGGAGTTCTCTGATCCGGTTAGGACAACATTTCAACTGCATCTCAAGCATTAGGGTGGGTCCTCAATCCACCCCAGTGCGTCCAGTGGCCCAAGTGAGCGTTGCCATGCCTGTAAACAAATACGAGGAACGATTTTTGACCACGTGCTGGGGGCTACAGAAAGTAAATCGAGTCCGTGCAGGACTGATTGCAGATGATTCGTTGGACCTGTGGTCTAACAATCGCCAATCACGCAGGTGTGCCTCCTCGACACCACCAGAGAGACCCACAGCGAGGACGGGCGTCCCTAATGCGACCGCGATTCTGGGTTGAACAGCTCTCACGGCCAAGACACTCCCGAATGACTTAGCCTGTGCGCGAGCCTCAGGAAAAGGG
>Ga0115030_1000593_pt1 | contig 15205 bp, 20 predicted proteins | sample SidtaG_4_FD_87174 | JGI IMG/M metagenome (GOLD analysis project Ga0115030, IMG submission 87174) | Marine algal microbial communities from Sidmouth, United Kingdom - Sidmouth_Male1 metaG | ecosystem: Host-associated > Algae > Red algae > Unclassified | place: Sidmouth, United Kingdom | collected... | reverse complement strand
GGGGGGGGGGGGGGGGGGGGGGGGGGGGGGGGGGGGAAGCGGCCGCCACTGCGGCCGCGGCGGCAGCGGCGTTGCGTGATCGACATTGTCATTCGACTAATCTGATTGGTCGCGTGTCAGTCGTTGATTGGCGCTAAATTGGATTCACATATCAGCATCCGCCAAATAGTACTGAAACACATGCCCAGAATCGGTGGTAAATAATTTGCGCAGATTATGCCAGAAACCGGCACAGCCGGATGCGTATCCGCCGCTGAAGTGCTCCCGTGGTGCTACCGTCTGCCACACGTTTAGCCTCCCGGCGCGACTCTCTGGCGACACTTTGTCGTATTGTGTCGCCATTGTGTCGCCCATGAGGAACCAAAGAGTCACCTTGGGCACGACCGCCGACGATGAGCGTAACTTAAGAGGCTCGCAGAAACACGTCGGGCTCAGGCGGGCGCGGGGGCGAGCTGAGAGTTGCACTCCAGGCGACTCTGCAGCACTTCTCGACGGGGTCGTCGCTGATCAAAAGTCGGGGCCCTTGAGCGACCGAGAGTACAGGAGCAGCAACCAACGCCCAGCTTTTTTCAAGAAACACCGTCATTACAGGTGAGAGAGGCCGTCCCCTTGCCGACGGGCACGATAGGAGGGCGGAGGAGGGACTTGCAGGGGAGTGCGGAAGCCTCGTTGCCGACGGGCATGTGGGGAGGGCAAGGGGGGAGCGCAGGACAGACGAGTGAGGCCGTCCCCTTGCCGACGGGCACGAGAGGAGGGCGGAGGAGGGAAGTGCAGGAGAGTGCGGAAGCCTCGTTGCCGACGGGCATGTGGGGAGGGCGAGGGGGGAGCGCAGGACAGACGAGTGAGGCCGTCCCCTTGCCGACGGGCACGAGAGGAGGGCGGAGGAGGGAAGTGCACGAGAGCGTGGCAGCCCCGTTGCCGACGGGCATGTGGGAAGGGCGGCGGGGAAGGAAAGTACAGGCGAGTGAGGCCGCTCCCTTGCCGACGGGCACGAGGGGAGGGCGGGGGAGGGAAATGGGGGCAAGTTAAGGCGGATGAGGACGTCCCGTTGATGACGGGGACGAGGGGAGGGCGAGGGAGGGCAGTGCTGGCGAGTAAGGACAGGCCCAACGGCCGTCTGTTTCAGCCCCTGAGCATACCAGAAGTGCTGACGCCAGCCCCAGGTTAGGGCGTCATCTGCGATGACGGCTGAAAAGGTCGGCCGATGGGGATACGGCGATGACCGTCATCGCCTCCAAGAAATCCCCAGGTGCCCCTTCGTACGGGTGGTACAGACGAGCGGTGGGGGGCCACGGCTTGGAGGGACGAACGAGACGGGGCACTACGACGCGGCGATGCCCACAAAGAGCAAGTGTCCCCCGCGACGTGCAACCGGTGAGATCCGGTACATAGGATTGGGGCAAGTCGGACCGACCTGCAAAAGGAGGAGTCACTCGGAAAAATGCGTCGAGGGGTCGACCAACGGCAGCCTCTTCCTGAGCTGCTGCGCCAAACGGGCACCAGCTGAGAGGTCTCTGGAGCTGGCCTGGCAGCCCTGGGATGAAAAAAAATCGAAGGGGCCTTCGAGTGACATGCTCAAACGGACGGCTGCGGTCTGCTCCCTCGAAATGGCCACGCCATCTCATTTGTTTGCCCTTGCACGAAACTGTCCAATGATGACCACGTGAGTTCCTCTTCTCGGGATGCATCCCCTGTAGGGCCTATTTGGCCTGGTGGTTCGTCCTAACTCAGTCCTATCTCACTGAGCCCCCCATCCTAGTGCCTCTGAGTGGGAATTCTCAGCGACACGTGTGCCGTCAGTGCTTTCTCGCAGTCCCCCCGGGAAATGCTTCGCGCAGCACAATAACCTGTCAAGAACCATGGCGGGAAACATTCCGCCAACCCCTCCGGGAAAGGTCGGTTTTGCACAACACACCTGATGCTTCTCAACCAATTGGGGCCTGCAGCAGATGGGCTGTCTAGCGATGCGGGAGCCCACATGTTGCGCTCTCCTGTATACTCAAATTGGAATCGCCGATAATATCATATTTGATGTCTGCCTGAGACAATGGCTGTCTGGCTACTCGTGCGCGATCGAGCGCAAGCGCGCTATAAGTGCGCCGAGCGCTACTTCGCGCGACGCGAAGGTCTGTCGCCGAAGTCGGGATGGAAGGAGTGCGCCAGGAGGTCCATGTTTGCGCGGGTAAGATTCCTGGGGCACCTCTTGACTAAAATTGTCTAATCCGTCGGGCCCAATGTTTCCCGAGGCACGATAACCTGTAGATGATGCCACCGTCCTCAGCGGTCTCCAGATGCGCGACTGTCATTGGTCGAGCGTCCCGCCCGATTTCTGACAGCACCTTTTCCCCCGCCGCGTCGGGAAAACTAGGAGGGCCCATCTTTTAAGGATCTGCCATAGTTCGACGAGACATGCTGAGCTGACCGGCCAGCAATAAGGACGCGCTGCTCAGGTGACTGGCTGGAGGGGTACGCTACCGAGAGAGACACATTCTTGCTAGCATGCTGCCAATGTACGAAAAAGGAAGAGGAAGGTCCCAGCCGAGAAATCAATGAGAAGACAAGAACTGAGTACCAGGCGGATAGCCGTCATCAGCGCTGCGGTCGGCGCTTGTCAACGCGGGTGCAGGTTTTCCTTTGACGACCACCGCCATTGCGCCGACTGCAGCAGAGGTGTCCAGGTACTCTTTCGGGTCATCAGCGCCGTCGTCCACCCCATAGAGCTCAACCGTGTGCGTGCGGCTGTACAAAGAGGCCGTCGGACCGGGCAGTATCGAAGACGGCACTTCCGGCACCACGCGAGAGTTGCAGTACACGAAAAGGAGCTTGTGCAGCGTTGTGTACGACTTAAGTGGCCGCAGCCGGCTCTGGGGGTGACAAGCATTTGGAATGGAGCACTTTTCGCAGCTGGCAGGCGTCACAATAAATTTCAATGAATAGTTTTGACAAGTGTACATGATATGGTTAAGGTAAAGTATATTACAGAAAAATGTACCACCCCTGGTTTTGTAACCATTTTCTATCTGTTGGAGTGTGTGATTTCTGGGAGCACGGCTGTCGGTACGCAGTGTATCACAGCTTGAATTGTGGCTCAGCTGCCTCGAGGAAAAGATTACTAATGTCTACCTTTTCATCAAACGAGTGTGCGGGAGGCCTCCCGCATGTATATAGGGTTAAAGAGTTATGGGGTTTGGGGGACGGAGGGGGGGGTGAGGTGCGGAGAAGTAAGGGGTGAAGCAAATGCAACGCGAAGGGCGGGAGAGGGGGGGAAGGGGAACTTGGGAAGGGATGGATCGACAATTTCCCCAAGGAGACGGGCCGCGCCTCTTTTTCGCAATAACCCTCGACCAGCGCCCCGCCGCAGCCGTCGTAGGGTGCCGCCGCTGTCGCGACGGCACCCGTGCACCCGCGGCCCGCTGCCTCGACCCGACACACCATTTTTCACAGCGCTGCCAGCCGGGGTGGGCGAATCTGTCACGATGTCGTGCGGAAGACAGTCTATTTCGCCAGCGTCTGACCACACCACCTGTGACGGCAGTTGAGAAAAAAGCCAGATGGCAGAGCCGGCGCCTGGCCGACTTTGCGCTGCTGCCATGACTATTACAAGCGGCGTCGGGCGTGTCAGCGCGGTGGTCGTGCCATCCGCGCACGTCCACTCGATCGCCGACGTGCGGCCGATAGGTGGGGTGCACAGGAGCGCCTTGTGTGCAAGGGAGCTCCTGGTGCTCGGTGGCGCATGCAACTGAGGGGTAGAGGCAGAAACTCAGTGTCCAGCCGCCTCAGCCGTCAACGGCCGCGCCGTCTGTGGCGACTCCCCCCCCCTCTCCTGAACCGGACCCGGCAACGGCACCTGGCTTGCACACGACCGTCGTTGTGTTTGCCCCCAGAAAGCAGCCGACCAAGTCACAAAAGAAGCCCACGTCCACATCTCCCCCGTCGGCGTCGCTCCCCGAATGAGGCCACACACAGTCGTTCTCCCAACACTCCCTCAGTCCCGCATGTTGAAATGTCTCTCAACAGTTACATTTCGCTTAAAACTGACAACTGAAAAGTCAATTTTAGTGCAAGGAAGTACACTTTCGTGATCTTGTTCAAACTGGGTGTGGACCACCACGCTGCATGCGCTGTGAGAAGCTGTCTAGGGACGCCCTCGTGAGATACATTTTTGTTCTTCCCCCCCGCTGTGATCAAGTTTGGGCTCGTTCAGACCCCGAATGCTGACGTGGCTCCTCCAGCGGCTGTTGGAATGAGCTCGAGTGCGTCTGGTCTGACCAGGAGTAACGCTTTGTGTCAGGAACTCTGCCACACATGTGCCAAGGGCAATTGGTGTTCATAGGCTGCCTGGCTAAGAGGCACATGCTTGCTTGATACAGACCAATGAGCATCCAGAAATGAGTATCGTCTGCAAAAGCTGTCGTCAACAGTCCTCCACAAGTTACCCTCCCATAATCGTCTGTGAGAGGGGCTGTGTTCTCATCTGGAAAGATGGACCACGACAGCACTTTTGTCGGCCCAGTGCGGTGCGCCTGGCCGATTTTGTGTGAACGGTCTTTGAGCGCCGCGGTGCGCGCTCATGCCCGAGCCACCCCTTGGCGTTGTTTTCCGGGATGCGGGGAATTGTGTCTGTGGCCACTTGGATGTGATGCTCTTGCAGTGAGAGCGAGACTCATCGAGTGCAACGGCCACAGAAGCACCGCTCTCATTCCAAGTGTGCAAAGTATCTAGTTACCTCACAGTCACTGTTCGGAGCAGAATAGGAGTCAGAAGCAGCGAAGCACAGAGAAGTCCGATGTAATTGACGGTGTATCTTTGTTTCGCAACACAGCAATCAAGAGGCCGGTGGTTGCCCCAGAATTGTGACAGATTTGCTTCGAACCGAAATTTTCCGCATTGGAAATCGGATTGAGGGTAGCCCAGATGGGAACTTTTGTGGCCCGATTCGATTCATTGGACAGCAGGCCAGTCTCCGGCGTCGTGTCTCGGACCGGAGCACCGCCACCCTCCCGCGCACCGTGGAGTATTCGACGTCCTTCTTCCTCCCGACGCCTGTCACCGTCACGGTCGGCGTTCTCCGGTCTTCCTTTCATCTACCCGGACTGCTCTATTCGCACAGTGTGATAACTATTGGTAAGCCTTCGCTCGCTGTTGGTGTGCTGTCACTCTATTGCATCCTGCACGAATACATGAGGCATGTGAGCACCTGGATCCTCGGCATGTACAGCACTTGTCGTGATCCGTCGTTTCCTTTTCACCAGACGCGTGGGTGACGTTGGGTAAATGAATGTGGTTATGCTTTCTGTCCGCTTTGATGTCCCTCACTACTCATTCAAGATGGCACCCCCCGACCTTTCCATTGCTGGGCTCAATCGATGGTTCGCTCCTGCCATCCTCCCACACTTCTTCACCTGGTGCTTATGATTGCAGCGTGTAGCTGATCAGCCGATCTGTGAGGTTCCCGTTGGGTTTGACGCTGACGCAGCAAGAAAACTGATGTGCTCGTTGTTGTTCCTTCTTGGTAGACTCTTTTGATGCTCTTTCTGAAACAAGTCAAGAAGGTTTGGTATGCTTGTGCTGCCTTTCCATGGAGGGTGAGCTTCCTTAAGAAGTGACGTTGGACGAGCTGACGGGGAAGGAAAGCTGTTCGGTGCAAGTGTGGCATCTTCCCCTGACGGCATCTTCCCCTGACGCGGCGTCAGTCGACATCGCCGAAGAGGGGGGCGCTATCTATCCGTGTCTTTCGTTGACCTGTTCTGGTTGCTGCTTTTCCCGACAGTGACTTGTCACCCTTTCTCTATTCAATACGTTCTTTTTTGCAGCTCCTTCCACGCCGGCGGCGTGCAATAAAGAGTAAATAGTGGGCTGGGTTCTTGCGTGGGCGTGTCATACATGCATGCGTTCGGGAAAAGCGGTGCCGCCGATACATCGACTTCGTCGCTAGTGCAGGTGGGCTCCCGTCGATTTAACGGCTCCAAATCACTCTGAGCTAAGCTTAATAACGCGTGTGAAAAAACATCTCGTGGACGAGTCACAGTAAGACAACGGGGGTCACTTGAAGAAATTCGTTCCAAGTAGCAGTATGCAAGTCGCATGCCGTCGAGAGAAGTCCGGGCATGTGAATAATCATGTTTAGTTTAAATGCCACGTAGGAATTAAATGTATCCAAGTTCTCTGTTTCCAGGTGCTTCCGTCCACTCGCTTTTCCTTCACGAGAGACAAACCGTGCCGTAGTGTCGTGCCTTCGCGCACACATCAGCTACATACATGACGTTGTCCGCCACGTGCGCACGCTGGTGGAGTACGCACCCCCGTCAAATCAGCAAGAGCAGCGCAGCGCTTGTCACTGCACTGGAGCTGCTGTGACACACCACTGCAATCCATGCAAACGTTTTACAATTTTACATTGCAGAACAGCAGACCACATGTACATTCCGTGTTTGCATTAACGGCGTCACTTCGAACTCACGTCTGATGCCTCACAGCTGGTATGGAAGAAGAACTATGAGTAATCTTACACTCTCGCGGCCCACGAAGCACTCACACTGCGTGATTCTGACGACGTGGAACGGCTCCGGCAACAGCCGCGGGCCGCCATTCAGCGGCGGCAACAGAATGTGCTGGATGGCTGGGCGGGCGAAGCGGGTGTTCTGCGACGCCGAGGGCTGTATTTAGTTCGTGTACGCCGAGTTGCCGCCACGGTGCTCATCGTCCAAGTAGTCTTCGTTGTCTCCCACTGAAATGCGGGGTCGGACGAGTCCCGGTCGTCCTGGTCCGCAGGGCCCGGGTCTTTGGAGTTGTCGTGTTCGTTTCCGTTGTGTTAGTCGCGGCCGTTCCGGTCACGATCTCCGCAGCCGCCCCCACCGCCGACACGACCGCCGACGCCACGAACACCAACGGCGATACAGTCACAGTCGCCGCCGCCGCCGCGCCCGTCTTGGCCAACCCCGCTGCACTCACTGGCACCAGCACCATTGCCGCAGGCAGGCGAAGCAGGCGAGGGGGGGGTAGCGGGTGGGCCCTGACGCCGCCAAGAAGTTGTCCGAGTGGGCGGAGCCAAGGTAGTCCGCTGTGCCGATTGTGGGCGACAGCTAGATTCCAAGGCGAGGGAAAAGGAGGAGGAATGATAAGACAGAAAACGGCGAGCAGAGGCAGCCCCTTGTGTTCTTTGAATCTGACGTTTTGGCCTCTTCATGCACTGGTTACCTATTCCCACCCCCACGCGGCCGCGTGGGTCCTCAATGCCCGCGGCAGAGCGGACATAGTCCAGAGCAGAGGAATCGAGCTTCGTTTCGGTGGGCTACGTGCGCCGTCTGTCGCCGGATGCGGGCTTGGGGTCGCCCTGTATGTCCCCTTCCTTCGTCGCGCGCGACGGAAAATACAGGCTATTCGTGGACGTGCGGTACCTCAAACGCTTCATCCGGCCTCGCAAGTTCGAGTACGAGCGGCATTCCGGATTCCTGTCGTCATTGTTGACCACCGATAACCTCGCCGCCTGGGAAGTACGGGACGCGCTCTACCACATCCTTCTTCATCCCACCAACCGAAAGTACTTCATATTTACTGTGGGCGACGTCTTCTACGAGCCGCACGTTCACTTCGTCGGGTTGCGCCTCACCCCGTGGGCGTGGACCAAGTTCCTGCACCCGGTCGTCGCCGCGTTTACTGAGAGGGGCCACTAAGTCAAGGCGTACATCGACGACTGTGAGGCGACGTGGCGGCGCGGTCATTTCTCCACAGCCACAGACGCCATCGACACGGGGGTGGAAATCCTGGCCCTGCTTCGGTCGCTGGGGTTGCATGTGCACCCTACGGATGGAGTGCACACGGGCCCGCGCGCAGTATCCTTTCTCGGCTTTCTGTTCGAGACGCACAGGAGACAGCTACTGCTACCGGGATCTTTTCTGGACACGATAGTCTCCGTCGCTAGAATGCTGCTGACTACCGCGTTCAGAGATGGACACCGTATGAGGCACCACGCAATGATTCGGCTCACTGGTACAGCGGTCTCGCGCTGCCTGGCGGTTCCTTTGACGCACCCCTTCTTGCGCAGAATCTTTGACTCCAAATGCTGCGTCGAAAGCGTGGGGCCGCTGGACAGCCCGTGACCGCTTGGTGGTTCCCGTCCCTCCGTTCGCAGCCGCGGCTATGCTCGTCTATCCAACGTATCAGTGGAGGACGTGCGCTGGTTGGCGGGGCTCGGGACCGAGCCCGGCGTCGGCCTGGCACTGTAGGAGCCAACGGTTGGATTGCTGGAGACCGACGCATCTCCGTACTAGTGGGGCGGACATCTAGGAACGCTTCTGGCAGCCACCGCCTGCTTCACCCTGACACAGCCGGACCAGGATGAAGGCCTCAACGAGGAGGTGGTAGAATGTTTCTGCATCAAGAACTTCAGGCGGACACGGTTGCGTTCAGGCAGCCGGCTGAACGTAAAGGTGAAAAACCTTTTCAAGAAGCACGTCATCAACAGCGCTACGAGCCGCTCCCGCGCCTTGATGGAAAAGATTCGACGATTGTAAGTCGTCTATGAGTCGCTGGGTGTCTCCCTCGAGGAGTCTTGGCTGCTTTCTGTTGCGGGCTTGTGGGCTCACTTCTATTTGAGCATGTGCGCCCGCGACCAATTATCGTTAGGCGCTATGGTGGGCACGCGTCTGGAGCAGAGATGGGGAGCGACGACAATGGACATGTTCGCGTCGGCGCTCAAGACCCGTTACGCTCGCTTTATCTCTCGGATGAGATCACCGGGGTGCGAGGTCGTCGAAGCCTTCTCGATCGACTGGGGAGGGGTACAGACCCGTTGGACTTTTCCTTCTCTTATCGATGCCCACCGCGTGTTGAACAATGTCGTGGCTGACGATTCTACCAGTCTGGCAGGCGCAGGTCTGGTGGGCAGACCCTGTTTCAATGGCGCAGAATTATTACCTCCTATCCCAAGGTGACGGCAGATTCATACCGGATAGCACGCAGGTGCCGGCACGGCACCCCAAAATTCGGATGGCTGACTTTCGCTTCATCGTCGGCGAGCGCCCTGTGTCTCATGCTCCCGTGCATTCCGAGAATATTTCGACGGGCGACCGCTCCATCATTGCGCCCATGCCTCGTACGAGGTCTCCTGCGGGCGCCCGCGGCGGCCCTCGGCGGCATCTCCACCGCGAGATGGTGGCCCGTGCCAGTGGCGGTCGCGACGCTGATGCTTGTGACGTCACCTTCATTCCCAGATACTCACTAGGAGATAACACCGGCGCCTCCCTACTTCATCCGCTGGTGCTCTTCCCCACGCTCCTACGCATGGCGGGGGCGGGACGCCCTGTAAGCCACCACCACGACTGTCTTCTAGTTCATCGAGAGGCAGTGGCGGCGGGCTTCGGTCAAGGTCGGATGCCTGAAACCACTATTCCCGCTGGTGCGCAAAGCGCACTTAGCTGCTTGGTTCTACGACCAGTGCGAAGACTACCCGGTGCGAGAGGCCACGGTGAGCTTCCGGCGGGCTGACATCGAGTACCACACATCCCGCAACCCCGTGTGCGTGCATTTACCGTCCCGCGCGGTGTGGGCCTTGGCGCACCGCGCGCTCGTCACCGCCCCTAAGAGGCACCGCCACCAGAAGGCTGTCGTCTGTCGATATTTATAGCTGCGGTGGGCAAGAGAGGTTGTCCACCCCACGGTCAGAGACGTGGAGGCGTGGGTTGAAGGCGAGACGCACTGCGTCTTGCCGCCGTGCAAAACTGAGGCGGCGCAAGGGCTACTCTCCCAGTCTCTTCATGCCCCTCCCTTGCAGTACTCGCGGACTGCCGGCGAGCCTGACCTTATCCACGCCCTAATCAGCCGGCTTCTGGACGACCTCTCGCGATGCTCCCCCACCCCTCTTTTCGGCCTGCGAGCCGCCGCAAGCGGCGTCGCTGTTGTTCCGCCGGCTGCTGGCAGCAGTTCGGCTCATGCGCCTCGCGGCGATTGTCGGCACCTTCTACGACTTCCACCCCCGAAAGAGCGGGGTAGCGGCCGCCGCCTCGGTGGTGGGGGTCTCGCAAGGTTCCATCGCCGAGCTGTGTACCACAACAAAGCGCATCTTGGCTGCCAGATACACCTCGGCGCATACGCTCCCACCCGACTTTGTTTGTTTCTTTTTCGGAAATCTGCTCCTGCCTTCGGCACGAATGACCTCCCGTACGGCATCTCGCGAGCTGGAGTGATCCATCTCTCTGTTTATCCGGGCCTATTTTGCTGAGTAATGTTGTGTCTTGGGGCGCCTGCGCGGTGGGATAGACTTTCATGGACCCCACTCTTGGGGAGTGGACCTGCTCCGAGTCTGTCGCACCGTGTCGGCCCCGCACCTGCCCCGGAATGTGCCACGGGACTGAGGCAGGTGTCCCACGACACCCGCTTGCCGTCGCAACCCCGCGACGGCTCGAATGCGCCGCGGGGGGGTTTGCCGCAGGCGTCTCCATGTCCTGTTCCTCTACCGTACGCTTAGAAGGTCCACTAATATTCCTTCCCGCCCGCCACATCATGCACAGAGAGCTAGGTTCTGTATAGCACGTAGGTCGTACCATGTCTCCAACGCGATGAGCGAGACGGCTCATTCCACCGGAACTCCATCGAACGGCCTTCTTGGCACTGCATGATCGCTGAGAAACTCCGGTCTGACGGTTCACAGACTCCAAGTCAGTCCTCTTCCTGGGCGTTGGCTGAGGTCGAGAGAGTCCTTCAAATCGGGGCCCTACAGCGATGCCATCGTTTTCTACCGAAGGCAAATAGGGGCTACTTTTCACACATGCCTCTACTAACAAACAGCCAGGTCCAGTGAAGGGTCTCTGCTGACGTGCTGCGTTCCTTGCTGCACGTTCTCCAAGTTTCCTCGCTCTCCCTCATCATGTTGGACGCCACGGCGCGGATGTAGTCGTCTCCTGGGTTTCATTTGAAGGTGTTGGCACGTCGGAGGCGGCGAGGAGCCTAGCGTGCGACCACAGCACGGCGGTGGCTTGGATCAAGGCGTACAAGGACACCGGCGGGTGGTGGCTGGACCCGGCCATCCGTAATCGTCATGCGGACAATGCTCGGTTTGACGAGAACTTCGTCAGTGCTGTGAATGCCGTCATCTTGTCGGACCCTAAGCAGCTGATAGGTAAAATGAAGGACGTGTTTATGTTTTTATCAACTTTGACGGGTTATCTCGAATCCTACAAGTGCTCAATCGCCACCCTCCACCGCGTGCTGAGGGCTGCGGGCTGCTCTTACAAGAAGCTGTATCGCATGTGCCGCGAACGTGATCAAGAAAGGCCGGCGGCTTTCGCCAATCATTTCTTGTCAGTTCCCCTTCGGAGCCTCGTTTCCGCCGACGAGACCCACAAGGACGGCGGGGACTTGCGGAGACGACGTGGTCGCTGGCTCCTCGGTGCTCGTTTCGAGTGTCAGTCGCGTGACCGGAGGGCGATGCTGAGGACTTCAACGATGATGGCCGTTTCCTACACAGAAGGGGTGCTACACTCGGTCACCACCCCCACTCCCCCTTCGCAGAACTCAGACGATTGGCTGCTCTTCCTCAACGGGCTATTGACGACGATGATCCTGTTTTTGCCTGGTCTACCGTGGAGGCTGCAACCAGACCGGTGCGTTCCACTTTACGACAACGCACCTATCCACTCGGCCGAGGCGGATGCTTTCATGCGAGTCAACGGCATTTTTCCTCTGCGTCTTTCACCGTACAGTTCGGAGTTCCAGCCGATAGAAGAAGTGTTTAGTGAGCATTCACACCAACTCAAGACCGCGCACGACTTGTATCCCGGGGTGACCGAGACGCTTCTATACGCGGTTGCATTGTCTAAGTTGACCTCCCCAAACATTGCATCTCACTTTGAGCACAGCCTCTTGGAGGCTGTTCGAAGCGTTCCGGGGCTTTGTGGGACTGGTGGTGCATGGGACGGACTGTTTTCCTCTTTGCCTGACGTGCGGGAGTAGCGGAGCCGAGAGAAATGAAAAACCTACTAAACATGTATCAGATGGCGATGCAGAAAGGCACTAACGGCGATGTAACATGACCCACGACAAAACCAAGTCACACAATCCAAGTGGGAGGGACGACACACCCGGACGCACCCCTCGCTGCACACCCCACTGGGTCAAAATCAAAACAACGACATCCATCGCACTCACAGTCAAACCGCACACAGTAAGACCGCGTAAGAACCCTGCAGCCATACCCCGACGGGCCTTTTCCATAAAAGCAGCACGCTCAGTGTCTTCCCCAGACCCAAGAGCAAACGATGCCAGGTCCTCGGCCAAGGCAGCCGCGCAAAGCTGCCGGAATTCGCTTTCCAGAGATCCTGTGGCGGTCAATTCCGTACCACCTGGCGCAGAACGACTGACCGCGCCGGCGGTCTCTGCTTCCGGAGAGGGGGCGGGCGCATCTTGTCCGGCGTACAGTGCCCGCCTTCGAAATTCTCAGAAGATGCAAAGAACCGGAAGAAGAGAGAAGAGCAAGATTGTAGGAAACGGAAAGGCCGGCTAGAAGTTCAGGTCACAGTAGAAGCGAAAGACGACACACCCTGAATGTGAAAATCGGGCGTGCCGGCGCCATACAAGCACGCTCATGAGAAACTGAAGCAGAACTAACACTCGGGTGGATGCGATGACACCGCCCGTATTTCCAAGTCGGCCGTTGATCCTTGCAACCTGTGCGAGTCGCTTTTCCGCCGCCGTCTCCGCCAAACGCTTGCGAACTGCTCGACGCACAACGGTAGAGTTGGGGGCATCCCATCTGGACGGAGAACCAAAGTCAACACGTGCTTGGCTCTCTCCTGCGAACAAATGTGCCACTTCACGAGGCATTCCAGTTGCCAGACCAGTTGTCAACGATGCGTGGTAGGCAGCTCCGAGCGGATTCCGCACGATTGCAGCTCGAGAATTCGGACCCGATAGTGCCGTCGTTTCTCGATCTATAATGGCTCCACGAGCCACATCTGGTTGCTCAGCAACCTCAGATCGAAGAGCAATGCGACGCCGATCCACTTGGGCTTGCGCTTCATCGGCGGCGGCCGTCTCCGATCGAGATGCGGCGGCCGCAACTTTCTTCAGGTGATCGTCCTCAGTTTTCCCAGACACCATTGATGCCATATTCCACTGGACCCCCTTCTTCCGGCGCACTGAGAGCTTCCCTGTTGGAGAAAATGAAATATCGAAAGCCTTTGACAAATAAAGAGTGTGTGGGAGATGGCCGTTCTCCAGACACAAGTGGAAACGGCAAAGACATGGAGACACAGATACACGGAAGACTAAGCTCGTGATCAGAGTACGGCTGAGTCAATCAGGCCGAGAAAAATAGTACTCGAAGATGACGAGGGAACGAGGATATCCCAAAATTACTGTTTGCTAAGAGCGCAACGCTTGACCCTTGCAGCCGAGGACGTGCACGCCTGTGTCCGAAACGCAGCCGGAACGTTCGGGCTCGCCGTGCACTCACGCACGTTTGCCTCGCATGTGCCAAAATTATGGGCATCGTCGGCGAATCGCCGGCGGTAACCACAAATAGAGCCAGCTTTTGCAGCCTGAGTGCCAACCTCCGGCACATCATCGTCAGCTTGATTGGCCACCTGACCAACCGTGGCGGCCGTCTCGGGACGGGTCCGAGCAGCAAAATCACGGGAACTGGCCAGGGTGTCCTCCTCTTTCGACGATGAAAAACTCCCGCCGGTAGCGAGCCCTGCCGCCTCCCTAGCTGCCGTCAAAATCGGTTGAATGTCGCTAGTAGATGACATGGCGGGCATGCGATTGGTCGTGGAGCGGAGGGGTTGGAGTGCAATGGAGACTGGGTTGGGGGGAGGGGGGGAGGCTCAGCGTGAGCAATGCGACGACTGGATCTGTCGACAGGAATAGATTGACGAGAGAATATTGAATCATACGTCAACTGAGTAGTGGTGCAAGACCCCGCTGACGGCGCTATCAATTGGACATAAAAGTTGGGCAGATGAAGCGTCAACATCTGAGCTCAGTCGTCAGCCACTCGCTGCCGGAGATGGCGCGGGGCGTGCCAGTGGCGTGCTGCCGACGGGCGAGAGAAATCTGTCACATTTTCCCCTGTCGACTAGGGTTGCTCAGAACGCCCAGGGCGTCGTTAAGGGCGTCTTTAAGGGCGTCACCAGGGCGTCATTTGGGCGTCGTGCGCCCCTAACGCACCAACTCAAAAGGGCGTCAGCAAGGCGTCGCGAAGAGAAAGACTTCAGGGGGGTCCACAAGATTCAGTAGGTGGCGGCTATGCACCCTGGTTGGGGACAGGCACCCAGTCTTGAAACAGAAAATGACGTACGAGTGCACAGTATGGGTGCCACTTGAATCATATTGGGAATACTGAGGGTGCTACTTGGGGCGTCGTAAGGGCGTTTTGGCTGCATCATGGGGCGTCAGTAAGGCGTCTTATCCGTCGCGCGCCCCTGGCGCCCCCCAAATAGGGGCGTCGTGTGCAACCCTACTGTCGACACCCGCAGACTGCTAAGAATGCCAATGGCGTCAAGCTGCAGAAGCTGCCGCTGTGCTCTCCCTTTCACGGGAGCCGAAGCACAGCTAAATAGGATACTTCGGTTGCATAGAGATGGAATAATACGTATCCGAAAGCGACCTGTTGTCATAATGACCTGGGCAGCAAGGCGTCGAACCATGCAAGGCTCTGCAGAAGAAACGGTAACCCCGAGACTCCTGCGACATCCTCTCGTGACAGCGTTGTTTGCATCCTTCTGCAGACCACTCCGACATTCGAGGAGGACCTCAGAAGCTTGCACGGCCCGGGCCCTCGGAGTATTGGCCACGTGCTCATTATTTGGTTCAAAAGTTTCGAGTTCCATGATTCTCAACTGTTGATCCGACAACTGTTGCAATTTGCAACTGGGGGATTTTTGGCGAGCGGCCGTATGCCTAATTCACACCGTGAGGTGGTCGATGAGGGTAGACAACTCTGCCGCCCGCGAGCGGCGGGCAACGACGATCTTGGCGTACGCGAGCGCCTCGGCGTTCTTGAGACGGTGATCGGGAACCCGCGCCAGATTCTCAACGGGCGTCTCCCAGTAGTCGTGCCACAAGGCGCTGGTGTCAACGCGGTCTTGGAGGAGCTTGATGATGGGCTCCAGAGACATCACCCTCCCGAGGGCCGCCCTGCTGACCAGAAAGAGGAAGGTGAGGAACTTACAAATGCGCACCGTCGGCCCGCCCGAGCTCCGGGGCCCTC
>Ga0115030_1000590_pt1 | contig 15226 bp, 25 predicted proteins | sample SidtaG_4_FD_87174 | JGI IMG/M metagenome (GOLD analysis project Ga0115030, IMG submission 87174) | Marine algal microbial communities from Sidmouth, United Kingdom - Sidmouth_Male1 metaG | ecosystem: Host-associated > Algae > Red algae > Unclassified | place: Sidmouth, United Kingdom | collected... | reverse complement strand
CGATCTCCCGCCACCGCCCGCCCGCCCGCCCGCCGCCCGCCCTCATCCACCGGCGGCCTGCCCGCAACCCTTGCAACATCCGCCGACCACCAGCCCAAAGCCCTCCCGCACGACACCTCCAGACCAACGCCTCCCGCCCAACGTCTGACAACCACCCGCCCAACCCCCGCCCGCCCAGCGTCCGCCGATTCCGCCGGCACAACGTTCGCCGACCGCCCGCCCAAAGCCCGCCCGACGAATGCCTCCCTCCCACCGCCTCCCGCCAAACGTCCGCCGACCGCCCGCCCGATGCCCGCCCGCCAAATGCCTCCCGCCCACCGCCTCCCGCCCAGCTTACCCCGACCGCCCACCCAGCGCCCGCCAGCCCAGCGCCTCCCGCTCAACATCCGACGACTGCCCGCCCAACGTGCACGGCCGGCCCAGCGACCGCCACCTGCCCGCCCAACGCCTCCAGCCCAGCGACCGCCACCCGGCCGCCCAACGCCTCCCGCCAAACTTCCACAACCCACCCATCGACCACCACCCGCCCGCGCACCGCCCGCCCGCCCAACGCCTCCCCCCCAGCAACCACGACCCGCCCAGCGCCTCCCGCCAAAGGTCCGCCGCGCGCCCAAAGACCGCCACCCGCCCCAAAGTCCAATGCCCGCGCTCCGAAAACGTCCCGCCGAACATCCACAACCCGCCCAGCGACCGCCAGCCGCCCGCGCACCGCCTGCCCGCCAAAAGCCTCTCCCCCAACGTCCAGGACCCGCCCAACGCCCGCCCGCCAAACGTCCGCCGCGCGCCAAGAGACCGCCAACCGCCCCAACGTCCAACTTCCGCCCGCCCAAAGCCTCCTGCCAGACGGGCACAACCCGCCCAATGACCGCCACCAGCCCGCACACCGCCCGTATTCCCAGCGTCTCCCCCCCAACGTCCAGCACCCGCCTGACGCCCGCCCGCCAAACTTCCGCCGCGCGCCCAACGACCGCAACTCCCCCCATTGTCCAGCGTCTGTTCGCCCAACGCCACCCGCCAAACACCCACAACCTTCAAACGACCGCCACCCACCCGCGCACAGCCCGCCCGCCCAACGCTTCCCCCCCAACGTCCAGGACCCGACCAACGCCCGTTCGCCCAAAGTCTGCGACGCACCTACTGTCCGCCGCGCGCCCAACGACCGCCCGCCCACAGTTTCCATCCCGCCGAACGTCCCCGCCGGCCAAACGACGGCCACCCGCCAAACCAACGGCGGCCGCCCAGCGTCCAACTCCCGCCCGCCAAGAACCTTCTGCCCAAAGTCCATTCCCGCCCAACATCCGGCCAACTTCCGCCGCCCAACGCCCGCGCGCCCAACATTTGGGAGCTGCCCAACGTCCGCCACCGGCCCTTCTAACACCGCCGGCCCAACATGCACAACCTGCCCAACGTCCGCCACCCGCCCGCCAAATGTCTCCCGCCTGTAGTGATACGCCAGAGGCGATGTACTGGTGGCTGTGGGCGCTGGTGCGCGGACGCCGGCGGGCCGGTGGTGTGTCGCCTTTGTGCCGTGCCGCTGCGGCTTGTGAGTGCCTTCGGCGCACTTAGCCGGGTGAGCTCGTCGGCTAGTCATGTGCTGACAGCGGGGCGGGTCAATCCATATGGAGGAGTGTCATGCATTGGAGGGAATTATCTGCATCGTAGGTATTTGGCAGCGCAGGACCGGGCCAACTAGTAGCCCCGGTTTCCGCGCAGCGGTTTCCGCCCTTTTAGGACGAAGGGCGACGACGGTGGGAGGCACCTTCGTCGCCGGCAAGTAAACCGTGTCTTCATGCCTTGGCGTTTCGATCGGCCCGACTTCCTGGACCTCGAGTCCCATAGCGGGTGTCGCGCGAGCGGCCGAGACGGTCGTTACTTCCCTCCTCTCCGAGGTGATCGCGATCCATTGTACTACATTTGGCGCTCTGGGTGAGACTCTGGCATTGCTAGCGCGTTGCCGGGGACGAACCATGTTGGTGCATCGATCGCGTGACCCCAGAGGGGTTGTCTTGGGTGCAAATTTGACGGTCGAGCTAGGACGTCCTGAGGGACCGTGCTTCCTGTTGTCTTTTCGGATTGCGGATCTCCCTCTCCTTCACCGCTCAACGATGTCGCGTGGTAGATCGACGTGCCTGACAAGCATCAAGAGCTACCACGCCATCGGTGGGAGACGACGGCACGCTGGCGCGGCCAACCCGGGACCCGGGTGTTTGGCAGAGGGTCGGCCCCGGCTTGGCGGCGGTCGTACGGTGGTAGGTGAGTTGGACTCCCTACACGAGGACCCCGGCTACACGGCGACCAACGGGACTCGTCCCCCCATCATCCGGAACGGGTGGCTGCGGGCACGGTGTGCCGCGATGGCCGCCAGGGTGCCTTCAACGAACCCCTGGAATCAAGGCTCGCCGGGCTATGGGACGGTCGCCGCTTACCATTGGGGCGCGGGTGACGTCAAGCGGTGCTTGGCCGGTGAGCTGTGTCGGTCGTGGCGCTGTCTCTAGCAAGTTCATCCCGACCGCGCCGCGGTACGATTAAGATGGCGTCCTGGGCGCTGGGCTACGTTGGTGCACCGGATTGGTGACCCGGAAAGCGGCGGTGCTCAGCGCTGGAGAGCTCTCCCATGAATTATCGGCGGGGTAATCGACGGAGGAGCGTAAGGCGGATGAAGACCAAGATTCTTGGCGGGGTCGTCACCATCGGTGTCTTCCCCCGGCGTCGCCGGAACTGTGGGTCGGGCTTTGCTCGTGGCAGCCCATCCCGGTGATGACGCCCTATCAGATCTCTCGGAGAACCTCCGGCCCCACGCGGGGTACTTCGGCAGACAGCTCTACTTTGTTTCGAGAAGGACCGGGAAAGATAAGACGCGACTAGTATCGCGCAACGCGAGAGAAGGAGGAAGCAGATAATGGGGCGAGCCCAAGACAAAACCGGTTCTGCTGCGATAAAGACGAGAAGCCGTCGGGAACCTCAGCACCGACGGCAATCACGACGTGTGGTCACCAACGGCGCCGCTGCAGTCGGATCCGCAGCCGTAGACGGCCGACATCGGCGCCACCGTCCTCTTACCCCGAACCGGGATCGAGCCGACGGAATCAGCCCCGCCGGCACGCTCGCCATCGAGACACCCTTCTGGGGCGGGCGCTGCCTGGTCACCAGCGCTTCGCCCCGGAAGGGGTCAGGTCCGCTCGCAGCGTTGCGTGCTTGCGGCGGCAGAGCCGCCACGGTCGGCCCCGTTGAGGAGGGGGAGGGGCGACGCCCGTGCCGGGCGTCAGCGCACGCGGCCTATCCGTCCCCGGGCCGTGGGGACGACAGCATGGGCAGAGGCGCAGCGGCGGGTGAAGCCCCGGACAGGGGCTGCCGCTCGTTGGCAACGCAGGGCATCCCCGAGACCGAATGGCCGTCGACGACGCCGGCGGCGCGTCGGCGGCGTCGAAGACTGAGTCGTTGACGGCGACAGATCAAGGGCGTCGTCGACGCGATCGAAGTCGGCGACGCAACGGGCCGACATCTGCGTCGCCGTCCTCTTCCCGCGAACCGAGATCGAGCCGACGTAACCGGCCCCGACGGCACGCACGCATACGAGACACCCTTCTGGGGCGGGCGCTGCCTGGTCATCAGCGCTCCGCCCAGGGAGGGGTCGGGTCGGCTCGCAGCGATGCGGGCTTGCGGCGGCAGAGCCGCCACGGTCGGCCCCGTTGAGGAGGGGGAGGGGCGACGCCCGTGCCGGGCGTCGGCGCACGTGGCCTGTCCGTCCCCGTGTCGTGAGGACAACCACGCGGGCAGACACCGAAGCGGCGGGTGACGCCCCTGACAGGGGCTGCCGCTCGTTGGCAGTGCGGGGAATCCCCGAGGACAGACGGTCGCGAGCGGCTGCGACTGGACTTCGAAAGCGTCGACGACAATGGGCGAAACGGCGACGCGTCAAGGGCGTAACCGACGCGATCGGAGTCGTCGGCACAACGGGCGGAGATCGGCGTCGCCGTCCTCTTCCCCCGAACTGAGATCGAGCCGACGGTCCCGGCACCGCCGGCACGCATGGTGACGAACCTTCCCTCTGGGACGGGCGCTGATCGACAGACAGCGCCCTGCCCTAGAGGGGGCGTGATCGAGTCGACGCGATGCGTGCTGGGGGCGGCGGAGCCGCGATGGTTGGCGTCGTTGAGGAGGGGGAGGGGTGACGCCCATGCGGGTTCCCGGGATTATGACCAGGAGGGTGAGCCACGACGCCTGTTTGGGGCGTCGTCCTATGCGGCTTGGCCGCTCACGCGTCGTGGGGAGGCGGCGCGAGCAGGGACCCGCAGACGAGTCATGCCGCTGACAGGGATGCACGCGCGTTGGACGCGCGGGCCAACCCTGAGGACAGTCGGTCGTGAGGGACGGCGAATGGATGTCGGGCGGCGTCGACGGCAAAGGCCGTGACGGCGCCGCGTCAAGGGCATCGCCGACGCGATCAAACTCGGCGTCGCCAATGGCGATGGTCGGCATCTCCCTCCTCTTCCGCGGACTTGAGATAGAGCCGACAGTCCCGGCCCCGCCCGCACGCATGGCGACGAACCTGCCCTCTGGGGCGGGTGCTGATTGACAAACAGCGCCCGGCCCTGGAGGGGTCGTGGACGTGTCGACGCGATGCGTGCCCGGGGCAGCGAGGCCGCGACAATCGGCGACATCGAGGATCGGAAACGGCGACGCCAAAGCGGGGCGCCCGAGCGTCCTCGCCTGCCCCCGTCGTCGTCAGCGGGCGCGGTGACGCCGACGGGAGGAGGTCTTCCCGTCGTCCGATTCGCGCTGCGACGACGGCAGCGCGGGCTCCGCGAGGCGCGCGTCCCCCCTGGCGTAGGACGAAGTCGAAAGCCGCGACGCTTTCGGCGTGGGGTCCCACAGCCCCTGGCGGACGGCGGCGGCGGCGGCAGCGACGGGGTGCCTCCGCCGGCGTGGCTCTGGGGCGCGGCGGCGCCGTTGCAAGATTTTCGGTCTTCTGCGGCGGCGCCGCCGGATCAAACACGGCCCAATCGGCGGCAGTCTTGCCGCCGGCGCTCGACGCGCGTCTTCGCCTGCCCCCGTCGTCGTCGGCGGGCGTGGTGACGCCGACGGGGGGAAGGTCTTCCTGTCGCCCGATTCGCGCTGCGACGACGGCGGCGCGGATTCCGCGAGGCGCGCTTCCCCCTTGGCGTAAGGGGAAGTCGGGGGCCGAAACGCCTTCGGCGCGGGGGCGCACCGCCCCTGGCGGGCGGCGGCGGCGGCGGCAACTACGAGGTGCTTCTGCTGGCGCGGTGCGGTGGCGCCGCCGGATCGAGTTCGGCCCAGTTGGCGGCCGCCCTGCCCTGGGGGCGAGGCGCGAATTCCTCGTCTTCTCCGTAGCGGGCGGGCAATGTCCGCCTGTGTCGCCGGGGGGGTTGCCATCGTCGGTGTCGGATGCCGTCGGCCTTAAAATGCGCGCCACGTGATCGCCTCTTCTCCTGGACAGCGCGGCCCTGGGCGGGCGCACCGTGTGCGGCGGTTTTCCGGGTCTCCTGTTTTGCGCGTCGATGCGCTATTGGCGGTCTCCGTCGTGCGGCGCGGACGCCGCAGTCTAAGACGGGGGTGATGTAGTTCTCCGCCAGAGGCGATCTACTGGTGTCTGTGGGCGCTGGTGCGCGGACGCCGGCGGGCCGGTGGTGTGTCGCCTTTGTGCCGTGCCGCTGCGGCTTGTGAGCGCCTTCGGCGCACTTGCACGGGTGAGCTTGTCGGCTAGTCATGTGCGGACAGCGGGGCGGGTCAATCCAGATGGAGGAGTGTCATGCATTGGAGGGAATTATCTGCATCGTAGGTATTTGGCAGCGCGGGACCGGGCCAACTAGTAGCCCCGGTTTCCGCGCAGCGGTTTCCTCCCTTTTCGGACGAAGGGTGACGACGGTGGGAGGCACCGTCCTCGCCGGCAAGTGAACCGTGTCTTCATGCCTTGGCGTTTCGATCGGCCCGACATCCTGGACCTCGAGTCCCATAGCGGGTGTCGCGCGAGCGGCCGAGACGGTCGTTACCTCCCTCCTCTCCGAGGTGATCGAGATCCATCGTACTACACCGCCCAACGACCGCAACCCGACAGCCCAAGCCGTCCCGCCGAATGTCCGCCGCGCGCCTAATCTCCGACAACCGCCCAGGCAACGCCCGCCCACCTAACGTCTACCGGCCGATTGCCCACGGCCCGCCCTGCGTCCGCCCACCGCCCACCGCCTGCCCGCCTTCCATCCGTCACCTGCCCACCCGCGGTCCACCCAACACCCACCGGCCGCCCGCTCTCCATCGGCCCATTTCCGCGTACCGGCCGGCTGCCCCCCACCCGCCCGACAGCGGCCTGCCGTTCGCTCTCCATATGCCGATCACCTGCCGGTCGGCCGCATCTCCGCCCGACCTCGATCCGCCGCGGGCTCACCGGCCGTACGCCCACAGTTCACCGGCCGCCCACGCTCCACTCGCTGGCTGCCTGCTCACCGCCTGCCCGCTGCCCGCCTAGCAGCCGCAGGCCTCCTGACGGCCCCCTCCTATACCCACAAGATTAGACGCAGTCGACGCAGCGCAGTGGAAGAATTGATGCAACCCAGTACACTCAACAATGCAAACAAAGACAAAGGAGATCCAGAGCAACGAAAAGACAGAACAGCAGCAAAAAGCACAAGCAAGCATACATACTCACAGTCACCCACGACTACAGGCCCTCAGGAGAAGCACCATCACTAAAAATGAAATCCAGGTCCGAGGTAGTCTCGGACAAGCCCCGCGCACCCTCAAAGTCGAAGTCAACACGACTGACCACACACTTTCACCGACGCTTGCGCCGCACGATTGGACGCTCCTCAGAGATATCCGGTGACAGAGGATGCCGCGCTCGGAGAACCCCGCACAGGTTATCCACGGCTGCGTCCGTGCCACTAGGCGCGCCGTTGCAGCCACCTCCGCCTGTTCATCGGTCTTGATGATCTTCGACGTACGTCCGCAGTTGCCTTAAGATGGCTCGGCTGTAGCGCTCCACTTGGCCGTTCGTCTGCAGGTGGTACGTCTTGGAATACCGGTTGGTGATCACAAGTAGCGAGCAGACCCCCTGGAGGAACGTGGAGCGGAACTAGGGGCCATTGTAGGACAACACCGTCGCTGGGGGTCCGTAGGCCGCCACCCAATGGTCCAAAAAGGCCGCCGCAATGGATTCCGCGTCGAACCGCTCAAGGTAGATGGCCCGCGTCATCTTGGAGAAGCGATCCACGATGACCAACAGGTGCTCATTCCCCGCCTCGGTTCGGGGGAGGGGACCGAGCAGGTCCATACACAAATCCGTCAGCGGTTCCGTCGGGGGGAATGTCTTGAGGTAGTTCGTCTTGCGAAGTTTTCCGACGCGGTTCCGCGCACACTGCACGCAGTTGTTCACGAAAGGCGTAGACGTCCACCACCATAGACTCCCAATAAAAGCACCGTCGCATCGACGTATACATCTTTTTGTCCCCCGGATGTCCGGCTTGCGGGGGGCAGTGCTCCCGCATCATCACCCCATATCGCATGTGGGTCGGCAAGTAGACTTGCGCTGCTCCTTCCAACGATGAAGTGCGGACCAAGAGGTCGTTCGGATCCTCGCGTAACGGAGACTTGTCATTGCTTTCCATGGCCGCCCGGACCTCGCTGCACCGGCCATACTCCGCTTGCCCCTCGAGGAGCTCCGCCAGCGTAAGGGGGGACAACTCCCCTCCCTCCGTCTGCGGCGGCAGTTGCCATGCGACTGAAGAGTTGGGTATGGCCAAACAGGGTACCGCGTCTGGTATCAGCCCGTTGTCACCCGTGGGTGTCGAGATGCGTGACATCGTGTCCGCCGCGTGGTGTGATGCACCCGGTCGCGTCTGCACCATGTAATCGAATTCCGCCAAGCTTCACCGCCACCGCGCCAGCGTCCCGTGCGACCCGTCCATACGTAGCATCCAGTAGAGCGCCGCGTGGGCCGTGCGAACCGTGAACAGCGTCCCCTCGATGTAGGGGTAGAGGAGAAGAGATGCCAACACCACCGCGAGGCGATTCCGCACCGTAGTGCTGTAGTTCCGCTCCTTTGCGTTGAGCGAGCGACTCCAGTAGCCCACGAGTTCCGTGGATTCGTCGGATTGTTCCTGTAGTAGGACCGCGCCGACCTGTCCCGCCCTTGAGTCGGTGTCCAACGTGTAAGCACCGTGTCGACGCGGTAGGGCGAGGATGGGCGCCTCTGTGAGCCGCCTCTGGAGCTCCTCGAACGCCCCCAATGCCTCGGCCGACAGAACCCCGCACCAATCGGGCCGCTTGGAACTTGTCATCGCGGCCAGCGGCCGTACCACATGGGCGTAGTCCTTGAAGATCCTCCGATAGACATTACACATCCCGAGGAAGCTGCGTAGGTACTTCCTGCACCGAGGGGGAGACACCTCCTTGAGCCCGCGGACACTCTTGTCCTGCACCTTCAGTTGCCCCCGGCCCACGACATGGCTCAAGTACTCCACTTCCTCCTGGAAAAAGTGGCACTTTTTGGCTGAGGGAGACACCCGCGCCGCAAAACGCCGCGAAAATTACCTGTAGGTGTTCCACGTGCTCCTTCGCCGACTGTGAGAAGACAATGATGTCGTCGAGGTACACCAGGCAACTCTTCCACTTGAGTCCCGCGAGGATCATATCGATAGCTCGCTGAAAGGTCACCGGGGCATTCGAAAGCCCGAAGGGGAGGCAGATGTCGCGGTAGGCCCCCTCGTGACAGACGAAGGTCGTCTTGTCGCGGTCCCCGTCCGCAACGGGGATCTACCAATACCCTGAGTTGCAGTCGAGAGAGGAGAACACCTTGGCGTCGCCGAGGAATTCGATGCAGTCTTCCATGCGGGGCAACGGATACACATCCCATACTTCCACCTCGTTGATCTGCCGGTAGTACACACAGAACCGCAACGCCCCGTCGGGTATGGGAACCAGGACCATGGGGAAGGCCGAATATGCGCTCGAGGGTTCGATGACCCCGAGGTCCGGCTGTCGTTGCACCCCCTTGACGATGACGTCCCGCGACGCATGGCTTTACAGGTGCGGTTGGGCCCGCCGCGGACGTGGCCCGGGGGTCACCTCGATCCGATGCGGTGTGACGTCGACTTTCCCGAGCATTCCCGCCCATAGCGCCTTGTACTCCTCAAGGAGGTCGTCCACGTCGCCACACATCGTGTCGGGGACTCCCCCCCAGTGGACCTCCGGCTTGGGGTGCGTCTTGTCCAGCGGGTGAGGCGGGGATTGGCCCCCGTCGATCACCTTCGCTGCGTGGTGGCTCTTCTCACCATCTTTCTCGGGCTTGTCACGGGTATCCCCGCCCATCCTTCAGACTGTCCCCCGTTCCCCTTCATCCGCGACGACGTGGAGCGGCGCATTTTCGGCCGTCGAGGTACCGAAGACGTGCCCCTTGGTCAGGTGGAACGGCACGTCACCGATGTTCGTGAGGTAGAGGGACCGCGGGGTGTTGGGGGAGAACTCCATGACGGCGTTGTGCAACATCACCTTTCGTCGGCTCACTTGGAACGGGCGCTCCCGCAGTAGGTGGACCCCCTTGACGCTGCAGCTCACTTGGACCGCCTGGATGCACCTCGGGCCCACGTTCACCCCTTTCCGAAGTCGGATAGCCCCAGTCTCGGCCTTCGGCTTGTTCTCTCGCCGTGGGGGCGCAGGTCGCGTATTTCCCGTCCAACTCCGCACCGCCACCGTGGAGTTGCCATCGTCCGACTTGATCGTCTGCATCTTGGGAGAGATGGTTTCCACGTAGATCCGCTGGAAGTCCCACCCGAGGATGAGCGGTACCGACAGCGACTTGACCACTAGAAATTCGTACTCCATGGCAGTCCCCCCGACGTACATGGTCAGGGTCACCTCCTCATTCACCTTGAGCAGCTGCCCCGGGGCGTCCCTCACTTGGTTCCGGGGCGGCGCCCACGACGAGTAATCGTTCAACCTCTCGGGCAACATATCCGCGCGGATCACACTCGTCCCGGCGCCCGTGTCGACGACCTCCCTCGTAGGGGTGGGGGTCTTCCACGGTGCCAACTGGTACGACGCCCGGATCTCAAAATTCTCCTTGCGCAACAGAAACAGCATCCCCTTAAACCGCGGGAGGAATCGCCCACGACGGCAAGGGCATCGGGTTGGGACGGGCCACGTCGCACATACCCCCGGGGAGGCGAACGTGACACAACGGGGGACAACCGGGGAGTTGGGGCGTACAGGGGGGATTATAGGGGATGGCGAGGCCACCCCCCCTAGGCGTCTCCCGCCCCGCGGCGTCCCTTGGAGGAGGCTGCCACGGGTGCGGCATCCCCCTCATCCGCCTTTGTCGGCTCCACGCCGCCCAGCAGGTCGTCCCACAACAGGGCCACGATGGACACGCGGTCTTGGGCGGAGTCCGCTCCCCGGTTCTTCTGTCGTAGAGAGGTGGTCCTCGCGGCTCGCACGATGTCACGTTGCTTGTCCGTCAGGAACTCGCAATCCGGCACCCGGTGCCCACGTGTCCAGCACCTTGATCACAGACGGGGACCCGTCGGGGCCTCACGCCGAGGATAGGGCGATGCACAAACCGTTCGGGACCCCGAAGTACCCGATGGGAGCACCGCGACCATCTCGTGCGCGGCGAGGTCCTCCTCGTCCCACGGAGAGCCGAGGAAGTGCGCCGAGAGGCCTCGAGGTCCCGTAGACGTCTGCCTATTCCGCGAGGATCTCCCAGTAGACCCCCGATTGACCAACGCGATGATGTCCTTGGCGGCCTGATACTTCCCCGCCACGTAGGTGGACAGCTGTTGTTAGCTCCGTTGCGCAGTATTGTAGACAAAAGCGTCGGTCCGTAGGTACTCCGGTAGGCCATGGATCAACTGCTGCTTCATCGTCCTCTCGGAGTGAATGTTGCCGCATAGCTGGGTGAGGCTCCGTAGGCGCACCGCGAAGGCGTCCACCCCCTCGTTGTGAGAGAGTGTCGCCCGTCCAACTCTTCTTGCGCCAGCCCCAAAGCGTGCGGCTCCGCGTAGGTTGACAGCGACCCATTGACAGCCACGGGGAAGGTCCCGAGAGCCCCCCGTCCCACCCAGTCTTCCGACCCCGGTAGGTTCCGAGTGAACCGCCTCTCAGCGACGGCCGCGAGGAAGTTGGGAATTAGGTAGAGGCCCATCCGTTTGGACACGTCGTTGTCATCGCACGCCTTGACGAGCTTTTGTAGCCACGAGAAAACCTTCAGGTGTTTCTTGCCATTGAACATCGGGGTCCCTCCGAAATAGAACTTCATATCTTTGCCATCCGTCCCATCTTGCGAGCCTGCCACGCCCTGAAGGTCGAATGACGCTTACGAAGGCTGTAAGGTCGGTAGTCGAGGACGCCCGCGAAGCGATCTTCCGAGAACTTGAGGACCGCCAGCTTTCTGTGGCTCGCCTTCGCCTCCACGCGGTCCTAATCTTCTTCGGTTGTCGCCGGCAACGGCGAAGAAGATGTTTAAGACGAAGACGGCCAGGGACTACGATGACGCGGCGCTTTCCCTTTGATGCGGCTCTTCCGCGTATCTGCGGGAGGACCCCGGCGTGGGGCATCTTCAGCAGAGCCCGTGGGGCTCTCCGCGATGACCCGGGAAACGTCGGCCAGCAACGACTCGCGGAACGTTGACATCGCCGTGTCGAGATCCGCCATCGCGAGAGGTGTCACCAGATCTTGTCCTTGTTCCGCCGATCCCGCCAAATCTTCCTGCCGTCGAGGAAGGGGGACATTGGCCCCCAGTTGGGCCCGCCGTCCCGCCTCGCCCACAAGATCCGCCAACGGGGGAGGCAGAGTGAAGAGAATACCCGATCCACCCGCGGAATCCTCTGTCCCGGCGACCGCTGGTGTCACCGCGGGTGTACCCGCCAGCATACCGGCAGCATTCGCGTCCGACTTGGGGTGGCCGGGTGGCAGCGCCATAGTGGCCGCGCGGCAATCGAAGACAGTCCGACGCGGAAATCCGCGTCGCCTTAAAGAACAAACGAACCAACGATCGGGGAACCGGCTACCCCGTACGGGCGTGGCCGCGACCGGAATCCCATGCTGCTTCACCGGAAATTGCGGAGGCTCTGAGCACCACCACTTTGGTTCGTCGTCCAGCCAAGGTGACTTCTTGATCAGCTCGGTCCGTCGAAGAAACTGCCGCGGACAACAACCCACAGCTCACCCTTTCCCAACAGGGGAGAGGATCACGGCAAAGCCCAGGGGGGAATCGTCGTCCAAAACACAGTTGATTCTATCAAACGGCGTCGAAGAGGGCCGCTCCCCGCCCATTAAACCCTCCCCGAAACCCAACCAGCGACGGCCAAAGTAGCCGCCCCGAATACACCCAAAATAAGCGAATCTCACCAATTCAGAAGAAGTACAAGCGATGTAGGAAGGCTAGGAAATCCACTTGGGAAAAGCCCAGCCCCATCTGAGATCCAATCTCCCCGGGCCACAGCGGGTCGGCTGTGCGCCCGCCCGAGGGCCCGGTTGGACATTTTTCGGAAGGCGCTTGTCTGGGCGGGCCCCGCACCCCTGCGGGGGTCGCCCTCCGGGAGGGCGGGGATCCACAACCGCCACAAATACGCCGGTCTATTCTCCCACGCCCCCCTGCCCCCCCCACCAGGCTCCCTGTTGATCTCCATCCCTGACCACTCAGCCGCGCCGGGGGGGGGGGGACGGGGCTGTCAAGTGGTCAGGAATGTGGTGGGTCGATAGGGAGGAGGAAATGGAGGGTTTGTGGGGGAAAACCCCTTGTCAGGGGTGACACGGCCCCCGGCATGAGCCGGGGACGGGTCGTGACCCGTCACGTAACACCCCCCTATGGGGGTAGCGTGGGATAGCCCCCTCGGGCGCGTGTCCAGGGAGCCTGAGGGCCACGCACGAAAAGACCCCTCTAGAGGGGCGCGAGGCGAGCAGCACCCGATCGGGCCCCCCTGCAGGGGTCTGAGGCCCTTTCGCAGCACGTTTCGCAGTTCCGCGGGGCCCGCAGACCCGGGGTGCATTCTCTGCGAAAGAACATGTGGGCTCCGCACGGACCGTTACTGTATTTATGAGGCAAGCGAGCCAAGTATATTTCCAGTGCGATTCAAGTGATGTTTAATACTGGCGGGCCCCTTCGTGGTGGCCACCTTATTCACAGCAACTCGCACCGCGATGTACCCTCCCGTTTAGCAGACTGCCGCAGCGGCGCACGTCACTATCGCATTTGCGGCCATGTCTCGCGGGCGTGGACGTTTAGCTTCTCCATCCTCTGTTGTAAACACCCTTTTTACTCTTGGGGACGTACATGCCCGCTCCGGCGGTTGCTTTTCCCGCGTCTTGCGAATGCCGGCGGACGCCGATTTTGACTTGGTTTACATTTTGCGCCCTCGTCTCCCACGTCATGGGCTGTCTCCTTTATGCCGTACAGCTCTGGCCTTGCGGTACTTAGGTGGCCGTCGCTAGGTTGACATCTGTGCAGTATTTGGCGTGCACCCGGCCACGCTGTACCGGTCTCTGTGGGATGCGATTGACGCCATCGATGCGATCCCTTCCCTGGACTTGGACTTCCGGCTCAGCACATACGAGAGGCCATGGGTGGTTGGTGAACAGGTGGAAGGGATGCGGTTGTCGGTGGGGAAAGACACGAGAATGGGTCCGGGGTGACGAGGGGACGAGAGTGGTTTGCCGGACGGGTTGGTGCTGTCGCCGTCGGTCACGGAGACAGAAATGGCGCCTGCATGTACACAAATTGGTCTTCACCGATACCATTTAATGTGTTCAACTCTTGCTCATTCGCGGGAACTACGTGCACCGCAGTGCATCCCGTGTTTGTCAACATACGCGGGGCGGCCGCGAATGTTGACAAATCGGGGATGCGCCGGGCTGCAGCGCAGCCCGCGGCGGCCGTCACGAGCCAATAGGATCGTCGAATCGCGGGCCTCTTCTTCTGTGAAAGCGGTCAGCGAAAGGGCCTGACACACACAAGGGAGACACACGTCTTCCCGAATCCGGGCCCTCTGGAGGGACCGGGAAGCCTGTGGAAGCTTCCGCAATCCGAGCGTAAGCCGGACCAAGATATGATCTCGACCAGGGATAAAATACCACCGGAATTCTGTCCCGGAAAATTGAAAAATCTTGGGACAAGTGCAGAGGTATTGGTTTTGGGTAAATCCTTAGATCTAGGAACTCTTGGTGTCTTTCGTGCCTCCACCCGAGACGGGCGGGGGTCCTCTTCCAGTGGAAAGGTAGTCGAGGATGTTGGGCAGGGGCCATTAGAGGCCCGGGCCTGAGACTGTGGCCCGTTGGGTACCGGTACCCCCGTGGTAGCGCCAGGGGGTCGGGATTGTGCGCGTCCTGCGTCTTGTTTCTGAGGGTATATGAGTGTATGCTTTGGGGTCATCGTACGTGTTCGAATAAAACATCGTTGCGTTTGCGTTGCTGGCGTCGTTTTGGAGCGATTCGCGCGCGGTGATCCCGGCGTTCGCTTTGTATCTCTGGCGTTGCGTTCCGCATCCTGTCTGGATTTCCCGACGGGGTTATACCCCTTCGACTGTGAGGGCTGGATCCACTACAGGGTTGGAAGGACGGGTGGATCAGTATTCTCACCGAGGCACATGGGAGGCAGGTGGGTCACCCGGACCGAGTGTTTCCGCTCCATCGAGGCTTGACCACATACTAGAAGTTCTTTTTTTGCTTCCCAGATGGCGGACAGCGTTGCTGGAACGCAAGAACGCGGCGAGGCTCCGTCAGTGCTGCAAGACGTTACCAGTCGAGCCGCCGACTTCGCCGCCTGTGTACGTGGGGACGGGGGGGAGTCCGAGTTCCACTCCGTTGGATGGGGCGTTCCTTGTGCGATAACGACCGGATCTTTCCTGATGCGTTTGGCAGCGTTCGTTCCCTACTGTCTGATCTTGGGCCTCGGCGTCACAGCACGGTGGTTTCATCGAGAAGCGCACTGCGTGAGTTTGTAGGCTCCTAATTGTCCATTTTGATATTCAAATGTTGAGCACGGCTCAGCAATTCCATTGCTCGAGTACTTACCCGGCTGAGAATCGGAACTCAATTTTGGTATTTCTTTATGCTTTTGTTGTATGTTATGGACTTGGGTGTACTTGATTTGTTCGTCTCGTAGTGGGCACTCTCTGCTGGGGTGAGCTCGGGGGGGGACTTGTGTGGGGAGGTGCATGCCCCGTTCTGGGAGGTGCGCCGCGGCCCGCGCGCACTGAGAACTGTGGCACGTGGGTGT
>Ga0115030_1000589_pt1 | contig 15239 bp, 13 predicted proteins | sample SidtaG_4_FD_87174 | JGI IMG/M metagenome (GOLD analysis project Ga0115030, IMG submission 87174) | Marine algal microbial communities from Sidmouth, United Kingdom - Sidmouth_Male1 metaG | ecosystem: Host-associated > Algae > Red algae > Unclassified | place: Sidmouth, United Kingdom | collected... | reverse complement strand
GGGGTGGGGGGGGGGGTGGGGATTGGGCGTTTTTTTTATTTCATGTGGTGGAGGGGGGGGGGGGTGGGACGAAACCACACGATCAAACAGAGGCGTTCACCACGTCTGGAGTGCCCGCCGTGCGGCAAGAGGGGGAGCTGTCGACCGTTGCACAACCGGGGGCGCTGTCGGCCCCACAGCGGGATGGGCGTCCCGGCCCCACCCGCTGTTGTGTGGCAACGGCCTGCAGCATGCGGCACCCGCCCCTGGACGATGGGCGCGCCGCGAGGCCGGGGCGCCGCCCGGCCCGCACGCTTCCACGGCTTCTGGGTGAACGGACGGGCAGACGCATTACGGGGCACACCTCTGCGCTGTCAAGGTTGCACCGGCGCGGACGTGCGGCAAGCAGGCCCACCCGGATGCACCGCCGGCTGTGTGACGCGGACGGACGGGGATGCAGCAACCCTGCGGCGCCGCGCAGACCACCCACCGCCGCGACACGCGGCGTCGCCAGTGGAGGGCGCCGCGGTCGCGACGGCGACAGCGAGGCGGTCACCGCTGGCGCGGGGGACGCGGCCGCCGTCGCGTCGTGCGAGTCCCCCACGGGTGGTCGTGGGCTGTGGCCACGTCGGCGTCCGGGGCTGGCCACGCCTTGTCGACGGGCCGTCGTGGTGGGGGAGTGGAATCGTCGCTAAAGCTGCAATCCCTATCGAAAGCCGGATTCCGGCAGGCCTTGATACCCGTATCAAGGAAGGGTTTCGATGGACAATGATGACTAGCAGCGATACACTGTACTCTGATGTCCGTTTTTCTAATCGGCAGATGGGTGAAACGGGCGCAGGAAAGAAGCTCACGAGCGCGGCTGGCGCACTTCTGACAGCAAAGAGCGCCCAATAGCAGAGCTACTCGAGTGGTTCACGAGCCATTGATCCGTCCAATGAGGTGATGTTATTTCTGGGCTCGGAGCTCGAAGAAACCTGCCATACGGCGCTGGTGCTGGGTCGGTATGTTTTCTTCTGGCGCCCGTCCCTCCGTGGCAGCATCTCAACCAAGCAGGTGGTGCATACAAGCAGGAAGCCTACAAGAAGCTGATGACAACGATGTAGGCATAGGCTACGTTCTATTGTGGAACACATCACAATCACGGCCGTGCTCAGGGCCGTCCTCAAGAAACAAATGCACGCACGTCGGCACGGTGGCCACAAGCACTCTCCAAAGCGAGGCATACAAGAAAAGACAGCGGCAGCAAGCGGCAGCATGCAGCGCATGAGTCGGCACAGGTGGGGAGCCGATTGCCGGGTGCACCACAACCGCTCCTCTCCCGCCCCCGGCCGCCCCTAGCCCTCACCCCCCCAGCATCGACAGCAGGACTCCTCACCCCTCCTCCTCGTCCATGTTGTCCTCATCGCAGTCGCTGGACGCAGCAAAGTTGGCGCGTTCAGCGTCGGCACCATCCAACAGGCGGAGGCCGTTGTGCACCTCGCTGTCACGCGGGAGGAGCGAGTCCGCCCGCCCAACCTCGGCCACCCAGTACTCGTTCATGCCCTCCCCTACCCCGGCACGGCGTGTCGTGCGCAGCCCCGCCACGAGCTCCAGGAAAGAGCGCACCAGGCCGCTCACCATGCAGAAGTGGCCGACCACGCAGTCAACGACAATACCGCTGCCAATGGACCCGCCCTGGCTGATGCGGTCGGCGGCGCCGAGGTACGTGAAGAACTCGACAATGGCCACAAGAATGGCCTTAAAGCCCATCTCCGACGCAAAGTACGCGTTGTTGTGCAGCCACTCTCCCGCAAGGATCTTCGTCATGTCGGCCTTGGTCAGCCCGAGCGCGCGGAGGAAGGCCAGCACAATGCGCTCCTTGATTGTCTGGATGAGATGCGGCTTGACACGCAGTAGGGGCACAGACGCGCGGCGGAAGACGGCCTCAGCCTGGTCGCCGCGCGTCGGCACAGGGATGTAGTCCCAAAGGAAGTCCTTTGCGAGTTCCGGCGTGAGGTTGAGTGCCTTCTCCGTTGAGGCCACGAGCAGCACCCACGTGGCCTCCATATTGGGGTAGACGAGGCGGGTGATGTTGGTGCGAGAAATGTGCTCCATCAAGGTGCGCCGGAACTCGCGTCGCACCTTCTCCATATTCTTGAACCCCGCCACGCCCTTGTCCTTGCTGAGGCGCACGCGCTTCTTGCGGCTCAGGCGCGCCGTGCTCGTGCGGACGCTGCCGCCGCCCGGCGCATCGTCGCCCTCGGAACCCGGCGACTCGACGTCGGACTCGATGTCCAGCTTGCTCATGATGGCCGACAGCTTCTCGTCCAGCGCGGCATTCATCTCCTGCATGTGCTTGTAGACTTTCTCCTGCTTTCCACCGAGTGTGTCGAGCTTAGCGATGACCGCCGCCTGCTCGTTCTCCATCTCGGCCATGACAGCAGCCATAGCCTGGATGGCCTTGGTCAGAGGAAGTGCCGCCTCCATGACCGCCTTCTTGACGACCTTGTGCGTGCTGATGGCATCTCCCGCCTGGTGATTCCCGACGCCACCGTCAGTCGCAGACGGTGCAGACTCAGTTTCCACTTGCATGGGCGCGGAGGTAGGGGCGGCGCCCGCGGCGCCCGCCGAGCCCGCAATTTCCGCCGGTGAAGGGCTAGGGGGCGGCGAGGGCGACCGAGACGACCGCCGCGGGGCGACAGGCGGGCGGCAGGCACCAGACGCCCGGGGAGCAGGCGAGGACGCCAGCGCCGCCGCCGGCACCGTCACCTGCAACGTGTTCATCGCAGCCGCCGATGTGGCCGCCTGCTGCGGCGTCGCGCTCAGCTCCCCGGGGTACAGCGGCGGGTCGATGTAGTACCGCGGCAGGTCGACGACGAGCGTCGAGGCCTTGGCGCGCGACGCCTTGGCGACCACCTTATTGCGCAAGAAGGGCCTGGATGCCTTGGACTTGGGGACTTTTCCACCAGCGGGACCTTTTGTCTTCTTGCCCACCGGCGGGCCCGGGCGAGGCTGACTGCGTGGCTCGGCACCTTCAGACGACTCCACAGCGCCGCCAGCACCCCCAGTGTCGCCGCGCACCAGCACCGGCAGCTCCCGCAGCACCGGCGGCGGCGTCGACTGCGTGCCGCTGTAGTACTCTTGCAGGTCGTACACGCCCGGCGCGTTCGGCGAAGCGGCAGCGACAGCAGTCCCCGTCGTGTTGTTGGCCCGAGCAACCGGCGTGATGCCATCGTCCTCCACGACATTGGCCGCCAGGTTCTGCGCGCGCATGTTGCTCTTGCTCTCAATGTCGGCTTCGGTCGGCGCTGGCGTCGTGTACTCGGTCGGTCGCACCACTGGGCGTTTGCCTCTGCGATGCCGACCGTACGGCGGGCCGCCGACCGGCAGGATGCCGCGAGCTGCAACGCCCGGTGGCTGATTCAGGAAGCTCGGTGTGGTGGCGGGCCCGCCCGCCGCCCCCACCGTAGCCGAAGGGCCTGCCGCCGGGGTAGACGCGTACGACGCCGCCCACATCTCCGGTGGGACAGGGAGCGTGTCTGTGCGCAGCCGAGGCCGCCGCTTCTCTCGCGACGCGTCGCTCTCGTTCGGATTACTGGGCTCCATGGCGAGTCCGAAGATGTGGAGGGGTGGAGGCACTAGAGAAGGGTGGGGATTGAAGAAAGGTCCGAGAGTGGCGTGGTTGGTGGGTGGCCTTCTCACGACAAGATGGGGATGGGTTGACGGTCGGTTTGATGGAAAAAGCACCGACGGGTGCCTTTTATGCACGAGCCAGCACCACGTCGGGGCACCAGAAAAGCAGCGCGGCAAGGAAAGAGTGTGTTGGAAATCAGAGAGCTGCCAAAAGACTTGTCACGCACACGCGCGGAGACGCACTAGGCAACAAGAAAAGGCAGTAGAAAGACCCGCTGATGCGTGCAGGCACGGTCTATCGGTCTTCGCGGATGAGGAAAGAGCGTGTGACATAGAAACGTACCGGCGTCAAGAAGCGTTCTTGCAGTGCGTGTGTGGCTTCATTGCGTCCCTCTGGTGAGGACAAAGGAGTTGGGGTGAGAGAAAGGGGGTGGAGCGTCTTGGTCCGGCAAACAGTTGCGGAAAAAAGACGCGAGCGTCCCCCCGTCGACATCACCCGACCGGATAACGTGCGGAACGAGCGATGGAACTCAGCACCATGGCGGCCGACTACGTCCCAAAATAGGATGCCCGACAAGACCAGAATAGTGCACCGAAGCAGCTGGGGCGGTGGGTGGGGGGGGGGGAGGCGAGCACCCAACGCCCAACAAAAACGGCAAGGGCTGACAAAAAAAAGGAGGCGCCGGGGAAATATACATCAGCACACAGAACACAGTCAGGGCGCCTGCTGCGCGAGCACGCCACGAGACGACGGTAGAGAAGGCCATCACCACGCAGCGAGTGTGGGTCCATGCGTAGAACAAGCTCACAAAGAGGAGAAGAGCACGCGCGTCCGTACTGGTGTAGGAGAGGATTGTAAGCAGAGGCGGCCGGCCGCTGAACGAAGGCAGGCCAGCAACAAGCGGGTATACGCGGACAGACCAAGTGCCACTGCGACTGAGAACGGGGCGGGCGCGAGGACGGAGCAGCCAGCCACCGCAACGATCCGCACGTCGTCCACCGCACTGATCCGCGCAGTGACGTATGTGCAGCCTCGCTGGCCGGTGCCTGAAACCAATTCGGGCCTGTGATCGAGCAGATCGATCGCTGTTTTCCTGTGGAATTGAGATCTACACTGGCAGATCAGCCGGTTTGATCAGTGCTCGCAACCTCTGTGTTTGGTCGATGAGAGCGAATGCCACTATCCGCTTCTCATTGTCCTATCGGTCGCACATCAATGCCGTGCCCGATGCATGTGGCTGCTCGGCCGATGCAAGGCATCGACGTGCCCCCTCGAACCGCACCCCGTCGCCGACGTGGTTGCTCCGCGCCGGCCGATGGCGTGGACTGTCGCCAGCGACAGCCGGCGGCGAGCACCCGTCGTGGCGGCGCCTCCCAGCGTGACCGGCTGTCTGGCGGCGCCTGGTGTGACCGCCTGACTTTGTTGGTTGAGGACCGCGCCCCGACTTGGGTGCTGACCAGAGTCGCTTGCAACGAGGGCGCCGACTGTTGTGTTGTGCACGATGCGGTCCCGCCCCCCCCCCCCTTCGTCGACCGCTGCCTTGGCTCAACGATACGTGGAGTACGTGCGTGGGCGCTTTCCTGCCCGCGTTTGCGGCTACTCACCAGGTTGTTGTACTTGAGGCGCGCCCCTGACAAGGCGGTTGGCCTCGACGAACCTCTTGTTTTGCAGCATCTCACACACATCAGTTGCTCTCTCAACCCTTTTCTCCATTCGTTTCTCTTTTCTGCTGCGCAGGATGGTGCACGTGGCGGCTGGAAACCCCTCCTCCATTTCCTGTGACCGTGTGTACGTGGCCTCTTCGTTGTTTGCTTGCTGTGCTCGAGTAGGTCGGCGCGTCCTCGATTCCGGTAAGTCTCTGTCTGGTCTAGTGGTCGGGTGTGCTGCACAGGAACAGCGCTGAGCCGATACTTACCTGCGTGGGTGCTGGCTGAGCCGCTATTGTGGTGAGGGGGCCATGATGGGCGCCCTGGGCCGTCAGCGTCTTCATTTAAACATGGGACCAGTCTCCTCGATGACTAACAAGTGGTAGCCACCATTCGCATCTGCTCGCCTTGCCAACCTGCCGCGCTCGTCCGTGCCGGTGCCCCACGTACCTCTTCCCCACTCCCTTCTTCTTCAGACCTTTATTTCTGCCGGTGGCGGAGCTCACGCCAATCCGCCCCGCCTTCTACCTTTGGCATCCGCCGCCATGTCGGACGTCCCGCTTGCAGCCAAGACGCTGCAGTGCCTGATATGCAACTTCGTCACGAACTCCCGCGCCGCCCTTCAGTGGCACGGCATGAGCTCGCACGCGGAGGCCGGACGCGCCCGCCGCCAGCGGCGAAAGCAGCCGGGAGGGCCCAGTGGCCCCAGGGCGGGCCCGGGGGGGCTAAACGGCGACGCTGTACTGCGACTCCACGAAGGCAGCACAGCTGCTGGTGCGGGTGGCGTCATCGGCGGTGGTTCGCGCCCAGGTGTGGGTGAAATCAACCCCGACGGCGGGCCAAGAGTCGGCGCCGCGTGTTCATCGGCCGGCCCTCCTTCACTCGCCGTCCAGGCTGACGCCGCCACCTCTTGGGCAGCCACACCCGCGCCTCCCGTCGGGGTCCCCACCTGCACAGCGACTGTGGGTGCCTTTGAGTCCGGCGCCACTGCGTCGTGCGCGGGCGACGTGATGCGTGCGCAGGCGGCGGCCGTGCGCGCGGAGATGGACCAGCTCATGTCGGCGCCGGTCGGGGAGCCAGACGAGGCGGACGAGGTGCCGTCTGATAATAACGGCGCCGGACAAGGGCTCGTGCACGACGACGGTCATGGCGTGACCAAGGCGCCGGTGGACGGCAGCGCGCGCACGCAGGCGCTGATCGCCGAGCTCGAATCGCTCCTGGCCTGTGGCAAGGAGGCCAAAGAGGGGCCAGCTCACAAGAAACGCAAGGTGAACAACGGCGCGGTCGCCAAGGCGCCACGCTCGTACGACTACTCCAACCTGGCCGAGCACATCCGGACGCTGTACGAGGAGATTAAGGACTGGCAGCGCGCCGAGCCCATCATCTCCGCCCGCAAGCGCGCCAACCCCGGAAAGTTCGACACGTTCCGGCTGCAGGCGCTGCAGCGCTTCGTGCTGCGCACGGGCCGCGCGGGCTTATCGTTGCGCGAGCAGGAGGACCTATTTGATCTTCTCGACGTGTGGGACGGCACGCGACCGGGAATGCCCGTTGACACTGGTCACAAGAGCAAGATCCGCGACTCCTTCCGATCCGCCTACGCATTCCAATGCGCTATGCGGGACGACTTAGACGCGGCGGTGGTCGGGGCAGGCTGGAAGACGTGCGTCCTGGAGGAGGGCGGCGAGAAGTACGTTGCCATCTTCAGGTCGGCCATGGACGCGCTGCTTGAGGACCTGCGTTCTGGGAAGAAGGTGCGCTTCTGGAGCGGGGGCGACCATCCGGCGCCACCGACCCACATGCGCGAGACGCCGATGGACGGCGATGCGTTCCGCCTGTCTGAGGAGGAGGTCTTGAAGGAGCACGCGGACAAGCCGGGCGCTTTCATGATGGGCATTCACGTGTACAGCGACAGCAGCCTCCTCTCGTGGTCTGGGGGTATGTTCGAGTGTCTATCCAATGGGGCAGATACGGTTGACATGCAGCGGGGAGAGAGCCAAGACCGCGTGAGGACCGTGTTTCGGAAGACGGCAATGGTGGCCGGGGTGGCTTTGGCGGTAGCGGGCGTCGCGGCCGTGCTTGCTCCCTTTTCTGGGATGTGAAACTGATATCTGCCCATCTGCTCTTTGGTTCAAATTTCCCTGGTGCTATTCTTTTCTCTCCCTCCTTTCTGCTCAGCCCACAAACTGTACCCAATCCGGGTCCGCCTCGTCAACGTGATGTCTGGAAAAATTGAGTGGTTAACGGTCGCGTACGTACCCGTTGTGCAGAAGCTGCAAGAGCCGTCTGCCGGCGACAAGGCGCGCGACCGGCGTTGCGGTGTGCTGCAGCGGGTGCTGTTTTTGGCTTTCCGGGAGGTCATCAAGGCGAGCCGAGAAGGAGTAGAGATGGCAGAACGGTGGAAAGACGGTGCGCTGTGGGCGTTTCCGCGCATCCTTTTGTACGTGTGCGACCAGCCCGAGGAGAGGGCCGTGCTGTGCCTCAAGGCGGGCAATTGTGCCTACCCCTGCTCCCTCTGCAAGGTGCACAAGGGCGACGCCGGAGCGCCCGTGGCGTTGCGGTCGGCGGACCGCGTTGTCATAAGAACGCTGGAGCGGCAGGTGGAGGGGGCGACCCACTTGGCAACCGGCACCAACAGGCAGCGCCGCGTCCATCTGGAGTCTCTGGACTCCACCAACAGCTTTGTGCCGGTATTGGCGGCCATGTCGGGGCTCTCCACCGCCCCCCACTTGCTCTACAAGATGATCGGCTTCGACGCATTGCATGTGAGTTTTTCTCCCGCCCATCTGCACGTGCTTGCGGCCTTGCCTCAGAGCTGCTGCATTATTCAGGTAACCAGGTGATCTCTGAATGCCACCCTGTTTTGCACTCGACTGACAAGCGCTCCTCGCCCGCCCCTCCCCCCCGCCACTTGTGCACATGATACCTGTCTGTTGCCTTCCTACGAGCCCCGTCTTGACAGGTTCTCGACCTAGGAGTCACACGTACGCTTGTGCACCGCCTCGTGCGCATCTTCCCGTACATATGCAAGGGACACCACCCCCTCATGGGCACATTTGCCGCCACATACCGCATCGCCAACCACCGTCTTGAGCACATGGGACGCCGTAGCAGAGCTCGCAAGCTTGCACCTGGGTATGCTCGTTGGGATCTCTGAGTGTGTGCCCGCACTTTTCTCTTGTCACATCAATTTTTCCATGGGGTCGAGCGCTGGGCTGAAGAGGACCACCAACACTGACGAGACCGACCCCCTCGCCCCGTCCGCTTTCTGGGTGAATGACTTGCTTGGCTCTCCACAATCACTATTTCTTCTTTCTCTCCCTACCAATGTGTCTCGGACAGGTACATCGTCGGTGAGGGGGAGAAACAAGCAACGTTCACCGGCGCTCAGCAGCGAGAGGGCGTGTACGCGCTGCCCTTCATTGTAGACGGCCTGTTTGGAATCGGACGCCCAAAGCCGGCGCGGGCGGACGGCATAACCGAGGCGGAGGCTGCCGAGCAGGCGGCTGCTGCACACGTCGCCAATGCCGACGCCGGCGACCGTCTCTTTCCAATGCTCTCGAGACATGGCGCGGGGACGGCTCAGCGCGCTGCTCGGCGACAACCGGCGGCAGAGGTCGACCGAGACGGCTCTGACGAGGACGATGACAAGTTGGCGCCCGGATTTGAGTTCGACTGGGTTGCCTATCGTGAGGCATTTGGCGTCAAGCCCGTCCAGGACGCCGTCACCGCCATGTTCGCAGAGTATGCCTCACTGTACGCGGCACTGTGCGGGCAGATTGGTTCCGCTGCAGCGCCTCCCCTCACGCTCTCCTATGCCGCCACCCTCGACGCCAAGGCCTCCAACTTTATCAACAAGTTTGCAACCCCGCTACTCGGCGTGATGAACACAACCAAGATCCACCGCCTGCTACGCCACGTCATGGACGCCATCCGCTGGCACGGGAACTTGGCCAACGGGAGCACGGCCAGCAACGAGAGCCAGCACAAGGACGACAAGCCGTACTACGTGCGCACGAACAGGGGCTTCGACACGTTCACGGCCCAGCTCGTGCGACACGCCCAAGGGGGGCGCATCATCCTGGCGGACCACAAGCGGGCCGACGACGAGCGCTCGGCGACGTGTGACCCTGTACCGGGCAACGCCGGCGATGGCGGCGGCGGCGCGAGCGGCAGCGCCGGCTACGACAGCGACCGGGAGCTCGATGCCATGCTAGGCGACAGTCTCCATGATGGGGAGGAGGAGGAGGAGGGGGGCGCTTGGGAGACTACGGGGGAGGGCGGCCGTAAACACGGCCGCATAGACCGCCAGTCCGTGGCGGAGCTCTCTTGGAGGCCCGGCCTGGCCAACTGCTCCAAGCTGCTCGGCATGCGCGCGCAGGACACAGTGGGTGTTCTGAGCTGCAGGCGGTTTGAGGCGCGGCTCGGCGGCGGCACGGTGCCTTCGCAGCTCCTTCGGGCGTCTCCCTCCTTCTTCCGGGCGCCATGGTACGACTCGATCGCGTTCCGGCTTCCGGGTGACGCGGCGACCACCTCCGCCACGGGCTACGGAGAGGCGCGGGCGCTCGTGCGCCGTGACGACGGCGACTACGCTCTCGTGGTCGTGATGGCGGAGGAGGCTGGGGTTCCCGGCTGCATCTTCTCGGCGCGGAACTGTTTGCGACTGCGGTGGGCTGTGCCGACCGACGGGTCGGACTGGGACGTGCGCCTGATACCCATCGAGGCCATTCAGCGCCTGGTTCACGTCGTGCCGGACTTTGGCCACTTGCTGCGCACAGTGGGGAGGGAGGTACCCCCCCCCCCGATTACCGCCCCTGTCGGTGTGCTGAGGGGCGCGCGCTACTTTGTCAATGACTTTTTCCCGTGGGGTTGAGGGCGGTGCGCCACCGATGGAGTTGGGTGGGGGGAAGAAATGTGGTCGTTGGTGCTGTCCCGTTGAAAGAATGTGGCGCTGTGTACTGCTGTCTTCTCTAGTGCCCTCCCAGAGCAGCCTCTGTTAGGCCCCCATACCAAACCAGAAGCGACCTCGAGGCGCTCGCACGCAGGTGGTGGGCGGCTTGAGGAGGGGTCCCCCCTCCTTGCTTGCACTGAGGTGGCCAGCGGCTTGAGAACGGAATCCCCCTCCTCCTGGCTCGTACTCAGGTGGTCTGCGCATTGATTAGGGGTCCCACCTGGACCGCGGCAGGACGGAACGCAGCTGTCGGCGCGGGCGTAGGCCGTGAAGTACCTCACGTGCCCGTCGTGGGGGGCAAGCAGTGCCACAGGAGCGCACTATTAGAAGCGCCGAATGCCCAACAAAGGCCAAGACGGGAGGCTGGCGGAGGCGCAGTCGAACAAGACGGCAGACGGAACCCGGCAGTGACTGTCTCCAGTCAAGTAAAGACCGTGGCACGATCCGCATTACAGAAGCCGGCCTCGAAAGGGGCCCATTTGGACGTGGCCCAATCAAATCAGCTCTCCCGTGCCTGCCTCAGTGCTCGGGAAGTTGGGCAAGACCACTACTCCCGTTTTCTCCATCGGAACTTTGTGGCAAGTGGGAGTGTAAACCCCATCAATAACCTATTTTGATAGGAAATTGGATACGTGACAAAACCCCTGTCGAAAAAGACGTTTGATGGACTGTTGCCTATCCTCCCAGGCCGATAGGCAACCGATGGACAAAAACACTTTAGGGACGATCAGACACGGGCGCCACGGCCGTACGCCTCCTATGGCAGGCTGCGGTGGCGTACTTCGACTAACAAGAATACTATACTGTACTTCTCAGTGAAAAAAGTACTCTGCGACGGACAGCACACTTCTGCCACGTGCCCAACATAGCCAGGACCGGATGGACGGCGAATCTACGCACTCGGCCCCGGGTTGGCACAAAGATGCGGCTCGTGCAGCAACCGATGGGGAGTTGCGACACGCAAGCCGTCAGCACGTCCGAGTCGCACGAGGACGTGCTTGTGCAACACAGACGTCTGTAAGACCACCACACACGGTGCCAACTGGGGCAAAAAAAGGCGACAATGGCGGCGTCAGGCTGGCCCGTTGACAGTTGGGTGTGCGAGGGAAAACAGGGCCACTCCTTGCCGCTCTCTGTGGGATTGGGCGCAACTTCGGGCCAGGCCGATTCACCGAGGCACGACGGGCGAGGTTGCGCCTTCAACGTGGCCGCGCTTGGCACGAGGTGGTTTTCTTGTCGATCGGCTCGGGCCAATCAAATGGTCCGAGTGGGTTCATGATGCGTGGGGCAGCATCACGGGGGGTTGCCCGGCGTGCGCTGTCCACTAGCGCGAGGTCGTTGCGGCCAGACTGGGCCACGACGAATGCAAAGGCAACAGCGATCTGTGGGCGTTGCCGCATCGGTTGGACTGCTCGAGCCAGGCCTGCGCCTGCCGCGTCAGCGGCCAAGGTGGTGGCGGGCCTGCGCAGGAGGCGTCGGAACCCCCCCAAGGCACCTCCCGCGGTCAGCCCCAGCCAATGCGGAAAGTGGCCTCTTGCTCCAGGTTCTTCGGCGGGTTGGTCCGAGGTGGCGTGACCCAGCCCAGGCAACAGCGGGGTTTTTGGTTGGCTGTGGCACAAAGATGGCTGACTGTGTCGCCTCGGCTTGACAGCAAAGGATTTTTTTGCTTGTGCCCTTTAGATTTTCCCGCCCGCGTTTCTCGGAAGCCAGAAACCCTCCACAGCGCGCGAAGCACAGCAAGGACACCCGTGATCGTGCGTGTGCGTCGACGTAGGGCTGGCAAGAGGGATTGGCCTTACGTGCTGTGTCCTGATTGGTCCGTGCGAGGAATTCCTCATGCGTCATTACGGCTTCCTATTGGCCAGGCGAAGCATTAGTTCCGCGTTACGTAGCCCCTGCAGCGGATTGTGGGGGTGCCCAGCCGAACTGGACCCCACACAGGGCGCGGCTGCGCGGAACCCCTCCCCGGCTCCCCTTGTCCTTTGCGCCAGTGTTGGTCGACTCCCGTTTCGGGCCAAACCGACGCGCGTCCTCGGGGTCGCGACGGACCCACACAGCCACTGGTGAGGCGTGCTGGGGGGCACCCGTCGCGACGGACAGCACAGGCCACGGTCGCCACGCGGTCGGGCCAGGCAGCCGCGCGTCGGCGTCTATGGGCTGGTGGCGCGTGGCAGGCTTTCCCTGCGGTTTCGGCCCCCAGACCGGGACAGCAGTCGGGGCATGCCGGCAGAGCCCGGGATGGCGTCGATTCCTCCACTCGCGCGCTCGTTGCCCGCATTCGGGCCCAAGTAGTGCCGTTCGGGCCACGCGGAGCGTCCAGGCCCGACCGGTCGATAAGAGCCCCCCCCCAGGAGCCCAGACCTACTCACCAGCTGCATACCGCGCTCACCGGTTCGACCTGCGCATTCATCGTCTTCCTGCCGGCCTCCTTCGCCACCCATTCCGTCCCTTTCCCCCCCCCAACGGCCCTGTAGGCAGGGCAGTCACCTGAAGGGGTGGCGTATTGACCAGGTACCTCACCCTCACCAGGGGGTGACCCCCTTGTATGGGGGCACCACCGCTCACTACCCCCCTCCTCGGTGCGCCGTCGGTCGGCCTCTGGTCGGCTGCCGCGCCCTCCCCCCGTCGCTACTTGTAGCACCGGTGACCCTCGCCATGGCGGGAAGCACTTCTGCTGCTCCTTTCCTGGCGACTGTTTGGACGGGCACGCCGGTCGGGCTGCCCCGCAGGGGCCCCACGGCCCGCACCTGCCGCCGCGGCAGCACCGGCGGCCTCGCCTTTGTGTCTCCCGCGTCGTCGTCTTCGCGCCGCGGCTCTGACTCTTGGCGCGCGTCGACACCGACGAGCGTCGGCGACGCCTACACGCTGCCGTACCCGTCGCCGCCGCCGCCGCTGGAGCTGTCTGTCCCCCCCCTGGCCGACGTGTTGGCCGCTACAGCTGCCACCGCCTCGGGCGGCCGCGGCCGTGGTGGTGGCCGCAACGGGGCCACGGCGGTGCCGCGCATGGTTGCTGCCCCCGCCGTCAATGTGCCGGCGCTGGTCGGCGCGCTGGCGGCGGGGGACGCGGAGCGCAACGGCGACGGCGAGCTGTCCCTGCGCTCGGGTCGCGGCGGCGGCCGTCGCGTGCGCGGTGACGGCGCCGGGGTGCTCGGCCTGACCCCCATCCCGCACAGTGACAAGCTCGGGCTGTTTGTCAGCTTGTGCTCCCTGCTCGTCTCGGTGCAGGTGCTGATGCCCCAGATTTTGTAGCGGCGTTGGCGTGGTGGGGGCGGTCCGCGGCGGGTGCGCGTGCCGTTATGCGCGCGCTCTCGGCGGGGGGGGTTTCGGTGGTGGGGGATGCGCGTCCCCCCCCCCTCCCCCAGCCCCCTTGGCGGCCAGCCGTGGCTAAGAGTTTTTTTTATCTCTTTTGTGCCACTTTGATGTGTGTACAGTGTGGAGGGGGGGCGGGGCGTGCGGCTCCGCATGTGGATTCCGTTGGCGTGCCCCGGCGGCACGTCGGCGGGTCGCGCGCCGGCGCCGACGGCTCGGTCCCCCTCTGGATCTCCGCGTGTATGATCTCTTGCTGTTGTTTGTACCCTTTATTGGAGGGGGTTGGTGCCGCGGAGGGGAGGGTGGCTGGCTGGGTGGCCGCAACCCTTTATCATTTTTTTCTTCTTCATGTTCATGTCCGGCGAGCATATGCCGACATGTTTTCGTCGTGCGCTACTCTAAATACGGAGCCACGTGAACGATTTTCTCGCTCGTAGCACCCGCGCCGCAGCCTGGTATGAACCCGCGGGTCTCTTGCGGTGGTGTGTGCCTGCGTACATGCATGTTCCCACTGGCATCTGCCCATGGTCGTGGGCTGGACTTCCGCAGTCGCTCGCCGTCCACGAAGCTCCGCGCCGCGCTATGGACTGGCGCCATCTGACACGCAGTCAGAGTCGGCGGTAGACCATTCCGCATTGCGTACAACGCGCATGCTTCCTCATGGTACACGGACGGATACAAGCACTCCCACTGAAGTACATAGAAAAAAAAAGAACGAATCCACTGGCTCACCCACGCCTCCCGAAAGACAGTGTGGCCTTGTCCCGCATCATTCCACGCCAACATCAACGCTACGGTACAATACGGCACCGATTCTGCACCACCCCCGCACTGGCATTCCCAGATGCTCACCGACGGGTGCGGCGGCGCGTGGTAGAGAACTAAGTCAGAGGCGCGCCGGGCGGGGGGCAGGCGCGCCGGGCGGGGGGCAGGCGCGCCGCTCGCCCCCAGTTCCTGCCGTTGCGGCACGACCGCCTGGGGAGGTCCGCCGCCTCCCTCCCTACCCAGCCATCCGATTGGCGGGCACCGCGGCACCCAAAGATCGCCAGCACAGCCAGCTGGCGAGGTCCGACCGACCCCCGGCACCAGCACAAACTGCGGGCAGCCGCGGCTGTCGGGCGGCCGCGCGGGGGCACCCCCTCCCCCCGCGCAGAGCAGCACGCTCCCCCCACCCGCACCACGCGCGATACACCCCAATGCGACACAGCCAAGACGGTCGCGGCGGGCCGTGTCGCCCGCGCCCCCCCACACCCCCGCGTGAGCGCGCTGCCCGCGCCTGCCGGCGGTCCGACCGCACGTGCGCGGCAACGGGCACGGCCGTGCGCGGACTGTATAATATCTCCCCCCTCTCCCCCACCTGCAGTTGGTCGCAACAGGCGGGCCAAGTCGTCGAGTCGGGCGGCGCCAGCTGGGCGGCGCGCCGACCGCCGCGCGTGGACGCCCCGCGCACGGCGTCCTCGGCGCGGGCGCAGGGCGGCGGTCCCCAGCGTCTGCCGAGGTCGACTCTGTTTTTGTTTTTGGGGGAGAGGCCACGGGGTGGACGCCCAGCCCACACGGGGGACCGCCGCCCCTGTGCAGCCGCCCGCCGTGCGCCCGTGGCGCACCCAACCGACGCGCATCCAGCGGAGCAGCCGCCACGGTCGGCGACGGGGAGGAGCGCGCGCCTGTCGCCCCCCCCCCCCCCCCCCGCCCCCGGGGGGCCCCCCCCACCCGGCCCCCCCCGGCGGCCCGCCCCCCCCCC
>Ga0115030_1000588_pt1 | contig 15246 bp, 16 predicted proteins | sample SidtaG_4_FD_87174 | JGI IMG/M metagenome (GOLD analysis project Ga0115030, IMG submission 87174) | Marine algal microbial communities from Sidmouth, United Kingdom - Sidmouth_Male1 metaG | ecosystem: Host-associated > Algae > Red algae > Unclassified | place: Sidmouth, United Kingdom | collected... | reverse complement strand
GGGTGAGCCCGATCCGGTCCGCGGACCGACCTCGACAACCCCTCTGGGGCGGGGATCGGGGGGGGGGGGGGGGGGGGGGGGGGGGGCGCCCCCGGGGGGGGGGGGGGGCGGGCCCCCCCCCCCGGGGGGGCGGGGGGGGGGGGGGGGGGGGCTCCACCACACGGAAGGGAGCGATGGCGTGGCGGGCGGCCCCGCGGCCAACACGCCCGCGGCCGGGGAAGCGCGCACAACCGACGCAGCGACGCTGGCGGAACACCCCCTCCGTGCAGCCGTTGGTGGCGGCGGCGGCGGCGGCGGTGGCTCGCCCGCCCGCCTCGGCCCCAAAGTCAGCAACCGGCCTTCTGGCGCTGCCGCGGTCACTCCTCCATCGCCAGCGCTCCCGCCGCCCCCCCCCATCCGACCTCCGCTACACCACCTCCCCCCCCCTCCCCCGTGCGGCCCCGGCCCCCGCAGTGCCCATCAAACCATGACCGCCAGACGGGGGCAGGCGCCGACGCTGCGGCGCCATCCACGCGCGCTTGGCGCCCAGATAATGAGCGCGTGGCGGCCGCCGCGCCACCGCGGGGGCGGCGCGGCGGGCGACCCAGGCGTGACGGCGAAGCACGGCGCGGCACGCTCGTGCCCGTGCTGGGCAGCGTGGCGGTTCTTCACTCCACCAGACGGACTGCGCTTTGCCGCGGAACTTCTCGTCGCACAAATTCGCACAGCAAGTCGCAGCAGTTGACAACAGCTCACAGCAGAGAAGTTAGAATCGCTGTAACTTCTGTTGTCTCTCCCACAGAGCCATCCATGCAATTTCATTTCACAGCACATGTGTCATAGCACAGTCACTGTGGATACACGGCGAGATTGCAAGAAAATGCAGTGTAAGCGCCTGGCGCCCCGCCACCCGCAACCGACGTCCCCCACGCTGGGAGGACGGCGGCTGGAGTGACAAGGCTGGCGTGCGACCGAGCCCCCCGCTAGCCGGTGCGGGTCGGCCTCATGTGGGCGCACGCGCTGTGTGCTCGTGGCCCCCACCCCCTCTGGCGCACAGTAGGCCCACACAATCACCGACGGGAAACAGCCCGTCGGGCACAGCCGCAGCTGGGCCACACGCCCAGTTCAGGTGGCAAATAGAGCTCTGTGCATTTCATATGGTCTACGAAAACGGTCCAGCACCGTGGAGAAAGCTGGGTGGCTGTTGCGGAAACTCGGAGAAAGCTGGGTGGCTGAGGCGGAAATCGTATCGCGATACAATTTTGTATCGCACTCGCAGGCCATCCCAGAGGGGGGGCGCCATCCAGCACGGTCCCAATCTTCGACTGGTTTTTCATAATTTGGATCCTGGCGGTGCTTCCGCACACAGTGATCCGCGCCCTCTGTCCGCGCTTGCAACTCCATCACAGGAGCGTCAGTCGATCTCTATTCGAGGCGCGCGGCAGCGGCACATCAATCGTGAGGGGCCCAGGCTACGAGGAGGATCAACTGGAGGTGGACCCGATGGATGGACACAGAGTGTATCTTGGCTCGGGTTACCAGATGGGAGAGCCGCCCCGCCAGCGTCAGAGAGCCGACCCTTTTTTTGTGTCCAACAGAGTCGCTAACAGTCGCTCGTCTTCGTGCATGTGTTCAACATCTTCTCTATTCTGTGTCTTTGGCCGGTACAGCTTCACGGAGGCCGAGCTGAAACATGTGTTCCCCGGCAAGGTGTGGGCCTACAGATGCTCAGAATGCACGCGCATCGAGGCGAGCAACCGCCAAGCCGAGCAAAATTCGCGCTCCAGAGCAGCCACGTTGTTTTCGGCGGCAATCACAGCCTAGCTTCCCAGGTATTCCTGAACTATCTGACAGCGTGAATGGGAGCCAATAGATGGAGAGAATTTCATTTCTTGGCCAATGAATGGTCTTATTTTCTCTATGCGTCGATTCACAGTGTATTCACTCGGCGTGGCCACACCCGCACCCAAAGGCCCGGAAGCGCAAACAATCCCCGGTAGGAACCAGCCTTCCACGCGCAGCCGCCGCCGGGCCACACCCCCTCGCGAAGGCCCGGCAACGCACACAATTTCCAGCGGGAATCGGCCCGCCGGTCTCCCTCAGATATCGAACAATCACAGCCACACATAGTGTCGGCCTGGGGCCCGCCACGACACGACACGACCACGGGCCGATGCGCGGCGCACGAAATCTGATTCCGGCAGATGATTGGTCCACCGGTCCCGGATAGGATGATGGCGCGCGAGGATGTGTCAACCGCCGTGGCCACCGCTACGTGGCGCCCCGGCTCGCAGACCGAATATTCACACTCCCGGCTTTCCATCATTCGAGTGCGTCGGCTCTGCCCTGTCGTCCATCGTCGCGAGCGGCCCCATTTTCTTTGAAGTCATCTCGGTGGGTAACGCCCCGTCCGACGCCGTCGACGTGGCGGGGTTGGAGCGGATGATCCACTGCTTCACGGGACTTGCGTCGGCTCCCGTTCACAGCATCGCGTCGAGCGCCGGGCATAGGCTTGGCTTGGTGAGCCCTTCGGCAATGTTGTGCTCTGACTTGACCAGGCCGACGTTGGAGATCTCGTGTCTGTTGTACGCCTCGCGTGCGGCCGCGATGTCGATCATTAGACGCTTCTCGGTGGTGTGTGTTGCCCGCGTCATGACGTCAAACGTCTGCTTCGAGTCAGTCAGCATCACAACAGGCAAGGGCTGGTTGTAGACGCGTTCCAGGTCGTACTTGAGGATGTACGCGGCGTCGAAGGCATCAGCAAACGCGTAATCCTCCCCCGCCACGATGCTCCCCACGATCCGTCGCGCCTTCTTGCTGGAGTACGTCAGCACGTGGCACTGGTCCGCCGTGTCGCACAGGAGAACAATGTATCCCAACTGTGACGACATGTCATCGTTGGAATGGAAGGAAGAATCGGCGTGTACGCGCAAGTGCAAGGACTCTCGCTCCAGTGGCTTGTAGCTTAGGACCATCTCTTTGGTTGACTTGGCGTGTTTGATCCCCTTGTTGATCTCCTTGACGTGTTTCTCCGAATGGAGATCCTCCGTCACTTGGGCCGCGCGATTTATGGAGCAGCAAAGGTCCGGCCGGCCGTGCGCCATACAGGCTAACGCAGCTCGCGCCCGCACAAAGTCCTCGTAGGTTACCGACAGCGGCAGCCGCGACAGGTTGTCAATGTATACCTTTTGGTCAAGAGCGAAAGACCGCGGTGCTCCCAGAAGTGTCCGCACGGAGACGCCGATGAACTGGAAGTCGTCCCAGACGCGCGGTTTTGGACTCAAACTTGTCTAGGGCGGCCAGGGTCAGGCCATGGAACTTCTCGTTGCCGCCCATGCACGAGTCTTCCATGTAGGCCCCGAGCATCCCCTCGGGGGCACCGCCGTCCATCTTGACGAACAAGGCCGGGTCCCCGGTAAGAGGTTCCACGCCCAAGTCTTCCTTGACGTGGAGCACAAATGTCGCATCCCAGTAGGCGCCTGCGTCTGCGATACCATACAGCTGTTTGCGCCACCGCAGCAGCTCCCCGGCCTTCAGCTCAAAGTACTTAGTGTGGATCTTTCGAACGCGTACGTACAGCTCCCGTGCCATGGCGTCCTTACTCTGTAGGTACGCCTGGTTGACGTCGTGCGAAAATAGCCGACAGCCCAGCACCGCACTCGTCAAGAAGATCACCTTAGTGGAGCTTTGTCGCAGGATAGATAGGTTGTGCACAATGAAGGGCTTGTCCTTGTCACCGCAGCCCTCAGCGACATAACGTGACTTATACTTATCCGCGTCCGAATTCGGCTCCTTGATCGCATTCACGAATCTGGTGCCGAAGATGTTGGCCTTCGCAGGAACGTACTCCTCCAGCACCTTGCTCCACACGCCACGTCGCTTGAGGCCGTCGGCCTCGGCCTGTATCGCTGCCTCCATCCCGGGAATGGAAGCACGTGGGTCACCAGGTTCGAGGACCTCCGTCATAAAGGTGGAGCTACGCTAATCCTCCTCAGAATGCGCAGCGCGGTGACGAGACAGCGATACGAGGCCTATATGCCGATACACGCTGTTGAAGATTGCACCCGCGGCGGAGATGCCGTCGGCGATGTTGAAGGCGACCGTCCCGGTACCATCTCCTGTGGGATCGGTCGCGCCAGCCGTGGGAGTGCCAGAAGAATTGGTGACAGCCACCCCCGGAGCGTTGGTCGTCGTGGCCGCTGCCGTCGCACTAGGCCCTTCGTCTGCCGTGGCCGGCGTGATCGGCGGCTTGTACAGCTGGACCTTGTCAACCGAAAATAGCTTGAGGATGTTGTTGACATTCAGCCACACCAGCTTACCGTCGCTGCCCGCCACCAAGTACGGGCTCTCCCATTTCTTGGGGATCTCGTGGTAGACCAAAACACGCTTTCCGGGGCCAATCTTCTTACCCACCGCCCTGGGGACACGTTGACGAAACGCCTTGCTCAGCCGCGCCTGCGCTACCATCTTGAGCATGGCACCGCGAGCCTCCACTTAAGCGTTGCAGCGCTCGCGATGATCCGGAAGGTCCGCGGGCTCGACAGGCATTCGGGGATTCACCCCAAGCACGAGCGAATGCGGCGAGACACCGGCCGGGACAGCCGTCTGGTTCATAGCCCAAACAGCCAGGGCGAGCGCAAGATCCACTGGGATGCCTGGGTGGTCCATGCGGATGACACGCTTGATACCGGCGTTGCGCATCATCTCCTTCCACTCCTGGGATTGCAGGCTCTTTCCCTGGTCTGCGTGCAGCTGCTCGGGGTAGCCGGCATACGCTGCAACCCAGATGCGAATGAAGGCGTCCCAAACCGACTTGGTGTCCACCTTGTCGTGAAGGAATGTGGTGGCGCTGAACAGCGTATCTCGGTCGACAACGTGTAGTACCAGGGTTTGCTTCAGCGTCAAAATGTCGATCATCACTCGCCTGTTGAAGCAGATGTCTTCGTCCGGAATGGCCACGCGGAAGCGGCTCAGCTCCTGCTCCAGGCGTTGGAACAGGTCACAGGCCTCGGTGACGTTCTCGAGCTGGCGAAGCGTTTTGGGTGCTGCATGTTCGTCTTCAGCGCGGCTCATAAGCGCGTACAAGCGCTCGGGCTTCGCGTGGTAGAAGTGCTTGTGGATGCGTTGCAGCTCCGGGAACGTGTACAGGAATATCGAGCCCCAGTCCAGAGAGATGCGGCCGAGCTTTCGCACCAAAGGCAAACTGACGCCTTCGTTGATGCACACGAGATGGTTGGTCACATCGTTGACCCACATGTGGTAGAGGTCCAGGATGTCCAATCCCATCAAGAGCGGCACCTTGAGGTTGATGACGTTCATGGCCACCGGTAGGAAGTAGTCTTCGGCGATGGGCACTCGAATATGCACGATGCCAATCGTCACGTAGCTACCGCCGCCGAGTCTGTAGCGCCCCGGACCCTTGGACGTAGCCAGGTTGGCGTCTCTGCTATTGGAGGCCAGGTACGCCTTTGCTTGCGACTTTCCGGGGATCGTGCGCTGTGCCCCGGTGTCGAGGCAGGCGCCATGCAATACGCACACGTTCGTCAGCAGCGTGACGAGCTCGGCGTCCTCCTCAATGTTGGGCTTTGGTGGCGGTCGTCTGCAGCCGGGGGAAGGTCGACGGATCAGACCCCCAGCTGAAAACTCGAGCGGCTATCTTCTTGGCGCCCGGAGGTGTCGTCCACATGGTCTTTCATGGCATAGTAGAAGGCCGCAGCGTCGAGCGGCACATCACTTTCAGCATCGGCTTGGTTTGCCCTGCCGTCAGCTCCGTGGGGCGCGAATCCGTTTTGTCGCATTCGCTGACGTTGTCAGCCATGGACGCGGTTCCGGAAACGCCCTTGTCCGTCGCCACGTTGGCCTCGAGGCCGCACCACAGCTCGAAGAGCACCGTGGCTTTCACGTCTGCTGGTGCAAGGCACTCCGCCCAAAAAGCCGCCCTGCGCTTCTAGGCCTCCGCGAGATCAATGTCCCTCTTCGGTCAGTGCGCCAGCAGATGGGACGGGTCACTGCAACCAAAGCAGGTCCCATGGCGCAGGCCCCCCCCCGTGCTTTTTGTAATACCTCGGCTGGAAGAGATTCGGTTTCCGACAGCCGTTTTGGCCACACCGTACCTTGCCTGTCTGCCGTACAGGACACTTGGGCCAGTGTCCACGCCAGCACTTGATGACGCGGGCGCTCGGTCGCGCGCCATAGCGCTGGCCGAATCCTGTTGTGGGGACAGGGCCGCATACAGCTCCCCGTAAAGGTCTTGGAGGCTGATGGCGTGCGTGTCCATACGGCTGAGGGGGTGCATCGCCCACGAGTAGCCAATGACGGCGCTTCGCAAGATGTTGGCACGGTGCGTGTCGCCATTGAAGGCAAGAGGCACCATTTTAGACACACGTGCAGCGAGCTTGTACGTCTCCTCGAGCGCGTCGGCTTCTGACAGGCCCTTCGCCACAAAGTCGCTCATGAGTAGCAGCTGCAGGAAGTTCTTCGCACGGCCTTGACGTACAGGCGATAGGAAGCGCTCACGGATCTTGGCGCAGGCCGCTTCGTACGAGACAACCGTCCGCACTTCATCGTTCAAGTAGAAGCGCAATGCCTCACCAGAGAGCAGGTAGCGCGGGAACTGCAACTTGTGGTTCGCCAACACGCCGAAGTCACGGGTCATCAGGTCGTAATGTGTCGTGTAATCGTCCCAGAGCTGCTCGGTCTTTCCCGAGAACTTGGCAGACTGGTCCTTAAAGCGGTTTCCCACTTAGTGGGCTTGGTGCTCGACGTTCAACATTACAGCGGGTTTGTCATACAGGTGCGTGACGCCACCGCCACCGGCGTCACCGTGACCAAAGCTTGGGGTCACGCCACCCACCCGTAGGGCGCGCCGTTACCACTACCCTCCCCGTGGTCGACGGCGCCGCGGAAGCCACCAGCACCCGCCGAGTTTTTTTCTGGCTCCCAGTAGCTGTGGCTGCAAGCGCTGGCACCAACGCCGACTCCGTCCTGAATGGCGCCGCTGGAGCTCAGACCGCGACCGCTCGCGTCGTGCACCCCTTGGAGACGCATGCCACTGCTGCCGAGGCCTACACCGGCTCCATCGCAAAACACGTCCCTGTCTTGGCTGCCGTGCGCAGAGGAGCGCTGGTGAATACGAGCGTCTTGGCGATAGACGCCGGCAGGAACATGACGTGTCACCCCTTCGTGACGACGCATGCCCGCCTCAGGGCGTGACGGGGATAACAGGCGAGCGTCTTGCCCACGCATGGTCGCCACGGGCGGGAACGTGCCGTCTGTGGCGTCCTGACCGCGCTTGTACTTGCGGTTGACCGCCTCGACCAAATTGTTGTCCGCGTCCCGTTGATCGCCCTCGTGAAAGTTGTGCGCGAGCACAGTCGTCGCGCGGACGGAAGTGTCCTCCGAAACGTCCGCCTTCCAGTACTGTAGCCTCGGGATCAGGTCCTCATATAGCAGCGGCAGCACGAGAATGTCGGCGTAGAATAGCGGCTTGGGCGCGGAGAGGTTGGCGACCCTGCGCTTGAGGTCATCGCCAAGGATGGACACCGCGTCCGTGGATCCGTTGATGATGCGGATGGTGCGAATAAAGCCAGCGGGAACAAGCGGTAGATCTCCGGTGTCGAGGCCGTCCATGAATATGGGCACGGTATTGTTAATGCCGTTCCCCACCCCAATGCCCTTGGACCCCGTCACTAAAGCGACGACAAGGACTCTTCCGTCGCGCGTAGGTAGCCGACGTCGTGCGCACCGACCCAATCGACCACCCACCTTTGATGCACCCAGTCCGGACCAAAGACGGCAGCAATCCGGCGACGTGCTCGGGAACTCCAACCACCGTCCGCAAGTCCCGCGACACAAAATACGCTCGCGCGCGTTCGCGTCATTCACTCGAAACCCCAGGTCTGATGACCGTGGCACCTAACGCCCCACGCCATGCCCCACAGAAGTGGGGGAGACGCAAGACGAGACACCCCCCGGTTGTCGGCCCCAAAGCCCCACGACCCGCCTCGCGCGCGCCAATGGCGCGCGCGGTGCCGGGAGGCGTCCACAAGAAAAATGAAGACACGCCTTGTGCCACACCTCGCGCCGGCTTACGCCTAGCTGCGTGGTACGGATACGCGAGCGCCAGTCCTCTCCGTCCGGTGGACACCACACCGTAGGCAACAGCACCCGCCCGCGCACACTCGCAAGCGCGACTCCCAACCGTGTGTACACCCGTGTGATCACCCACGACCAGCAACCAACAGAGGGGTAGCAAGCGTCGCCCAACGTGGATGGCGTCCCGGTAATGCGCACCGCCGCTCAACACAGACCGCGCGCAACTTCTCTCACGAGCACCACTCATGACCGCCGCCGGCCGAGTTGACAAAAGAGGGAAAGCGATTTCACTCAGGGGCACCGTGTCAAGCGACGTGTGGAACGTTTTCTCTTGAGCCGCCAAGCCGCGGTCCTGTGCTGCGTTGGTAAGACGCGGACCGAAGAAAGCCAACCCAGGACGGACAGAGACTTAATAGTACGCAACCCCACCCGTACCTAGGTCGGGCGACTCGCGCCTCCGCTCTTACGGCTTGGTTCCCCCATATTAGTCCATCGCCCTCCTCGCATCGTCCTCCACCGGCAGCGTGCACGTGCGATGAGCGCGTTTTCAGAAACGGATCGATCACCACGGTCCAAGATGGGCGCACACAAAGACGCAAGCGTCCCGACCCTGCGCGCCCGTCGTAAGCGTCTCGCTCGCCCCAAGATGAATCGCGATTGTGGATACACGACGAGATTGCAAGAAAATGCCGTGTAAGCGCCTCGCGCCCCGCCACCCGCAACCGACGTCCCCCACGCTGGGAGGACGGCGGCTGGAGTGACAAGGCTGGCGGGCGACCGAACCCCCCGCTAGCCCGAGCGGGTAGGCCTCACGTGGGCGCACGCGCTGTGTGCTCGTGGGCCACGCCCGCTCTGGCGCACAGTAGGCCCACACAATCACCGACGGGAAACAGCCCGTCTGGCACAGCCGCAGCCGGGCCACACCCGCACTCAAAGGCCCGGAAACGCACACAATCCCCGGATGGAATCAGCCTTCCACGCACAGCCGCCGCCGGGACGCACCCCCTCGCGAAGGCCCGCCCACGCACACAAGTTTCAGCGGGAGACGGCCCCTCGGTCATCATCAGACATCAAACAATCACAGCCGCACATAGTGTCGGCCTGGGGCCCGGCACCACACGACACGACCACGGGCCGATGCGCGGCGCACGCAATCTGAATCCGGCAGATGATTGGTCCGCCGGTCCCAGATAGGCTGATGGCGCGCGAGGATGTGTCAACCGCCGTGGCCACTGCTACATGGCGCCCCGGCTCGCAGACTGAGGATTCACAGTCACCGATCATTCTTTGGCAACGCGCCATAATTCGGCAATGCTGGTTCGTCACAAGACGACGAGTCGCCCTGCGAGTTGGGATGCGATTTTTGCCCGACTGCGCGATTTTTTAATGAAGTGTCCGAGTCAAAGACATCTTCAACAAGAAAGAATGACGCCGATGCTCAAACGCTTCGCGTTCCAGGTGATATTGAAATTGACTACGTGAATCTTTTCTAACCCACTTCCTAGGAGACGTCCATATCAGGCCTCACAAAGGGTATCAGATTTGGCCATGAGTACAGTATGAGGCTCGCAACCATCCAGCGAGTATTGGCTGACTGTGAGATGGATCTCCGAGTTCCGATTTCAGTCTTTCTCCACTCCTGGGCACCCCTTGTGGAGATCGAGCCTGACACTGGAATGCTCAGATTGCAGCACAGGAGGGACGCGATCGGCCGCAGATGCCTGGTCTAAGGCAATTGAGCAAGAAATCAACCGCCAGATCAGCCTTTCCGATTGCATTCTCTGCCCTCGAACGTCCAACGGCGACGACAACAAAACTCTGTTGAGTCAGGAGTTTTTGTCGAGATCTCCTAGCAGTTTGCGCGATCTCAAGCTCTTCTCAGTCTGTCCTCGGACTGTCTTCGCCTTGCGTCTTTCTGGTGCACTGCGCATTTCCTAGACTTCTTTCACCGCCGCACTCCCACTGGAGCCACACACCTGTGTACCGTGTCATCATTCGTTGTTTGAGGCTCCCCTGGGCGTCCGCTGCCTTTCCATGGCGCCAGTTCTGGCTGTTGACGACTACGTGCTGGATTGAGCCCCCCCCCGCCCCACCTCTCACAGAAATCGATCACGCATTTCTCCCATGGCTCGCCGCGCTTGGCGTGAGTATTCTCGTTTTATGAATAGCCTCTGCGTTGTCTCTGTGCGTCAGGGCTGGTCCCTGGGAGAGCTGGTAGTGGAGTTGAGGGACAGACGGTTTTTAATTGGTGATCATTGTCTTGAAACGATCCTGACGCGCCCTCTTTCTCATCCACAATCCCGTGCTCTGCTGCTTTCATATCTGTGTCTTCGTGCCGATTTCAATTCTGCCTGTGCCTTCCTGTCGATTGCGCATCTGTCTCTAGGTTGCAAGTAAAGCTTAAGGATGCATGTCCCGTCTCCCACTACGCTCTGCTCTTTCCATCAACACGCACGAAAGCGTCGAGTGTACGTGACGAGCTCCCTGACGACAGCGAGCACCATTTCTGGCAGTGGGAGGGGTGCTCGAAGAGAGATACAGAGACAGGACGGGGGGCGGGGAGCGGGGGGGTGTGGCGCGGACGCCATTGCCGTAGGCGAGTACGTGCTTCCTGATTGTGGGGTGTCGGCTTCGCGCAGTAGGGGGCTTCTCTTCTGCGCTGTTGACTTCCGTGCCGGGGGGGGGGCGGGAGCATACTCTTTGTGTGGCGTACTGCCCGCAGATGTGCTGAACCTTGGCGTTCCTCCTTGACTCTGTCCCACCCCGCTCTTACAGCTACCCAACCAGCGACATCAAGAGCCACGACCGAGTCGCCACTACTTTGCTCCGCAGCCGCCGCGCTCTGCTACAGTCATTATTCGATATTGTCCCACTGGGCATTGTCACGCTGTGACAAAGTCCACTGCGATCGTGCAAAACCATTTTATTCAGACGACCGCCCCAACTGTATGAGCTCATCACTTATGGTTCAATGACCGCCTGTCGGGTGCGCTCGTCGCCTCACCGAAGCTGATTTTCCGCATGTCCCAGCCCACAATCAGCGTGCGTGATCATCGCGTCCACTCGCCGCGCTGATCCCCACCTCTCTCCCCGCTCTGCACTCCCGTTCGCGAATGCCAGCAGGAGGGGTCGCGTTCAACTGGTGTGGGAGTGCCCGCATCTCTTCCAAGCCTGGTCTCGATCGTTGCCAAATTCGAATGAATTTGCAGTCGAGCGACCCTGAGTCGGCCACGAGGCCAGACGAAGAGTCCTTGCTGGTGCTTTGCAACGGTCGAGACAAAGTCGAATAATGACTTTAGCGGCTCGGGCGGGGCTCACAGTTTATTAGCTGGGTAGGGGCGCGGGCCGAGAAAGCCCATGGTCGGTGGGAACTTAGGTGGGACCCACGCTGCTGATTCCGTACCACCTTCCTCTGTCGCTGCCCACTGCTTGACAAGCGAAATCATAGGCCCCACCCGAGTTTCCACCCACCACTTGCTTCCTCCACTCCCGTGCACACCCGAATAGCGAAACTGTGAGCCCCGCTCGAGTCCCCACTATTTCAGACACACCAGTTTTGGCCGATGCGAACAGGAACACAAGCACTCATATGTTTTCATACATTTCCAATAACTCCGCACGTATCTCTCATTTCTCCAGGCATGTTTCGTGGCAAGTCGGAGAGTAAATTAAAATGAAAATACGGGTGGTACAAGAGCCGGCGGTCGGCCACCCGAACGCCGTCTTGCCGACCGCTGTGCAGCACCCCCCCCCCCCACCCATCATCCCCTGCCATTCACGACCGCCGGCGCCGCGCGCCATGCCCATTCTGGAAATCCGTCGTCCTTTGGCCTGCACAGAGTGTCGCACCGAGGTACGTCGTCGTGTCGTTTGGGTTTGGTTTTGTCTGCGGGAGGCACGTGGGTGCTTCGTACATGGCGTGAGGCGCGATCGGTCATTTTTTGCTCATTGTCTCTGTGTATTTTAATCGTAAAATGTATTTCCTCTCCCGTGTGCCCGACCTACAGGTGGAGATCATGTTCATGCAACAAAAAGTCGATGCTCTATGTTTGACTTGTCCATGTGACCCCCCCTGCCTTTTTCGTTTCCACTGTGTGCGTGTTATCGTGTTCGGCTCTTGTCCGGCCTTCCGGGTGTCGCTGGGTATGGCTTGTGGCGGGCCGTGTGGATGGCGGCGGTTGGGGCGGGAGGGCGTGAAGCGTCAGATCTTGTTATACATCGGATCGCGCTACAAAATATGCACAGGCAGACGCGCCGTTTTTTTCTTCCCTCTACGGCCACTCTTTCCCTAGGTGGACAGTCTTGCCCCTTCTTTTGTCAGGGCTTGAGCAAGGAGCTCAGCTGTTGCGACAGTTGGGGGGAGGGACAGGGGCGTGGCGATTACGATGACTACAACACGCGAAAAGCAACAGACAGCCAAATAGCTATCGAGTTTGATGTGCGAGGAATTAGCGTTTCAGCCAATTAACAGGTGCGGAATTGGAAACAGGTCTCCTTAGGACAGACGGCGAGTCCAGCGGCCTGACCCAGGTCGTTCGGGCCCCCCCTGCAGACCCTTCGTCTCCCTTCGTTTCCCGTCGTTTCTCCTCGTTCTTCGTCGTTTCTCGGGCGTTCCGCATCAGATCTGCGTCGAGCGCCGGCTCTGGGCCGCCGAACTTTTGCAAAACAGGTCCGATCCAGGCAGAAAAGTATCAGAGACAGGCACCACCACAACAGAGGGATGATCGTTCAACGACCTTGAAATCGGTTCAAGTTAGGTTGGGACCAATTCGCTCGCAGCAGGGCAGCCGGGGCACCCTTGCCTTGATCGATTCTCTGACACTGTGATTATCAGTCAGATGTTTCCAAGCACCTGGCCTCAGATGTAGTTTAATTTGTTCCTTGAAAGGTGTCAGTCCGTACTTCGCACTCTTGTTCTGGTTCCCCTTGTGATTGTGTTGTTGTTTGGATCGGCCAGAACTGGGGTGTCTGCAATACCTTCCCCTGTTGTCTCTCACGCTCAGGCAAACACAGCCGTGGACTCGACCTGAGTTCTCACGTATCACTTGCTACTTTTGCTCGCGCGTCTACCCAGCCAGCGAAAACGCGAGCCCCGCCCGAGTCCCCACCACCTTACTCTGTTGCTGTCAACGCCTACGTAAACGAAACCGTGAGCCCCGCCCGAGTTCCTACCCACCACTTGCTTCCTCATTTTCCTCCCCCACTCAGCCAGCGAAGCTGTGAGCCCCGCCCAAGTCGCCACGCACCACTTTAATCCACTACCCGCCATCGCCCAACCATACGGAGCCGTCTTCCTCGTGTGACTTGCAGCCCCAAACAGTTCTCCCACCGCCGTTGTCTTGTCCACGTGTCTAAGCGTCCCGACCGAGGTGCCGTTGGCCCCACCAGTTTCAGACGCTCTTTTTCACTGTCGTTGTTTATTACTCATCCTCAGATGACCCATCCTTGTTCTCCGAGGCCCCACCTGGAGGAGAAACAATAACTTCAGCTGTGTCCACGATGGCGTCCTCCTCATGTTTCGCCACAAACAATGCACGCATACCCTCCCGCGCGTCATCCTCTGTCTACCCCACCACCACCTCCCGTCCAAGAGCAGTCCTCTTCAGAAGAGAAAGCACCTCGTTCACGTCCCCCTCCACATTTAAAGAATCCTTCCTGTACTCGGCGTGCAGGGAACTCACAGTAGCACTCATAGCATCATGCAGAATAGTTGATTTTAACCAGCAGGGCACAAAGGACGCCCTAATTACCTTCTCCCATTCCTCTTAATTTAACGTGGCGGCGTTCATGAGGTGGGCCTGACTGCACCCAGTCAGCACGAAATTCCGCGCCGGGCGCGGCGCCTGATCAGGAGGGGAGAGGAGGGCGGCCAAGAGGTCCGCCTGCGTGGCGACGTCGGCCGCGTCGTCGACAACCTCAAGCGCAGTCAACCGCAGCTCTCCGTACACCAGAAGTACGTCCGTCGTCGGGTTGATCCACAACGACTAGTTCTCAGCGCGGAAGCCAAAAGGCGCCGGCCGGGGGCCGGAGGGCGGGGAAATCGACTGGGTCGACGAGGGCGTGGTGGGGGGGGTGGGGGGAGGTCGGGGTGGCGCGTCGGAAGGGGGTGTCGAATCTATCGGCACTGGAAAAAGCAGCAAGAGGAAAGCCAAAAGGCGTCTCTTGTAGCGGCGCTTGAGCACCGCAATCACACCAGCGTCCATCGGCTGGTAGCCGGCCGTCGTGTTGGGGGGAAGATATACTAGCTTATCGTCATTGGCCGTCAGTGCAACGTCGTGCGTTGAGGAGTTGTCCACAATTAGAGCGCATTGCGCGCCCGGATGCCGCTTCCGCAGCGCCGGTAGGAATACGGTACTTTATCACCGAGCGTAAAAGTGTGTGTCCATCCACGCCCTTTTCTGGTCGAAGTAGGGGAGGGGGCACCAGTTGCCGGCCCCGAGGAAACACAGCGGCCTGACGTCCTCGCGAACCATTTCCACGGGATCTTGTGGCTTCCAGTCCCGTTGGTGCACAGGACGAGGGTGACTTGACCCGTGTGCCGCATGGCTTTCGTGCCGCGAGCCCGTCGAAGGTCCTTGCGGGGAACATACGACCATAGAGGCAGCGCTACAGAAATCCAGGCTCCTCCATGTTATAGATACGGTCCGGGAGGAAGGCCTCCAACTGGCGCCATATCTCCGCCACGGCGGCGGCGGCCGCCGCCAAGCTGACGGCTCCGGCCTGCCCAGGCATTGCAACAGTTCAGCTGTCAGAGCGCATGAGGAAGCCCCGAATCCAGCCATGGCTTGCCGAAAACCCGGATATTAACCAACACCACCGCATCAGTTCCTCCAATACCTTTTTTGTTGGCGTGTGCATGAGTCCGGAAGACGAGTACCATAACCTGGCTGTGATGCTCGAGACTCACCTTCCCCAGCTTGACGAGCTACTAATGGACGGGTTCTGGGTGCATGATGTGCTTTGGCCCGTGCGACTGCTCCTGGGTAGTAACTACGCTGCGCAGTGCGATGATGTTGGCCACGAGCGTGCTGTAGCGGTCGGGGGTCCCAGGGCTGGAAGGGGCGCGGCCCCTCAGCTGTGGACAGCACACCCTCGGGGCGGCCCCAAAATATCCCGATCCGGGCCAGCAAGGGAATGACCTGTCCGAATCTCAGGGAGATCGGATCTGGTCGG
>Ga0115030_1000587_pt1 | contig 15262 bp, 13 predicted proteins | sample SidtaG_4_FD_87174 | JGI IMG/M metagenome (GOLD analysis project Ga0115030, IMG submission 87174) | Marine algal microbial communities from Sidmouth, United Kingdom - Sidmouth_Male1 metaG | ecosystem: Host-associated > Algae > Red algae > Unclassified | place: Sidmouth, United Kingdom | collected... | reverse complement strand
GGGGGGGGGGGGGGGGGGGGGGGGGGGGGGGGGGGGGGGGGGGGGGGGGGGGGGGGGGGGGGGGGGGGGGGGGGGGGGGGGGGGGGGGGGGGGGGGGGGGGTAGGTTGACGGGAGAAGCTGCGGGACAGGGCGACGCAGAGAAGACCAGGAAGGCCTCGTCCTCGTGGCAGCCACAGGCCTGCGGTTTACGCTGTAGATCGCTTGCTCGCCCAGCGCCTCAAACAGTCCCCCTGGGCATGCCCCGAAGTCCATCGCTTCGCGAGCTGGATGCATCGAGGGAGCCCGTTTCGTCGGCGTACTGAGATCGCGGAGTCATGTAAGCCAGCGTCTTGGGCTTCCGGTAACTGTGTGGAAATGCTTGGTTGGAACACCCTGCCGGACTGTTTTCCTGAACTAGTGCGTATTGCATCGGCAGAGAAAGGTCTGCTCATCCGACGGGCCGCGCTAGTCACCTCCTGTCGAAGACGAAGCCCCCCCCTGTGCAGCTCGAATGGCCTTGCCTCGTCTTCCGCACCAGCGTCCGTGCGCCCAGATCTTCGGCTCACGGCCTCACAACAAGGGCATGCAGATCCCCACGTTCTGGCCTCGAGCAAGCAGCGAATTCGAAGTGACCAAATGTCTGCAGTTCTCGTCCGGCCCCTTTTGCGCAGGGGCTCCTGCCCGCCACCATCCATTGGACAATGACGACTAGAACAGCATCACCCGGACTAATGATATGACTTCGAATCGTAAGTAAGGGACAACGCTGACTGAAGCCTTGCACTGCGTTACAAAACCAAGTGTGCTGATTACTTCTTGAGGTTATTGCAGCGATCACGGATGGGGTTTTACACCCGTGACTTCGGTCTCCGTCCGGACAAAGACGCTTTTGATGGGACCGGTTCCGTCTCCGGACACATTGGATAATAAACACTTGGATCCTTCACCAGACCTGCTTTTCGTGAAGACGAAACGTTTTTTGATATTATGCTCCGGCAGCAATGTTTATTTATTCACGCAATTTCGGGCGGAAAGCATCGGCTGACGCCAAAGCGCTGTGACCCTCGAGGCTGGCGCGCTGCCGCCCGCCAAACGTAGCAAAAGGACGCAGGTGCGGCCGCCTGCGCCGCGTCCGCCTGTGCGGCACTTTACAGCTGATGGCGATGGACGACGGCTGCGGCGCCCAGCGGCCCATGTGGCGTGCATCTACCTTCGCGGTACTGCTCCCGGCGAGAGCGTCCGTCACGGCGGCCACGGCTGCCGCCGCAGAAGGCCACCGCAGCCGCCGCAGAGCGACCGCTCGATCCCGCCGCCGCCTTCGTCTACTGCCACCGCCGCCACTGCCTGCCCGCCGCCGCCAACGCGGCGCGGCTGCGGCCCACAGCTGGCTGGTAACGGCAGGCGCGCCGTTTCCGCCGCTCACAGCGGGCCGCACTGCCCCCTCCCACCCGGCAGGCGGCCCACCGCCCCCATGAGGCCTTCCACCGCACCGACCGGCACCCGCTGAGCCCTCCCGCCGCACAAGGCGCGCCGCCGCCAAAGCGGCGCTGGCCGGCAGCGGCCTGGGGGCGGCGGGCTGGCCGTTGCGGCCGCATGCCGCTCGCCTAACCGCCCCGCGGCACTCGGAGATCGCGCCCGCCCCACGCCACGCCTGCCGAAGAACCGAAGACACAGGCGCCACTACACCCACCACTCGCCCGCTCCCCACGACACCAGCCCCCGCACCGCCCGCACGCCCACCACCGCACCAGACACTCCTTCGCGCCCCTCCACACCAGTCACCTCGCCCAACACTCCGCCTCCCCCCGCCACGCCAGCCGCCGTACAGACGGCGCGCCGGCCACCACACCCTACACTCGCCCGCACCCCACCACACCAGCCCACGCGCCGACCGCACGCGTACCACCGCACCCTACAATCCCCCGCACCCCACCACGCCAGCCGCCGCACCCAACCTTCCCCCACACCCCACCACGCCAGACGCCGCACCGACCGCACGCACGCCACCGCGGGCTCCGCACGCGCGCCGCGCCACACCCAGGTACGCACCACTTCTAACAGCCCCTGTCCGCCCGCTGCCGCCGACACGGAGCCAGCCGGCACGGGCTGGTCACGGCGGACTGGCCATAGCGGCCACCCGCCGCGCACCGCGACAACGCCCCCCCATTCGCATGGTCGCAACCCCCTGACACGGCCCCCCAGATGCCAGCTTTGGCAAACGCAGCGCAGTGGCGGCCCACAGCCGGCTCACCGCGGTTGGCTGGCACAAGCGGTCGCCCGCCGCGCCCCGCACTGTCCTGTGCGACCCAGAGCGATCCCCGACACCCCGACGACACCTACGGCCCCAGACACCGGAACCCGACAACGGCGCGCGCCGACCTTCGTGCGCCGCCTCCGACGCGGCGTCAGCTCACAGCGGACGAGCTTGCCGTCGCCGCCACACGACCGCCCCGCTGCGGCAGTGTCCTCGGCGCGCGCCGCCGCGGCGGCGGCCGCGGCTGCCGCCCCGAAAAGGACCCACCGCCGTGGAAGAATAGCTTCTCGGGGCGGCCGCCCCCTGCGAATGCTGCCACAGACGCGGCGCTGGCCTGAAGCGGGCTGGCTGCGGCAGGCCGCCCGCCGAGAGACGTGCCGCACCCCCTCACGCGGCGGACGCCTCCCCCGCTTCCACGACACCCGCTCTCGCACTCGTCGGCACCAGCCTACTGTCGCTGACCCTGACCGCCCACCGCCACCGGAGGCGGGCAGCGGGCCGGCCCTGTTGGAATGGCCGTCGCGGCTGCCCGCCAAACGCCGCGAATTTCCGCCGCACCCGTCGGGCACCCCCGCGCCCCGCAACGCCCACCGGGGCACCCGAAAACACCCGCCAACTAATCCCTACATTCCACGCCTCGGGCGACCAACGGAGCGCCCACTGCGACGCCGCTGAGGCCGGCGCCGGGGGTATCCCCCCACCCGCGTACACTCGGTCGAGACGAGAGTGTGTTGGAAGAAATAAGACCCTGCTCAGCGGGGAAAAAAGAACCGTTGTATGCCTGCCTACTCTATCATGCAGTACGTCATGTTAGCCAATATACGAGGCAAGCAGATCGCCTCGGTCGCGGAAGATGTCCGCAGTCAGGTCGCCGCGCAGGCTCACGCACTCCCCTGAGATCTGCTTCTCGGCCCACGCCTCGACGTTGGTGGCCGTGCCGGCGGCGGGCGCGTGGGGAGCCGGATGCATGACAGGGGGTGCGTTTCCGGCGGCGCAAATGTTCCCCATTGCGTCTACGACGCCGCCGGCGCCATCGGCGGCGCCGCAGCCAGGTGCAGGTCCCCCGGCGGCGGCAGCTCCGACAGCATGAGCCCCCCCGCTCTGTCCATCCCCACCACCCGGAGCGTGACCAGCATCGCCACCTACGCCAGTGTTAGTCCCACAAGCACTTCCCACCGCGCGTCGACGGCGACTCAAAAAGCTACTGCGTCGCCTCTCCACGCACATGTCGTTCAAGATACGAATGGGCTTGTACGCCGTGACCAGCTGAGACACAGACCAGGACCGCACAGGGTGCAAGGAGATGTGAAAGCGCTTCATGAGGACGCCAAACAGGCGCGCCACGTACTTCCGGATCGCCTCTTAAAGGCGGTTGGACGTTGTCTGCTCCTCGGTGGACGGCTTGGGGTTCGCGAGATCAGGAAAGCGAAACGTGGGTAAATCCCGTCAAAAAGGTAGTAGGGCAGCGTGCGCGTGCGGCCGTTGATAGTGTAGGACCTGTTGCGCGGAGGCCACCGACCGCCAGTAGCGTCCAGATAAAGCGACGACTGGTGAATCACGTTGATATCGCTCGTACTTCCGGGAGCGCCGACAAACAGGTGCCATATCCACAGGTCCTCGTCGCATACAGCTTCGATGACAATGCCGCGCTTGTCCTTCCGAGTCTGGTACGCCCCCGCCATCCCCGTGGGGCACTGATGCCACTCCCAGTGGCAGCAGCCGAGGGAGCCAATGCACCCAGGCATCCCGCGCTCCTTGTTGCGGTCCATGATAGCGTCGAGCTCCTCCTGGTTGGGTTGGCGTAGATTGGTAGGTCCCCAGCGCTCAACAATAAATGCCATAAGCAGCCTAGTAGACATGGCGATGACTGTCCGAGACAGGCGCACGTACTCATCCGCTCTGTCGGCCACCTCCCCATAAGCGATGACACGAAAGGCGGCCACCACCTTCTTAAGTGGATGCGCTTGCAGCTTGCCCGTAGCAATGATGCGTTGCTTGGAGAAAGGCTCGTCCTTGACAGCCAGGTACACACGCCGAAAGAAGGCGCGTGGGACAGGAAATCTTGTCTCAAAGTCGCGCTCATCGTAGACGGGTGGCGCACCTCCAACGCCGAAGTAGTCCTGCATGATAGCCTGCAGTCCAGTAGCAAAGTCGCGCCGCTTGTGAGCGCGGCGCCCGACAGAGGAGCCACAGTACCGCCGTCGTCGCGCAACGCGCTTAGCGCGTGAGCGCCGGGGCATCGCCATTAGCAGGCTCAAATGCGTCTGCACCATAGCAGACACGTCCGCCCCTTCATGCTCCGCCAGCAGGGCGGCGGTGGTAGAAATCTCCTCCTCGTCGACATGCTCGGCATCCATGAGGAGAGGGGGGGAGGCCAGCGATGGTACTTCGTGACGGCGGGGGGTGCTGATGAAGAAAGAGAGGTGGTCGGCGTCGGGAGAGAATGGAGCGTGAAAACGATGTCGTAGTGCGGGGGGGAAGAGAGCGCCGAACGATGCGAGTGGCGTGCGCAGGCCGCAAGAAAGAGGAGGGGTACAATCGGCCGTGGTCGTGGGTGGAGCTGGCGCGGGTGGAACAATATTAGCGGCGACGGGATGGGGGTGACGGCGGCAATGGGATCGTGCGGTGTGGCCCATTCCGTCCTCCCCCGCGGCGCCACCGGCGCGAGGTCAACATCGCATTGCCCCCCCACCCCCCTCCTCCCCAAAGGAGAGCCTGCGAGGAGCGCCTGCAACCGTCGCGGGTGGCTGGGCAGTCACCCCAATCTAAACGGGCGTGACGGCAGCCCCACCATCCTGGCGCGACCATTCGGGCTCCACGCGCCCCTCAAAAGGACAGTCAGGGCGCGCCATTAACTGTGGCGCTGCGACCTGCCCGATCCCACCCCTCCAGAAAGCGCTGTCGGCGGCCCGTGCCTCCCCGCGCCTCGGCCCCACTCCATGTGCCTTGGTGGCCCCACAGAGGCGCGGAACGCCTGGATTACCGTACCCCCCCTCGCAAACTGGGCTGTGAGCGATGTGTGGGCGCCACGCACACTAAGAGAAACGGCTGATCAGAGGGATGCGACGGCTGCTGCGAGTGCCAATCGGCGTCGCGCTGCCCATATCCAAAAGGGTTGACTCGGTGCACGTCTCAACGAGCATATCTCGCCACGCAGTGGCTTCGCTTTCGAGAAGAGTGGTCCAGATCGACTCTTTCTCGTTTTTGAATGATAGTGAAACACAGACTCCGTTCGTAGGCCCACACGTTGCCTTTTTAAGTGTGCCATACTCTACACTGTTCTGATTCTCTCGACCAATGAGAGAGCTTAGCAAACTCGGGTCGGCCCTCGAACGACCCCATTTCCAGTCGGGAATGGGGTCGGACGGGCTCAGGCCCCCTTTCTGAAAGCCATATGCGTTGTACTTACGCCATTTGATTCGGTTGAAAAGCAGCTCAAATGGGGTCGGAGACGCTGTTGTGGGAGCGTTCCGGCCCCATTTCCTTTCTTATGAGACACGTTTGCGCAACGTGGCACCACGTTTCATATCTATGAGATGGGGCCGACGTTGCAGGGATTGCTCTCCAGGTGGATTCCACATAGCTAGGCGGCTGGGCAAGGGCCGTTTTTGACTCGGCTCAGTTTCGCTGTCCATGGCGCTTTTTGCGTTCCGCTTCCTTGGAGATGTAGGTCAACTCAAAAGTTCTTTATTCATATACTTGCCTTACCCCATGCTTTCGTGACGTTGACGTGAGAAAAATATTCGTGCTACGACCCCGGCGAAATCGGGCACAATTCCGCACTGTAGACGGCCCTGCCACTCCGCAGAGGTTCGTCAGCACGTGGCACCATCGCCAACCGTGTGAAGACATGTACGGGTATGCACCCTCAGCTTTAAGGGGGTCCTCGACCGGCCTTGCGCGTCGGAAAGTGAAGCGCAAGAAGCGCAAAAGCGACTCGTCGTACTGGCAGTGAAAATCGATTTTTTGTTGGATTCAGCCACATTTTTAATACCATGGGGTCCACTTGTAATTTCGTTTGCCCGCCTTCCGGGATCCCACCTTGATCCAACTCCCAGATTGCATGCTATTGGCCGCCTTTTTGTGGTCAGGATTCCCGGGCAGGTGTTGCGACTGCCCGTGGGGGCGCGCCCATTGCGCTTCTCACGCAGCCCGGCCGCACTGCGGCATTGTGGTGCGGCAGCACAGCGCCACGATCCCTTCGCCTCGTCGCGTGACGGACACTGCGCGTGCGAGGGATCGCGCGACCGCGCGTGCTGCGCGCGCGAGCAACCGCACGATTGCTCGCGTGACGCGGGAGGTTGCCGCCGTCATTTCTCATGTGCACGGGTTTTTTAAGCGGGAGCGCACGGCTGGGCGAGCGACCGGCGTAGCTCGGCCCGTCGAGTGTAGCGCACGTGCGACAGGGGGGGGACAGCGCACGGTGGAACGTGTGACCGCCCATGGGTGCGCAGGAGCTTTACCATTTAGGAGGGAGGCGGTCACCCGCCGCTCTCAGCGTCGCCCACCGCCGGCGGAGCGGCCGCGCGTACCGGCTTCTGTCTATGCGCAGTACGAGCACCGTTACATCCCCAATTGGGACACCACTCTTGCGTACCTCCGTACGCAGAGCGTTGTGATGTCCTGGACCGATTCCCCGTCTGCTTACACCCGGTCTCGTATGACTCTGTTTCCTGCCTTACAGGAGATAAGCTTTTCTTTCTCCCGTGGCCCCAACCACTATGACGTGGCGCGTGAGAAGCCGTCAGTCGTCGCCCAGCGGGAATCTTTCCTAGCCTCTATCAAACAGTACCGGGATGGGGGCCGCACTATCTACTACACGGATGAAACGTGGGCAAACAGGAACATGTCTGTGTACCGAAGCTGGACAGCTGGCACCCTGCGGACGCGCATGTCGGTACCTTCGGGCAAGAGCGGACGACTGATTGCGGCCCACGTTGGGTTGCTGGAGACCGGCCTCGTAGCTGATGCAGCGTTGGTTTTCATTGGCCAAAAAGGCTCCGGGGACTATCACACGGAGTTGTGCTCGGAGGTTTGGCTCTGGTGGCTCGAGGAGACGGTGTTCCCCAAGATCTCTCGTAATCTCCTGGTCGTCGACGGGCCCCCCTACCACCTCCTCTTGACTCCCGCGACGTCCCCGGCACGGTCCAGGCTGCGCAAGGCTGAGCTGGCGGCTTGGGTCGAGTCGCGCGATGTGGTGCCGCAGGACGGGAAGTACGTCTGCCAGCAGTCCCGGAAGAGGGCAGAGATGAAGGCGGTCGCGGAAGAAAACATGCCGGCTCCAAGATTCCAGATGCAGCAGCTTGCCGCCCGTTTTGGGGTATCTGTGCTGATATCCCCAGTAGCCCATCCAGACTTGAACCCAACAGAGATGGCCTGGGGCACTGTCAAGATGGCGCTGAAGCGCGGTAATATGCGATTTACACTGTCGGCTATCAAGGGCCTCGTGGCGAATGAGGGTGACAGGATCACGCCAGCTGTATGGGCGAAGTACGAATACCACGCCATCAAGCGGGAGAACTCTTACCGCGGTCTGGATGCCTCGCGAGATGACGTGGAGGGGGACCTGTAAGAGCAGGACCGGGACAGGGAGGCTGTCGAGAACGACGAGGTCAACTCGGACGCGGTCACCACTGATGAGGAAGGCGAGAGGTCCACTGAATAGAGCTCGGCTGGGATGAGTGATGACGAGGAAGAGTGATAGGGAGTGCACATTTTTTCGCGGGCGCTTGTGAACCAACCACTCCCTTTCGATGATTCTCGTTCCTCTCCCCCCACACTTCTCTAACGCGCACAGCCACCCCCGCCCCCCGCCCCCTACGCCCATATGTCGGCCGGTGAGGTCCCCGCCCCTTCCCCCCCAATGTCTGGCGCGGCGGGAAGAATCCAGGCGTAGCCCCCCTCCGCCTCCCTCCCTTGGGGGCGCTCTCACGAAAGCCACAGCTCGCGGCGATGGGGGCAGCGGTCGCCCGGGCCGCACAGCCGCCGTTTCGTGCCGCACTTGGCGAGCGCACGTGGCGCCTATACGGGCGGGCGAGGGGGCGGCGCGCGTAGCAGAGCGCGGCGCTCACCTAAAGTTTGATTCGCGAAGTCCACTGCACATGCGACATCGAGTCGCAGCACAGTAGCCTCCCGAGGATCAAACTGTTACAGCGAATTCACAGCCGGGGAGACAAAGAAAAGCACACGTCGCCCGCATGCGACAACAAGAGAGCACACAAATCGCAGCATATAAGCTGCACGCGCGCTGCACACTCTGTTGAGAACCAGCCTTTTGCACACAGGGCCCGGACGGCATAACAGAGTACATTGTGGAAATTTACATATCCCGGCGCAAGACATCCGCGTCACCAGATCGATTTCGTTACCCGCCTTGCTATATGAAATCCACCTTCAGTACCCAATTTCTGACACTTGCTTGATGGGATAATCAAAGTACCAGATATTCTCGCAATTTGGCTGATTGAAAGGACTACAAAGATGCAAGAATACAACAAGGAAACAGCTATTAATAGCAGTCCCGGAGGCTGCCGCGCCAACTGCCACAGTGTGTACAGTGGGCGAGAGGCGACCCCACAACAATCGCACCCCCATCCGGCCATCGGTGGCCGTTGCCGACCATCACGGAAACAACAACCTCGCCGATTCTTGCGAGAAAATGTGACGCCTCAGTTCGGATTCCGCCTTCAGCCAGCCGGAGCACATCGAGATTTGCCGTTTGGGCCACCCTCCCGTCCCAGACGCGATCAGCGCCGCCTCTCTCACACAGCTCTGAGCCGCACTTTGTGAACATGTGGCATCCCACTGCCCCCCGCCGTCACACCCGACGCCTCCCTCGACCCCCGTCCACCCCCTTCTGCTCCCCTCTGCCCATCGAAGCCGCTCTAAACACCTCCCCTGCCACCCCGACTAACGCTCGGCTCCCCCTCCGTCGTCATGATGCCATTAACGGCGGAATAAGGCGGCCATTTCCAGCCCCCGATGGTCTGCGGTCCCAGTCCTGGGGCACTCTTGTGCGCCCTGTTCCCCATGTGACGCCTGCCCCTCCACCCTTCTCAATCATTTCCGGTTTCCCCCTGGCCGGCTGGGATACCCTCTCCCCCCCGGTTCTCCACTTGCAGTCCCCCGGTTTCCGTCCGCTAACCCCCCTTCCCCACACTCACGCGGTGCCTCGAGGCCCCCATCCACAACCGCCGAGGCCCTGGGGCTGCTGCCGTGGTTCTTTGCGTTTTGACCTGTGCTTGGCTTCCGCCACCCCTCAGCTTCCAGTCTCCAGACGAGTCAGCAGGCCTTCAGCTGCTTCCCCGCCCCTCGCTGCCGGTGCGGCGGCACGCCGCGCCTCCCCGTCCCCGCGATTGTTGCCGCTCCCCCGTCCCCCTGTGTTCAGGGACTTGATAGGGGCGCCCCTGGCATGGCTGGACCCAATTAGGTCTTTAGTTGTGTGTCTGCGTCTGTTTGGGCGACCGGCAGTGGGAGGAAAGGTGCGTGGGGCGGGCGGGGAGGAAATTGACGTAGACGAGGAGTTTGAGACGTTTGCTTCGAGTGCGCTGCCTTGAGTAAGCAGGCGGTGGTGTGGTTGTGTCTCCCCCTACATAGGATCTATACACAACTGTCTTTTTGCCCGTCTGACCCCTTTACTCCAGTTCATAGCCTGCAGGCTTCGATGGGTGCTTGCGACGAATTTCTCCATCCAGGGCACTCGGGCCGACCTGTCGCCTATGGGGGAGATGTGTGATGGTCCAGGAAGCCTAAAGACTAGTCTAGAAGTTTTCCGCCGTTGCGCGCAGATGGAAAGTGTGATGTAGGGTTCGTGGCTCGTATTGAAAGCGTCCTGCGTGCTGACGGAATCCTGCGACGGTTTTGTCATGTTGTTCTGGGCTCGGTGAAGTCCCAGAATGCAGCCAATAGTCACACAAGCACGCACGGCGGAGTGAAGAGGTGATCTCAGCCCTATGGTATCAGGTGCAGGATAAAGCCCGGAAAATCGGACCCCCCCCCCCTCGACAGTTGCATCCTGGCGTGCTATCGTGGTGATGCACGGATCAAGGCCACTTGATGCTCTGTCTGCATGCCGAGAGAATCGTAGAGGCTCTCTAATTGTCCGTCCTGAGGATTTGCGAGGACGCTTCTGGAAGCACCAAGAATCCACTATAAACATCCAATCGGGTGCGGTGTGGCTCCATAATAATAGCCTAAGCCACTTCGGCACCCGCTCCACAGACGTTCGGCAGCCTATTTATGCACACCAGAGTGCGGGTTGAGTCCACCTCTGCATCCCGAACATATTCAACGCACCCACCTCCCCACACTCTGCACCCGATCCTACCCCATCACCATACTAGGTTGTTTCACGAAGGCGAGTCTGGTGCGGGTCCGCATCGGGAGGCACCCTGTTGGAATTAGGGCAAGTTTCGACCGGAAATATGAATGTTATCTGATTTCGAGCACCTTTCGCACGTTGCTCGGATCTGGTGGTGTCCAGACCGCCCGTCGTTCACGAAAACGCTCCCGCACCCTCTCATTTTCGGTGCTCTGGAGGACCCCCCTCTCTGACCGTGCATATTTGCAAGGGTCCGGGGGTGCCGAATCCAGAACCCCCTCGCAAAGTTGCAGAACAGCGGGATATGGCAGGCAGCTCACCCCGCCCCGCGCTGTCCCGACTCTGCCCCTACCGCAGCCCCACCCCCCACAGCCGCCGTCGGCGTCGATGCGCCGACGCCGGCCGTACTCCGGGCCCCCCCTCCTTCCCCGACAACTCCTCGCCTCCTCCCAACTCCCCACGGCCGGTGGCCGTGTTTGTGAGCCGCTGTGCGTATGCTTTTCGCCCTCGGACGCAACCCCCCTCCCCTCCCTCTCCCTTCCCCGCCGCCGTTCATTCTTCCCGGTGGGGTGGCCGTCGGCGAGGCTGCCGCTGGCGGTGCTGCCACTTCTGGCTGAGCTCCGGTGGGCGGTGAGGTGGCGGCGGCCGGGCGCCCCGCCACCCCCCCCTCCCCCCCCCCCCATGGCGTCTGTTTTCCACCAAGCGAGGCGACGCTACTAGCGCTTGCGTCTCCTTCGCGACTGGCGATGGGCATCTTCCCTCCCTCATGCCACCAAGGCCGATTTTTTCTCTCCCCCCCCCCGTTGGCGAGGCTACACGGTCAAAGACGCAGCCACCGCGGACGGGGAGACGCTCGGGGCGCCGGCCGTGTCGGCCATCGAAAACAAGGGGGTTGTCGGCGACGTGGGAGGGGCCGTCGCCACGGTCACCCTCGACCTCGGAACGGCGGCGTCGCCCCAGCCCCTGTGCGGCAGAGACGCTTCTCGGCACCACGCGGGTGGTCATTTTCGATGACGCACCGGCGCTCAAAAAAAGAAAAGAAAGAAGCCAATTGTGGATGTTTGTTCATCGTCCACTTTCACCCTACACGACTATGTTTACGACAAGTTTCTATTGGTCCCGCTCGCACGCATAAGCTGGGACACGTTTTCCATGACAGTGTTGCGTGCATCGTTGGCATGCGCACCGGGTTCAACCCAGGGGTCGTTGGGGCCGATCGCGTCTGTGGTCTCAAGCTCTGGGTCATCGTGCTGGCAGCAATTGTTGTGGAGAGTACAACAGACAAGCACCCAGCTGGTAGCACTGTCGAAGTCCTTCTCCCCGTTGAGACGAAGACGCAGCTCCTTGAGGCTGAAAAAGCTGCCTTTCAGCATGCGGACGGCGTGCTCGGAGCGCACACGAAGACGTGCCAGCTGGGAGTTGAAATTGCGTCTCTCCGACGTCGTAAATTCCGGCTTGACAAAAGGACCAATGACCCGTGCGGAGTATTTCATTCCCTTATCACCGAGCAAGAACCGTCCAGCAGAGAAGTACACTTCTGGGTAGCGATGCCAGTTGGACAGCGTTTGTACAAAGGCGTCGGGTGCCGCGCCCGTGCAGCCCTGCACGACGTTAATCAGTTACCCATCCCAGTCGCAAGTGATGACTGCTTTCAGGCTGTACCGGCCCTTTCTGTCGTAGTACGACCACGGGTGCAATGCAGGTTGGTATTCCAGAGGAAAAGTGTTCCCGTCAGTCGCGACAATACAGTTATCAAAGCCATCAGAAGAGCCGGCCCACCCAGCCTGCTGCGCCCGACGCTGAGTATTCGGCCAGCGAATGACGCTGGGAGCCAGGCGCTTGAGCCCCTTCAGAACACTCTCGGTACTTTTCACTACGGTTCTCGAAGACACACCGAAGCGATCAGCGACAGAGTGCACACGGATCCCGTTTCTATAATTTCCAAACCTGAAGAGGTCAATAGACAATTGGATGTCAGTCCGTATCTGGGTGGTGCCGCGCCGAGAGGTAAATATATCCCCTGCATGGGCACGTAGAATAGAGAAAATATATTCAAGCGTCGTCCGGCTCATCCGCATAGAGGAGCGATACTGGTCTTCATCAGAGCGGAGCAACACGTTCGTATACCAGTCGGCGCACTTGTATCGAGTGCACCGACCAGCTGCTAGATAGCGCCGGCTGCTCAATATGGCCGGCGCCTTGTTGGACACCATCCACAGCACGCGGATCGATTGGACCTGCGGCAAACTGGGAATATGAACAACATTGGGAGGCATGGCATTCGCCTCACTCATTGCCAGCAGCAGTGTAGGCACGACAAAACGGGTCCGCAAACTTGTAAGCACGGGCATGCTGATACCGAGAGCCATGGCACGTCACAGGATGCGCTCACCACGGGCGCCCACGCCAGCGTGACGCGCGGGGGGGGGGGGGGGGTAGCCTGCGGGGGGAACTCGCGGGGGGCGCGGCGCGCGAGGTAAGCGCTCGTCCGAGAGACGTGCACGGCAGGTATGCGTGAGCCCGAGCACTGGAGCCAGCGCGCGCGTGGTTGCTGGAACGTACAAGCTTATGCGGGGGGGGGGGGCGCAGTCGAGTGTGTCAATCCGAGAAGGAAAGGCGGCAGAAACATGTGGCGGGGCCACACCCCACATGGCGGAGAGGCAGCCGCTTGGCGCTCGAGTAGCAGGGAGAAAACTGTTGCCAGCAATGTGTGTCTGAAGGAATGAAACAAGAGAGTAGTTACAAGGAACACATATGCAGAACTATTGCTACCCTACAAAAAATGGCGGTTGTAGAGAGAAGGGAGGCAGAGCCGACGACAGGGCGTGGAAATGAACTCGGATTGGTTGTTGGATATGCCACGATCGAACTATTGGCTGAGAGTTTCCGCTAGTAATCTTGCCAGCCAATCGCCGTGTCTTGCAGGAGTCACGCAGAGCCATTGCAACCCACAATGAGATTCCCGGAGATTTTTGCGCCGCTTGCGAGGGCCTGAAGAGGGCATCGAGAGGCCTCTGGGCCAGACCTGTGATTTCTCATGAGATCAACAAATTTCTTCAGACTTCTTGAGATCCTTATGTGAGTTTCCAGTGCGCAGAGCTGCATGGGGAGACCGTGTAAGGAACTCAGATGATTCGTAGCCTTTCCATTGGTCCACGTACGCTGTTGAATGATTGCAATGACTATGCAACCGCCAGTTTTTGGAGGTCAGGAATACATGTACCTAAACGGACTAATATATGTACTTGTGTTCGTTGGAATTCGTGCTTGTTGTGGCGCTTCTCAGAAAGAGTAATCTCTGTATCGCATGTTGCTCTGTCTCTGCAGGGTCGTCCCCCTTGTGCACAATTACAAGCAGTGCGTTGGGCGTGCAAAAAGCGGAAAAGACGGACAAGCGCACACATTGAACGACACACGCACAAACACAAATGTACGGAGTAGAAAAGACGAGCCAAGAACACTCACAAACACAGAAGCACACACACAGCACAAACTAACACACGCCCACGTCCTCATTTCTTGAGAAGCCCACGAAGCTCGTCGGCTACACCACGCAAATCAGGCTGCTGCGCCAAAAAACTCGACAGCGCCACGATACGCGCCGTCTTCTGCTCCACCTCGTGCCGCCGCCCGTTGTCCTTCAACGTCTGCGTCATGGCAACGAAGAGCTCCGACGCGCCGGTAATGAGCGCATTCTCGGTCTGCGCCGCTCGCACTGAGCGACCACTGGCCCCGCCGGCGAGTTGCGACCCGGGCGAAGCGCCGCTGCGGTCTCTGTCGCCGTGGCCTCCTCTGCCCCCGCCACCGCCCGCAGAGCCACCTGCCACAGCAGAGCCGCGCGCGGCGGAACCGTCGCCCACACCACCCGCACCAGCCGCGGAAGTATCCGCCCTGCCACCAAACGACTCCTTGTTCTCGTAGTTTTCGACACCGTCGATGCCTTTGCTGTTGTCATCGGCGGCACCGCCGACAAAGTCGATAGCGTCTTCCGGACCGTCGTCAGGCGGCGCGCCCTCGAACACGCGGCCGCCCCGCCGCACCCCTCCGACCGACGGCAGTGCCCCTCCGATCACGGATATGCTCATGTTGACCTGGTAGATGCAGCAGCGCCAGTAGTCCGCCTGCCGGTTGATTCTCTCGTTCACCTTATTTGCCGGGGCACTCGCCGCCCCACCGGTGGTGGTCTTCGCCACCTCGGCGTTCTTCTTGCACAATTTGATGGCCGAATCGACGACGCGGCCGAACGACTTGGCCGTGAAGCCGTCGCGCTTCACCTAGCTGCTGTGGTCCGCCAGGCAAGTCGCCACGTTTGCGAGGTGAAGCTGCGCAGTCGTGCCTCGGCGCGCGTGTCGCACCGCGCGCTGCGTCACGTCCCTGCTCCACCGCTGCACAGCTCCGACGCGCATCTCGGCCAGGATGAAATTCTTTCTAATCTCTGACGGGAGGGGCTCCCCGTCACTTGTCTCAGAAAATCCCGATTCGCTCTCTTCTCCCTCTTCCCCGCCGCCAATGCAAGCCGGAGCGCCAGCGGGGGCGCTGAATGGAGGGGCGGCAGACGGTGTGCCAGACGACGCGGCGGCAGTCGGCGCGCCAGCTTGTGGGGGGCCGGAAATTGGGGGCGCCGGGGCGGGGGGGGGGGGGGGGGGGGGGGGGGGGGGGGGGGGGGGGGGGGGGGGGGGGGGGGGGGGGGGGGGGGCGCCCCGCGGGG
>Ga0115030_1000586_pt1 | contig 15270 bp, 26 predicted proteins | sample SidtaG_4_FD_87174 | JGI IMG/M metagenome (GOLD analysis project Ga0115030, IMG submission 87174) | Marine algal microbial communities from Sidmouth, United Kingdom - Sidmouth_Male1 metaG | ecosystem: Host-associated > Algae > Red algae > Unclassified | place: Sidmouth, United Kingdom | collected... | reverse complement strand
TTGCGCCCGCGCGCCGCATCCGCCCTTTTCTTTGCCCCCCTCCCTCCCCCCCTCCGCACACCATGCAAGTCGCGCTGCACCCACGTTCCCTTTTTTTCTCGATGTGTTCCACGTCCTTCCCCGTTCCCCCCCCCAGCCCCAGCCGGGGTGTTCACTCATCTCTTTTTCATTTCTTGAGGCATCTACCGGACGCCGCTGTCCACCTCCCCCTGCGCGTGGCAACGCACCGGGTGCTGTTCGTGTTTGCTCTGCTGACCATTGCTTTGTACTGAGAACCATACGAAAAAGATGAAGGTATCAAATGGGGACCAACAATGGGGACGCTACAACTGGAGAAGAGAAAAGGACACAACGACAACTGGCGAACAGGAAAGGGACAAAACGCCGTGGTGGTCAGAAGAGCTAAGGGACAGGACGACTGGCCGTCATTACAGCGATGAAGCTCGGAATTCTATGACAGCATCGAAAAAAGTTGCACCTTCAACGTACAACATATATGCTGAATATTACATCACATGATATGTCAATTACTCCGTCCCTTCACCATAGCAGCATGACATCTCACACGAACAAGGTGCTTCACCCATTCTACACATTGTGTGGAAAGGACGAAGCAGCTGGTTCGTGTGACGGGAATCAAATGGACAAAATGCACACTGAGAACCACTGCACTGAGCAGGTTGCCAGCTCTTGGGGGGTGGCGCTCCGGCCGGGGTGCGGACACTGTCCAGCTCACTCCCACCTCGGCCGGGACCAGTGCTATGCCTCACAGGCAGAGAGTGTTTTCCGTATGTCCGACGCGAAACAGAAGAGCACGACAAGCTCAGAACCCGTGACCATCCATTGCGTCCGTGGAGGAAGGCTACGGCGCGGCAGCATATGGACAATGCATATTTCCCTCAGGGCCGGAGGCGTCGGTATCATACTGAATGGTGCAGAATCTGACCAATCGCTGGATGCTACGGAAGTGCGGGGCACACGGCATCATTTTCTGCTTCATTTCCTTCGACGATCAATGGGACAGAGCACCGTTTACAGTAGGTGGAAACATAATGCGAACTGGTGCTTGCTGACGTTTTCCAAAATTGTGTGTCCGTGCTCTCACAAAAAGTGGAAGCTTCGCTACCTGGTCCCTGCCCTGGGGGACCCAATTGTTCGTGAGTGCTGCTTGGGTGCCTCAGTTCTCGAAAATGCTCTGTACTTCCCCGCTTGCAGCACCCGGGGTGAGCGTGTTCCCCAGGCGTTGGCTGCATTAGGGTCAGGGTCGTAAGTTCATGTTGAATGTGCAGATGGTTCGATGAATCAGGTTGATTGTCAATAAAATGAACCAAACCAAAAGATAAACGACTTGGTTGTGTTTATTCTTCCTCGCCATGATATTCACGAGGTTCATTGGCGCCACTTCCGTGCAGTTGGCTTTATCGTTCGCCGGTGTAAACTGAGACTGGACACTCCCTCATTCCGGGCCCCTCGGGACCCGGAACGCGGGAGTGCCCAGTCTCAGTGTAATCACAGCTTCGCTGTGAGAGCTGGTCGCAAAAACAGGACACGCCTGCGACACTGGTGGCAACAACCTCAGCCCCACATCTGAGCCCGGACTCGGTTGTCTGCTTCGCACTCTCACAGCAAGCTCGGCGACTGCAGCAGCACACCGTTAAGTACTGTGAAACGTGGCTTATTGAGTACCACGTGTACCAAGTACGCTCTCCGCATTGTTAGGTTCAACCTGAACCCTCCACCGTTCACGTGAATCAGGTTGAATTCCGGTCATGTTTTGTAAACCAAACCAAACGCTGACAACCCTGATTGGGGTTGGTCAGAATGCCCAGGGCGTTTTTGAGGGCGTCATTAAGGGCGTCACCAGGGCGTTGCTTGGGCGTCGCGTGCCCCAAACGCCCCAACTCAAAAGGGCGTCAGCAAGGCGGCGCGAGGAGAAAGATTGCAGGGGGGTCTACATGATTTTCCAGGTGGCGGCTGAGCGCCTTGGTTGGGGACAGGCACCCAGTCTTGACACAAGAAAACATATGAGTGGAAAACATGGGTGCCACTTAGTATATTTTGGGGAAATTGAGGGTGCTAATTGGGGAGTCGTAAGGGCGTTTCGGCTGCCTAATGGGGCGTCAGAGCATCTCCTCCAATGGCTCCAAGCATTCAAACAGCCAAACGCGGCATCGTTTGGCCGTTTGGACGATTGGAGCACTGGTGGCTGAGATCTTCTCCAAAACTAAGGTGTGACGGGGGTGTGACGACCCAGAAGTGGACCTGTTCACATTTTTTAATTCTCCATCGTATCTCGTGGACTTCTCGCGGGATCGCCCGTCTTTTGGAGCTTGAGAGCATCTCCACCAATGGAGCCAACCGTCCAACCCAACGGCCACGTGTGCGCAACGTGTATTGCTGGCACTGGCTCTCCAAACGAAAAGCCAAAACTAAGAAGGTCACGTCTCCATGTTTCGCTCGCCTGGGCGCTCTCTGCGGGTGGGCCTCTTTTGTGGCGGGCCAACTATCCAAAAGTGCGCGACACAAATTCTCCATGGATGGCAGATCGTCACGCGACTGTCTGAGCGCCACGGGTCACGCATTTCATTGGTGATCGTGGTTCGGACAAGGAACCAGGGGTTGGCCAAACGACTGCGGGCGGCTCCAAACCAGCCTGTTTGGAGTCGCGCTGCCGTTCAAGCTCCAAAGTAAGGGCGATCCCGCGAGGAGTCCACGAGATGCGTTAGAGGGTTAAGAAATGCGATCAGGTCCATTTATGGGTCGTGACACCCCCGTCAAGCCTTTTCTTGGAGTAGATCCCAGCCACCAGTGCTCCAACCGTCCAAACGGCCAAACGGTGCCACGTTTGGCTGTTTGGACGGTTGGGGCCATGGGTGGAGATGCTCTGAACGGAGGCGCAACTCCTGTGTGGAGACGCCCCCAGTCGTTTGGCCAACCCCTGGTTCCTTGTCCGAACGACGATCACCAATGAAATGCGTGACCCGTGGCGCTCAGACAGTCGCGTGACGATGTGCCATCCACGGAGATTCTCTGTGGCCCCCATACAGTGCCATGCACGCACCTGAGTCCGGATACCTTGGAGGATTCCTGCTCAATCGTTAGAAAAACGACGCACGTGACTCTCGCTAACGATAGGCTGACGTCGTCCGTCAGTCTCCGCTGCGAACAATGACAGCGTACCGTTAGCGAGGTCACGTGCACATCGGGCTGCTCTCAGCCGCACAAACTATCCGCTACGGGTGCAGCATGAAATACGTCAGGGCCCATCCGATTTCAAACCATCTTCAGCGCATTTTCTGGCCCATGTACAGCTTTCTGTTTGTTTTTTCATATAGGATTCCATCACGGCATTTCTTCGTTTCCAAAAGGGATCCGGGGCACCCAATCCTAATTTGCTCCACTGCACGTGACAGGCTTTGACCGCCGAGCGCCCCCAGCATTGCGCCCGAGCCCATTTCGGCTCCCCCTCCCTGTAGTCTTGCCGCCGGACGGCTCCCTCCCAGACCATCGACAAAAAGTGTATCCTGTTCGTTTCTCAGCTACGTGGACAAGCAGGACCCATTCCGTATCCGTAGAAGCCCCCACCCGAGGCAGGGAGGGCTATGAGAGAAGCTCCTTCAAGTGCATCTCGCATGCCTTTCACGGGAATGTGAACCGAGACTATTTGCAGGCACCCGAGCTGGCCTCTTGCACAATGACGAAGGGCGCCACCCACCGTCGGAGTCTGCGTGTGCGCGGGGGTGTTGGGCGTCATCAATGGCGACGAGTACATGTCCGCTGCTGTCTTCGGCAGCAAGTCGGAGGTGCTGACGGCGGCGACATACAACGTCCCTGAAGCCAATCCCAACTTTTTGTCACTCGTGCGTGCGGGGGCAGGGGTTCTACTGCCGACATGGGGTGCAAGGGGGTAAGGGACGCAACCGCGTGGGTTCTTTGTGGCCATCAAGTGGGTATGACGCATCGTGTGGATGAGAACAATGCTGATGCGCAGTGACGGTATCAGATAGGTAGGCATGTAATTAGCTCATTTCCCACCTGTAAGAGTTTACTTATCACGTCAATGCCTAGCGGGTACCGGACGACAACGCGCCCTCCGGCCCGATGAGGTCATCAATCAACGCCTCCGTTGCCATCTCGTCGTCGGTTAGGCCGGCCTCCTCGAGGGCGTCGTTGCCGTCTCTGCGCCGCCCCCCAACGGCCGTCTCGCCCTCCCCGAACTCATCCACACCCCCCGCGGCGCCCGTCCCAGTTCCAAAGAGCCTCTTGCTCGCCCCGCTCTTTGCGACCGGGACCGCGTCGAAAGTGCCGTCGACCGCCGAGTTCGAGGAGCCGTCAGACTGCACGAGGTTGACCACCGCGTCCGCCGCGTCGCCTACCGCAGCAGGAACGAGGTCGAAAAAAGCGTTGTTGGCGCCGGGGTCGGCCAGCGCCATGCACTGGCGGCCAACACGCTCGGCGTGGGGGCCGTCGATTGGAGTAGAGACATCGCCCGTCCACCAGTGCGCCTGGTTGAACGCCATGGCGCTATGAAAAGTAACCTCCTTGAAAACATCTCCGATTTCGGATCCGTCGAAAAAATCGAAAGAGCAGCTGCGAGTCGATGGGGGGCACAGGGAGTGGAAGAGCACGTTTTTGCCGTTGGTTCGGTTGAGCGTCGACGACGGTAGCTGGAGGAGCGCGTGCTCATCCACGGCGTCAACGACCTGCACCGTGGTCGTCGACTCTATGTGCACGATGGTGTTGACAGTCATTGTCAGGACCGTTGCAAAAACACACCACGGTGGGAGGCACTTGCCCCAAGCATGGGGGGCGGGCCTGCTGCGCTTAAACGTGAACGGCTGGTGCGCAGGCGCCCGTGCAATCACCAAGCTGCTTGTAGCGCGGAGCATGCAGGACTCTGGGAGAGACAGGGCAGACGTGTGCACTTTGACAGTGACAACCTTCGATCCAAAAAGCCATATTTTCAGCAAACGTATGAGCAACGTGTTGTCAGTCGAAGAACTTGATTTTTTTTCGCGAAACGCGCGACTACGCAATGCAGAAGCACACAAATCGCGCACATAGCAGAGCACCCACAGTGAAATTCGGGGAAAGCACCTCAACATACATCGCCAATCTTAAACGCCCCACTAATAAGGGAATTTAAGAACTTGCGGATCTGGTCCTGGGTGAGGAGCAGCTTCAAAGGTTCCGAGGCGTCATCAAACACTAGTGCGCCGCCCTTCTTGTTGTCATCAAATGTGCCCTGGTTCAGCCCGGCGGAGACAAACGCCCCAGAGAGGTATGCGACGAAAGCGAGCTTCCCAACGAGGGAGGAAGAAATGTCCGACAGCTTCGACGCAGCAAAAACAGCAGCCGGGCTGGCGTGGGCGCGGGGGTGCCGCGCAACTCAGGCCAGGAACTTGTCGATGGGCGTGGCAGTCATAGTGCTGGGAAAGGGGACTGATGTAGAAAAGGTGGGCGTGGAGATGGGGAAGCGTGAAGACGGTGGCCATATCATTGCGAGCGGGTGCTGATGGGCAGCTTCCGTAGGAAGCAAAAAGCCCCTTAGTTGCGCATTTTGTACTCCTTGTGCTGCTCAGATGCTGGGATTGATGGTCCACAGCCGGTCCACACGCGGTGCTCCAGCGCGCCGCGCAGCCCACGCGTGGGGTATCTCGGTGAGCCCAGCAAGTCCCCCTCTGTGAGAATCGACCAGCGGTCCATGAAACTAGCGAAGAGGTCAGCCCCCGCTCAGATTTTGAGATCCCCAAGCGAGATAGGAAACCTGGTGGAATCTGGCGCCTGCATGGGAAGAGAGTAGATGCTACCTGGCACTCGTAACCTCTCGCGCGATCAGCTTTTGTGGGCAAGCCCGTTTTGTGGTTGATCGCAATATGACATGAAGTGCAAATGCCTGATCTACAACAGAATTAGCACACATGATCAACCAGTTCTAAGAGCACGTCTATCGGTTCGCCAAATCGCCAAATAATCGCAACAGGCATGTCTATCGGGTACCTATTGAGCCATAACGCGGGGCATTGAGCCATAGCCATCGCCATATGTGCACGGACTGGCTTTCGCCAAAGCGATAGCCATATGCAAGAGCCAATCATATTCCTTTGATTTTCCCGAGTTACGAGGAGTTCTCATGTCATCGCGTCGGACTTGCCAGGCAGCGTGTCACGTTGGGGCAAGTCTTCGTCTGGGAGAAAAAAGACGACTCCGTCGAGCCTGTCGCATGGAAGTAAAAGACTCACCTTTCGCGCGCCAACACCCTACAGAGACCCAGTGTACCACGCCATACTCCCTATCACCACCCCCGTACGCCACCAGCATGTCATCTCCTGCTACACCAACACCCCGCGAGCCCACCTACACGGACATAGAGGACGTGGCATTGAGCAGGTCCTAGTCTCACACTTCAAAGAGCGTGCAGGGCATGAACTTCACAATCTTCTGGGAAAATACGGACGACTCGTTTAAGACCCAGCCAGAGATCTTCCGGGGTCGGTCGGCCGCAAGCTTGCGCTCGCGGTGGTCCATGCTCCAGCGCGTCGTACAGAAACACCCAAGGACTGTGTGTATGAAGTTCCCCATGGATGGGAATTGACAGATAGACATTAAGGGTTTCCGAGCGTAATTGGCTCATGCGTACCTCGCGCGTAATATTCAAGCGAAACTCGCTTATGCTCTTTTTCAAGAGCTGAGGCTGCCGACTCGCCTCGCTCCGATTTGGTTTTGAGATCGATACGCTACGGGCCAGTTTTAAAGCGAGTGTAGTCAGATACGCACTCGCAAAATATTCACATCTCTCCGAGCGTAGTACACGATGCCGGGGGGGCGGGAGGGATGCATCAGGCAGTGTTCGTCGTGTTGGCCGGTCGCAGACGAGCCGTCCGTTGTAAATGGCACGTCCATCAGCAGCGCACACCCACGCGAGCGGCGCACAAGATGCAATCTCGCCCTCCACAGCATGGCCTGACACAGGTCTCACATGCAGTTCGTCGACCCGCCCATGGCGGCCCGTGCTTGGGGCGAATGTGGCTTTCTGACAGGCACACGTCACCCCCCTGGAGTGCAAGAATTCAGGACGCAGCGCCCCACGGGGTCGTATGGGGCGTTGACGGCGGTGCTGACGTGGCGAGCACGTTGCAAAGTTAGGCGGTCCACCCATCGCAGCGAGTAGTTTGAGCCACACCACTTTGGATTGCTGTGCCGGTGGCGTTCTGGCGAGAGTGTGCTTCGAGGGAGCCCGCTTGTCTTTTTATGAGCGACGCGACTCACCACGGCAGGAATTGGCCTACCCAGATTTGGTTTGTCCGTCAAAAAGGAAAGTCGAGGAGTGATGTTTGACCCACAGGCCGACGGTTCCGATACGCTCGTCCAACAATTACGCTGTCGTATATTTCTCAAGCGTACATACGCTTGACGCGTACGCTCACTGCCAGAAAACCTGTCCATTCGCTTCGCTGGAAGTCCAGAGCTTGTTAAGCACACTCGCTGCCCAAGAGACTACACGAAAAATGATACGTCAATCCAAAAGTGCTACGCTTGGAAACCCCTAATAGACATGCGCAAGAGCGATAGCCAAAATATTTGTCGATATGACGATCGCATTTGGCGCACCGATAGACGTGCTCTGAAGGCGGCATAATTCCTCAATACTAGCGTGTGGTTTTCTTCCGGAATGTCTCCACATGTCTGAAAATCATACGTATTTCTTCTCGGTGCTTCCCAAGATCTCTCCATATCAGAGGGTGAGCCAGCGCGAGGTGAGGTGGTTCCTAGACGCGGGAAAATGACACATACTAAGACGGTGCTGCTCAAAATAGCGTATCGTCACCTAGTACTTGTGGAATTGTCAGTGACTGCGTCTTATGCACTGTAGAAGCGTGCGCTGGGACAAGAGGAAGTTTATAGATCGTTGCAGACACGGGCGCCATGATATATAGTTTTCTTGCCTCAATTGCGATGACCCGTGGCGCAGATGATGATATTGAAGGCCCTCTGTAGCACCCCTCGTCTAATTGCGAATTGATTACTGGCATATCCACCTCACATTGCTCGTGCGAAGAGTTGCCGCTGCCTGGCGTGTCTCTTGCGGGTCCACGCTGGCCGCACTGAAAAGTTCAAGCACGGTGCCACTAGCACCGATACACAGACTGAGCTCCACGCACAAGTTCTCAGTTAGCCGCACGGGATCGCCTTTGGAGGTGCCGAGGGCGTTGGAAACGAATTTCTCACCATTACTCGCGCCTCTCTCCCTTCTAAGACAGCGTGATATGATCTGCGCCTGTTCTTGTGTCGAACGTCCGATGTAATATCGCTTGCTGAGACGCACATGGCTCCACACTCGGACTGTTTGCTTCATCTGTCCGTCTACAGAGGGAGGAGCGCATGCAGATTGGAGTTTCTATTCGTTGCATGATATGGCCTCCCGGTTCGTTCCAACGACAAACACCGCGTCCTCAAACTATTTCGCAACAACAGGACCGTATGGATCAACCACTCGTGTACTCAAGGTAGCGCAGCGACGCAGATGGCACCGAGATTGCTCAAGAAATGCTCGCCGGGTACACTCGCGCTGAGCAGAGCGTGTTGGAGGATACTGTGACGATGCGTCGAACAACTCGGAGCCGACGACCTCCTGCAAACGACCGGTCGCCGGATGTGCGCGTGCGCCAGTGGAGACAGCCTGTTGCTCTCGGTCCGCGTTTCCTGGTTAAGCGCCCCCGACGTGCCGTGCGCGACGCGGCCACCGCTCTCGCCCCGTATAGCTCGACGTCCGGTGGCCATCGGCTTGTTGCTGTTCTCGTCCGTGGGAGGCGACCGGGGCTGCGCTAGGCCGCGACAAGCGGCGTACCTGCTGATGCTCTCTCCGACAAGCCTGTTGCTCGTTCCGTTTGTGGTGCTTGGCGCTCAAGAGTGCGCTCCACCGCGGCTATCGAAGAGCCTGTTGCGCATTCCCCAGTCGCTTCTGGCGCCCGATCTGCTGACGGGGGAGCCCCGTCTACTGCTGGTGGCGCACCGTCTGCTGGTGGTGGTGCCCCGTCTGCTGCTGTGGGCGCCCCTTCTGCTGCTGTTGGCGCCCCTTCTGCTGCTTTTGGCGCCCCTTCTGCTGCTGCTGGCGCCCTGCCTGCCGCAAGTGGCGCCCCATCTCCTTCCGGGGGCTCCCCATCTCCGGCCGTGGGCGCCCCATCTACTGCCGGGGGCGCCCCATCTCCGGCACGTGGCAACGTGGCTACGGACTCGTCTCCTACCCACTTTGCCGCGGCGCCGTGAGCTCAAGAACTCGGCACAAACTGCGAGGCGACGGCGGGTTCTTTCCTTGAGGGCGACGATGGACTTCGGCCCGCGCCCGGTCAACTCATTCCATATGACGCCGCAGATGGTGTCACAAGCGGGCCACTGGGTGCAGCTGTGGCACCAGGGAACAATGCAAACTAGGCAACCTTATAAAAACACGGATCGAATCGCACAACTTCTTCCCTGTCCGAATCCACAGCGCTTCCTAAACGCTGACTTCTCGCGTATTCAGAATAGAAAGGAGCACTGTGCGCACCATTTATTTCACAATCCTGTTCCGCGTGTTCTTTGATAGCTGATACAAGATCCGAGCCGCCAGGTTGTTCTCTTCATGTTTAGTTAAATAAAATGCTGTGTACACAGCCGCCCCGTACGCGTAGATTAAAATCTGAGCGTCCATATTGGCTCCCAAGAAACTCAGAACACTCGGGTTGTACTCGTTGACGCGGCTGTGTGTTCGGGCAGGGGAAACCACCAGCTTTGTCTTTCCGTGGCGAAAAACGTTCTGTATCGTACTTTCGTTGGACAGCGGGCGAGGGTCTCCAAAGCGACAATTTGCATGCTGTCCTCCGAGCTTGCAGTACTTTCTGCACCGATGTGTTTGGACGCACTGAGCAAGGGCGCCAGCGCGTACCTCCTCAACATCATTCTCCATTGAGTGCATTGGGGCACGCATCATGCATGGATGCAAAACTTCAGAGAAGTCAAAGTCGTTCATCTCTGATCCGAGCTGTGCGCATACAATAGAGTCCACAAACGTTTTCACTTCCGGGGGGATTACTCCCTCTCCTAAAGTCGACAGATCTGGGGCATTTTCTACACAAAGCAACATGTGAATGTGCGGTGATCCTCTCTCTTGGAATTCAACTCTCCAAAAACAGTCAACGATTGTTCCCAAGGGTCGACCCTCGCCCATTACAATATGATCCCAGAAAGTGACCCACCGAACCTGGAAATGTTCAACAGCAAGATTCAGATGCGTGCCGAGCACTTCGGCGAGCTCAGTTTTGCTCTTTGCTGCGATCTCCAGTGGATCCATGTCAGGCAATGCGTGTTGTAGAAATTCCATCCATAACTGATCGGCTGCGCTAAGTGTCATGCAGAGCGTTGGCGGTTGCATCAAAGACGACCTGACCATTCCTTGGAATTCCTTACTCTTGGATTGCCAAAAGCCGCGAGAGCCTTTCAGAGTGGACATCTGAGGTGTCATCGAGTCGAGACATTGGCAGCACTCTCTCTTTCGAGCTCTGTGTCGCTTCTGGTTCTTCGAGATTTTCAACAAGGTCTTTAATAAGACGCTTGAGACGATCTGACTATTGGATAGTTGCCGTGACACCCATGACTGTTCTCCTCTGAGCTTCTGAACGCGAAAAATACAGGAACTGCGCATATCGACTAAACCGTCGGAGATGGAGCCTCAATAAATGTTCGACAGGTTCTGGTTCTGTGACTGCTTGTATTCGATTGTGGTCCGGGCCACCAGCGCCCTTGGAAAAAAAAATGCGGGAAGGCGAGTTCATACCATCCATTGCTGCTATGCAGTGCTGTAAAAGCGCGTTTTTCTGGCCCAGAGCCTTGGTCGCGGTCGTGACCGGGTTCAGACGCTTTTGGATAGTTTACACAAGCAAAGGCCTCTAATGCTATGTCCCGCAAAGATTTGTTATCAGCGCTGTCTACCACGAACACATTTTCGGGCACAGTTGGACTATCCATTGAGTCATCCGATTTATCTGCTGCGACAGAATCATCCTCTCTGCTGGACACCGTTGCAGAGCCGTGTTCTCCAAAAGCGGGACCTTCTTAGTGCGTTTTCCCCCGACTCGCACGCCCCATATCATCCGAAGCATCGTCTTCCGAGAATAACAGGTGACACACTGCTGTATTAGTCCGCCAAGGCAGCCTCGTCCTTCCGGATATGATCGTGATGCCTGTTTTCTGTTTTTATGAACCTCATTGCAGCGAGCAAGCGTGAGTGCCGAAGGGGAGCGTCATCAACACAAGACCGCCCGTGCTCGTCACGCATGAAAATTATATGCGGGTCTCGGGCGGATCTAGGGACAGAGTCGATTGCAGTTTGGGTTAAGTTCCAATATGTGATTGTCTGTCCGATACCATGCAACTGCTGATTCCCGTTCGGCCGAAAAATAATATTTGTAGGGATCACGATGCTGAGGAGAGCTTTCTCGAGAGGAGTCGAGTCTACGAGCTTTTCTGGGTAGTTGTCAAACATATCGAACCTATTCCGTTTTGAGAACTGAGGTACAAATGTGGATCTCAAATCTTTCTTGCATTTGCTGCACATCACAATTGTATAGGATCTGCCATCAATTGCGTCAGTAAAGCCAGTACGGATCGTATCCGGCATTCAATGGAAAGAGGGCACCAAGAACGTCGATTGTGGTCTGCTCTTTGGGTACCAGTCATACACCTGGTGCTGGCGCTCGGAACTGCCACTCAGAGCATGGTGCGATACCAGGAGCCACGCCGCATGAGCAGCATGGCTTCCGGGGCAGTTCTAATCTTTTCCGGTGTCGGACTACATCGCGCGCGGTTGACAGAAGAGCGAAGATTCCGGCGAACTGGAGGGATCACTGACGGGAAGAGCTGGCACATCAATGTGCCGAAGGCCACTTAAGGCAAGCACCGGAAACCGCCACCACTGCGCCAGCGCCAATCTGCACCCATCTGACAACCGTCCGATCCCCTTGGCCCTTGGCCAGGGGCGCGGACACCGGCGGCGGAATCCTATTAAACTCTTATTGGGAGTCGAAATACGATGCTTGCTTCCTGTTGTTCCACCCTCGTTCTCGAGTCCATATTAATGTTCCACCTTCTGCGCTCCTCGGGGTGGCCTCGCTTGCCTTTATTCCCGGCTCTGCTGCTTCGGGAAATGCGCATGTGGTTCGCTCGAATCTATTGATCGGAAACGCAAATAACATTCTGGTTTTCTCCCATATTTGTCGATCTTCCATACGACACGAAGGGCGGCGAGATCCGGGAAGGACCTATTCTAAGTCAGCCGAACTGCCTGAAGACGGACAGCAGCAGGAACCAGGCCGGAGTGGCCCCGTCACTCTCGTGACTTGAAATGGCTTCACCATCCAAGGAACCGCACTGTCAATCGCCATTATAATTCCATTCCCAACACAATACGGCAGAGCAACGTCCGCTTAATGGGGCAAGGAGTGTAGTTCCACCAACCACCAATCAAAGAGTAGATCACCCAAGTGTCGCACTCCGAGGGAAGAACGGGCGGTCAGGAACCGGGCAAGCACACCGCCTGGAGAAAGCCGGATTCACCAATCAGCGCCCCTATGGGGACAGCTGGGGCTCTTTCCGTGTCCGTCTCATAGAGGAGCTTCGCTAATGATTCATTTCAGTGCGATGGAAAGCTCCCGTGGTATGCGTACAGGAAAGGTTGCGAGCACCCCCGCGATGCTCTTTCACTGATATTCAAAGTCAAAGATGGTCATTGTTGTCCTTGTCTGCTTCTTTGTATTTTGTTCAGCCTCCGACGTCCGGCATCTACCACTCCGTCACTCAGCTACAGGACACACGTGCGTTCCAGGCACTCGCTCATACGAACGCATAATCCTCGCTTGCAGAACCCGCGTTGAGTTGCCAGTCCGCATTTGACTGGAGAGCCGCTCTGTTCGGAGTCGGCGTGGCTAATGGGATCATTAGCAAGAAACAAGGCCGAAAAAAAATGTTTAACTCTGTGTTCCAGACGGGCCACATGATAAAGTCCGTAACTCAATTGTCCGTTTTCTTGATCGAGGGTCCGGACTGTCAGGGGGGAACCGCCTGGGCGGTGCACAACCGATCAACAACAACACGTTGTTGCCTTCGAAGTGCGTGCGACCCAGGCCGCCATCGGTGCCCACTTGGTCGGCCTGGCGGAGCGGCGCAGCCCCGCCATGCGCACGAACCCCTCCCCCCCCCACTTCGCCGCTTGAGGCCGCTCCGTGGCCATGCCACGTCTCCACCGGTGGAGGGGGGGGAAGAGGTGGCGGCGGGCGAGTTGCCGGGCTTGGCCGCGTCGCCGCTGTCGCCCGCCTCCCAGTCGGCGGTGATGGAGGGGGGCTACGAGGTGCCAGTGGCCGTCGCGGCGTGCTCGCCTTCGTCGCTGCCGACGCCCTGCCTTGAGTCGGCGGTTTTTGGGGGGAGGGAGCAGCTGGTGGCGGCCGTGGGGGGGGGGGAGGAGGTGGCGCCGGCCACGGTGGCGGTGGCGGCCGAGTCGCTGTTGACATCCTGCCTCGAGTCGCCGGTAGTGGGTGGGGCGGAGCAGCTGGTGGCGGCCGTGGGGACGGGGGAGGAGCTGGTGGCGGCCCTGGGTGTGGGAGAGGTGGCGGCGGTTGTGATGGCGGGGGCGGCCGCGTTGGGACTCGCAGGCGACATTGGCGCCATCCAGGATGCGATCGCGATGGACGCGTCCATGCCGGACGGGGTGGACCATGCCTCTGAGTGCGCGATGGAGGTGAATCTGGTCGCCTGAGTCTCCCCTCGCTCACGTTCTCTCCCTTTTCTCGTCCTGTTGTTTTTGTTCTCTATTCTGTCTCCTCGAAGTGCTCTCTTTCTGGCGGCGTCTCCGTGCCGCCCGCCACGCCCTCTGGAGACGTCAGCAGGCCCTCCCCCCCCGCCCCCAAGCCGGCGTCAGCGACATCCAGCCCTGCCACCTCCCCCCTGCTCCCGAAGCGCCTCTGTCAACCCCTTCATTCGAATGTACGGGCGGGGCGACAACGAACGCCCACGGCCACAGGCACGGAGGACTTCCTGTTGCGCCCCCCCCTCAGACGGCAGCAACGTCATCCAGTTTCAGCACGCAGGGGTGGCAGCAATGTCAGCCAGCTTCAGCACGCCGGGCTGATGGAGCTGGCTGACGTTGCTGCCGTCTCATGACGGGCCACGGGAAACATGAGAGACAGACACGCATAACGCATCTGCGACGAGTACGTGCCCCCGCCCAGACGTTGTCATCCAAGGAGGCCTTTCCAACCTTCGAGACACGCCATTGGCCACACGTCAGATATGACGTCAAGGTGTCATGCGTTCTTTGATCCCAATGAACTAGTTGTTCCAACGCACTTGATTCCATATCTTAAATATTAACACATACAACAAGTTGACTGCTAAAACAGTAGCCCCTATAGACTCATGAATATGATCATATGAGTCCTAACGCAATCCTAATGAATCCGACTGAGGATAGACGGCTCGAAAAAAACAATCGTTAGGTCGAGCGTACTCTTCAAGATAGGCTGCAACAAGAACACCGGTATCGAGATACGTCTTCCCATGTACCGTGGAGTGTCGTCCCGGATCATCTCGAGCTGTACGTATCCTTGGAAATAGGTTCAAAGGAAAGTTACTGGCAGACTCACTGCCGGACGCTCCCGGTGCGAAATTGTCGATCTGCTCGCAGCGCCTGGGAGGTCCTCAGAGCCCCTACTTCAACTTTCAAATTGAGAAACCGGATAGAGATAGTAGCCCCCTCCCTCTCTCTCCCGTTTTCAAAAGCTGAAACGAGGTGCGTGCATGTTATGGGGGCCTCCTCGATCGGGCACTGTTGGATAGTTGGGCCGCCACAAAAGAGGCCCACCCACAGAGAGGTGCCCAAGCGAGCCAAGTATTGGTACGTGACCTTCTTAGTTTTGGCTGTTCGTTTGGAGAGCCAGTGCCAGAGATACGCGTCGCGCACACATGGCCGTTGGGTTGGATGGTTGGCTCCATTGGTAGAGATGCTCTCAGTAATGCGTGGTGTCCGTCGCGCGCCCCGGGCGCCCCCCAAATAGGGGCGTGGTGTGCAACCATAGGCCGCATTCCGGTGAGATCCTATCCGGGGGCTAGTATCTGGAAAAAAACGACCAACAACGATCAGTGGGCTACAAGATATCGTGGGTGCTCTCTGCGTGGGTGTGAGGGGCGGGGGGGGGGGGGGGGTCGGGGGGGGGGGGGGGGGGGGGGGGGGCGGGGGGGGGG